>Ga0209705_10000002_pt1 | contig 163235 bp, 163 predicted proteins | sample PPLLaktember2015_5_FD_187262 | JGI IMG/M metagenome (GOLD analysis project Ga0209705, IMG submission 187262) | Freshwater sediment microbial communities from Prairie Pothole Lake near Jamestown, North Dakota, USA - PPLs Lake P8 Core (1) Depth... | ecosystem: Environmental > Aquatic >... | reverse complement strand
CAGCGCGAGCGCCGGCACGTACACGTAGCCCAGCGTTCCCTCCGGCAGGCCCGTGGTGCGAAGTCCCTGCACGACATAGCCCGCCGATCCCGCGAGGGCGATCGGAAAGCCGACCGCGGCGGCCGTCCCGATGGCGCGCTTGAGCGGCATGTTGCACCAGGCGAGGAACGGGATAGTCATGAACGCACCGCCCGCCGCGAGCACGCTGGACACGGCGCCAATCGCGGCGCCGGCGGCGAACAGGCCCGGGCGCCCGGGGAGCTGGCGCGCCGCCTTGGGCTTGACCTCCACGAACATCTGCGCCGCCGCATAGAACATGAATCCGGTAAAGAACACGGCCAGCGGGCGAGACGGGATGAGCCCCGCGGCAAGGGCCGCGGCCAGCGAACCCGCCATGATGCCCGGCGCCATGGCGCGGGCGACGGCCCAGTCCACGCCGCCGTGCCGATGGTGCGCGCGTACGCTCGACAGCGACGTGAACATGATGGTGGCGAGTCCCGTGGCAAGCGACAGATGCATCAGGTGCTCGCCCGCAAACCCCTTGGCCGTGAAGACGAAGAACAGCATCGGCACCAGCACCATGCCGCCGCCGATGCCGAGGAGCCCGGCGAGAAAACCCACCGCCGCGCCGATCGCGAGATACGCCCACCACCACTCCACTAAGGCGCCCCAAGCAGGTGCCGCACGAGCTCGGCGAATCCCGCGCCCGCCTCATGCTGCGTTACGTACTTGGGCTCGGCCGCCAGATGCCCCGTGAAGCGCGCGACGTTGGCCATGCCGACCGAGTGCGCGAAGTACGCGAACATCGGCGCGTCGTTCGGTGAATCGCCCGCGAAGGCGTAATCGGCATGGGTGGCGTCCAGGTCCGTGTCGAAGGCCTCGGCGAACAGCGTGCGCGTCATCGCCAGCTTGTCGTACTCGCCGAACCAGCCGTTGACGTGGATCGAGCTCACTTTGGCGGTGAGCCCCGCGTTGCGCATCAGCGCTGCGATGCGCTCGGCGTCCTGGAGCGGCAGCCTCGGCACATCTTCACAGTAGTCGATGGCGAGGTCGGCCTCGCGGTAGGGTTGATCGGAGGCAAGCGCGCAACCGGGCACCGCAGCCAGGATGCGCTCGGCGATCGCGCCGAGCCGGGCGCGCTTCGCGGCACGCTCTGCGTTGCCGTCGTGATGGCGCTTACGCAGCTTTCCACCCTCGAATCGAAAGTAAAAGGCGCCGTTCTCGCCCACCACCGCATCCACCGGCCACATGCGGGCGATGTGGTCGCACCAGCCCGCCGGACGGCCGGTCACGGCAATCGTGCGGCGCCCCGAAGCGTGCAGGCGTTCGAGGGCCGAGTAGGCCTCGGCCGTCAGCCGCCCTTCGGTGGTCAGCGTATCGTCGACGTCGAACAGCAGGCCGCGCAGCCGGGTCGCATCGCGCAGCTCCGACAGGGGTTTCATCGGCCTCGCCTCACGGGGAGGCGCGATTCTATCGCGCCAACGGCAGATTCACCCGAACGACGACCCCATCGCCCGCCGCCGTATCCGCCGCCTCGATCGCGCCGCCGTGGAACTCGGCGACCAGGCGGGCGACGTACAGGCCCAGCCCGAGGTGTGGACCGGCACGTGTTGCCGCCTCGCGGACCGACACCATGGATTCGAACAGGCGGCCGCGCATCTGCGCCGGCAGCCCGGGGCCCTGGTTCTGCACCGTCAGCTGCGCGTAGCGACCGACCTGCTCAAGACGCAGGCGCACCGGCGTGCCGGTGCGCGAGAAGTCGACCGCGTTCTCCACCAGCTTGTCGAGCATCTGGGCACCCAAGTCGGGCGCGCCCGAGACCTCGAGCGGCGTTGACGGCGCTTCGAGTTGGAATGGCGTTCCGGCATAGGCGAGCCGGTACCCTTCGACGCAGCCGCGCACCAGCGCCGCGAGGTCATAGCGCTCGCGCTCCGCGGCGCGCAGGCTTTGCTCCAGGCGAGTCGCTTCGCTCATCCTCTGCAGGATGGTATTGAGCCGCGCCAGGCCCTCCTCGGCCCGCGCCACGTACGTGCGCTGCTCCTCCGGCGTGGACGTGAGCTTGAGGTTCTCCAGGGACGAGCGCACCACCGCGATCGGCGTACGCAGCTCGTGCGAAAGGCGCCCCGCCATGCTTTCGAGGTACGCGTGGTGCTGCGCGAGCCGCGCCAGCATCGCCGAGAAGCTTCTCGACAGGTCGCCGATCTCGTCGCCGGCATTCGAGCCGCTGGCGAGTTGCGCGAGGCGGCCGCGCGCGTCGATGGCGCCCTCGGCTTCGTCCCTTAGCCGCCGGATGCGTTGCGACAGGCGGGTGGCATAGCCAAAGAGCAGCGCCGCCACCCCGACGAACACGGTGAGAGTGAGGACCAGCAGCCGCTCGAGGGCGTCGCTGCGCAGGCTGGCGATCGGATTGGTGGTCTCCTCGACCACCACGGCGCCCACGACCTGGTCGCCGCTCCAAACCGGGTGCGCCGCCGAGAGCACGACCGCACGGCCGTCCGGCGTGCGTCGCGTGCGAGTCCCCGGGGTACCCAACAGGGCGGAGGAGATATCGCGGCCGGCGGCGAGGACGTTATCGGGCACGGCCTCCGCGAAGTCCTCGCGCGGCCGGTCGATGACCCAGCCCGCGATGCGGCGCCACGCGGCGCGCAGCCCTCCTTCCTCCTGTGGCGGTACGGCGCGGCGCAGGCTGCCTTCCAGCGCCAGCACCTGATAGCGCCGGTTCACGACCCACAGGCGCGACTCCGTGCGTTGCACGCCGCGAAGGATGGCGGCAATCTCGGCCTGCGCCTGGCGCGCGGCCAGTTCGGCCTCGCGCGCGATGGGCGCCGGCGCCGGTCCCGGCGCGGGCAACTTTCCTTCGCTCGCGGCGAGGCGCTGCAGCTCGAGCTCGGCCTCGCGGCGCACGACATCATCGCGCTCGGGGACCGCAACGAGCAGCTGCGGCCGATCGTGCAGGGCGGTAGCCACCGCGCGCGCGGTGGCGAGGACGGCCCGCTCCTGGCCCGCCAGCAGCACACGCTCCAGTTCGTTCACGTAGCTCACCCCCGCCCACGGCAACGCGAGCAGCGCCAGCGCCACGAGAGCGAGTTGCGCGCGCAGCCCCAACGCGAAGCGCCGCTTCACTCCTTCCAACGGTAGCCCATGCCGTAGGCGGTCTCGATGTGCTCGAAGGCGGGGTCGACGCCCTGGAACTTGCGCCGGATGCGCTTGACGTGCGACGTCACCGTGCCGTCGTCCACCACCAGGTTCGCTTCGCGCATCAGCTGCTCGCGGTTCTTGACATGCCCCGGGTGGCGCACCAGCGCATGTACCATCCAGAACTCGGTGAGCGTGAGCGGCACGGGCTTGCCGCGCCAGGCGATGCTGAAGCGCTTCAAGTCGAGGGCCAACTCCCCCCGCGCGAGGGTTTCCTCACCTGCACCCGGCTCGTGCGAGAGCTCCGCGCGACGAAACAGCGCCCCGATGCGCGCCAGCAGGTGCGGCAGGCTCACGTCCTTGGTGAGGTAATCGTCGGCCCCGAGCCGCAGTCCCGATACGACGTCGAAGTCGCTGTCGCGCGCGGTGAGAAAGATGATTGGCAGGGACGACGACAGTGCGCGCAGCTCGCGGCACAGGACGAAGCCCGCATCCGGGTCACCCGCGAGGCCGATGTCGATGACGGCGAGATCGGGCAAGCGTGCGCGCATTGCCGCGAGCGCTTCTTCGCGTGTGCCGTACGCGCTCACCTCGAAGCCGTGCTTGCGCAGCGCCTCGGCATAGTTGGCGCGGATGGCCGGATCGTCCTCGACGATGGCGATGCGGCGGGTCATGGCGAGCGACTATAGCCCAACGCGCATGGCGCGGCGTCGCCTGCCCCGGGATTGCCAGAATTGATCCGCGCCTTGCCCGCGGCCCTGCGTTGCTCGGCCCGCGCGGTGCCGTGCAATGCAGCCTCAGGACAACCCGCCCCCCGAGGACTCTGCCGACATGCCCAACGAGACCCCCACCGCCAACGCCCGTGTCGTCGCCTTCGACGTGATCTCGTTCGTGGCATTCGCAATGGTCATCGCGCTCGCCAGCGCCGTGGTGCTCATGGCGGCGGTGCTGCTGCTGGCCGGACGCGCCCACGCCGCGTCCGAGCCCGGGATGCTCCTGTTGCGCACGGCAGATGGCGCACAGGCACCCGCGGCGCCGTTGTTGTCTACCGACGTCGCGTTTCGCGTCTCCGGCATGGTGGCGCGGGCGCGCGTCGTGCAAACCTTCCACAACGACTCGACCGAGTGGGTCGAGGGCGTCTACGTGTTCCCGCTGCCCGAGAACGCCGCCGTCGATCGCCTGCAGCTGCGCGTCGGCGAGCGCCGGATCGAGGGCGAAATCCGGGAACGGGGCGCCGCGCGACGCACCTACGAGCGAGCGCGCGCCGCCGGACGACGCACCGCGCTCATGGACCAGGAGCGACCCAATCTCTTCACCGCGAGCGTTGCCAACATCGGTCCGCGTGAGCTCATCGCCGTGGAGCTGGAGTACCAGCAAACGCTGCGCTACGAAGACGGCCGCTACTCGATGCGCTTTCCCATGGTCGTCGGACCGCGCTATGTCCCCGGCGCCCTGAAGGTTTCGGCGCCGCAAGACACCGGTTGGAGTCCGAACACGGACCTGGTGCCAGACGCGGCCCGCATCACCCCGCCCGTGCTGCGGCCGGAGGCGGGTGCGATCAATCCGGTGCGCATCCGCGTGGAGCTCGACGCCGGCGTACCGCTCGCGCAGGTCTCCAGCCCTTACCACCGCGTCGCGATCCATGAGTTGTCGGACAGTCGGCGTCGCATCGAGCTCGCCGACGGGCCGGTGCCGGCGCAGCGCGACTTCGAGCTCGCGTGGACGCCACGGGCGGGTCAGGCGCCGGGCGTTGCCTGGTTCACCGAGTTCAAGGACGGCGCGCACTACGGGTTGCTGATGGTGATGCCGCCCGCGGCCGCACCGGGCACCCGGCTCGCGCGCGAGGTGGTGTTCGTCCTGGATACCTCGGGCTCGATGGCGGGCGCCTCGATCCGCCAGGCGAAAGATGCCCTGGCGATGGCGCTCGCCCGGCTCGCGCCCGGGGATCGCTTCAACGTCGTCGAATTCAATTCGAGCGCGCAGCGGCTCCATGAAGAAGCGCAGCCGGTCAATCCCCGCAACGTGCGCCACGCCATCGACTGGGTGCACGGGCTCGACGCGCGTGGCGGTACCGAGATGGCGGCTGCACTGCGCCTGGCGCTCGATGGGACAGAAGGCGTCGGGCGCGTGCGGCAGGTCGTATTCCTCACCGACGGTGCGGTGGGCAATGAGGAAGCGCTGTTTCGCCTGATCCGCGAGCGCCTCGGCGATACGCGACTGTTCACCGTAGGCATCGGTTCCGCGCCCAACAGCCACTTCATGTCCAAGGCCGCGGAGCTTGGCCGGGGCACCTTCACCTATATCGGCCGGATCGAGGAAGTGCAGCAGAAGATGAGCGCATTGTTCGCGAAGATCGAATCCCCCGTGATGCAGGCGCTCGAGGTGCACTGGCCCGAAGGTGTGCGTGCGCAAGCCTGGCCCCGCCGCATCCCCGACTTGTACGCGGGAGAGCCCGTCGTGATCGCAACGTCGCTCGACCGGCTGGAGGGCGAGGTGCGCGTCACCGGCCTGCGCGACAACCGGGCATGGGAGGCGCGCGTGCCCCTCGCGCTCAATGGCGGCGGCGCCGGCATGGGCTCGCTTTGGGCGCGCGGCAAGGTGGAAGCGCTGACCGACTCGATCCGCGAGGGCGCAGCCGAGGAAGCGGTGCGCATCCAGGTCATCGAGCTCGCCACCGCGCACCGCCTGGTCACGAAATACACGAGCTTCGTCGCCGTGGACCGCACGCCGGCGCGGCCGTCTGACGCGCAGCTCAAGCTCGCCGCCGTGCCCACGAACCTGCCGGAGGGTTGGGAGTACGACAAGGTATTCGGCGAGCTGCCACAGGGATCCACGAATAGCCGCTTCGCCCTCCTGAGCGGTGCGGCGCTGCTACTGCTTGCGATGGCGATGTTGCGCCGGAGGGCGGCATGACGCCTGCGCGCCGCAAACTCCTGGCGTGGCGATGCGTCGCGCTGGCGCTATTGCTCATCGGCGCCACGCAGTTCGGCCATGGCGCCTGGATCCAGGGCAAGGCCTGGCTCGCGCAGCTCCTCATCGCGCAAGCCTGGGCCCGCACGCTCGCCGGCGAGCGTGACGTTCGGCCCTGGCCTTGGGCGGACACGTGGCCGGTGGCCCGACTCTCGGCCCCCTCGCTCGGTATCGAGCGCTACGTGCTCGCGGGTGCGGATGGCAGCGCCCTGGCATTCGGCCCAGGACACCTGGCGGGAACACCACTCCCCGGCGCTGCCGGCAACAGCGTGATCGGCGGGCACCGCGACACGCATCTTGCCTTCCTGCGCCTGCTGCAGGCGGGCGACGAACTACGCGTCGAGCGTGCAGACGGCAGCCAGGTTGCTTATCGGGTCGAGCATGCGAGCGTGCTGCACAAGGGCGACTTTTGGGTGGCCAAGCAGGAAGGGCCGGACCGCCTGACGCTTGTCACCTGCTTTCCATTCAATGCGTTGCGCGCCGGCGGGGCGCAGCGCTACGTCGTATTCGCTTTCGAACTCACGAACCGCGGCGGCGAGCGCGGGACGCGGGGCTAGCCTCCTCCACTAGCCGCCCCTCCCCGCTCGCCTGCTTCGGCAGACCTTGGCGCCGAAGTACTGCGCGGCGCCTCAGAACTTCAACCGTTTCATCACCGTCGCCGGGATGTGCCGTATCACGAACATGATCAAGCGCCAGAAACCCGGGTGATAGATTTCCTCCCGACCCTTGTGCGCCGCGTTCATCGCCGCGGCGGCACATTTCTCCGGGGTCGAGACGAGAAACAGCCCTGGCAGGCCCCAGGTCATGGCCGTATCCACGAACCCTGGCTTGACCAGCGTCACCGTGGCGCCCGAGGGCAGCAATCGCGCACGCAGTCCCTCGGCATAGGTCGCGAGCCCGGCCTTGGCGGAACCGTAGAGATAGTTCTTGCGCCGGCCGCGGTCGCCGGCGACCGAGCCCAGGATCACGATGCGTCCGCCCCTCTGACGCTCGAACTGCGGGGCGAGCCCCTGCAGCAGCGCCACGGGGCCGGCATAGGTCGCTTCGATCATGCGGGAGGTCAGCGCCGGATCCGTGTCCATGTCTGCCTGCTCCGGCATCTCGCTGATGACGAGGAAGACGTTCAAGGTCGTGCCGGGGATTCCCGCGTCCGCAATGCAATCTGCGCGCGACGCCGCATCGACGGCGTCGCACGCGAGTACTCTGGCAGAAGGCGCGCCGCGAAGTTGTGCATCCTGGGCGCTTGCCTGCAAGTCGTCCAGATCGCGTCCGGCAAACGTCAGCAGGGAACCGCGCGCGGCCGCCTGTCGCGCAAACGCCCGCGCGATCGAGGAGGAAGCACCCAGGACCAGCCAATGCTCGCGCATCAGGCGTTTTCCCGGAGTCGCAGGCGGCGCGCGAGGTCGGACTGCATGCGCCCATGGGGGTCGACCGCTGCAAGCACCTCACGAAACCGTCCAAGCTCCTTGTACATCGTGTGCAAACGCTCCGGGGACAGAGTCGAATCCTTGGCGAGGTAGGTACGGCCCCCATGATCGCAGGCGATCCGCTCCAGTTGCGCGATAAGCTCGGTGGCACCGGGCGCGTTTGGAAAATCCAGCGCCAGCGTGTAACCCGGCATGGGGAACGACAGGTACCCCACGCCCGCCGGCCCCATCGCCTTGAGGACAGCGAGAAACGAGCCGTGGCCGGACTTCGAGGTCAGCTCCAGCATGGCCCCGAGCGCCGCCCGCCCCTGCTCGAACGGCACAACGCATTGGAACTGGTGGAAGCCGCGCTTGCCGTAAATCCGGTTCCAATCATGCAAGCGATCGAGTGGAAAAAGGAACTTGCCGATTGCCTGCCGAACCTCGAGGCCTGCCGACGGTACTCGCAAGTAGTACAGCTGGTTGAACGCCCGCACCGAAACGGCATTGAGCGCGAATCCGGGCATATTCGCCGGCAGCCGCAGCGCCTTCGCCGGCGAGGCCGGCACATCCTGCGTAGAAAGCGTCGCGGTTTCGAGGATACCGCGGCCCAAATGGCGGCCTGCGGCAAGCGCGTCGATCCAGCCGACGACGTACTCGGCACGGTCCCGCTCTTCTGCGAACGCTTCGAGGTACGCATCCAGGTCCCGGATGCGCTTCTTTCGCACCACGACCGAATTCGACGGCACTGGCTTGAGCCGCAGGCACAACCGCTCGATGATGCCGGTCAGTCCCACGCCGCCGAGTGTGGCTCTGAACAACTCCGTTTCGTGCTCCGGATCCACCCGCCGCAGCTCCCCGCTCGGCAGGCGCAGATCGAACCATTCGAGATGCTGGCCCAGGCTGCCCGCCTGGTGATGGTTCTTGCCATGCACGTCGTTGGCAATGCCGCCTCCCAGCGTCGCGAAGCCGGTGCCGGGCGCCACCGGTACCAGGTACCCGCGCGGCAGGAACGCTGCGAGGACCTCGCCGAAGGTCGCCCCCGACTCGGCGACCAGTCGGCCGCTGGCCGGGTCGAACTCGAGGAACCGGTCGAGGCGGCGCATGATGACCGAACGCCCCCCGGAGTTCAGCGCCGCATCGCCGTAGCTTCGCCCGGCGCCATAGGCAAGCAGCGAGCCGTTCGAGGCGTCGGCGAAGATGCGTTCGAGATCGGCGACGCGTTCAGGGCGCGCCGCGGCTCCGGTGGCGCGCAGCACGCGGCCCCAGCCTGCGAGCTCCTTTTGCGCCCAGAGCGGCATCAGGCAAGGAGCGGCACGCGCGCCGAGCACTTCATGGCCACTGGCACCGTCACGATGCCGATCGCCACTGCAAACCAGAAGGTGGTGACACGGATGATCGCCGTCGCCGCCAGCGCGACGCCGAGATCCACGCCGAGGGCGCTCAGCAGGATGACGAGGGTCGCTTCGGTGCTGCCCAGGCCGCCTGGCAGCATGCTGAGGGCGCCGACGATGATGCTGAAGGAGAAGACGAACACCGCACTCGGAAAGCTCACCTCGGCGCCCAGATGCTGCAACAAAAGGTAAAGCGCGGCGCCTTCCGCCAGCCAGCCGAGGATGGTCGGGAAAAGCGTGAGGCCGTAAGTACGCCAGCTGCTCAGATCGCCCGCAGCCTGCATCAGCCGGCGCGCGCGGACCAGCAATCGGCCGTGGCGAGGCGCGAGCCGGTAGGCGGCATCGAGCAGCGGCCGAAAACGACGCGGAAAGAGGATCGGGACGGAAATCGCTGCGATGAGTACCGTCAGGGCAACACCCTGCCACCGATACTGCGCGAAGCTCGCCATCGAAACGAGGGACAGCATCAGCACCGCCCACAGGTCGAGGATGCGATCGGCGAGCATCATCGGGATGGACCGCAGGTACGGTACGCCGTGGCCCCGCTTCAGGAACCACAGCCGTATCGCTTCGCCGGCCTTCCCCGGCGTCGAGGTCAGGCTGTAGCCAGCCAGATAGTAGGCAAGGTTGCTCCCTATGGGCACGCGCAGTCCAAGGAACCGTCCCAGCACCAGCCAGCGCCAGGCGCGTACTGCATAGTTGACGAGCGAAAGCCCGAGCAGGACGGCGATCAGCGATGCCGGAAGCGACAGCGCCACACGCAGCGCTTCGTCGTCGATGAATGAATAAACGGCCACGGCGCCGGCCAGGTAGAGCAGCGCGGTGATCGCAAGCAGCAGCTTGCGCCCGGGCGTGAACGGGTTGGTGCGGCCCCCGACCTGCTTGGCCCCCTCGGCCGTGGCGATGCGGCGGGACATGGCGGCCGACTATAGCCCATCGCCGCGCCCGGCGCGGTCACGGCGCAGGGCGAAGATGCTCAGCGCAGCTCGAGGCGCTTGCCGTTGAGCTTGCCGCGGTACTCGCGGCTGCCCGCGGCGAACGTGATCTCTTCGCCCCGCACTCTGCCCCTGACCGGCAGCACCTTGCCGTCGATGCGCAGGGTTCCGGAAAGCATCTGGAACTCCTGCTTGAGGGTGAGCTTGCCCCCCGGCGTCTTGTAGGTACCAGCGACGCGGGCCGGAACGATCCACAGGAGCGCCGTACACCAGGACGTGGTGCAGCCGGCATCGTCGCCCATGGTCTCGGTTTCGTCGGCCTGCCAGCCGCCCATGTTGAACGTGTTGGACACGACGCGGGTACCCGGCTTGAGCTTGAGGATCGTCGGGCGCAGCTTGAGGTTGATCTCCGGCAACAGGAACATGGTGATGACCGTTGCCTTGGTCAGATCCGTCTCGAACAGGTCGGCCTTCATGAAGGTGACGCGATCGCCAACGCCTTCCTTCTGGGCATTGCGCTTGGAGAGTTCGACCATGTCGGGGTTGTACTCGATGCCGACCGCGCGCGCACCACGCTTGGCCGCGGTGATCACCGTGCGACCGTCACCGGAGCCGAGGTCCATCACGTAGTCGCCCGGGGTGACCTTGGCCATGTCGAGCATCGTATCGACCACGATCTGCGGCGTGGGCACCCAGACGACGTCCTTGCCATCCTGCCCCACGGAGGGTTCGTAAGTCGACGACGGGCTCGACTGCCCAAGGACGAGTGCACTGGAAGCCGCCAGGAGGAGGGCCAGTCCATGACGGTACAGGATCGTTGTAGGCATTTCTGGGTGCTCCGGAGAGTGGCTCGATCGGGAAGGTTGCAGGTTCGGTAGCGAACAGACGGGTAACGACCTCGCGCGTAGCTTGCAGCCGTTCACGAATTGAAGCGCGTTCCCTGAAAGTTTAGCAGTGCAGACTCAAGGAGGTTGCCGTGAGAGTCAGTAAAGTATTGCTCGCTACGCTTGCAACGACGGCCGCCCTGCTGGCGGGATGCGGTGCCAGTAGCGAGGATGAGACCGCAGGCCAGGTGTTTTCGGCCGCGGCCATGGGCACCGAGCAGAACTTCGCCGTGCTGGGTGGTTCTGCGGTGACCAATACCGGTTCGAGCGTCATCACCGGAGATCTGGGCCTGTACCCGGGCACGGCAATCACCGGCTTTCCTCCCGGGCTCGTGACCGGAGAGACCCATGCAACCGATGCCGTGGCGCTGCAGGCACAGGCTGATACCACTGCGACGTATAACGATCTGGCAGGCCAGGAGTGCGATTCCGCCTTGACGGGTCAGGATCTCGGCGGCAGGACGCTCGTGCCGGGTGTGTATTGCTATGCGACCTCGGCTCAGTTGACGGGAGCGCTCACGCTGGACGCCGGGGGCAACCCCAATGCAGTCTGGGTGTTCAAGATGGGGAGCACCCTCACGACGGCGAGCAACTCGTCCGTGGTGCTGATCAATGGCGCCGACGTATGCAACGTCTTCTGGCAGGTCGGCAGCTCCGCGACGCTCGGTACAACCACTTCGTTTGTCGGGAACATTTATGCGCTGGCGAGCATCACCCTCAATAACGGCGCGAGCGTGTCCGGTCGGGTCCTGGCGAGAAACGGTGCTGTAACGCTGAATAACAACACCATCACTGCCCCCGTATGCGGCATCGCGCCGGTCACTTCCATTACGCTCGACAAGACTTTCAGCCCGGGAACCATCAGTGCGGGCGGAACTTCGACGCTGACCATTACCTTGACCAACGCCAACGGCACAGTCGCCAACCTGATCGGGCCGTTGATCGACAATCTGCCCGCAGGCCTGGTGCTGGTCCCCGGCAGCGTCGGGACCGACTGTACCGAGGTACGCTTTGTTGCCACCAGCCTGTCGCCCTTGACCGGGTGGTACATCGAGGACACGTCGAAGGTGGGTTTGACGGCGGAAGGCCTGATCCCGGCCAACAGTTCCTGTACCGTGTGGGCGGACGTGACCGCGGCGGCACCAGGCACCTACGTCAACACGCTGCCTGCCGGCGCCCTGCAGACCGACCTCGGCAATAACGCCGAGCCGGCCAGCGCAACCCTGACCGTCGTCCCGTAGCGGATTGCGTTGGAACGCCGGCGGACCCTCGCGGGTCCGCCGCGCGCTACTTCCTGCGCAGTTTGCGGATCGCGGCAAGCTGCGCCGCGAGCATCGCCAGCTCGCTTTCGACGGCGGCGATCTCCTGTTTGTCCTGCGCCTTCGCGCGCGCCTCTTCGGCCCTTTGCAGCGCCTCGGTCGCCTTGGCCTCGTCGAGATCCTTGCCGCGAATGGCAGTGTCGGCGAGCACCGTGATCAAGCTGGGCTGCACTTCGAGGATGCCGCCGGCGACGAAGATCAGCTGCTCTTCGCCGCCCCCCGCCGGCTGGATGCGCACGGTGCCCGGCTTGATGCGCGTGATGAGCGGCGTGTGGCGCGGGTAGATCCCGAGCTCGCCCGCTTCACCGGGCAGCACGACGAACTCCGCCTCCCCCGAATAGATCGAGGCTTCGGCGCTGACGACGTCGACGTGGATGGTGGCGGCGGCCATTACTGCAGGGTCTTCGCCTTCTCGAACGCTTCTTCGATCGCGCCGACCATGTAGAACGCCTGCTCGGGCAGGCTGTCGCACTCGCCGTTGACGATCATGTTGAAGCCCTTGATCGTGTCCTTGAGCGAAACGTACTTGCCCGGCTGGCCGGTGAAGTTCTGCGCCACGGTGAAGGGCTGCGACAGGAAGCGCTGGATCTTGCGCGCGCGGGACACCGCGAGCTTGTCCTCGGGCGAGAGCTCGTCCATGCCGAGAATCGCGATGATGTCGCGCAGCTCCTTGTAGCGCTGCAGGGTCGCCTGCACCGCGCGCGTGGTGTTGTAGTGCTCTTCGCCGATGGTGTTCGGATCGACCTGGCGCGAAGTCGAATCGAGCGGGTCCACGGCCGGGTAGATGCCGAGCGACGCGATGTCGCGCGACAGCACCACGGTGGCGTCCAGGTGCCCGAAGGTGGTGGCGGGCGAGGGGTCGGTCAGGTCGTCCGCCGGCACGTACACCGCCTGGATCGAGGTAATCGATCCGGTCTTGGTCGAGGTGATGCGCTCCTGCAGGCGTCCCATTTCCTCGGCCAGCGTCGGCTGGTAGCCCACGGCCGAGGGCATCCGGCCCAGCAGGGCCGACACTTCCGTGCCGGCAAGGGTAAAGCGGTAGATGTTGTCCACGAAGAACAGGATGTCGCGCCCCTCGTCGCGGAAGCTCTCGGCCATGGTGAGGCCGGTGAGCGCCACGCGCAGGCGGTTGCCCGGCGGTTCGTTCATCTGCCCGAACACCATCGCCACCTTGGATTCGGTCAGGTTGTCCACCTTCACCACGCCGGCCTCGATCATCTCGTGATAGAAGTCGTTGCCCTCGCGCGTGCGCTCGCCGACGCCCGCAAACACGGAAAGACCCGAGTGTTGCGTGGCGATGTTGTTGATCAGCTCGAGCATGTTCACGGTCTTGCCGACCCCGGCGCCGCCGAACAGGCCGATCTTGCCGCCCTTGGCGAACGGGCAGATGAGGTCGATCACCTTGATGCCGGTCTCGAGCAGCTCCACCGAGGGCGAGAGCTCGTCGAACTTGGGCGCAGTCTGGTGGATCGAGCGCAGCTGGTCGGACTTGATCGGGCCGACCTCGTCGATCGGGCGCCCGAGCACGTCCATGATGCGACCGAGCGTGCCCTGGCCGACGGGCACCGAGATCGGCGCGCCGGTGGACTTGACCTTCATGCCGCGGCGCAGGCCGTCGGAGGAACCCATGGCGATGCAGCGCACCACGCCGTCACCGAGCTGCTGTTCGACTTCGAACATGAGGCCTTTTTCGGCAAGCGCGTCCGCCCCGGTGTCTTCGAGAATCAGCGCATCATAGATTCCGGGCATCGCATCGCGCGGAAACTCGATATCGGTGACTGCGCCGATGCATTGAACGATGGTGCCTAGTGCTTGTGCCATGATTTTCCTTTACACGGCGGCCGCGCCGCCCACGATTTCCGAGAGCTCTTTGGTGATGCCAGCCTGGCGGTTCTTGTTGTAGACCAGCGTCAGTTCGTCGATCAGGGTGGCGGCGTTGTCGGAGGCGGCCTTCATCGCCACCATGCGCGCCGACTGCTCGGAGGCCATGTTCTCGGCCACCGCCTGGAAGATGATCGCCTCGATGTAGCGCGTCATCACCTGGTCGAGCACCGCCTTGGCTTCCGGCTCATACAGGTAGTCCCACACCGATTCGGGCGCGCCCAGGCGCTCGCCCGACAACGGCAGGAGCTGCTCGATCACCGGCTCCTGCTTCATGGTGTTGATGAAGCGCGTGTAGCCGATCATCAGCCGGTCGAACCGGTCCGTCGTGTAGCCGTCGAGCATCACCTTGATGGTGCCGATCAGCTTGTCCATCTGCGGACGGTCGCCCAGTTGCACCGCCTGCGACACGATGTTCGCGCCCAGGCGCTGCATGAATCCCAGGCCCTTGTTGCCGATGCAGCAGGCGTCGACCGCCTCGCCCTCGGCCTGCCAGGCCTTGTACCGGGTGAGCACCTGGCGCAGCAAGTTGGTGTTGAGCGCGCCGCACAGGCCCTTGTCCGTGGTGATGACGATCAGCCCGACGCGCTTGATGCTGTCGCGCGTCACGAGGAAGGGATGCCGGTACTCGGGATTGGCGTGGCTGATGTGCGCCGCCACGTTGCGGATCTTCTCGCCGTAGGGCCGCGCATGGCGCATGCGCTCCTGCGCCTTGCGCATCTTGGAGGCGGCGACCATCTCCATGGCCTTGGTGATCTTCCGAGTGTTCTGCACACTCTTGATCTTCACCCGTATCTCTTTGGTGCCCGGCATGGCGCGTCAGCTCAGTAGGAGCCGTTCTTCTTCCAGTCTTCAATGGCGCTTTTCAGCAGTTTCTCGTCATCGCCGACGAGATCCTTCTTGTCCTGGATGCGCGCCACCAGCTCGCCGTACTTGCTCTTCAGGTAGTCGCGCATCGAGCGTTCGGCCGCCAGCGCCTTCTTCACGTCGATGTCGTTGAAAAAGCCGTGGTTGACCGCGAACAGCGGCACCGCCATTTCCCAGACCTGCAGCGGGTGATACTGCGGCTGCTTCATGAGCTCGGTGACCATCTTGCCAAGCTCGAGCTGCTTGCGCGTGACTTCGTCCAGGTCCGAGGCGAACTGCGCGAACGCGGCCAGCTCGCGGTACTGGGCGAGTGCCAGGCGCACGCCACCGCCGGTGTCCTTTCGCTTCATGATCTTGGTCTGCGCGGCCCCGCCTACCCGTGACACCGAGATGCCGGCGTTGATGGCGGGACGGATGCCGGCGTTGAACAGGTCCGTCTCGAGGAAGATCTGGCCGTCGGTAATCGAGATCACGTTGGTCGGCACGAACGCGGTCACGTCACCGGCCTGGGTTTCGATGATCGGCAGCGCCGTGAGCGAACCGGTCTTGCCCTTCAGCACGCCCTTGGTGAACTTCTCGACGTAGTCCGGGTTGACGCGCGCGGCGCGCTCCAGCAGGCGCGAGTGCAGGTAGAACACGTCGCCGGGGTAGGCTTCGCGCCCCGGCGGGCGGCGCAGGAGCAGCGAGACCTGGCGGTAGGCCCAGGCCTGCTTCGTCAAGTCGTCATAGATGATGAGCGCGTCCTGGCCGCGATCCCGGAAGTACTCGCCCATGGTGCATCCCGAGTAGGGCGCGATGTACTGCATGGCCGCGGATTCCGAGGCGGTGGCGGCGACGACGATGGTGTATTCCATCGCGCCGTGCTCCTCGAGCTTGCGCACCACGTTGGCGACGGTCGAGGCCTTCTGCCCGATCGCCACGTAGACGCAGAACAGGTCCTTGCCCTTCTGGTTGATGATGGTGTCCACCGCCACCGCGGTCTTGCCGGTCTGGCGGTCGCCGATGATGAGCTCCCGTTGGCCGCGGCCCACCGGCACCATCGCGTCGATCGCCTTGAGGCCGGTCTGCACCGGCTGCGATACGGACTGGCGCGCGATCACGCCCGGCGCCACCTTTTCGATGACGTCGGTCATCTTCGCGTTGATCGGGCCTTTGCCGTCGATCGGCGCACCCAGGGAATTCACCACGCGGCCGAGCAGCTCCGGGCCCACCGGCACCGAGAGGATCTTGCCGGTGCACTTGACCGTGTCGCCCTCGGAGATGTGCTCGTACTCGCCCAGAATCACCGAGCCGACCGAGTCGCGCTCCAGGTTCAGCGCCAGGCCGAAAGTGTTGTTCGGAAATTCCAGCATCTCGCCCTGCATCGCGTCCGAAAGGCCATGGACGCGGCAGATACCGTCGGTCACCGACACCACGGTGCCCTGCGTGCGCATCTGCGCACTGGCATCCAGATTCTGGATGCGGCTCTTGATGAGTTCCGAGATTTCGGATGGGTTGAGTTGCATGCGTGCTCCTTAAGCTTTCAATGCGGACTCGAGCGCCGCGAGCTGCGCGCGCGCCGATCCGTCGATGACCTTGTCGCCGAGCGTTACCTTGACCCCGCCGATCAGCGACTTGTCGACGCTGACGCGTGCTTTCACCGTGCGCCCGGTGTGCTTTTCCAGGCGTGCCACCAGATCGGCAAGCTGGGCCGGGTCCATCTCGAACGCCGAGATCACCTCGGCCTCGACCACGCCTTCGCGCTCGTTCTTGAGCGCCTCGAACTGCGCCCGGATCTCCCCGAGCACATCTAGGCGGCCGTTCTCGGCCAGCACGCGTACGAAATTCTCCCCGTCCGCGGGAAGCTTTCCCGACAGGATCGACGTGAACAAGCCCGCGACCTGCGCCGCGGATAGCGTGGGATCGCTCGCCGCTGCGCGCATGCGCTCGTCTGCCGCCACCGCAGCGAGGTTGGCGAGCCCTGCCGACCAGTCGGCGAGCTTGCCGGCGCCGTCGGCGAGCTTGAACACCGCCTCGGCGTAGGGTCGCGCAATGGTGTTGGGCTCCGCCATCAGAGCTGCTTCTTGATGCCGTCGAGCAGACTGGCATGCGCCTTGGCGTCCACCTCGCGGTGCAGGATCTTCTCGGCCCCCGCGACCGCAAGGGCGGCCACCTGATCGCGCAGCTGTTCCCGGGCGCGCGACACTTCCTGCTGGATCTCCGCCTTGGCGGCGGTTTTCTCGCGTTCGCTCTCTTGGCGAGCGGCGAGCTTCGCCTCCTCCACCATCTGCACGGCACGCTTCTCGGCCTGCGCCAGGATCTCGCTCGAGCGTGCGCGTGCCTGCTCCACGGTCTCGCCGGCCTGGCGGGTCGATGTCTCCAGCGATTTTCTGCCCTGTTCGGCGGCCGCAAGGCCGTCGGCGATCGTCTTCTGCCGCGCCTCGATGGCGCGCAGCATGTAAGGCCACACCACTTTCACCGTGAACAGGATGAATAGCGCAAACGTCAGCGCCTGCGCGATCAGCGTGAGATTGAAGCTCATGGCAAACCCCTTGCGCGCCGCGGCGCCTACTGGATGACGGCGAGCAGCGGGTTGGCGAAGGCGAACATCATGGCGAGGCCGACGCCGATGATGAACGAGGCGTCGATCAGGCCCAGCAGCAGGAAGACCTTCACCTGCAGCGAATTGGTGAGCTCGGGCTGGCGCGCGGCGGCTTCGAGGAACTTGCTCGACATGATGCCGATGCCGATGCACGCGCCGGCGGCGCCCACACCGATCATCAGGCCGATGCCGATGCCCGTGTAGGCCTGGATCATCGCCAGCATCTGAAGTTTTTCCATAGTGCTTTCCTTTCTAGGCGGGAAGTCGAATTGATGAAATCAGTGGTGATCGTGTGCCATCGCGATGTAGACCACGGTCAGCATCATGAAGATGTAGGCCTGCAGCACCACGATCAGGATGTGGAAGATCGCCCACCCCACGCCGAAGACCACCGCCACCAGCGAGCCGAACACGCCGGTGGCCGCGAGCAGCCAGAGGAGCAGGAAGATGATCTCGCCCGCGTACATGTTGCCGAATAGTCGCAGCGCGTGTGACAGCGGCTTCGAGATGTACTCGATCGCGTTGAGCAGCAGGTTGGGGATCCACAGCAGCGGATTCTTGCCGAACGGCGCGCAGAACAGCTCGTGGATCCAGCCGCCCAGGCCTTTGGCGGCGATCGAGAACCAGATCATGAGCAGCCATACCGAAAGGGCCAGCGCGAAGGTGGTATTGACGTCCGCCGTGGGCACCGGCCGCCAGGCATGCAGCCCGGCCCATTCCAGCGGTGCGACGATGATGTCGATCGGCAGGAAGTCCATGGCATTCATCACCAGCACCCAAACGAACACCGTGAGCGCCGCGGGCGCCACGAACTTGTTGCGGTCGCCGTGGTGGAAGATGCTCTTGACCTGGTCGTCGATGAACTCGATCAGCAGCTCGACAAAGGCCTGGCGCCGGTTGGGCACGCCGGAGGTCGCGCCGCGCACGACCCACCAGATGGCGCCCATGGCAAGGATGCCGACCAGCGCCGAAGTGATCACCGTATCCAGATTCAATGCCCAGAACCCACCGTCGCCCACGGGCTTCGTGAGAAAGGTCAGGTGGTGCTGGATGTAATCCGTGGCGTTGAAGTCTTTGCCGGCAGCCATTCGCTCAGTCGTGTTCGCGCACAAAAAACGCCATGCCAAAAACCAGGACCGTCGCAACCAGCGATCCGAAAAACGCGGGCGCGACGACGCCTTCGTATGTCGCCAACACCAGCCACAACAGGAGCATGAGGAGGCCGACCTTCACGCCTTCGGCCATCAGCGCACGCACCAGAACCCCCTCTGCGCTCTGCGCCTTGCCCTTCGATGCCACTACCCCGGCTGCGCAGCCTGCGCCCATGCTGACCGCGCCTCCCAGGGCGGCGGACAGCGCACCGTCAACGCCCGCCAGGATCGCCCCGGCCAACGCCAGCACGGTGGTTGCGATGAATTGCCATCGCAACACGGTGCGGATCGGCCTTTGCAGGAGACCAAGACTGGCGTTCATGCTCCCGGACACCAGCAAAGCCGCGAGATTTTAGCGGCTTGCAGCAACGTAGGTCAACGCATTGCGCTGCAACATCAGGGTCGTTTCACCGCAACTTCTTCAACAATTGATCGAGGTGGTCGAGATTGGCGTACTGAACGATGATCCTGCCGCGGCCCTTGCTCGCGGGACGAATTTCGACGGTGGTGCCCAGGCGACTGGAGACTTCTTCCTCGAGGCGCGCCAGATCCCGGTCGGGGGGCGCCGAGCGCCGCGTCGTTTGGCCACGCTGGAGCTTGCCCACCAGCGCCTCGGTTTCGCGGACCGACATGCCCCGTGCGGCGATGCGCTTGGCCGCTTCGACTTGGCGCGCACCCTCCAGCGCCAAGAGGGCGCGCGCGTGTCCCATTTCCAGCACCCCTTCCATCACCATCCCCTGCACCGGCTTGGCGAGCCGCAGCAGGCGCAGCAGATTGGTGGTGGCGCTGCGCGAGCGGCCCACCGCGTCCGCAGCCTGTTCGTGCGTCATGCGGAACTCGTCAACCAGGCGCTGCAGGCCCGCCGCCTCTTCCATGGGGTTGAGGTTCTCACGCTGGATATTCTCGATCAGGGACATGGCGAGCGCCGACTCGTCGGCAACTTCCCGCACCAGCGCCGGAATCTCCTGCAGCCCCGCCATCTGCGAGGCTCGCCAGCGCCGTTCGCCGGCGATCAGCTCGTAGCGGTCCCGGTCGACGGGCCGCACCAGAACGGGCTGCATGAGGCCCTGGGACTTGATCGACGCCGCAAGCTCGGCTAGCGCTTCCTGGTCCATCTTCGTGCGCGGCTGGTATCTGCCCGGGCGGATGCGCGCCACCGGCAGCGTCGTCAGCGAGTCGCGAGGCGCATCGTCCCCGCCGAGAAGCGCATCCAGGCCTCGTCCCAGGCCCTTGCGTTTGGTGTTCATGGCGCTCGTTTCTTCAATGGGCTCACGCTTCTGCCGGCGCGCCGACCTTCTCGCGCTCGAGCATCTCCTGCGCCAGCGCGAGATACGCCTGCGCCCCCTTGGATTCGGGATCCCACACCACCGCGGGCGTGCCGTAGCTGGGCGCCTCGGCCAGGCGCACGTTGCGCGGCACGATCGTGCGGTAGACCTTGTCGCCGAAGTGCGTTTCGAGCTGCCCCGAGACCTGCTGCGCGAGCATATTGCGCGTGTCATACATGGTGCGCACCAGCCCGGCGATCTCCAGTTGCGGATTGAGGTTGGCGCGCACGCGCTTGATGGTGCCGACCAGATCGGACAGCCCTTCGAGCGCGTAGTACTCGCATTGCATCGGGATGAGGACCCATTGGGCCGCCACCAGGCCATTCAGCGTGAGCAGCGAAAGCGAGGGCGGGCAGTCGATGAAGACGAACTCGTAGTCGGCCTGCACGGTCGCAAGCGCCGTCTTCAGGCGACTCTCGCGGTGGTTCAGGTCCACGAGCTCGATTTCCGCGCCGGCCAGTTCGCGATTCGCGGGCAGCAGGTCGTAGCAGCCGCGCTCCGAGCGCAGCCGGACGTTGGACGCTTCGCCCAGGCCCAGCAGCACGTGATAGACGGTGCGCGCCGCCGCACGCTTGTCGATGCCGCTGCCCATGGTGGCGTTGCCTTGCGGATCCAGATCCACCAGCAGCGTGCGATGCCCGGCGTGCGCAAGAGCGGCAGCGAGATTCACGCTGGTGGTGGTCTTGCCCACGCCGCCTTTCTGGTTCACCACCGCGAAGATGCGCGCGGCGCTCATGCAGCGCAGCGACACAGAACGAGATGGCGCTCGGCGATCAGCAACGGAACGTGCAGGCGGTGCACGTCGCTACAGACTGCGTGCGCCGGCACGCGCTCGAGCTCCTCTCGCGGGAACGCCCCCTTCATTGCAGCAAGCACGCCGCCTGCCTGCAACAGGTGGCGGCAGGCGGCGATGAACTGAGCAAGCTCGGCGAAGCCGCGCGTGATGACGCAGGCGAAGGGCGATGCCGGCCGCCACGCTTCGACGCGACCGGAGTGCACATCGGTATTGGCGAGCTTGAGTTCGATCACGGCCTGCTGCAGGAACGCGGACTTCTTGTCATTCGCGTCATTCAGGGTTATGCGGCGTTCCGGCTGGGCAATGGCGAGTGGAATACCCGGCAGACCGCCGCCGGAACCGACGTCGGCAAGCGACCCGTCCGGCAAGTGCGGCATTGCGGCGAGCGAGTCGAGCACATGGTGGGTAACCATTTTCAACGGATCACGAATCGCCGTGAGGTTGTAGGTGCGGTTCCATTTCTGCAGCAGCTCGAGATACGCGAGCAGTTGGTCCGGCGCGCCAGCGGGCAGGGGCTGGTCGAATGCGGCCAGCCCGCGTTCGAGGGCAAGTCGCGCCTCATGCACTTTTCTTCTGCGGCGCCGACGCCCGCTTCTTCAGATGGACTTGCAGGAGCGCGATGGCCGCTGGCGTGACGCCTGAAATGCGCCCGGCCTGGCCCAGCGTCTCGGGCCGGTGCCGGGCGAGGTTCTGCCGCACTTCTTTCGACAGCCCGCGTACCTCGGCATAGTCCAGGTCGGGTGGCAGGATTTGCCCTTCCTGCTCCGCGCGTCGCAGTACCTCCTCACGTTGCCGTTCCACGTAGCCGTGATACTTGGCCTGGATCTCGATTTGCTCGACTGCGCTTTCGTCCGCTAAAGCTTTGCCAGTGCTGTGAAGTGTCATAAGTGAGCGATAACTAACATTTGGTCTGCGCAACAGCGAAGCATAGGAGTACTCTCGCTCGAGGGGCTGGCCCAGAACCCGTATGGCGTCTGCCTCGGTTACGGTTTTGGGACTCGCCCATAGCTTCGCCAGCCGTGTCTGCTCGGCGGCGATTACGTCTCGCTTACGGCAGAAAGCGTCCCAGCGCACGTCGTCCACAACACCCAGTCCCCGGCCGAGCTCCGTCAGGCGCAAGTCTGCGTTGTCTTCGCGCAGCAGCAAGCGGTACTCGGCACGGCTCGTAAACATGCGATACGGCTCCGACACGCCTCTCGTTACCAGGTCGTCGACCAACACGCCAAGATAGGCCTCGTCTCGCCGCGGGCACCATGCTGCGTCGCCGCGAACCTGAAGTGCAGCGTTGATCCCCGCCAGCAGCCCCTGGGCAGCGGCTTCCTCATATCCCGTGGTGCCGTTGATCTGGCCGGCGAAGTACAGGCCTTGGATCGTCTTCGTCTCCAGCGAGGACTTCAGATTCCGCGGGTCGAAGTAGTCGTATTCAATGGCGTAGCCGGGACGCAGGATGTGAGCGTGCTCCAGGCCCTGGATGCTACGCACAAGCTCCAGCTGAACGTCGAAAGGAAGGCTTGTCGAGATGCCATTGGGGTAGATCTCGTGGGTATCCAGCCCTTCGGGCTCGAGAAAGACCTGGTGGCTCGACTTGTCGGCGAACCGATGAATCTTGTCCTCGATCGAGGGACAGTACCGTGGCCCGACCCCTTGGATGACCCCGGTGTACATGGGGGACCGATCCAGGCCGCGACGGATCACCGCATGCGTGCGCTCGTTCGTGTGGGCGATCCAGCACGGCAACTGCTGCGGGTGCATCGCCCGGCTGCCGAGAAACGAAAACACCGGTTCTGGCACGTCGCCGGGCTGAACTTGCATCACCGAGAAATCGATGGTTCGGCCATCCAGCCGTGGCGGAGTCCCAGTCTTCAGGCGTCCCACCGGTAGCCGCATTTCGCGCAGGCGCGCTGCCAGGGTGACCGATGCGGGGTCCCCCGCGCGGCCGGCCTCGTGGCTTTCCAAGCCGACATGAATCCGGCCCGCGAGGAACGTGCCTGCAGTCAGCACCACTGTCCTGCCGAAGAACTTGATGCCGAGCTGGGTGACCACGCCGTTGGCACGATGTCCATCAACGAGGATGTCGTCCACGGCCTGCTGGAAAAGCGTCAATCCGGGCTGATTCTCCAGTCGACGCCGGATGGCGCGGCGATACAGCACCCGGTCGGCTTGAGCGCGAGTGGCGCGCACGGCCGGCCCTTTCGAGGAGTTCAGGGTGCGGAACTGGATGCCCGCTTCGTCAGCCGCGAGGGCCATTGCGCCCCCCAAGGCGTCGATTTCCCTGACCAGGTGGCCTTTCCCGATGCCGCCGATGGAAGGATTGCAGGACATCTGGCCAAGCGTCTCGATCGAGTGCGTCAGCAGCAGCGTGTTGCAGCCCATTCGCGCGGCGGCTAGGGCGGCCTCGGTGCCGGCATGACCACCCCCGACGACGATCACATCGAACTCGGTTGGAAACTGCATGGGGACCTGAATCGGGAGAGGCCGCATGATACGTGAATGTTTCACGTGAAACTAGGCGACCAGCCGCTGCCGGGTACTGTTCCACGTGGAACAAGAGTGACTTAGGAGATTGCTGCATCGCAGCATTACCGTGCCGCATGCGACAATCGCCGCCCCCGTGATCTCCCTCTCCCGCTATTCCACGCTGCTCGAGCGACCCGAACTCAGGCAAACGATCGTCGCATCGGTGATCGGCCGCATGCCGATCGGCATCCTCGGCTTGGCGATCCTCCTCGCCACGCAGGCCTCGAGCGGCTCCTTCGGCATCGCCGGTGCGGTCGCCGCCTGCTACCTCGCCGGGCTAGCCGTGATGGCACCGGTACTGGGGCGCGTCATCGATCGGTCAGGTCCGGCAACGGTGCTGTTCTTTTGCGCCTGCGCGTTCCCTGCGGCGCTCGCTGCATTGGTGGTGGCCCTGCGTCTAGAAGCGCCGCAGTGGACCGCATTCGTGTTTGCCGCTTTCGCGGGCGCGTGTTTTCCGCCTATCACCGTGTGCCTGCGCACCTTCATGCGTCAACGTCTAGCCGACGAAGCCCAGCTCGCCACCGCGTACTCGCTCGAATCCGTGCTGATCGAGACCATCTTCATCGTCGGTCCCGTCCTGGTCGCTGTGTTCGTCGCCTACCTGTCGGCCGACGCGGCCGTCCTGTTTGCCGCAGTGTGCGGGCTTGCCGGCACGTTCATGTTCCTGCGTTCCCCGGTGCTGGCGCAGTGGCGCATCGAAAAGAGGATGGCGGCAAACCTCGTCGGCCCGCTGTCGGTTCCCGGATTCGTTCCGCTGCTTGCCGTAATCCTCGCCTACTCCGGCTCTTTCGGCCTCCTGGAGATCGGCATCACCGCCTTTGCAGCCGAAGCAGGCACACCCGCACTCGCCGGCGTGATCCTTGGATTGATGAGCGTCGGAAGCGCTGCCGGAGGTCTCGCCTATGGCAGCCGGAGCTGGCGCACGCCGCTGCGCAGGCAGTTTGCGCTGATGCTGCTGCTGATGGGCATGGGCGTGGCGGTCCTATCCCTGGTGACAAACGCGTTTGTCTTTTCCGCGCTCGGTATCGTCGCGGGAATCGTCATGGCCCCGGCGCTGATCATCCAGGCCATGCTGGTTGCGAAGACTGCGCCTGCACACTTCGCCACCGAGGCCTTCACCTGGTCCACGACCTGCCTGCTCACGGGAATCGGCCTCGGCCTGGCCGCAGGCGGACTGATCCTCGAGAGCGCGACCTCTACCGCCGTTTTCGCCGCCGGCGGGCTGGTTGCGATCGCCGCCGCAGTCCTCGCCCACGCGTCGCTGCGCCAGACCGGCTCCTAGCGCCGGCGCCGTGTCCGCGAACGCTGCAGGAAGTACACGAAAGCGATGAGCGCCAGCGCCGGAATGTAGACCCAGTGCTGCGAGGGTCGGTCGGTCGCCACCTTGACCGCGGCGACCTCGAAGCCTTGCTCGAAACCGGACTTCTTCGCGCGGCTGCCGAATCGCACTGCGGCGACACGCACGTCATCCCCAAACGCGCTGATGGTGAGCCCAGAGGCCGCGAGCCGTTTGCGGCCGTCGCCCGCTTCCGCCAGCTGTACCGCCACCGTTTTGCGCACATCCTCACCCTCGATGTTGGTCCCCTTGATCACGAGAACCAGCCGCTCCTTTTCAGCCAGATCACCCGCGACACGGAAGATCTCCTTTGCGGGAACTTCGGTATACGGCGCATACAACTTGTCCATGAAGTAGTCCGGGCGGAAAAGCGCGAAAGTGCCTGCGAGCAGCAGGACGATCTCCCACCAGCGGCAGCGGGAATGGAACCACCCGAGCGTCGCGGCCGAGAAGACGAGCGATGCCATGGTCGCGGCAAATGCCACCAGCAGCACCTCCCACCAGCTGCGTACGTCGATCAGGAGCAGCATGGGGTTGAAGACGAACACGAAGGGCAGCACCACCGTGCGCAAGGCGTAGACCGAGCCTTGCAGGCCCGTCTCGATCGCGTCCTCGCCCGAAATCGCAGCGGCAGCGAAAGTCGCCAACCCCACGGGCGGCGTGATGTCGCCCATGATGCCGTAGTAGAAAACGAACAAGTGAACCGCGATGAGCGGGATCACAAGCCCGGACTGCGCGCCCAGCTCGACGATCACAGGCGCCATCAGCGTCGCCACCAGGATGTAATTCGCGGTCGTGGGCACGCCCAGTCCAAGCACCAGGCAAACGAACGCCGTGAACAGCAGCATCACGACGATATTGCCCTGCGACACGACCTCCACGAAGTCGGTCATGCGAAAGCCCAGTCCCGTGAGCGTGATACCGCCCACAATGATGCCCGCGGTCGCGGTCGCGATGGCGATGGAAATCATGTTGCGCGCGCCGGCGTTGAGCCCCTCGACCACTTCCAGTCCGCCGCGCTTCACCTCGCGTGCGATCCGGCGCTTGCCGCGGAAGTACGCGGTCAACGGCCGCTGCGTCGCCATCAATGCGATCAGCATCGCCGTCGCCCAGAACGCGGACAAGGCGGGCGAGAGTTCCTCGATCATCAGGCACCAGATGAGCACGCCGATCGGGATGAGGAAATGCACGCCCGCCTTCACCGTCGGCCAGGTATCGGGCAGCACGGGATTGTCGATGTCGATGTCCTGCGGCAGGTCGGGGCAACGCGCCGCGACCCGCACCGTATAGACATAGAGCGCGCCAAGCAGCACGCCGAGCACCCAGGGCGCAGCCACCGCGCCGAACAGGTTCTTGGCGCCCTGCGCCACCCAGTAAATAAGGCTGCACACGACGATTGAACCCGAGAGCCCCAGGCCCCAGGCGGTCAGCTTCTGATGGAAGGGGCGCTCGCGCGCCTGCGCGGTGGGCTCCAGCCCGAGCTTCAGCGCCTCGAGGTGGACGATGTAGAACAGCGCGATGTAGGAGATGAGCGCGGGCAGGAACGCGTGCTTGATGACGTCGGTGTACGGAATGCCCACGTACTCGACCATCAGGAATGCGGCCGCTCCCATGACCGGTGGCATGATCTGCCCATTGACCGAAGACGCCGTTTCAATTGCGCCTGCCTTGACGCCGCCATAGCCCGCCTTGGTCATCAGCGGGATAGTGAAGATGCCGCCTGAAACCACGTTCGATACCGACGAGCCCGAAATGAGGCCATTGAGGCCCGAGGACACCACTGCGACCTTGGCCGGTCCGCCGCGCAGATGCCCTAGCGCAGCGAACGACACCTGCATCATGTAATTGCCTGCGCCCGCCTTGTCGAGCAGCGACCCGAACAGCACGAAGATGAAGATGTAGCCCACGGAAACACCGAGCGCGACGCCGAACACGCCTTCGGTCGTCAGCCATTGGTGCACGAGCAGGCGTTCCCAGGACGCTCCCTTGTGCGCGATAACCTCCGGCAGTGACTGCCCCAGTATCGTGTACGCGAGGAACGCGATTGCCAGGAGGGTCATCGGCAGGCCGACCGCGCGGCGCGTGGCCTCGAGCAGGAAGATCAGGCCGCAGGACGCGACTACAATGTCCTGCAGGTTCGGCTGCCCGGGGCGCGTGGCGAGTTCGCCGTAAAAAAACAGAAAGTAGGCGCCGGCCAGCGCGGCGATCAGTCCGAGGATCCAGTCGAACCACGGCACGCCCGCCCGCTGGGACGGCGTGCGAAAGGCCGGATAGCACAAGAACGCCAGCAGCAAGCCGACACCCAGATGCAGCGAGCGCGCCTCGGTATCGTTCAGGATTCCCCAGCCCAGGGTGAAGGGCAGGGGCGAGGCATACCAGAGTTGGAACAGCGACCACGCCACCGCGACCGCGAAGATCAGCTTGCCTACGAGGCCGTGCGCGGCGCGCCCGCCTGTGTCCGCGTCGGCAAGTAGCTGCTGCAGGTCGGGACTCGCCCCTTTCGCTTTCCTCGCCATCGCGGTTGCCCCCTCGAAAAAAAGGGGCGAAACCCGCGTTTCGCCCCTTTCTGTCGCTACCGACCGTCGTGGCCTACTTGACCCAGCCCTTCTCGCGATAGTAGCGGGCAGCGCCATCGTGCAGCGGCGCCGACAGGCCATCCTTCACCATGTTCTCGGGCTTGAGCACCTGGAAGGCCGGGTGCAGCTTCTTGAACTCGTCGAAGTTGTCGAAGATCGCCTTCACCACCGTATAGACCGTATCTGCCGGAACCTTGGACGACGACACGACGGTCGCGAGCACGCCATAGGTCTTCGTGTCCTGCGGATTTCCCGGGTACATCCCGCCAGGAATGGTGGCGTGGGCGTAGTAGGCGTTGGCCTTGACCAGCTTGTCCACGGCGGCGCCGGTCACCGACACGAGCTTTGCGCCGCATACGGTCGTCGGATCCTGGATGTTGGCCGAAGGATGCCCGACGAGATAGAAGAAGCCGTCGATCTTGCCATCGCACAATGCCGGCCCGTGCTCGTCCGCCTTGAGCTCCGAAGCGAGGGAAAACGCCGACAAGTTCCAGCCCATGGCGCCGATCAGCTCCTCGAGCGTCGCGCGCGTTCCCGAACCCGGATTGCCGACGTTGAACTTCTTGCCCTTGAGGTCGGCAAAGCTGTTGACGCCGGATTCCTTGCGTACCACGACCGTCGCGGGCTCGGGGTGCAGCGCGAACACCGCGCGTAGCTCGCGGAACGGTTCCTTGAACGGCGCCTTGCCCGCGACCGCGTTGTAATGCACGTCGGACTGGGCGACGCCCATGTCGAGTTCGCCCGCCAGGATGGTATTGATGTTGAACACCGAGCCGCCGGTGGACTCGACCGAGCAGCGAATGCCGTGCTTGGCGCGATCCTTGTTGACCAGCCGGCAGATCGCCCCGCCGGCGGGGTAGTACACCCCGGTGACACCGCCTGTCCCGATGGTGATGTATTTCTGCTGTGCCTGCGCCGAAGGCGCGAGAACGCCGACGACGAGCAATCCTGCTGCAAGGGCGCTGAGTTTGCGCATGACGATCTCCTAGGGAATTTGCGCGTGTAGCTTAGCGGAAGGGGCCACTAGGCGGCAACCGGAGACTTCAGCACCGCCTCGAGCGCCTGGCCGAGCTTGCCGACGAGCTCGTCGAGTTGCCGTTCCTCCAGGATGAAAGGGGGCGCAAGCAGCACATGGTCGCCCCGCACGCCATCAAGCGTGCCTCCCATCGGGTAACACAGCAGGCCAGCCTCGAGCGCTTTTGTCTTGATGCGCGAATGGACTTGAAGGCTCGGGTCGAACGGCGCCTTGCTGCTTCGGTCGGCCACCAGTTCGACACCCCAGAACAACCCCCGGCCACGAATGTCGCCGACATGCGGATGCGAGCCGAACGCCTCGCGCAACTTGCTTTCCAGTTGTGCACTCAAGACAGACACGCGCCCCAACAGTCCGTCTTCATGAAGCCGCCGCTGAACCGCGAGCGCCCCAGCGCACGCCGCGGCGTGACCGAGGTAGGTATGGCCATGCTGGAAGAAACCGCTGCCTGAAACGATCGTCTCGTAGATGTGGCTGCCGACCAGCGTCGCACCGATCGGCTGGTACCCCGCGCCCAGCCCCTTGGCCACCGTGACGAGATCCGGTACCACACCCTCCTGCTCGAACGCGAAGAGCGATCCGCACCGGCCCATGCCGCACATGACCTCGTCGAGGATGAGCAGCACCCCGTAGCGATCGCATACTTCGCGCACGCTGCGAAAATAGCCGGATACCGGGGGCACGGCCCCCAGCGTCGCGCCGACCACGGTCTCGGCGACGAAGGCGATGACCTGGTCTTCGCCCAGCCTGCGGATCTCCGCCTCGAGCTCGGCAGCCAGACGCTCGCCGTACGCCACATCGGACTCGCCCGCCTCCTGCCCACGATACGCATAGCAGGGCGAGACATGACTCGCCTCGATAAGGAGCGGCTGGAACTGCTTGCGGCGCCATGCGTTGCCGCCGACCGCGAGAGCGCCGAGCGTGTTGCCGTGATAGGACTGGCGCCGCCCGATCAGGAACCGTCGCTGCGGCTCGCCTTTCTCCACGAAGTACTGGCGCGCGAGCTTCAGCGCAGCCTCGATGGCCTCCGAGCCGCCGGACACGAAATACACCCTCTCCAGCGGCGCGGGCGCGTGCGCGATCAGCGCCTCAGCCAGCGCCTCCATCGGCTCGTTGGTGAAAAAAGACGTGTGCGCGAACGGCAACTGCGCCAGTTGCTCCTGGATCGCCTTCACCACTGCCGCGTCGGAATGCCCCAGGCACGAAACGGCAGCTCCGCCCGAGGCGTCGAGATAGCGCTTGCCGTCGCGGTCGATGATATAGGCCCCGTCGCCGCGCACCGCGACCGGGTAGCGCCGACGCGGATCGCGGTGGAAGACCCGGGTCACGTCAGACGTGGAGCCTCTGGTGCAGCAGCGACCGGCGCTGCTCGAGCTCGCGCGGCAGGTGCGCGCCGAGCTTGCCGAGCAACTCGTCGTGCGAGGCAACTTCCTCTTTCCAGGCGCCGCCGTCGACGCCCGCGATTTCCCGGTACTGCTCGTGCGTGAACCGCTCGAGCCCTTGCCAGTTGAGATCCTCGTACGCCGGGATAATGCCAAGCGCCGTCTCAATGCCTTTTGTCAGGCCGTGGCAGCGTCCGACGATCCATTCCAGCACGCGCATGTTCTCGCCGAAGCCGGGCCAGATGTACTTGCCGTTCGCGTCCTTCCTGAACCAGTTGACGCGGAAGATGCGCGGTGCGTGATGCACGCTTTTTCCCATCTTCAGCCAGTGCGCGAAGTACTCACCCATGTTGTAGCCGCAGAACGCGATCATCGCCATCGGATCGCGGCGCACGACCCCGACCTTGCCGGTAATCGCCGCCGTGGTTTCCGAGCCGAGTGTGGCGCCCATGTACACGCCGTCTTCCCACGTCGGCGCCTCGACGACCAGCGGGACGGTGCTGGAGCGGCGCCCGCCAAACAGGAACGCCGCGATCGGTACGCCGCCCGCGTCCTCCCACTTCGCGTCCATGGACGGGCATTGGACAGCGGCCACCGTGAAGCGCGAATTGGGATGCGCCGCAAGCCGTCCACAGCCCGGTGTCCAGTCCTTGCCCTGCCAGTCGATGAGGCGCGCCGGCGGCTGCTCGGTCATGCCTTCCCACCAGACGTCGCCCTCGGGCGTGAGCGCCACGTTGGTGAAGATCACGTTCGACTTCAGCGTGCGCATCGCGTTGGGATTGGTGGCTTCCGAGGTGCCCGGCGCAACCCCGAAGAAGCCGGCTTCCGGGTTGATCGCGTAGAAGCGCCCATCGTGCCCTGGTTTGATCCAGGCGATGTCCTCGCCGATGGTGGTCACCTTCCAGCCCTCGTAGGCTGGGGGCGGAATGAGCATGGCGAAGTTGGTCTTGCCGCAGGCGCTCGGAAACGCCGCTGCCACGTAGTGCTTGTGGCCTTGCGGCGACTCCACGCCCAGGATCAGCATGTGCTCGGCGAGCCACCCCTCGTCGCGTGCCATCACTGAAGCGATGCGCAGCGCGAGGCACTTCTTGCCGAGCAGTGCGTTCCCCCCGTAGCCCGAGCCGTAGGACCAGATCTCGCGCGTCTCGGGGAAGTGCACGATCCACTTCTCCTTGTCGTTACACGGCCAGGGCGCGTCCTTCTGTCCGGGGGCGAGCGGCGCGCCCACCGAATGCACGCCGGGAACGAAGTCGCCGTCCTCATCGAGCCACTCCGCGACCGCGCGGCCCATGCGCGTCATGATGCGCATATTGATCGCCACGTACGCCGAGTCGGAGATCTCGACGCCGATTTGCGCGATGTGCGAGCCGATCGGCCCCATCGAATAGGGCATCACGTACATCGTGCGCCCGCGCATGCAGCCGCCGAACAGCCGCCGCAGCGTGGCGCGCATCTCGCGCGGCTCGACCCAATTGTTGGTGGGGCCCGCCTGCTCCTTCTTCTCGCTGCAGATGAATGTTCGGTCTTCCATGCGCGCCACGTCGCTCGGATTGGAGCGCGCGAGATAGCTGTTCGGCCGCAGTTGCTCGTTCAGCTTGATCATCGTGCCCGCCGCGACGAGCTCGGCGCACAGCCGGTCGTATTCGGCCTGCGACCCGTCGCACCAGATGACGCGCTCCGGCTGGGCGAGCCGCGCGGTCTCCGACACCCACTGCCGCAGGCCTGCGTGGCGCACCCAGTCAGGTGCCTGGGAATAGTCCTTGTGCGTGCCCGGGGCGCTCATCTCCGACTTGAACTCCTGAAAGCAAAACGGCCCTTGGGGGGCCGTAAGGGTGCGATGTGGCAAGCATTCTACCGCGCGGGTCAGAGCGGCGCCACGTCCTAAAACGCCTGTCTGATCAAGTCCTTGAATGACGCTATTTGCCGATGCAGAAGCGGCCGAAGATCTCGCCGAGCAGGTCGTCCGCCGTGACCTCGCCCGTGATGCCGGCCAGCGCCGCCTGTGCCAGCCGCAGTTCCTCGGCAAATAGCTCCCAGCGCCGCAACTCGTCTGCGGCGGCCTGCAAATGCGTCGCCGCCTGTTGCAGCGCCCGCAAGTGCCGTTCGCGCGCAAGGAACACGGATTCGCCCGCGGCGCGCCAGCCCGCTTCCGCGAGGATCCTGCCTTTGAGCGCATCCATGCCCGCGCCCGTCATGGCGGAAACCGCCAAGGCACCTGCGGGGGGTACGAAACCGGGCGCGAGATCCACCTTGTTGTAGACCTCGACCCGCGTCACGCCCTCGGGCAGCGCCTCGAGCGACGCATGGGGCTCGCCCGCCTCGAACACCGCAATCACCAAGTCCGCCTGTGCGAGTTCGATCTGCGTTCTCTCGATGCCAAGACGCTCCACCGGATCCGAAGGCACGCGTAGTCCCGCGGTGTCGACGATGACGAGCGGCACGCCCTCGATCTGGATGGACTCTCGCAGCGCATCACGCGTGGTGCCCGGCACCGGCGTCACGATGGCGCGGTCTTCTCCCATCAGCCGGTTGAGCAAGCTCGACTTGCCGACATTGGGCCGACCGGCGAGCACGACATGAATGCCGGTGCGCAGCAGGCTGCCCTGCCGGCTTCTCGACAGCACATCCTGCAGCGCCGCGCGCACGCCGGCGAGCCGCGCTGCCGCGTCATCCCGGTGCAGCGAATCCACCTCCTCTTCCGGGAAGTCGAGCATCGCCTCGGTCAGCGCGCGCAATTCAACCAGCTGCGCGACGAGTGCATTGATGGCCGCCGAGAATTCGCCGCACATCGAGCGCACCGCCAAGCGTGCGGCTTCCTGGGTTGCGGCATCGATCAGGTCGGCCACCGCCTCCGCCTGCGCGAGATCGATCCGGCCATTGAGAAACGCGCGACGCGTGAACTCGCCCGGTTCGGCCAGTCGCGCCCCCGCGTTCACGCAGGCCGCGAGAACGGACTGCAGCACCACGGGTCCGCCGTGTCCCTGGAACTCGAAGCCGTGTTCCCCGGTGTAGGAATGGGGCGCCGGAAAGTAGAGCGCCAAGCCGCGGTCGAGCGCCTCGCCTTGCTCATCGCGCGCCGTCATCAGGGTCGCGACGCGCGGCTGCGGCAGGCGCCGCAATACGCGTCGAGCGATAGCGGGGGCCAGCGGGCCGGACACGCGCACGATACCGACGGCGCCCCGGCCCGGCGGCGTGGCCACGGCGGCTATGGTGTCTGGCGGACGACCCGGGGGCTCAGCGCTTGGCATGGGCAGTCTTGTCGCGCTCGAACAAGCGCTGGATCTGCCATTGCTGTGCGATGGAAAGGATGTTGTTGACCAGCCAATACAGCACGAGGCCGGCGGGGAAGAAGAAGAAGAACACGCTGAAGACGTAAGGCATGAACTTCATGATCTTGGCCTGCACCGGGTCGGGCGGCACCGGATTCATGCGCGTCTGAAGCACCATGGAAGCCGCCATCAGAACGGGGAGCACGTAGTAGGGGTCCTGCGCCGAAAGGTCCTTGATCCAGAGGATGAACGGCGCGTGGCGCAGTTCGATGGCGGCGAGCAACACCCAGTACAGGGCGATGAATACCGGGATCTGCACCAGGATTGGAAAACAGCCGCCGAGCGGATTGATCTTCTCGGTCTTGTACAACTCCATCATCGCCTGGTTCATGCGCGCGCGGTCGTTGCCGTACATCTCGCGGATCTTGGTCAGGCGCGGCGTGACCAGCTTCATCTTGGCCATGGATTTGTAGCTGGCCGCGGACAGCGGAAAAAACACGAGCTTGATCGAGATCGTCAGCAGGATGATGGCGGCGCCCCAGTTGCCCGTCCAGCCGTGGAAGAACTCCAGCACCGCGAAAAGCGGCCAGGCGAGGATCGCCAGCCAGCCGTAGTCCACCACCAGGTCCAAGCCAGCGGCTGCCTTCTTCAGGCGAATCTGCTCCTGCGGTCCCGCAAATAGCTGCGTCGACACGCGCGCGGATTCGCCCGGCGCCGCCTGTGACGTGGCCAGAATGACGCCTGCGGCGTACAACCCGTCCGGCAGCTTGCGCGCGTAGAACTCGCGCGGAGATTTCTCCGGCGGCAGCCAGGCCGAGACGAAGTAGTGCTGCATCATGCCGATCCAGCCGTCGCTCGCGTCTTTGGGCAGATCCACCTTGCCGTCCTCGACGTCCGAGAACTTGACCTTGTTGTACGCATGCTCCTGCGTGTAGTACACCGGGCCGGTGAAGACGTACATCATGGCGCTTTCGTGCACCGGCGCCCGGCCGTCGCGCACCACCTGGTAGTACGCGTACGCCGCAACCGGCGTTGCGCCGGCATTCTTCAGCTCGAACGCGACGTCAATCAGATAGCTGTCACGGTGAAAGGTGTAGATCTTTTCCACCACCACCCCGCTCGGCCCATCCGCAGCGAAATGCACTTGCAGGCGATCGGCGCCCGGCGCGAGGGCACGCTCGCCCTCCAGCGCGCGCCACGCGGTGCGGTGATTCGGCATGCCTTCGCCGATCAATCCACTTTGCGCGCGGTAGTCGTGTTCCGGGCCGAGCAGTACGAAATTCTTCTCCGGATCCTTCACGTCCTTGTGCTTGCGCAGCTCCAGGCGGGAGAGCGTGGCGCCCACCGTGTCGAGCTCCACCACCAGCAGGTCGGTTCGGATCTGGATCTTTTCCGACGGCGCCGGCGCTTGGGCCGCGCCCGGCACGGCTGCCGCGGCCGACGCGGCGGGTGCGGCACCGGACACCGGCGCCGGTGTTGGCGCGAGCGGCCTGGCCGGTGTCGGTACGCCGGGTGCCGCGGGTGCCGCTGACACGGCTGGCGGCTTCGGCTGCTGCTCCTTTTGCCAGGCGTCCCACAGCAGCAGCAGCGAGAAGCTGAAGATGAAGAACAGGATCAGTCGTTGGGTATCCATGACGCTCCGCGTGGCGGCCTAGCCGCGCTTGTCCTCCGGCACCGGATCAATTCCGCCGGGATGCCAGGGACCGCAGCGGCACAGTCTGTGCGCCGCAAGCCAGCCGCCGCGTAGCAGCCCGTGGCGCTCCAGCGCCTCGTCCGCGTACTGCGAGCAACTCGGGTAGAAACGGCACGACGGCCCGAGCAGCGGGCTCAGGAAGTAGCGGTATCCACGCAGCGCGAGGCGCACCAGACCGGTCACGGTCCAAGCCCGCCGAAAAGCTCCCTCAGGCGCGCGAGCATCGCCGCCGAGCCGCGCGCGCCGTAAGGCGGGCGCACCAGCACATCGAGCGCGCCCAAGCGCGCCTGCTCCAATCGGAATGCCTCGCGGATGCATCGCTTGATTCCATTGCGCTCTGTCGCCTTCGCCGCATGCTTGCGCGTTACGAGCATACCCAGCCGCGGCGGCCCTTCTGCCCGGCGCTCCATGTAAAACGTGTAGCCAGACAAGCTGCGGCGCGTGCCGTGCGCCAACAACCGCTCGAACTCGGCGCTTCGCGCAAGCCTGCGGTTCGCGCCGAAGACGCTGCGGGCGGGCTTGCTGCGACCCGGCACGCCCTCTCGGCCTAGACCGCGAGCCGTTTGCGGCCGCGCGCGCGGCGGGCGCGCAGCACATCGCGTCCTGAGCGGGTCCGGCTACGGACAAGAAACCCATGACGCCGCGCTCGGCGAGTCTTGGACGGCTGATAAGTGCGCTTCATTGGCTGACCCGCGGCGAAAAAGGGCGGTATTAGAGCCTGCACGGCTCTTCATTGTCAATCGCTGCGGAAAGTCCCCGGGGTATGGTTGGGGGCTGTGGATAACATGACTCGGAAAGAGTAAGATTTGGACCTCGCCGGCGCGCCAGGCGCAGCCCTGGTCAAGCCCTCGAACAACGCGCTGCACGAGATCGCCGAAATCATGCAAACCCTATGGGACGCCTGCCTGCGCCGCCTTGAGCAGGAGCTTCCCGCGCAACAATTCAACACCTGGATTCGTCCGCTTGCCGCCGACGCGGTGCAGGCCGAGCCGGACACGCTGGTGCTTTCCGCGCCGAATCGTTTTGTGCTGGAACTGGTACGCGAGCGCTTTGCCGCCCGTATCGAGCGTCTTGCGGCGGAATCCAGCGGCCGCGCGCTCGGGCTGCGCCTCGTACTGGCGCACACCGATGCGGCGGCACAGCGCGCGCCCTCCAACCGCGCCGTCGCCGCCGCGCCACCAGCCCTGGAGCGGGCACGCCTCAATCGTCTGTTCACGTTCGACAGTTTCGTCACCGGAAAGGCCAACCAGCTGGCGCGTGCCGCCGCCATCCAGGTCGCCGAAAACCCCGGCATCTCGTACAACCCCCTGTTCATCTACGGGGGCGTGGGACTGGGCAAGACGCATCTGCTGCAGGCGATTGGCAATCACCTGGCGGAACAGCGGCCCCAGGCCAGGCTACGCTACACGCATGCCGAGCAATACGTGACTGACGTGGTGCGCGCCTACCAGCAGAAGTCATTCGACGAGTTCAAGCGCTACTACCACTCGCTCGACTTGCTGCTGATCGACGACATCCAGTTCTTCTCCAACAAAGGTCGCACGCAAGAGGAATTCTTCTACGCGTTCAACGCGCTCGTCGAGGCACACAAGCAGATCGTCATCTCCTGCGACACCTATCCCAAGGAGATCGCGGGCATGGAAGAACGGCTGATTTCGCGTTTCGGCTGGGGCTTAACCGTGGCCATCGAGCCACCGGAGCTCGAGATGCGCGTCGCCATCGTGCTAAAGAAGGCGGAGGCCGAGGCCGCACAGATATCGGAGGAAATCGCCTTCTTCATTGCCAAGAACATCCGCTCGAACGTGCGCGAACTGGAGGGCGCCCTGAAGAAGGTCCTCGCGTTCGCGCGGTTCACCGGGCGCGAGATCACCCTGGAAATGGCCAAGGAAGCGCTGCGCGACATCCTCAACGTTGCCAGTCGCCAGATCAGCGTCGATGGCATTCAGAAGACCGTCGCCGAGTATTTCAAGCTCAAGATATCGGACATGCATTCGAAAAAGCGCAGCCGCAACGTGGCGCGGCCGCGTCAGGTCGCCATGTCACTCGCCAAGGACCTGACACCGATGAGCCTGCCCGAGATCGGCGAGGCTTTCGGCAACCGTGATCACACCACAGTCCTGCATGCCTGCCGCACCATCTCCATGCTGCGCAAGAAGGATTCCGTGCTCAACCGTGACTACCTCGTGCTGGAACAGGTGCTCAAGGGATGACGCGCGGGAGAATAAGCCTGTGGATTTCCAGTGAGCGGATTGTGCGCAAACCGCATAACCTGCAAGAAACGGTATTCCGTGCAATTCGGTGCACATGCAGCGCACAGCTTGTACAACGCAGGCGAGCGCCGCAACCCGATGTGTACGCACGATAAAAGGCAGGACTGGAACAAGTAGGCCTGCTCTATTAATTACTACTAGGAAATATATATGGCTTTAGTCAAAGCGAAGCGCGATGAACTTCTCGGGCCGTTGTCCGCGGTCAGCGGCATCATTGAGCGTCGTCACACGTTGCCGATCCTGTCGAACGTGTTGATCGACAGGGTCGACGACACCCTTTCGTTTCTCGCCACTGACATCGAGATCCAGATCACGGCCCGATCCACCCTGCCAGCCGGAACCGACACCAAAGCCATAACCGTCGGTGCACGAAAGCTCGTCGATATCCTGCGGGCCTTGCCCGACAGCACGGAAGTGACAGTGCAGATGCAGGACAAGCGCCTGCAGGTGAAGTCCGGCAAGAGCCGCTTTACCCTGCAAACCCTGCCGGCGGAGGATTTTCCGCGACTGGCGCGGCCGAGCGGTGAAATGGCGAGCTTCGCGCTGCCGCAGAAAGCGCTTCGGCGCCTGCTGGGTCTGGTGCAGTACGCGATGGCGCAGCAGGATATTCGCTACTACCTCAACGGGCTTCTTGTGCTGGTGGAAGACCAGCAGCTGCGTCTCGTTGCCACGGACGGGCATCGCCTGGCCTACGCCTCCATGAAGCTGCCGGCGAGCCTGCCCCGGCTTGAAGTGATCGTGCCGAGGAAGACGGTGCTCGAGCTGTCCAAGCTGCTGGGAGACGGCGAGGAAGAGGTGAAAATCGATCTCTCCGGCGCTCAGGCTGCCTTCAACCTTGGCTCCGTGGAGCTGGTCACCAAGCTCGTAGACGGAAAGTTTCCGGATTACACGCGTGTGATACCGACGCAACACAAGAATCTGGTGAAACTCGATCGAGAGGTGCTGCGTCACGCGTTGCAGCGAGCGGCCATCCTCTCGAACGAAAAATTCCGGGGCGTGCGCTGGGTCCTGACGGACGGAAGCCTGAAGATCGTCTCGTCCAACACAGAGCAGGAGGAGGCGCAGGAGGAACTGGAGGTGCAATACAGCGGCGACGCGATCGACATCGGCTTCAACGTCAACTACCTCCTCGACGTGCTGAACAACGTTTCCGGCAACGAGGTGGAATGCCATTTCGGCGATGCGGCATCGAGCGCGTTGCTGCAGTTTCCCGCGGAGCCCGACTTCAAGTACGTCGTCATGCCGATGCGGATCTAGGGAATACGCGCATGGGTGAATCCGAACAGCAGCGGCCCGAGGACTACGACTCCGACAGCATCAAGGTCCTGAAGGGGTTGGAGGCGGTGCGCAAGCGCCCAGGCATGTACATCGGCGATACCTCCGATGGCACCGGCCTGCACCACATGGTGTTCGAGGTGGTGGATAACGCGGTGGACGAAGCACTGGCCGGATACTGCGACGAAATCATCGTCACCATCCACACGGACAACTCGATCTCGGTGCTGGACAACGGGCGCGGTATCCCGACGGGGATCAAGGAGGACGACGAGCTCAAGCGATCTGCCGCGGAGATCGTGATGACGGAACTCCACGCCGGCGGCAAATTCGACTCCAACACCTACAAGGTGTCGGGAGGATTGCACGGGGTAGGTGTCTCCGTGGTGAATGCGCTCTCCAGCTGGCTGCGCCTGACCATCTGGCGCGACGCCAGGGTGCACCAGCTCGAGTTCGCCGACGGCGCGCCCACCGCGCCCCTGCGCGTCACCGGGACCAGCGAGAAGCGCGGTACGGAAGTGCACTTCCTTGCTTCGCGCCAGATCTTCGGCAATGTCGACTATCACTACGACATCCTTGCGCGTCGCCTGCGCGAGCTTTCCTTCCTCAACAACGGGGTACGCATTTTTCTAGTCGACCAGCGCAGCGGCAAGGAAGAGAACTTCGCGTTCACCGGCGGTGTAAAGGGTTTCGTCGAGTATATGAACCGCGCAAAGACCGTATTGCATCCCAACGTGTTCAACGCGCAGGGCGAGAAGGACGGCCTCAGCGTGGATGTGGCCATGCAGTGGAACGATTCGTACCAGGAGAACGTCATCTGCTTCACCAACAACATCCCGCAGAAGGATGGTGGCACGCACCTCACCGGCCTGCGTGCGGCCATGACGCGGGTGCTCAACAAGTACATCGAGGAGACCGATCTGGCGAAGAAGGCCAGGGTCGAGACCACTGGCGACGACATGCGCGAGGGGCTCGCCTGTGTGCTTTCGGTGAAGGTGCCCGAGCCCAAGTTCTCGTCGCAAACCAAGGAGAAGCTCGTTTCGTCGGAGGTGCGTCCGGCTGTGGAAGAGATCGTCGCCGAGAAGCTGAGGCAGTTCCTCGAGGAGCGGCCGAACGACGCGCGCATCATCACCTCCAAGATCGTGGATGCCGCACGCGCAAGGGAAGCTGCGCGAAAGGCGCGTGAAATGACGCGGCGCAAGGGTGTGCTGGACGGCATGGGCCTGCCGGGAAAGCTGGCTGACTGCCAGGAGAAGGACCCCGCGCTGTGCGAGTTGTACCTGGTGGAGGGTGATTCAGCCGGCGGCTCGGCCAAGCAGGGCCGGGATCGAAAGTTCCAGGCGATCCTGCCGCTGAAGGGAAAGATTCTGAACGTCGAGCGCGCCCGCTTCGACAAGTTGCTGTCCTCCGCGGAGATTGCCACCCTTATCACGGCGCTCGGATGCGGCATCGGCAAAGAGGAGTACAACCCGGAGAAGCTGCGCTATCACCGCATCATCATCATGACGGACGCGGATGTGGACGGTTCGCACATCCGCACGCTGCTCCTGACCTTCTTTTACCGCCAGATGCACGAACTGGTGGAACGCGGGCATATCTATATCGCCCAGCCGCCGCTGTACAAGTCCAAGCTTGGCAAGGACGAGCGCTACCTGAAGGACGAGCACGAGTTGAACGAGTTCATGCTGCGCCAGGCCTTGGTGGACGCAGCGTTGCATCCGGCGGCGCAGCGTGAACCGATTCGCGGCGAGGCGCTGGCTGAACTCGCCAAGTCCTACCTGCTGGCCGAGGCGGTCATCGAGCGCGTGTCACGCTGGATCGATCGCGGTGCGCTGCAGGCGCTCTTGCGTGGTGCGCAGGTCGACCTTTCGCGCCGCGACCTGGCCGAGGCGTCCGTGGAGGCGCTGGCGGCGGCGATGCCGCGCAACGGCGTGCATGTGCAGGCGCATTTTGATGCCAAGACGGAGCGTTACCAGGTACGTGTCGAGCGCACGAAGCACGGCAACGTGCGTGTATCGGCGATCGACGCGGAATTCGTGCACTCCGGGGACTACGCGCAGATCCGGTCCACGGCGGAGACGCTTCGCGGCCTGATAGGCGTCGGGGCGTTCGTCCAGCGCGGCGAGCGCAAGCAGCCGGTAAAGGACTTCGCCGAGGCCATGCACTGGCTGCTCGCCGAAGTACAGAAGGCCATGGTGCTGCAGCGCTACAAAGGGCTGGGGGAGATGAACCCGACGCAGCTGTGGGAGACGACCATGGACCCGGCGACGCGGCGATTGCTCAAGGTGCAGATCGAAGACGGCATCGCGGCCGACGAGATCTTCACCAAGCTGATGGGGGACGAGGTCGAGCCGCGGCGCGCGTTCATCGAGTCGAACGCGCTCGGCGTGCGGAACCTGGACGTTTAGATTTTGCCGCGGGCGCCGATTTGGGCGCAGGACTCCTGAGCGGTTTGACGTCGGCCAAGGGTTTTTCCGCCTTGGGTTTCGCGCCCGGCTTCGGCGCGCGCGCCTGAAACTCGAAGCCGATTTTTCCGTCGGGCGTTTTCACCAGGAACGCCTTGAACGGACGGCCTTTCTTGGAGATGAAACGTGACAAAAGGTCGGTGCGTCCCGACGCCAGCAGCTTGAGTATCTGCTCGCGCTCGACCGGCTGTTGCAGGATTATCTTGCCAGTGCGGAAATCACAGCTGCGCTCGGCGCCCACGGACTTCTCGCACACGTACGCGACGCCGTGCTCAAAGACGCGCGCGCCGCACTTCGGGCAGGCACCAACGCTTTCCTGAGCGGAGAAATCGGGCGCGGCCTCGCCATCCCCGGAGGCGCTGCCCTGTCCGAAATCGAACTCCGCACGGAACTCGTTATTCAGGCGCATGCCGGCAGAGAAAGGCTTGCCCATGCGGCTGCGAAACCCGGTCAGGGGCCCGACGAACCGGTTGCGCAGTAGCTCGGCCACCTCCTCGGGAGACCACTCGCGTCCCGAGGTGACTTTCCACAGCGAGAAATCGCAGTCCTGGCACCGGAACTTGCGATAGTTCTCCTGCACCGTGCCGCCGCACTTCGGGCACGGCGCAGGGACCGTGGCGAAGGCGGTGTCCGGGATATCGCCATGCTTGATCCTTTCGACCAGGTCTCGTGTGACCTGCTCGATGTGCTCCATGAACTCTTCGCGCTTGAGCTGGCCGTGCTCCATCTGCTTGAGCTTGTGCTCCCAGTCGCCGGTCAACTCGGGCGAGGTGATCTCAGTGACACCGAAATGCCTGAGCGCAAAAAGGAGCGAAAAGGCCTTCGGCGTGGGCACCAGTTCGCGGCCGTTGCGGTGCACGTACTCCTCCCGGATCAGGCCCTCGATGATGGCTGCGCGAGTCGCCGGCGTGCCGAGGCCCTTGGCCTGCATGGCCTCGCGCAGCTCGTCGTCTTCGATCAGCTTACCGGCGCCTTCCATGGCTGAAAGCAGCGTGGCTTCGCTGTAGCGCGCGGGGGGTTTGGTCTGCAGCGCGTTGGCAACTACCTCGAGCGTGGCCACCCTTTCGTCGTTCACGATCGGTGGCAGGTTCTCGTTCTCCTCCTGCGCGGCACGGCCGTATACCGCGAGCCATCCCGGGCTCTGCAGCACCTTGCCTTCCGTGCGGAAACGGTGCTCGGCGACCTGGGTGATGCGCGTGGTCTGCAGGAACTCTGCCGCCGGATGGAAGATTGCAAGGAAGCGCCGGACCACCAGGTCGTAGAGCTTGCGCTCAGCCTCGTTCAGATTCTTCGGCGCCTGCAATGTGGGAATGATGGCGAAGTGGTCGGAGATCTTGCTGTTGTCGAAAATGCGGCGGTTGGCCTTGACCCAGCCATTCTTCAACACCGCTTTGGCGAAGGGGGCGTACTCGCGGTCTCCCGTCAACATGTCCATGGTCTTCTTCACCGTGCCGACATAGTCCTCGGGCAGGGCCCGGGAATCGGTACGCGGATAGGTGAGGACCTTGTGTCTTTCGTACAGCGACTGCGCCAGCGCCAGCGTGCCACGCGCAGAAAAGCCGAAGCGACCGTTCGCCTCGCGCTGCAAGCTCGTCAGGTCGAACAGGAGCGGCGACAGCTGCGTCGTCGGCTTGGTTTCCTCGCTGACGCGACCCTGCTTGCCGGTGCAGTCGGCGACGACCGCCTGCGCGGACTCGGCCTTCCAGAGGCGCTCGGGCTTGCGCTCGCCGTCGTCGTCCTTCTTGAACTCCGGATCGAACCATCGGCCCGGGTACTCGCCCCCCTTGGCGCCGAAGCGCGCGTGGACCTCCCAGTAGTCCCGAGGATTGAATTCACGTATCCGCTCCTCACGTTCGACCAAGATGGTCAGCGTTGGCGTCTGTACCCGGCCCACGGTCGTGAGGTAGAAGCCGCCTTCCTTGGAATTGAACGCGGTCATGGCGCGCGTTCCATTGATGCCCACCAGCCAGTCCGCCTCCGAGCGGCTCTTGGCCGCGTCGGCGAGAGGCATCAAGTCCTTGTCGGCGCGCAGCTTGTCGAAGCCGTCGCGTATCGAAGCCGGCGTCATGGACTGCAACCACAAGCGCTGTATGGGTTTCTTGGCGCGCGCATGCTGCACGATGTAGCGGAAGATCAACTCGCCCTCGCGCCCGGCGTCACACGCGTTGATCAGGGCGTCGACGTCCTTTCGCTTGAGCAGGCGTAGCAGCAGATTGAGGCGCTCCGCGCCACGCTCGATCGGCGCCAGCTCGAAACGCGGCGGAATGACGGGAAGATTGGCAAACGACCACTTGCCGCGCTTGACTTCGTACTCCTCCGGCACTGCGAGCTCGAGCAAGTGGCCGACCGCGGAGGACAGGACATAGTCGTCGCTCTCGAAGAAGTCGTTGCTGCGCGTGAATCCACCCAGCGCGCGCGCGATGTCCGCGGCGACGGAAGGCTTCTCGGCGATTATGAGTTTCTTGGTCATGGGGTGCGAAAGGCCGCAGAGGATACCCGCAAAGATCGCGCCCTTTCAACCAATCCCGGTTTCCTACGCGCGCGCGCGTGCGCGCACGGCGCCCTCAACTGGGCCGGCGCGACCCGCTGGCCGTACGCAGCTCCTCCGCGACCAGCTGGCTCGCCGGGGCTTGCTGGTGCCACAGAACCATGAGAACGATCAGCTTCAGCTGATCGAGCGAAAGAGCTTCGCCGGCCGCGGCCAGGGCGCGCTCGATGATGTGCTCGCGATCCTGCGGAGAGAGGATGCCGGAGTGCTCCAGGTACATGAGGAAACCCCGGCACTCGACGTCGAGCACGGCGAGCTCCTTCGGCGCATACATGCGAAACGCCGTGCTGCGTTCCGGCAAGGGCGCGAGCGAACGCTGCGGCGCGCGCGCCACGCCCGCAAGCCAGGTCAGCGCGGCGCTGATCTCAACGTCGTCGAACCCTGCGGCAGACAACTTGCGCGCGACCCGCTCGGGGTCCTGCGAGACATCGGCTTGCTGGCAGTTCTCGAACACGAAAACGAGGATCTCGAACATATTGTTGTTCTCCTGGGTGAACCTCAGTCAAGCCGTTGATACATGCCTCCGGGAAGCGCGGCCACTTGTCCGGCGAGTTCAAGCCGCAGCAGGCCGGCGCTGACCTGCTCCGCGGACAATCCTGTCCGCGTGCACAGAGAATCGATATCCACGGGATCGAAACCCAGAAGCGGAAGCAACGTTTCTTCGTTCTGGTCCGCCACGGGTGACTTGTGCCCACGCTGCGCACCGGGGGTGCGGAACGCCGCGAGCTCGGTAAGCACGTCCTCTGCCGACTCGACAAGCTTGGCGCCCTGCTTGATGAGCGCATGGCAGCCCTTGGACAACGGCGAGTGGATGGACCCCGGCACCGCGAACACTTCGCGCCCTTGCTCCAGCGCGGCGCGTGCGGTGATGAGCGAGCCCGACGCAAGGGCGGCCTCGATCACCAGGCAACCCTGCGCAAGGCCGCTGATCAATCGGTTGCGACGCGGGAAGTGGTGCGCGACGGCGGTGCTGCCTAGCGGGAACTCCGACAGTAGCAGCCCTGATTGGGCGATTCGAGCCGCCAGCTCCGCGTTCTGTCGCGGATAGACGACGTCCACACCCGTGCCGAGAACGGCGATGGTCGAACCTTGAGCCGCAAGGCCGCCGCAATGTGCCGCGGCATCTATGCCCATGGCGAGTCCCGAAACGATCGCAAACCCGGCTTCGCTGAATGCCCGGGCGAACTGCTCGGCATTGCGCGCGCCTTGTGCTGTGGCATTGCGGCTGCCCACGATCGCCAGGGCAGGGCGCGCGAGCAGTTCGAGCCTGCCCACGGCGTAAAGCAGCGCGGGAGGGTCAGGAATCTCCAGCAGCAGGCCGGGATAAACAGTGTCGGCCAGGGTGACCACCGCATGGCTAGGCGCCTCGGCCCAGCGTAGGGCGCGCTCCACCGCGGGTGCAGTTTCCTTGGATCGCAGGAGAGCGGCTGCCGCGGACCCAACGACGCTCTCGAGCTGTTTGCTCGGCGCGGAAAGAACGCTTTCAGGTAGACCGAACCTGCCGAGCAGGTTGCGGATTGAAGTGGCGCCGAGGCCTGGCGTAAGGGTGAGCTGCAACCAGCCCGCCAGACCCGGTTCGACGGTCATTCGGGGGGCACAATGCCTGACGATCGGCCCCCGACGAAGGCTCGGTCAGGGTGTCTGGATGACATCCAGCGGGTTGACCGGCCGGGATATGCGCATGACCAGAGCGTACGAAACCCGATCGTAAATACGGAACACGAACGCGAGCCCGTAGCGCTCGTCGGGCAGCTTGAAGGTCATCGGTTTGCCGCTGGTCCTGGCCGATGCATCCGCGATGAGCGGTCCCGGACGGTAGAGCGCAAATACGTGACCGACTTCGACGCCGTCGGCACGACCCCGGTTCAAGGTGATGATCGATTGCGGGCCTGCCTCGCCCACTTTGCCAAGGCCGCCGTAGATGCCGATGACGCGGCCCTGCATAAAGACAGCGGGCGCATGCGGCGCGTACTTCGGGACCTCCGGAACGCCCACGGGAAGCAGCTTGTCGCCTGTGCCGACTTCCTGGGTTACGGTTGTAAGCTGGACGGTGGATGGGTCGCCCGTGCGTGTTACACGCGCGGTGCCAAGGTAAATGGCCTCGTATCCGAGGGTGACATTGGTGTCTGGATCGACCAGTGCCTTGCCGCGACGATAGACGAACCAATTCTCTTCCTTGGAATCCGCCATGCCGCGCACGTACGCGCGGTTGCCTGCTTCGATGATGACGCGATTTTCTTCTGTGGCGATGATGGTCGGCGCGTTGTCCAGCCCGTCGGGCTCGATAACCAGGGGTCGAGACAGGAACGGCTCGATGGCGCTCGGCGGAATGCTCGGGATCGCATCGCGCGCAGAGGATTCGGCGCGGATGCGCGGCGAGAGTTTTACCGTACCCACGACGCCACCCGCGTCGAGGCCGCGCTGGCCTGCTGCACCACGGTCGCCGGCCTCGGAGCCTGCAGTACCCGCTGGACCCGAAGGTCTGCCGTCCGAGCCCGCGATGGACAATGTACCGCTCACGCGATCGAGCAGGATCACGTCACCCGGGTAAATCCAGTGCGGGTTGCGGATTTGCTCGCGATTGAAGTTCCAGATCTCGGGCCAGCGCCACGGCGAATCCGTGAAGCGCTCCGAGATGCCCCACAGGGTGTCGCCCCGTACAACGACATAGCGATCCGGAGCATCCGTTTTGAACGCGAGGGGGGTCTGCGGAATCTGCGCCAGGGCCGTGATCGAGACCAGGCCGGACAGGGCAAAAACGAGCGCTGTGATAGACTTACGCAATTGGTCGTGCATGGTGCCCCCGAACCTTATCCGAGTTCCCGGGCTGGCTTGAAAAGCCCCTTTGCCATCCAAATGTAGCACAAACGGCCAAGTGTTTAACCGGTGCTTTAGATTCTGCATCTAATTTATTCAATTTGCAACGCTATTTGCCTTTCCGATGGCCCTGCTGAACATACTGCGTTACCCTGACGCCCGCCTACACAAGACGGCTGCCCCGGTCACGGTATTCGACGAGGCGCTGAAAAGGCTCGTGCAGGATATGGCCCAGACCATGTACGCCGCCCCAGGGCTGGGGCTGGCGGCAACCCAGGTCGATATACACAAGCAAGTGATCGTCGTCGATGTCTCTGAGCGGCAGGATTCGCTGGTGGTCCTGGTGAATCCCGAGATCGTGGAAGCGTCTGGAATCTCCGACATCGAGGAAGGCTGTCTTTCCGTGCCAGGCGTCTATGACATCGTTGAGCGTGCGGAGCGCGTCAAGGTGCGCGCCTACGATCAGAACGGCAATCCGTTCACGCTAGAGGCGCAGGGCTTACTGGCGGTTTGCATCCAGCACGAAATGGATCACCTCAAAGGCAAGGTGTTCGTCGAACACCTCTCGCAGCTCAAGCAGCAGCGGGTGCGCGCAAAGCTCGCCAAGCAGCTGCGCAAGAGCGCCTGAGGCGCTCGTTCGCGGGCGCCTAGTACCTTCCTGCGCCTCGTCTTCGCGGGTACCCCAGAATTCGCAGAGCGCGCACTCGCCGCTCTGCTCGATGCGGGGCACGTGGTTCCGTTGGTCCTCACGCAACCCGACCGACCGGCCGGACGCGGCATGCTGCCGTCGCGAAGCGCGGTCAAGAAACTGGCGGACGCGCGTGGCCTAGAAGTGCTGCAGCCCGCGACGCTGCGGGATCCTGCCGCGCAAGCCCGAATCGCGGCTGCCAAACCGGAGTTCATGATCGTGGCCGCCTATGGGCTACTCCTGCCCCAGGCGGTGCTCGATATCCCATCCGGTGGTGCGCTCAACATCCACGCCTCCCTGCTGCCGCGCTGGCGCGGCGCGGCGCCGATTCAGCGGGCCCTGCTCGCTGGCGACCGGGAGACCGGCATCACACTCATGCGCATGGATGCAGGTCTCGATACTGGGCCCATGCTGTCCCAGGAACGAGTGGGCATTTCTACGGACGACGACGCGCAGTCGTTGCACCACAAGCTGGCGGTGCTGGGGGCACGCATGATCGTCGACGTGCTCGCGGATGCCGCCGCGGGACGATTGCGCGCCGTGCCACAGCCCGAATGCGGCGTGACCTACGCACGCAAGCTCGAAAAGCGGGAGGCGCAGATCGATTGGCAGCGTCCCGCTTCGGACATAGAACGGCTGGTTCGCGCGTTGCGTCCGGCGCCTGGCGCCGTGGCGCGGCTTCGCGGCGAAACCCTCAAGATATGGTGCGCCCAGCAGCGCATCCAGCGCGGAGTCCCCGGGTCCGTAATGGCATCGGGCCGCGAAGGCGTGCTCGTGGCCTGTGGCGAGGATTCGTTGCTCGTCACCGAGTTGCAACGCTCGGGTGGCAAGCGGCTCGCCGCCGCCGAATTCCTGCGCGGTTGTCCAATTCCCCCGGGAGAGCGGCTCCAATGAAGTCCTCGGCCGCACTCGCGCCGGCGCTTGCGGAGGCTGCGCGCGCGATCGCGAGCGTCGCCGCAGGGCGCAGTCTCGATCAGGCAATCGAGCGCCGCACCGCGCAGGGCGCGCTCACGGATCTGTGCTACGGCACGCTACGTCGATACGGCAGAGTGCAGTTTCTGGTTGATGCCCTGTCGCGCAAGGGCGCCACGCCGCCTCACGTGCAGGCACTGCTCTGGTGTGCGCTGTACGCGCTTGAAAGCGGCCGCTATGCCGAGTACACAGTCGTGGATCAAGCCGTACGCGCCTGCGCCTTGCTCGAACAGTGGCAGGCGCGTGGCTATGTAAATGCCCTGCTGCGTGCTTACCTGCGCGGGCGTACCGCGCTAGAGGAGCGCATCGCGGCCGAAGACGAAGCGCGCTACCAGCATCCCCGCTGGTGGATCGAAATCCTGCGGCGCGATCACGTGCTCCACTGGCAATCCATCCTCGAGGCGGGCAACATGCACCCGCCGATGTGCCTGCGCGTCAATCGGCGGCGGGCAAAGCCGGAAGCCATTCTGGCGAAGCTCGCCGATGCGGGCCTGAAGGCACGCTGCTTGGGCGACGATGCGCTGCTCTTGGACACGCCGGTGTCGGTGGAGCGGTTGCCGGGATTCTCGGAAGGCCTGGTCTCGGTACAGGATGCGGGCGCGCAGCAGTGCGCGCCGCTCCTGGATCTGGCCGCCGGCCAGCGCGTACTGGATGCTTGCGCGGCCCCAGGCGGCAAGAGTGCGCATATTCTGGAAAGTGCGGACGTGCAGGTCACCGCGTTGGACGCGGACCCGGAGCGTGCCGCGCGCATCGAACCGGGATTGTCGCGGCTCGGCCTCACCGCGACGGTGCGCGCGGCCGATTGCACGGCACCCGACACGTGGTGGGACGGGCGCCCCTTCGATCGTGTGTTGGCCGACGTCCCCTGCACGGGGTCGGGCGTGGCGCGACGTCACCCGGACATCAAGTGGTTGCGCCGGGCGGGCGATGTGCGCAGCTTTGCAACGCGCCAGGGCGCGATCCTCGACGCCCTTTGGCGGGTCCTCGCTCCCGGTGGTAGATTGCTATATGTCACCTGCTCGGTTTTCCACGACGAGAATGACGCTGTGCTGGACGCGTTCTGCGCGCGCACACCGCTATCACGGCGTCGGGATCTGGCGGGCGGCGCGGCCCCGCAGCGGCTACCGTGCGCGGAGCATGATGGTTTCTTCTACGGCCTGCTAGAGAAGCCCGCCTGATGCGGCGCGCCATGACGATCAGCGCCACCCTGTCAAGATTCGTTGTCGCGCTGGCGTGCGCCGCATCTGTTTATGCGAAGGCCGACGAGATCGAAGTGGTGGATGCGCGGCTCGCCGCCTCCGAGGAAGGGCTGCTGCTCAGCGCCGACTTTTCCTTCGAGTTCAACGAGCGCTTGCAGGAGGCGGTGGCGAACGGGATCGCCCTGTATTTCGTCGTCGACTTCGAGCTGACGCGGCCGCGCTGGTGGTGGTTTGACGAGGACACTGCAAATCGGCATACGCAGTGGCGCCTGTCGTACCACGCGCTGACCCGGCAGTATCGCCTCAGCACGGGCGCCCTGCACCAAAATTTCGCCTCGCTGGACCAGGCGCTAGACGTCATGCGCCGCCTGCGCAGTTGGCAGGTGCTGGAGCGCTCCGTGCGGCTGCGGGGCTCGAGCTATGAGGTAGCAGTGCGCATGCGCCTGGACACGACGCAACTGCCGCGGCCCTTGCAGGTAAGCGCGCTTACCAATCGGGAGTTGCACCTCGAATCCGCATGGAAACGTTTCATCTTCCTGCCGCCTCAGCCTCCGGCCCCGGCCCAAGTACCTTCCGCACGACCAGAAGGGGCCGAGCGATGAGGATCCTCCTCATTGTGGGCGCGGCCCTCGCGGGCGTGCTTCTGTTTCTGCTCGCGACCGCGAGCGCGGCGGATTCGGCGCTGCTGGCGCGTCACTATCCACTCCTGCTCGGCCTGAATGCCGCGCTTGCGGGCGCCCTCGCGGCCATGGTGGGTTACCAGATCGCGGCCATCGTGCGCCGGCATCGCGCAGGCGCATTCGGCTCGCGCCTTACGTTGCGGTTCTTGCTGCTGTTTGCGCTGATGGCGCTGGTCCCGGGCGCGCTGGTGTACACCGTCTCGGTGCAGTTCCTCACCAAGAGCATCGAGTCCTGGTTCGATGTAAAAGTCGACGCTGCGCTGGAAGGTGGCATCAACCTCGGGCAATCTGTGGTTGATCGCATGCTGGCGGAAATGCAAATGAAAGGGCGCGCCATGGCGCTCGAACTCGCCGACCGCTCCTCAACGCAGCAGGTGTCGATGCTGAATCGGCTGCGCGAACAGGTTGGCGTACAGGAGGCGGTACTGCTCGGCTCCGGCGGACGCCTGCTGGCGAGCGCGACCGATGAAGTGTCCCGGTTCCTGCCGGAACTGCCGACGGCTCAGATGCTGCGCCAGGCGCGAGCGCCCCAGGGCTACAGCTCCATCGATGCTCCCGACGGTGAGCCCCTCGCGGTTCGGGTTGTGGTGTCGGTCACCGGGCTGGCAATCGCGGACGAGGCGCGATTCCTGCAGCTCCGGCAGGTGGTGCCGACGGGACTGGCAAAGAGCGCACAGGCGGTCGAGGAGGCCTATCGCGACTATCGCGAGCTCGCGCTTTCGCGCCAGGGCTTGCGGCGCATCTACATCGTGACGCTCACGCTCGTGCTGTTGATGGCCTTGTTCGTGGCCGTCTCGCTTGCCGCGATCCTGTCGGCGCGCCTGTCTTCGCCCCTCGCCAATCTGGCGCAGGCAACCCAGGCCGTCGCGCGCGGCGACTTCTCCCAACGCCCGCCGGTAACCAGCCGTGACGAGCTGGGCGTGCTGACGGAATCCTTCAATTCCATGACGCGCCAGCTGGACGAAGCGCGCAAAGTGGTGGAATCCAATCGCATTGCCCTCGAAACGGCGAAATCTTCGTTGGAGAATATCCTGGCCAATCTGTCTGCCGGAGTGCTGGTGTTCGACCGCGAACTGCGCCTGACCATTTCCAACAATGGCGCGGCCGAGATCCTCGGTGGAGAGCCGCGTGCGCTTGCAGGACATCCGCTCGAGACATGGAGCGGCGCCCTGGAAACGTTCGCCGCTGCCGTGCGCGGGCAGTTTGTCGCGCACCGCGAACGCACCTGGCAACAGGAGATCACGCTGAAAGGTACGGGCAAGACGCTGCTGGCGCGGGGCGCCGCACTGCCGGGTGCGACAGGTGGGGGATACGTGCTTGTGTTCGACGACATCACTCAGTTGATCCAGGCGCAGCGCGCCACCGCGTGGGCGGAAGTCGCGCGCCGTCTGGCACACGAGATCAAGAATCCGCTGACGCCGATCCAGTTGTCGGCCGAGCGGCTGGAGATGAAGCTCGAGAACAAGCTCGAGGCGGAGGATGCCGCGATTCTCCGGCGCAATACGCAGACCATCGTGAATCAAGTCACCGCGCTCAAGTCCATGGTGGACGATTTCGGCGACTACGCGCGCTTGCCCGCGCCGGTGCCGGCCGGGTTGGACCTGAATGCACTCGTGACCGACGTGTTGGCACTGTATGAGACCTCGCACGTGCCGATCGGCAGGCGCCTGGCGTCCACGCTGCCTCCGGTCTGGGCGGATACCGCGCAGATTCGCCAGGTCATTCACAACCTGGTGCAGAACGCCCAGGACGCACTGGAGAACCGCAAGGAGCCGCGCCAGCAACCCGCCATCGAGGTCTGCACCGAGCTTGCCGGCGACAAGGTGCGTCTGTCGGTGACTGACAACGGAGACGGATTTCCGGACGAGCTGATGGCGCGCATCTTCGAGCCCTATGTCACGACCAAGCCGCGCGGGACGGGGCTGGGACTGGCAATCGTGAAGAAGATTGTCGACGAGCACCACGGCAGCATCGCGATCGAGAATCGCCCCTTGCGCGGCGCTTCGGTGAGTGTGCTGCTGCCGCTTGCGGAAGCGGCCTGAGGAGGCCATGGCGCAGATCCTGGTCGTCGACGATGAGGTTGGCATCCGCGAGCTGCTGTCGGAGATCCTGGTCGACGAGGGCCACGCCGTCATGCTGGCCGAAAGCGCGGGCGTCGCGCGGCGGCTGCGCGAGTCGAAACGCCCCGATCTCGTGCTGCTGGACATCTGGATGCCGGATACCGACGGCATCACGCTGCTCAAGGAATGGGCGGGTACCGGGCAGCTCACCATGCCCGTGGTGATGATGTCGGGGCACGGCACCATCGAGACGGCGGTGGAAGCGACCCGTATCGGCGCGCTGGACTACCTCGAGAAACCGATCGCATTGCAGCGGCTGCTCAGCACGGTAAAGCGCGCGTTGCGCGATCATGACCTGGCGGTATCGCCGCAGCTCACGCTCGGGGCTCTGGGCCGTTCGACGGCACTCGTGGACTTGCGCAAGCGCCTGGCGCAGCTCGCGCAGACCGCGGCACCCCTCATGCTGCGCGGCGAGCCGGGGATGATGCCCGAGATCTTCGCGCGCCAGCTCACGGCGCCGGGCGCCCCCTTTCTGGCCGCCACCGATTTGCTGGCGGACGCCTCCAGCGAGCTTCTCGCGCGCGCGGGCGGTGGCATTCTGTTCGTGTCCGATCTGTCGCGCCTGCAACGTGGCGAGCAGAAGACGCTGGAGTTTCTCCAGGCGCGCGCCGACAAGCACCGTACCCGCATCGTGTCGTTCTCACCCGTGGATACCCGGGGCCTGGTGGAACGTCACGGCTATGATGCGGCGTTCGTGGCCCGGCTGGGAGAGCTTTCCTTGCGGCTGCCGGCGCTGCGGGAGTTCGCCGAAGACATACCTGATCTCGCCGCCCAGCTGCTGGCCCAGCTGGTGGAGGCGCGGGCCTGCCCGTCACGGCGCTTCTCGATAGGCGCGTTGAATGCGATGCGGCACCACCAGTGGCCCGGCAACCTCACCGAGTTGGAGCACGCGGTGAAGAATCTGGCGCTCTCCACGCTGGAGGAGGAAGTGGGCGTGGCGGATGTCGAGCGCGTGCTTGTGGTGCAGGCACCCCAGGCGGTGGCGCCGGCGCTGCCGCTGGGTGGGCCCTACCGCGAAGCGCGCGAGGTCTTCGAGCGCGCGTACTTTGAGCATCTCCTCGCCACCGAGGGCGGCAGCATGTCGCGCGTGGCCGAGAAAAGCGGGCTGGAGCGTACGCACCTCTATCGAAAGCTGAAAGCGCTCGGCTTGCCGGTCGGCCGGCGCGAGGAAGGATGAATGGGCCTAGAATGCCGCGCCATCTGATGAAAGCGACCGCAGCGTGAAGATCGTCATCCTGGGCGCCGGCCAGGTCGGCAGCTCGGTGGCCGAAAGCCTGGTCTCCGAGCAGAACGACATCACCGTGGTCGACGTCGACGCAGGACGACTGCGCGCGCTGCAGGACCGCCTCGACCTGCGCACCGTGACCGGCAGCGCCTCGCACCCGTCGGTGCTGGAGGAGGCGGGGATCGATGATGCCGACCTGCTCATCGCGGTCACTCAGTCCGATGAAACCAACCTTGTGGCCTGCAAGCTGGCGGCGCGCATGTTCAACGTGCCGCGGCGGGTGGCGCGCATCCGCGCCAATGCTTTTCTCGACAACCAGAAACTGCTCGGGCCCGAGGGCTTCGACGTCGACCTGGCGATCTGCCCGGAACAGGTGCTTACCGAGTACATCGTCAAGCTGGTCGAGTTTCCCGAGGCGCTGCAGGTGCTGGATTTCGCCGACGGCAAGGTGAGCCTGGTGGCGGTGCGCGCCTATCAGGGCGGGCCAATGGTTGGCCGGCCGGTGAAGGACATCCGCGCGCATATTCCGAACATCGACACGCGCATCGTCGCCATCTTCCGGCGCGACCGCGCGATCCTGCCGGAAGGTGACACCGTGATCCAGGCGGACGACGAAGTGTTCTGCCTGGCCGCCGGCGCCAACATCCGCCAGGTGATGCACGAGCTGCGCCGGATGGACAAGCCGGTCAAACGCGTGATGATCGCCGGGGGCGGCAACATCGGCTTGCGCCTCGCCCGGGCGCTTGAACGCGACTACTCGGTGCGCCTCATCGAGCATAACAAGCGCCGCGGCGAGTTCCTTGCCGGCAAGCTGAACCAGGCGCTGGTGCTCAACGGTGACGCTACCGACGAGGAGCTGCTTGAGCAGGAGAACATCGGCGAGATGGACCTGTTCGTCGCGGTGACCAATGACGACGAGAACAACATCATGAGTTGCCTGCTTGCCAAGAAGATGGGTGCGCGGCGAGTCGTGTCCCTCATCAACCGGCGCAGCTACGTCGACCTGCTGCAAAGCGGGCAGATCGATATCGCCATTTCGCCGGCGCAGGCGACCATCGGCAAGCTGCTGGCGCATGTACGCCGGGGCGATGTCGTCGCCGTCCACAGCCTGCGCCGCGGTGCAGCCGAGGCGCTGGAAGCCGTGGTGCACGGCGATCGCGAATCCTGCCGCGTGACCGGGCGGCGCGTGGATGAGATCGATCTGCCCGCCGGCGCCACCATCGGCGCGGTGGTGCGCGAGGGCAAGGTACACATGGCGCACCATGACACGCGCATCGAGGCCGAAGACCACGTAATCGTTTTTGTCACGGAGAAGAAGACCTTGCCGCGAGTCGAGAAGTTGTTTCAGGTCGGCGCTCGCTTCCTGTAGGTCCGACGCGCCGTGCGCCTGTTCGCCGTCTTGCACCTGCTCGCGCTGGTGTTGATGCTGTTCGCGGCCTGCATGCTGCTGCCGCTCAGTCTGTCGCTCGTGCTGGGAGATGGCGCGCATTGGGCGTACGCCTGGTCCGTGAGCGCGACGCTGGCCGCAGGCGCCATACTGTGGGTGGCGACGCGCGGCGCGGGGCGCGAAATGCAGGTGCGCGACGGTTTCCTGCTGGTGGCGCTGGTGTGGACCGTATTGCCGGCTTTCGGCACCCTGCCGCTGCTGGTGCAGCTGCCGGGTCTGTCTTTCGCTGACGCCTATTTTGAGGCCGCCTCCGGCCTGACGGCGAGCGGCGCGACGGTACTTTCGGGCCTCGACTATCTGCCGCCGTCGATCAACCTTTGGCGGGGCTTCATGATCTGGCTGGGCGGCATGGGGGTCATCGTGCTGGCGGTGGCCATCATGCCGCTGTTGGGCGTGGGGGGCTCGCAGCTGTTCAAGGCCGAGACACCAACGCCCATGAAGGACACCAAGCTCACACCGCGCATCGCCGAGACCGCGAAGGGCCTGTGGCTGGTGTACTTCGGGCTGACGCTGGCGTGCGGGTTCGCCTACTACTGGGCGGGGATGAACGGACTGGATGCGCTGATGCATGCGTTCACCACCGTGGGCCTGGGGGGATTCTCCACGCACGACGAGAGTTTCGCGTACTGGAACTCGCCGCGCATCGAGGCCGTGGCGATCGTGTTCATGCTGCTCGCAGCGATCAATTTCGCCACGCATTTCCTCGCCTGGCACCGCCGTTCCTTGCGCGCCTACCGGGTCGACCCCGAGGCGAAGGTGTTCCTGCTGACCGTCCTCACCTCGGTGCTGGGTATCGCGGCTTACCTTGCCTGGACCGAGGCGTATCCGGATTTCGTGACTGCGCTACGCTTCGCCGCCTTCAACCTGGTTTCCATCGCCACGACCACCGGCTATTCCAGCACGGACTTCAACCTGTGGCCGATCTTCGCGCCGCTTTGGATGCTGTTCCTATGCAGCTTCGTCAGCTGTTCGGGATCTACCGGCGGTGGCATGAAGATGATCCGGGCGCTGATCCTGTTCAAGCAGATCTTCCGCGAGCTGCTGCGCATCATCCACCCGCGCGTCGCCAACCCGGTGAAGCTCGGCGGCCAACTGGTGGAGAACAACGTGGTGTTTGCGGTGCTCGCCTACGTCTTCGTCTACGTGTCGTGCATTGTCGTGTTCACTTTGCTCCTGACCCTCAGCGGCGCGGACGTGGTGACGGCATTCTCCGCGGCCGTGGCGTCGATGAACAACACCGGTCCGGGCCTGGCCCAGGTCGGGCCTGCATCGACCTATGCCGTGCTGAACGACTTCCAGACCTGGGTGTGCTCCTTTGCCATGCTGCTCGGCCGCCTGGAGCTGTTCACGCTGCTCGTCGTGCTGACGCCGGCGTTCTGGCGCAAATGAGCCGGATCCCGGTACGGGTGGCAGGCGCTGTCGCCGAGCCGCCGGCGGGCTGGGCCGTATTGCGCCCGAGCGCGTGCCCCTGCTGCGTGGGCCGTGTGCAGATGCAGATCGAGCTGGCGCGGCTTATCCGGGAAGTACGCCCGCGCGGCGTGGTGATCGAGTTCGCCGACCCGGACCACCTGCCCGCCTTGCGCCGTGCGCTCGGCGAGTGGCCGCTGTCGGATTACGTGGCGCTTTGACTCAGAGAGCTTACTTTTTCTTCTTCTTCTGACGTTGCGGCCGCGTCTTGCCGTAGCTGCCCTTGTAAATCTTGCCGCGCCGCGTTCTCTTGTCGCCCTTGCCCATGTCATGCCTCCGGTTGCGTATCGCGCTGCATTATAGCGATGCAGCCTTGACCGCCTGTTGCGGCTCATAGGCAAGGTAGGGCGCGAGCCAGCGCTCCGCCTCGCCGAGGCTCATGGCCTTGCGCCGCGCGTAGTCTTCCACTTGGTCGCGCCCGATCTTGCCCACTGCGAAGTAGCTGGCGCCGGGGTGCGAAAGGTAGAAACCCGACACGGCGGCCGCCGGCAGCATGGCGTAGGACTCGGTGAGCGTCATGTCCGCATGTTTCGGCGCGTCGAGCAGCGCGAACAACGACCCTTTCTCGGTGTGGTCCGGGCACGCGGGATAGCCGGGCGCAGGACGGATGCCGCGGTACTTCTCGGCCACCAGTGCCGCGTGTTCAAGGGCCTCGCCGGGCGCGTAACCCCAGTACTCACGCCGCACTCGCTCGTGCAGGTGCTCGGCGAAGGCTTCCGCCAAGCGGTCGGCGAGCGACTTGAGCATGATCGCCGAATAATCGTCGTGGTCGCGCTCGAACTCGGCCAGCTTTCTCTCCATGCCCAGACCCGCCGTCACCGCGAACGCGCCCACCCAGTCGGGAACGCCCGTATCCTTCGGGGCGACGAAATCGGCGAGGCCCAGGTTGGGCTGGCCGGCCGGCTTCTGGTTCTGCTGGCGCAGGTTGTGCCAGGTCATCGCGACATTCCTGCGCGACGCATCGCGATAGATCTCGATGTCGTCGCCGTTTACGCGCGCTGCCGGGTACAGGCCGCATACGCCGCTCGCGCGTACCCAGCGCCCGGCGACCATGCGTTTCAGGAAAGCCTGCGCATCGGTAAAAAGCTTGCGCGCCTCGGTGCCGACGACCGGATCCTCGAGGATCTTCGGATAGGGCCCGGAGAGCTCCCACGTCTGGAAGAACGGACCCCAGTCGATGTACGGCACGAGCTTTTCCAGCGGATAGTTGGCCAGCACGGTGAGGCCCGGTTTCGCCGGCGCAGGCGGCACATAGGTGTTCCAGTCGGTGGCGTAGCCGAGCTCGCGCGCGCGCGCGATCGGCACCAGCGGCCCGGGTCCCTTCTTGCCGGCGTGCTGCAGCCGGATCCTTTCGTAGTCGGCGCGAACCTCGGCGATGTAAGCGTCGCGCGCATCCCGCGAGAGCAGGCTTTGCGTGACGGGGACGGAGCGTGACGCGTCCGGCACGTAAACCACCGGGCCCGAGTAGTTCGGGGCGATCTTGACCGCCGTATGCGTGCGCGAGGTGGTCGCGCCACCGATCAGCAGCGGCAGCGTGAATCCGTCGCGCTCCATCTCCCGCGCCACGTGGGCCATTTCCTCGAGCGAAGGCGTGATGAGGCCCGACAGCCCGATGGCATCGGCCTTCTCGGTGCGCGCCGTCTCCAGAATCTTCTGTGTCGGCACCATCACGCCCAGGTTCACCACCTCGTAGTTATTGCATTGCAGGACCACGGCGACGATGTTCTTGCCGATATCGTGCACGTCGCCCTTGACGGTGGCGATGACGATCTTGCCCTTGGGCCGGCCCGCTTCGCCGGTCTTCGCCTTTTCCGCCTCGATGTAAGGTACGAGGTGCGCAACCGCCTGCTTCATGACGCGCGCGGACTTCACCACTTGAGGCAGGAACATCTTGCCGGCCCCGAACAGGTCGCCCACCACGTTCATGCCGTCCATCAGCGGCCCTTCGATGACCTCGATGGGGTGCCCCGCTTCGAGCCGCGCAGCTTCGGTGTCGGCCACCACGTGGGTCGCATTGCCGGTCACCAGCGCATGCACCAGGCGCTCGCGTACCGGCGCGCTGCGCCAGGCGTCGTCCTCCTTGGCCGCCTTGGCGCCTCCCGGCGCGACGCTCTCCGCAAATGCCACCAGTCGCTCGGTGGCGTCGTCGCGCCGATTGAGCATCACGTCTTCGACCCGCTCGCGCAATTGCGGCTCGATCTCCTCGTACACGCCCAGCTGCCCGGGATTGACGATGCCCATCGACATGCCGGCACGAATCGCGTGATACAGAAACGCCGTGTGCATCGCCTCGCGTACTGCGTCGTTGCCGCGGAACGAGAAGGAAAGGTTGGACAGTCCGCCCGAGACTTGCGCATGCGGCAGGTTCTGCCGGATCCAGCGCGCCGCCTCCATGTAGTCCAGGCCGTAGCGCGCGTGTTCCTCGAGCCCGGTCGCCACGGCGAAGATATTGGGGTCGAAGATGATGTCCTCGGGCGGGAAGCCGGCCTGCACGGTCAACAGTTCGTAGGCCCGGCGGCAGATGGTGGTGCGCCGCTCGAGCGTGTCAGCCTGCCCCTTTTCGTCGAACGCCATCACCACCACCGCCGCGCCATAGCGGCGCGCGAGCCGCGCCTGGCGCAGGAACTCCGCCTCCCCCTCCTTCATGCTGATCGAATTGACAATCGACTTGCCTTGCACGCACTTCAGGCCGGCTTCGATCACGCTCCACTTGGAGCTGTCGATCATCACCGGGACACGGGCGATATCGGGCTCGGCCGCCGCGAGCGTGAGGAAGCGCGTCATCGCCGCCTCCGAGTCGAGCATGGCTTCGTCCATGTTGACGTCGATCACCTGCCCGCCGTTTTCCACCTGCTGGCGCGCTACCGACAGCGCCTCGGCGAAATCGCCCGCGAGGATCAAGCGCGCGAATGCCTTCGAGCCCGTGACGTTGGTACGCTCGCCGACGTTGACGAACAGCGAATCGTCACCGACGTTGAGCGGTTCCAGGCCGGCGAGGCGCAGCTTCTTCGGCAGCGCCGGGACGCGCCGCGGCGCAACGCCCTTCACGGCGTCGGCCAGCGCGCGGATATGCTCGGCAGTCGTGCCGCAGCAGCCGCCGGCGATGTTGAGCCAGCCGTTGCGCGCCCATTCGCCCATGATCGAGGCCATGTTCTGCGGCGTGTCGTCGTATTCGCCGAACGCATTGGGCAGTCCCGCGTTCGGGTGACAGGACACGAAAGCCTCGGCGATGCCCGCGAGTTCCTCGACGTACGGGCGCAGCTCTTTCGCCCCCAGCGCGCAGTTCAGGCCGATGGCCAGGGGCCGTGCATGGCGCACCGAGTTGTAGAACGCTTCGGTGGTCTGGCCGGAGAGCGTGCGCCCCGAGGCATCCGTGATGGTTCCGGAGACGATCACCGGCAGGCGCGCGCCGCGCCGTTCGAACACGTCCTCGAGCGCGAACAGCGCCGCCTTGGCGTTCAGCGTATCGAACACCGTCTCAACCAGGATCAGGTCCACGCCGCCTTCGGCGAGCGCGTGCGCCGCCTCGGCGTACGAGGCCACCAGCTGGTCGAAGTTGATCGCGCGAAAGCCCGCGTCGTTGACGTCCGGCGAGATCGACGCGGTCTTGGTGGTCGGCCCCAGTACGCCGGCGACGAAGCGCGGGTGGGCCGGGTCCCTGGACTGCCAGTCGCGCGCCGCCTCAACGGCCAGGCGCGCCGCCGCGAGGTTCAGTTCCGCCACCAGCCCCTGCATGCCGTAGTCGGCCATCGACACGGCGGTGGAATTGAAGGTGTTGGTCTCGATGATGTCGGCGCCCGCTTCAAGATACTGCGCGTGGATGCGCCGAATCAGATCCGGCTGCGTCAGGGCGAGAAGATCATTGTTGCCGCGCAGGTCGTGCGGCCAGTCGCGAAAGCGCTCGCCCCGGAACTGCGCCTCGTCGAGGCGCTCGCGCTGGATCATGGTGCCCATGGCGCCGTCGAGTACCAGGATCCTCTCGGCGAGCAGTGCTTGCAGTTGAGCGGTGCGGTCGCTATGCGGCATCGATAGTCCGAAAAACAAAACGCCCGTTCAGCTTGCGCGGAAACGAGCGTCGGGGCGCGTCTCTTTAGCGGTATTTGTAACGCGCCCGCAAGCTGAACTTCAAATCGGCGCGAGGCTGGCAGTGTGCCTACTTAGTGCTGCTGTGTCAAACGCTTACGCGTATAATGCGCCTCCCGATGGACCATTTCGAGCCCAAGCAGGCGCAAGAGTTCCTGAAGCAGCATGCGGACGCACTGTTCGTGGATTGCCGCAGCGAGATGGAGTACCTGTTCGTCGGCCATCCGGTGGGCGCGCTGCACGTGGCCTGGAACGACGGCCCGGACTGGGCGGTCAACCCGCATTTCGTCGGCCAGGTGAAGAAGCTCGCCGGCACCAACCACACGACGCGCCCCGTGGTGCTCATCTGCCGCAGCGGCAACCGCTCGCAGGAAGCGGGCGAGGAGCTCAAGCGCGCGGGCTTCACGCGTGTGTACAACGTGAAGCACGGCTTCGAGGGCGAACTGAACGACCAGCACCGGCGCAACTCGCTCGCCGGGTGGCGCTTCGAGGGGCTGCCCTGGGAGCAGTGTTGAGCGAGGCGGAGTTTCGCCCCGTCGTCGGTTCGTTTGCGTGCCAGGTGCAATGGGGTGACTGCGATCCCGCCGGCATCATCTTCTACCCGACTTACTTCCGCTGGATGGACGCGGCGTGCTGGGCGTTGTTCGCCTCGGTGGGCTACGACGCGAAGCGCATGCGCGCGGAGCACCTCGCCATGCCGCTGGTGTCCGCTGATTGCCAGTTCCTGTACCCCGCGGAGCAGGGCGATCGTTGCGAGGTGCGTTCGAGCATCGTGCGTTTCGGCGGCAAGTCCTTCGTCGTCGCGCACGAGGTACAGCGCGCCGACGGCATGGCCCTCGCCAAGGGCACAGAGACGCGCGTGTGGGGAAAGTTCGAGGCCGGTCCCGGCACGCGCCTGCGCGGCGTGGCGATGCCCGAGGATCTGAAGGCGCGCTTTCGCGCCGCCTAGCCTAGAAGTCGAAGAACACCGTCTCGCTCCTGCCCTGCAGGACGATGTTCCACTCCAGTACCCCTTTTGCCTTGCGCCTCGCGATCAGGGTCGCGCGGCGCGCCGCCGGCACCCGCTTGAGCAGCGGATCCTGCGCATTGGCCGGGTCGCCGGGGAAATAGATGCGGGTCGAGAGTTGCTTGAGCAGGCCGCGCATGAACACCGTCACCGAGAGGTGTGGCGCCTGCAGATTGCCGCCGGGACCCGGCACGCGGCCGGGCTTGACCGTGCTGAAGCGGAAACGTCCCTTGACGTCGGTCGGAATCCGCCCGAAGCCGCGAAACCCCTTCTCCAGCGGCGTCTTTCGCCGGTCATCCGGGTGCGCATACCTGCCCGCGGCATTTGCCTGCCAGATTTCCACCAGCCCATCCCCCACGCCGACGCCGTCCCCATCCAGCAGGCGGCCTTGGATGATCATGCGCTCGCCCCTCACCCCCGGCCCCGCGATGCGATCCGTATTGAGCCAGGTCAGCCCGATGTGCAGGTAGGGCCCGACGGTCTGCGATCCGCTCGCGATCAGCTTCATGACTGCTCCATCGGCGTTGCCGCGCGACCGCGCAGGACGATGTCGAAACGGTAGGCGAGTGCGTGCTGGGGCACCGTGTTTTCCAAGTCGAACTGCGATACCAGACGCTGGCGCCCCTTCGGGTCGGGGATGCTCATGTACATGGGGTCGAGGGTCAGCAGCGGGTCGCCCGGGAAGTACATCTGCGTTACCAGGCGCGTGAGGAACGCGCGGCCGAAGAGCGAAAAGTGGATATGCGCGGGGCGCCACGCGTTGTAGTGATTGCGCCAGGGGTACTCCCCGGGGCGGACGGTGACAAACCGGTAATGCCCCTTCGCGTCCGTAAGCGTGCGCCCGGCGCCGGAGAAGTTGGGATCCAGCGGCGCGTCGTGCTGATCGGCCTTGTGGGGATAGCGCCCGGCCGCGTTCGCCTGCCAGACTTCAACCAGCGTGTGCGGCACGGGCCGACCGCTCTCGTCGAGTACGCGGCCGCTGACGAGGATGCGCTCGCCGATCGGCTCGCCTCTGTGCTGGCGCGTGAGATCGTGGTCCGTGGGCTGCAGGTCGTCGTAGCCGAACACGGGCCCGGTAATCTCCGACAGTGTCTGCGGCGCGATCACCAGCGGCCGCGTCGGGTGACGCTTGGCGGTCGAGGCGTACGGCGGAAAGTCGTACGCGGGCTGGCTTCGTGGTCGATACTTTCGGTAACCGTGAATCTTGCTCATGTTTACTCCGCGTCCGGCTGCTTGTCAGGCTGCGCGCGCACGAATGCATCAAGTTGCATGCAGGCGTCGAACACGCGCATCACCGTGGGGTACGGCTTGAGGTCGCACGCAAAGCGCTGCGCGTTGAATATCTGCGGCACGAGGCAACAGTCCGCCATGCTCGGCGCATCATCGTGGCAGTGCCGTCCCGTGCCGGGCCGTCCCAGCTCGGCTTCCAGCTTGACCAGGCCGTCGGCGATCCAGTGCCGATACCAGGCGTCGACTTCCTCCTTGCCGTGGCCCAGCGTGGTCTTGACGTAATTCAGCACGCGCGGATTGTTGAGAGGATGGATTTCGCAGGCGACGATCAGCGACAGGCTCCTTACGCGCGCGCGCTCCAAAGGATGCTTAGGCAGGAGAGGCGGCTGCGGATGGGCCTCTTCCAGATACTCCATGATGGCGATCGACTGTGGGAGGAGCGCGCCGTCGACCTCCAGCGCCGGCAGCAGGCCCTGAGGGTTGATCGCGGCGTACTCCGGCTTGCGGTGTTCGCCCTTCGCCAGGTGCACGAACGCAGGCTGGTAGTCCAGGCCCTTGAGGTTGAGCGCGATGCGTACGCGAAACGCCGCGGAGCTGCGAAAGTACGTGTACAGCTTCACAACGCGGGCACCATCCTCACTTTCAGGTCTCCCACGCCGTCGATGTGCGCGTGCAGCTCGTCGCCGGGCTTCACCGGCCCGACGCCGGCGGGCGTGCCGGCGTAAATGACGTCACCGGGCTCGAGGGTGTAGTACTCGGAGAGGTAGGCGATCTGCTCGGGCACCGACCAGATCATGTCGGACAGGTCGGCCTTCTGCCGCTCCTTGCCGTTCACCTGCAGCGAGATCGCGCCCTGCGACGGGTGGCCGATCTTCGCCGCGGTCACCAGGGCGCTGCACGGCGCGGCTTCGTCGAAGTTCTTGCCGAAATCCCAGGGCCGGCCGTGGTCTTTGCCGATTTGCTGCAGGTCGCGCCGGGTCATGTCCAGGCCCACGCCGTAGCCGTAGACGTGCTCGGTGGCGCGAGCCGCCGGGATGCGTCGCCCGCCTTTGCCGAGCGCGACCACCAGCTCGGTCTCGTAGTGCAGGTTCGTCGTCTTCGGCGGGTAATGCACGTCTCCGCCTCCGGGCACCAGGGCGTGCGCGCTCTTGATGAAGAAGAACGGCTGCTCGCGGCCGCTGGCGCCCATTTCCTTCTGGTGCTCGACGTAGTTGCGTCCGACGCAGAAGATGCGCCGGACTGGAAAGGTTTCCTTGCTGCCGTCCACCGGCAGCGATGGGGGGGTCCACAGCGGAATGACGTGAGACATGGCGTCCTCGAGCGGGGGAAACGCGGATTCTAGTCCTTGGCGGTGCGCCGCTGCGCGAGCAGTTCGCGCAGTTTGAAGCGCTGCACCTTGCCGGTGGCGGTGCGCGGCAAGGCCTCGACCGGCAGGACCCATTTCGGTCGCTTGTGGCGGGGCAACTTCTCCGCGCACGCGCGTTCGGCCGCCGCGACCGCGGCCTCGGCATCCGCGCCGCGCGCCGCGACGAACAACGCCAGGCGCTCGAAACCGTCAGCGTCGGGCGCCGCCACGCACGCCGCTTCCGCGATCGCTTCCAGCGCGCTGACGGCCTCCTCGAGCTCGTCGGGCTGCACCCACTGGCCAGCGACTTTCACCAGCTCGTCGCTGCGTCCCTGATGCGAATAAAAACCCCGTTCGTCGCGCACGAAAAGATCCCTGGTGCAGAACCAGCCGTCGCGGAACTGCTCGCGCGTCGCCTCCGGGCGGTTGGCGTAGCCCGGGCTCAGCGCCGGGTGGCGGATCCAGAGCACGCCGGGCTCGCCCGCGCGCGCCTCGTGGCCCTCGGCGGTGAGCACGCGTACCTCGACGCCGGACAGCGGCCGGCCGGCGACGATCGCGGCGCAGTAAGTCTCCGACATGCCGTAGAGCGAGTGAATCTCCCGACCCGTCGCCGCACGCCAGGCCGCGAAAAGGGCAGCCGGCAACCGCTCGCCTGCGGCCACGTAGTGGCGCACTTCGCCGAACGGCGGCAACTGGTCCGCGGTCAGCCCAAGCAGGTGACGGTAGAAAGTCGGCACGCTGAAGATCGCTGTCGGCCGATGACGCTCGAGGATCGCGCGCACGGCCTGCACATCGGCCCAGTCAGGATGCAGGATCGCCGTGGCGCCCAGCGCGAGCGGGCCCAGCAGGCCGTTCTCCAGCGAATAAGCGAAGAATAGCTTCGAGGTGGTGAAGATGCGGTCCCCCGCCCCGAGGCCGAAGACTTCGCGTTGCGCTTGCCCCGAGGGCCGCACGCCGCGGTGCGTATGCACGATGGCCTTGGGCCGGCCGGTGGTGCCCGAAGAAAATAGCCAGAACGCGGGATCCTCGTCGCGCGCCGGATGCGATTGCGCCTGCGGCGAGGCTTGAGCAATGCGTTCCGCCCAGGAACGCGCGGAAACCAGGCGGCGCGACTGCGCGAGCTCGCCCGCCAGCGTGCCCATCGCCGGCGCGAGCGCGTCGTCCGCGATCACGAGCCGCGCCGCGCTGTCCTCCACCATCGACCGAAAGTCGACCTCCTTGAGCTTGGTGTTCAGGCCGATCGCCACGGTGCCGGCGTGCACCGCGCCTAGCCAGGCGCCGGCAAATTCAGGCGAGTCGCGCAGCAGCAGCAGGATGCGATCGCCGGGCGCCACGCCGAGCGAGCGCAACGCGTTGGACGCGCGCGCGACCTCCGCCGCCAGCGCGCCATAGGTCAGGGAATGCTCGCCGCACACCAGCGCCGTGCGATCGGCGTGCCGCGCGAGCGCCGCCTGCCCCAGCAGGAACTCTGCCGCATTCATCCGGCCGTTCGTCCTCCTCCTCGCTGCAGTATAGGGCCGGCGCGGCGCGCAAATGCGTCGTACAAGTTGCAGGAAAATGCATGCCCAAAAAAAAACGGGGCGCTTTCGCGCCCCGTGAACTAGGGGATGAGACCTAGGAGGAGACTTCGGTACGACTACATCCGGTAGGCTGCCTCGCCGTGCGAGGTGGTATCGAGGCCTTCGCGCTCCGCTTCCTCGGTGACACGCAGGCCGATGGTGAGGTCCACCAGCTTGAAAGCGATGAAGGCGACGACGCCCGACCAGACGATGGTGGTGAGCACGCCGGTCCCCTGCGTAATGACCTGGCCCCAGATTGAATAGTCTGCAGAGGCCTTATTGGCGACGTAGTCCCAGATGCCTGAGCCGCCCAGCGAGGGCGCGGCGAACACTCCGGTTAACAAGGCACCCACGATGCCGCAAACGCCATGAACGCCGAACACGTCGAGCGAGTCGTCAGCGCCCAGGAGCTTTTTCAGCCCGTTCACTCCCCAGAACCCGGCGACACCCGCTACAAGACCGATGACCAGGCCTCCCATGATGCCCACGAAGCCACAGGCCGGGGTGATGGCCACCAGGCCCGCGACGGCGCCGGACGCGGCACCCAGTGCGGACGCCTTGCCGCGGGCGAGCGTCTCGGCCAGCAGCCAAGTGAGCACCGCACCGGCGGTAGCGACGATGGTGTTGAGGAACGCGACGCTGGCGACGCCAGTTGCCTCGAGATTGGAGCCGGCATTGAAGCCGAACCAGCCAACCCACAGCATGCACGCGCCGATCATGGTGAGCGGCAGGTTGTGCGGCGGCATGGCTTCCTTGCCGTAGCCCATCCGCTTGCCGATGACCCAGGCGCCCACCAGGCCCGCCACGCCGGCATTGATGTGCACCACGGTGCCGCCGGCGAAGTCGAGCGCGCCCTTCTGCCACAGCCAGCCGGCAGCGGCGGTCACGGCGTCGAGGCTTTTCGAGTCGGTGATCGCGTCGGGGCCGTCCCAGTACCACACCATGTGCGCCATCGGCGCGTAGGCGAAGGTGAACCACAGCACCGAAAACACCAGCACCGCGGAGAACTTGATGCGCTCGGCGAAGGCGCCGACGATCAGGCCGCAGGTAATGGCCGCGAAGGTGAGCTGGAACGCCACGAACGCCAGTTCGGGGATCGCCACGCCCTTGGAGAACGTCGCGGCCATGGAGTCGCCGGTCACGCCCGACAGGAACAGCTTCGAGAATCCGCCGAAGAAGGCGTTGCCCCCCGTGAACGCGATCGAGTAGCCGTAGACCACCCACACGACCGAGATCACGCAGAACGTGACGAACACCTGCATGAGCACCGACAGCGTGTTCTTCGCGCGCACCATGCCGCCGTAGAACAGCGCCAGGCCCGGGATGGTCATCAGGATGACGAGGGCCGTGGCGGTCATCATCCACGTGGTGTCCCCCTTGTCGACGGTAGGCGCCGCCAGCGCCGCACCCGCGTAGGCGAGCAGCGCGACCGGCGTGAACCAACTGAGCAGCTTCTTCATGTGCATCTCCCTAGAGCGCGTCCGCATCGGTCTCGCCGGTGCGGATACGGATGACTTTTTCGAGATCGAACACGAAGATCTTGCCGTCGCCGATCTTGCCGGTGTTCGCGGCCTTCTCGATCGCCTCGATGGCGCGTTCGAGCAGGTCGGTTTTCACCGCGACGTCGATCTTCACTTTCGGCAGGAAATCCACCACGTACTCCGCGCCGCGGTACAGCTCGGTGTGGCCCTTTTGGCGACCGAAGCCTTTGACTTCGGTAACCGTGATGCCCTGCACGCCGATGCCCGAGAGGGCTTCGCGCACCTCGTCGAGCTTGAACGGCTTGATGATGGCCGAGATCAATTTCATTACGGGTCTCCTGAGGGCGGCGGGCGCACGGCGCCCGCCGCGGTTGCGCGTGCCTTAGAACGACTTGCTGACGGAGAAGACGACGGTGCCCTTACCCAGGTCTTCGGTATCGCCAGCGTTGTTGGTCGCGTTCAGCGTGATGTCCGTATCGATGTAGGCGAGACCCAACAGCCAGCCGTTCAAGTCATACGTGAGACCGATCTTGTAGTCTTCGTAGTCGGCCGCGCTGTTGTTCTTTACCGTCTGATTGCCGTAGTGGGCAACCAGATTGAGCTTGGGTGCGATCTCGTAGCTCGCGCTCAGGTCGAGATAGCCCGAACCGTCGGAATTGGCGACGCCGAAGTAGTCGTCGAGCGTGACCGAGTACTTCAGCGTGAACCACTTCCAGCTCGCGCCGACGTAGGCTTCGAGCGTGTCGTACTTGACTCCCGAGAGCTCGGCGCCCGGATAGAGATACTGCAGCAGGCCGACGTCGAGGGTCACGGGGCCGGCGGGGAATTTGAAGCCGCCGTAGATATCCATCTCGATGGTGCCGTCCGTGTAGCTAAGCCCGCTCACATTCGAGTTCCAGTTGCCGAGGTAAAAGCCGCTCGAGTGCGAGTAGTCGATGCCGCCTTGAATGGCGGGCTGCACGAAAGTCTGCGAAATGCCGCGGAAGCGGTAGTCGCTGACAATGCTCAAGTTCCCCGCGACCGAGTGGGGCGAGGATGCCTGGGCTGCGGCGAACCCTGGCAGCGCGGCGGCGGCGGCAATTGCTGTAGCGAGTAAAGTCTTACGCATGGTGTTCTCCCAAAGTAGGTCACGAATAAAGAAATGCCCACGCTCATTAGCATTTGCCGTGCCAGCAAAAAACATCTGTATATTCATAATGCTATAGGAGAGGATAGTGCCTTGTTGCATTGCAGCGCACGCATCAGGAGCACGGCGCGCGGGTGGACGCACCGTATTGGTGCCTATCCCATTTACAAGGAAATGACATGATTGAGAACCGTGTGCTGGAGGATCTGGGCAAGCGTCTGAGCGATGCGGCCCGTAATTCGCCCGTGCAGGACCTGGAGAAGAACCTGCGGGCGCTGTTGGGCGCATTCTTCGACCGCTTCGACGTAGTGTTGCGCGAGGATTTCGACGTGCAAAGAAAGCTTCTGGAGCGCGCCCAGGCGAAGCTCGCCACGCTCGAAGCGCGCGTCGCGGAGCTCGAGGCGAGGCGGTAAACCGCGGGGCCGGTGTTGCGTTAGTTCCCTGAAAGGGGGGGGCGCATGGCGCTGGCTACGGTGGCGAGCCGGGCATTGGCGGGGATCGAGTCGCCTGAGGTGACCGTCGAGGTGCACCTGGGGCCGGGCCTGCCCGCGTTTCATATCGTGGGGCTTCCCGACGCGGAAGTGCGCGAGGCGAAGGACCGAGTGCGCGCCGCGCTGAACCACGCCCAGTTCGAGTTCCCGTCGCGGCGCATCACCGTGAATCTCGCGCCGGCCGACCTGCCCAAGGACTCCAGCCGCTTCGACCTACCGATCGCGCTCGGGATTCTTGCAGCGAGCGGCCAGTTGAAGCACGCGGCGCTCGACGGCCTCGAGTTCGCCGGCGAGCTCTCGCTCACCGGCGAGCTGCGCCCAGTGCGAGGGGCGCTCGCCATGGCGCTCGGGTCACGGCGCTCGGGGCGCGCGTTCGTGCTTCCTGCGCCCAGCGCCGAGCAAGCCGCGCTGGTCGAACGCACCACCGTACTGCCCGCGCATAGTCTTCTCGAAGTGTGTGCACACCTCGCCGGCAATGTGTCCATCGCGCCTCTGGTCCGTAGGGCCGCGGCCGCCCGGACCGCGTATGCGGACTTCGCCGACGTCAAAGGTCAGCCGGCGGCCAAGCGCGCACTGGAAGTCGCGGCGGCGGGTCGGCATAGCGTCCTGCTCGTAGGGCCGCCCGGCACTGGCAAGTCGATGCTGGCCGCGCGCTTCGCCGGGATCCTTGCCCCCATGAGCGAACCCGAAGCGCTGGAGAGCGCCGCCATCCAGTCGGCCTCGAACGCAGGCTTCGACCCAGTGTGCTGGAGCGTGCGCCCCATGCGCGCCCCGCATCACACGGCATCGCGCATCGCGCTCGTGGGCGGCGGCAGTCCGCCGCGCCCGGGGGAGATCTCGCTCGCGCATCACGGCGTGCTGTTTCTCGATGAACTGCCCGAGTTCGGGCGCGAGGCGCTCGAAGCCTTGCGCGAGCCGCTGGAAACAGGCTGGATTTCCCTCGCGCGCGGCGCGCGCCAAGCGCGCTTTCCCGCCCGCTTCCAGCTCATCGCGGCGATGAATCCCTGCCCCTGCGGCTATCTCGGACATGCCTCGGGGCGATGCCGGTGCACGCCGGATGCGATCGCGCGCTACCGAGCGCGCATTTCGGGGCCGCTCGCGGACCGCATCGACATCAAGATCGAGGCGCCGGTGCCGCGCGAAGCGGATCTCCTGGCGGCGGTCGCGGGCGAAGCGTCGGAACAGATTCGCCGGCGCGTCATCGACGCGCACGAACGGCAGCTGCAGCGCCAAGGCACCGCGAACGCCCTTCTCGGGGTGCGCGACCTCGATGAGCACTGCATCGTCGACGCCGAGGCCGAAGCGCTGGCAAAGCAGGCCATCGCGCGCCTCGCGCTGTCGGCGCGCGCCTACCATCGCGTACTGCGCGTCGCGCGCACCATCGCGGATCTGGCCGGCGCCGATCGAATCGGCGCGGCGCACGTCGCCGAGGCGATCCAGTACCGGCGGATGGACGCTGCGCTCTAGGCGCGCGCGCGATTTCGCGCCAGCATGCTCTGCGTGTTGGGCACGTAGAGCAAATGCGCGATCTTGCGCACGTAGTGGTCCTCGTAGGGATCCAGGCGCCCGTCGGCGTACGCCACGCGCCACAGGTGCTCGACGAAGCGGATGCGTTCCTCGAGCGAGCAGTCGCGCTTGATCACCGTGACCGGCGCATAGAAGCTCGTGAGTTGCGCGGCCTTCGCGCGGCCCTCCTCCAGCAGCGATGCGCAGGTGGCCGCGTCCACTGCGAAAAGCTCGGCAAGCGCAGTGCGCGCCACCGCGTACTCCTCGTCGCCTTCGGCATAGTCCGCGCGGCTGGCCTCGTGCAGCAGCGCGGCCATCGCCACCTGCAGATGATGCCGCTCGAAGCCGGGAATCGGGCGCGCGGAACCGTTGGCCGCGTCGAGCAAGCCCTTCAGCGCTTTCAGCATGGCGAGCGTTAGTGTCCCACAGGCGCGCCAAGGTTCCGCCGCGCGGTAAACTCGCGCCGGATGGCGACCTACGCGATTGGCGACGTGCAGGGCTGCTTCGACGAGCTGCAGGCGCTCACCGCGCTGCTTCGGTTCGAGCCGACGCGCGACCAGGTGTGGTTCGTCGGCGACCTGGTGAACCGGGGACCGAAATCCCTTGAGGTATTGCGCTACGTACGCGCGCTGGGCGATAGCGCCGTGACCGTGCTCGGCAACCACGACTTCCACCTGCTGTGCCTTGCAGAAGGATGCGCAAGGAAGCGCGCCGATGACACGCTCGACGAGTTGCTCGGGGCGCCCGATGCGCCGCAGCTGCTCGACTGGCTTCGGTCGCGTTCCATGCTGCACGTGCAGGATGGCTACGCCATGGTGCATGCCGGACTCTTGCCGCAATGGTCGATCGACCAGGCGCTCAGCCTGGCGCGCGAAGTGGAAAGCGCACTGCGCGGCGCGCGCTATCGAGAGTTCCTGGCCAACCTGTACGGCGCCGAGCCGCGCGCCTGGCGCGACGATCTCGCGGGCTGGGATCGGCTACGCGTGATCGTGAACGCCATGGCGCGGATGCGCTTTTGCACCGCCCAGGGGAAAATGGACATGAAGGCCAAGGGCACGGACGCGCCACCGGGGTTTCGTCCCTGGTTCGAGCTGCGTCCGGCCGGCGAACAGCCGATCGTGTGCGGGCACTGGTCGGCGCTAGGGTTGAAACTGTCGGAACGGCTAGTCGCCCTCGACACCGGCTGCGTATGGGGCGGGAGCCTCACGGCCCTGCGGCTGGAAGACCGCGCCCTGTTTCAGGTACCCTGCCGCGGCTATCAGGCACCGGGGGAGTGATGAAGGCCGACTGCATCTTCTGCAAGCTCGTCGCGAAACAGATTCCGGCGAGTATCGTCTACGAGGACGACGCCACGCTGGCGTTCATGGACCTCGGGCAGGTGAACCCCGGGCACGTGCTGGTCGCGTGCAAAGCGCACGCCGACAACGTCTATGCGCTCGACGACGCGCAGGCCGCGGCGGTGTTCCGCACCGCGGCGCGCGTGGCGCGGGCGATCCGCGCCGCGTTCGACCCGCCGGGGTTGTCGATCTACCAGGCGAACGGCACGCCGGCCGGCCAGACCGTGTTCCATTTCCACCTGCACGTGCTGCCGCGCCATGACGGCGACGGCATGCAGCTTGTCTGGCCGGTGAAGAATCCGCCGCGCGAGCAACTCGAGGCGTACTGCGCGAAGATCCGCGCGAAGCTCTAGCCCGCTTCTATTCCCAAGGCGACTCGCGGAACGAGTCCCGGTACCGCGCTTCCACCGTCGCGCGGTCGGCGCGATGGTTCTGCGCGCCGCGGCTGGCGATCTTGATCGCGCCGAGGACCGCGCCCAGGCGCCCGATGCGGGGCCAGTCCCAGCCGTGGGAGATGCCGTACAGCAGCCCGGCGCGGTAGGCATCGCCGCAGCCCGTGGGGTCGACCACCTGGTCGGCGGCGGCGATGGGGATCTCGTGCTGCACGCCGCCCGCATGGATGCGCGAGCCTTGCCCGCCGAGCGTGACGACGAGCGCCTTCACGTCGCGCGCGAGGTCCGCCACCGCGCGCCCGGTCTTTTCCTCGAGCATCTTGCCCTCGTAGTCGTTGACCGCGACGTAGTCAGCCAGGCGCACGAACTCCGCGAGCTCCTCTGCCGAGAACATCGGCAGCCCCTGCCCCGGGTCGAACAGGAACGGGATGCCGTGCGCCGCGCACTCGCGCGCGTGCTGCAGCATGCCTTCCTTGCCGTCGGGCGCAACGATCGCCAATCCCGCGCCGAGCGCGCCATTGACGCGGTTCTCGTGGGCATGGTTCATGGCGCCCGGATGGAAGGCCGTGATCTGGTTATCGTCCAGATCCGTGGTGATGAACGCCTGCGCCGTGAACTGGCCGGGAATCTTCTTCAGGTGCGTGGCGTCGATGCCCAGGCGCCGCAACCGGTAGAGATACGGCTCGATGTCCTCGCCCACCGCTGCCATCACGAGCGGATCGCCGCCCAGTTGCTTCAGGTTGTAGGCGATGTTGCCGGCCGTGCCGCCGAACTCGCGCCGCATTTCGGGCGTGAGGAAGCACACGTTGAGGATGTGCAGCTGGTCGGGGAGCAGGTGGTTCTTGAAACGGTCGTGGAACACCATGATGGTGTCGTAGGCGATGGAACCGGTGATGAGCGTTTTCATTTAGGCCGGATAGAAAAGGTAAAGTCGATAGCCGGTCGCGCGTACGGCGCCGGTGTCCAGGTGCAGCCGCAGGATAGCTTCTGCGCCGGGGGCAATGGCTTGCGCACGCCCCTCGGACCCGCGGCCTGGCTGGTACTCCTCGGGTCGCAGCACCCGGCGCACGAGCGGGCGCTCGTCCGGGTCGGTGAGCGTCAGCTCTAGCGACGGCAGCTCCTGGACGACGGCGGCGCGATTGCGAATCACTGCGTTGAGGACGATCAGGCTCTCGCGGCGCGGGTCGGCCTGTAGGTCCGAGGATTCGATGCTGAGCAACTCGGGGCGGCGCGGCAGGCGCACCTCGCAATCGAGCAGCCGGCAGCCTTCATCCAGGAGCGGCCGGGTCTGCGGGGCGAGCGCCGCGAGCTCGCTGCGGTAGTGATAAGCGAGCTGACCGGCGAGCACCGTCAGGGCGACAAACGCCGTCAACCCCCAGGCAACGCTGAACCGCGGGCGTGGGACTTCGTCCTCCAGGAATTCTGGCAGCGGCTCATCGTCGTCGGGCACCGGTTGGCGAGAGGCCGGGCGCACGACAACGGCGGTCTCGCTCTCAGGCGCACGCACGCCTGCCTCGAACAGGCCGAGCTGCGGCGAAGGTTCGTTCGCTTCGGCGGCGCTGCCGGGATCGACGAGGCCGGCGAGGCCGTCGAAAACAGCGTGGCACTTGCCGCAGCGCACCCGGCCGGCGCGCGCGGACAGTTGGCCCGGCAGCACGCGAAACGCCGTGCCGCACTCCGGGCAGCGCGTGACGAGGGGGCTCACCGGCGCTCGCCCACCACCAGCGACCAGCCCTCCTCGTTCGCCGCGACGTGCGCCGCGAAGTCGACGGCATACGCCTCGACGACCTCGCCAGTCTGGGCGTCGAGAATCCCCGCCAGCGCGATGCGACCCGCGCGCCGCGTGCGCGCCGCGAGCAACGGCTCCAGCACGATCAGGGGATGCGCGAGGATGTTGGCAATCACCACGTCATAGTCTCCGGGCGGCAGCTGCTCGGGCGGCAGCGCATGTACGTCTACGGCATTGGCGCGCGCGTTGTCGCGCGTCGCGGTGAGGGCGTCGGGATCGACGTCCACGGCGTCGACGTGTACTGCGCCCAGCTTTGCCGCAGCGATGGCCAATATACCGGAACCGCATCCGTAATCGAGCACGCGGGCGCCCAAGAGGTCCTGCACGGCGAGCCACCCGAGCACGAGCCGCGTCGTCGCGTGGCTGCCGGTGCCGAAGGCGAGGCCCGGGTCCAGGCGCAGCACCACGCCTTCCTGCGGCGCCTCGTGCCAGCTCGGCACGATCCAGAGCCTGCCGGCGATGCACTGCGGTGCGAACTGGGCCTGCGTGGCGCGCACCCAGTCCTCGTCGGCCACGGCATAGCTTTGAAACGGCAGCGCGCCGAGGCCGGTGGCGTGCGCCGCGAGCTCGAGCAAAGCGGGCGCATCGGCACGCTCGGGCAGCAGCGCGTGCAGCCTGCCGCCGGGCTCGATCCAGACCGATTGGGCCCCCTGCTCCAGTAGCGCATCGGACAGCGCATCGGCGTGCGCCGGCGCGACCTCCAGCGAGAGCGCGGTCCAGGGCACTACTTCACCTTCTGCCGGTTCTCCTGCGCGAGCTTTTGCTCGAGGTAATGGATCGAGGTGCCGCCGCGCACGAACCGGCTGTCGTGCAGTAGTTCCCGGTGCAGTGGCAAGTTGGTGAGGATGCCCTCGATCGCCATCTCGGAGAGCGCGATGCGCATGCGCCGGATGGCCTGTTCCCGCGTCGCCCCATAGGCGATCACCTTGCCGACCAGCGAATCGTAGTTGGGCGGCACGCTGTAGCCGGCGTACACGTGCGAATCGACGCGGATGCCGGGCCCACCGGGCGGGTGGTAGGAGGTAATGCGGCCCGGCGATGGCGTGAAGCGGTATGGGTCCTCGGCATTGATGCGGCATTCGATGGCGTGGCCGCGCAGCACGACGTCCTTCTGCCGCAGCCGCAGCTTCTCGCCCGCGGCGATGCGGATCTGCTCCTGCACCAGGTCCACGCCGGTGACCATCTCGGTTACGGGGTGCTCGACCTGGATGCGCGTATTCATCTCGATGAAGAAGAACTCGCCGTCCTCGTACAGGAACTCGAAAGTGCCGGCGCCGCGGTAGCCCATCTTGCGGCAGGCCTCGGCGCAGCGCTCGCCAATGCGCACACGCTGCTTCTCGGTGAGCTCCGGCGCGGGCGCCTCCTCGATGATCTTCTGGTGGCGCCGCTGCATCGAGCAGTCGCGCTCGCCGAGGTAGATCGCGTTCTTGTAGCTGTCAGCGAGGATCTGGATCTCGATGTGGCGCGGGTTCTCCAGGTAGCGCTCCATGTATACCGTCGGGTTGGAGAACGCCGCCTGCGCCTCGCTGCGCGTCATGTTGACCGCATTGAGCAGCGCGGCTTCCGTGTGCACCACGCGCATGCCGCGCCCGCCGCCGCCGCCGGCGGCCTTGATGATCACGGGGTAGCCGACCTTGCGCGCGATGCGCACGATCTCCTTCGGGTCGTCGGGCAGCGCGCCCTCCGAGCCCGGCACGCACGGCACGCCCGCCTTCTCCATGGATTGCTTGGCGCTCACCTTGTCGCCCATCAGGCGGATGTTCTCGGGGTGCGGGCCGATGAACACGAACCCCGAGCGCTCCACGCGCTCGGCGAAGTCGGCGTTTTCCGACAGAAAGCCGTAACCCGGGTGGATGGCCTCGGCGTCGGTCACTTCCGCGGCGCTGATGATGGCCGCCATGTTCAGGTAGCTCTCGCGCGCCGGCGCCGGGCCGATGCACACGGACTCGTCGGCGAGCTTCACGTACTTTGCCTCGGTGTCGGCGGTGGAATGCACGACCACCGTGCGGATACCCATCTCGCGGCAGGCGCGCTGGATGCGCAGCGCGATCTCCCCGCGGTTGGCGATCAGGATCTTCTCGAACACCGGGCTAGGCGATGATGAACAGGGGCTGCCCGTACTCCACCGGCTGTCCGTTCTCGACCAGGATGGCCTTGATGACGCCGGTCGCGTCGGCCTCGATCTCGTTCATCAGCTTCATGGCCTCGATGATGCACACCGTCTCGCCGGCCTTGATGTTCTGGCCGACCTCGACGAATGCCTTGGATTCAGGCGAAGCCGAGCGATAGAACGTACCGACCATCGGCGCCTTGAGCAGGTGGCCCTCGAGCGCGGGCTCCTCGGCGACGGCGGCGGCCACCGCGGCGGCGGCGGCCGCGGCGCCGGCCGGGGCGGCGGGCGCGGCGGCGGGCTTGGCCGCGGCCGCGATCGGGGTCACCGTCGCCTCCCCGCCCTTCACGATCTTCACCTTCTCCTCGCCCTCGGTGATCTCCAGTTCGGCGATGCCGGACTCCTGCACCAGGTCGATGAGCTTTTTCAGCTTGCGCAGATCCATCGTTTTTCCTCCCCGGGGGCCGGGCGGCCCGCCGCGGCGAGGGGCTAGGCCCCGGCGCCCTTGAGGCGCTCGAGGGCGAACTCGAGCGCGAGATCGTAGCCACGGCCGCCGAGCCCGAGAATCGAGCCGACCGCCACCGCGGTGAAATGCGAATGCGCGCGCCACGGCTCGCGTGCATGGATGTTCGACAGATGAACCTCTACGAAAGGTATCTGCACCGCCGTGAGCGCGTCGCGCAGCGCGATGCTCGAATACGTAAAGGCGGCGGGATTGAGGATGATGAAGCCCGTACCGTCGCGCTTGGCCTGCTGCACGCGGTCCACCGCGACCCCCTCGTGATTGGTCTGCAGACACTCGAGGCGCACCCCGGCGGTATTGGCGCGCTTGGCGAGGCGCTGTTCGATCTGCGCAAGGGTCTCTCGCCCGTACAGGTGCGGTTCGCGCGTGCCGAGCAAATTGAGGTTGGGTCCGTTGAGAAGCAGGATGGACCGGGATTTGGTGGACTTAGCCATTTTTCTCCGACGTACGCGGCCTCTTCGCCGCAATTTGCCCTACTGGCTGCTCCTACGGGCGCGCGCGCAGTATAGACCAGCTTCGGGATTTTGCCCAACGTGCAGACATGGTTAGCAGATTGCGCGAAGTTCAACGAAGTTCAGCCGCTTTTCGCGACAAGTTGCCCCACTTCTGCGATTCCTGCCCGTTCCGCCACCCTCCCCGCCTGTGAGGTTTTTAACGCCAGTCGCTCATCCCTGGGGTCGAAAGCCTGCAATCGCAGCGGGATTCCCTGCCAATCGAGCGTGAACACGCTCATGGTCCGCGACCGGTCGCCGGAGTACCGGCGGCCCTCGGCCGTCTCGAATGCAAAGTTGCGCTCCAGGAGGAAGATCTCGAGGTCCTTCGCGCTCTCGGGGAACAGCTGAAGATCGATCTGCGCGTACGGTCCGGCGAGGCCCGTCAGCACCGGGCCGGTGAGATAGGGATTGAACTGCTTGAAGGTGTGCATTGCCTCGAGCGCAGCTCGGCGCAGCTCGGCAATGCGCTCGGCATGTTCCTCGGCCTGGTAGAGCGCGCGATAGGCGCGCAATTCCGCCTCCACCTCGTGATTGGCGGGGAGCGCTTCCGTGTCGGGGGCCCCGAGCTGGCGCGCGGCCTTGCGCTTGGCGAGGGCAAAATCGTCGATGCCGTCCTCGGCCATCAGCCGGGCCGCGGTGGCCGCGATTCGCGCGCGCATGCCGTTCTGCCGCGAGTTCGAGCGGCTCATAGCCGGGGCATCATAGCGCATCGGGCCCAGCGCCCATCGCGTACTCGCGTACAATCGCCGCCCTTTCTTCAGGCCATGGCCGCACACCTGCACATCCTGGGCATCTGCGGCACCTTCATGGGCGGCCTGGCGGCGATCGCCCGCCAAGCGGGCTACCGGGTCACCGGCTGCGACGCCAATGTCTATCCGCCGATGAACGAGCAGCTTGCCGCGCTGGGCATCGAGCTCACCGAAGGCTATGGCGCCGGGCAGCTCTCGCTGGCGCCCAACCTGTGGGTGGTCGGCAACGTGGTGACACGCGGCAACCCGCTCATGGAAGCCATCCTCGACGCCGGCGCGCCGTACGTCTCCGGGCCGCAATGGCTCGCCGAGCACGTTCTGGCGGGACGGCACGTCCTTGCGGTGGCGGGTACGCATGGCAAGACCGGTACCGCCAGCATGCTCGCGTGGATTCTGGAGCATGCCGGGCGCAAGCCTGGGTTTCTCATCGGCGGCGTACCCATGAATTTCGGTGTGAGCGCACGCTTGGGCGAGGGGCAACCGTTCGTCATCGAAGCAGACGAGTACGACACCGCCTTCTTCGACAAGCGCTCCAAGTTCGTCCATTATCGGGCCCGAACCGCAATTTTGAACAATCTAGAGTTTGATCATGCAGACATCTTCTACGATCTTGAAGCGATTGAACGTCAATTTCACCATTTCGTAAGGATCCTGCCAGCTTCCGGGCTGATTGTCTCGAACGGCCAAGACGGAGCGTTGGAACGCGTCCTTTCCCAAGGGGTCTGGACGCAGGTCGAGCGATTTGGGGGGGAGGGGGCATGGCAAGCGGGACCCCCGGATGATCGAAACGGTTTTGAAGTGCGACTCGAAGGTAAGGTGCTTGGGCGGGTGCGCTGGACCCAGGCCGGCGAGCACAACCGGATGAATGCCTTGGCGGCCATCGCCGCTGCCCGGCATGCGGGGGTCGAGCCGATGGCGGCGATCGAGGCGCTGGCGAGGTTCCAGGGCGTGCGCAGGCGCCTGGAACGGCGCGGCGAGGCGCGCGGCATCACGATCTACGACGATTTCGCGCACCATCCGACGGCGATCCGCGCCACGCTCGAGGGCCTGCGCGCCCGGGTTGGGGCGGCGCGCATCCTTGCCGTGCTCGAACCCCGTTCCAACACCATGCGGCTCGGCGTGATGAAGGATCGACTGGCCGCGAGCCTCGGGCCTGCCGATCGCACCTACGTCTATGCGGCCGGGCTCGGCTGGGACGCCGCGGCTGCGCTGCGGCCGCTGGGCGATCGGGCGCGCAGCTTCGAGCGCTTGGAGGACCTGGTCGCCGCGGTTGCCACACAGGCCCGTTCGGGAGATCACGTGCTGGTGATGTCCAATGGCGGCTTCGGCGGGGTGCACGAAAAACTCCTGGCAGCGATCGGCGGCGGGGTCGCGGCATGATCGTCTACCTGCACGGCTTCAACTCCTCGCCGCATTCTCACAAGGCGCAGGTAATGTCGGCGTACATGGCCGAGCGCGGACTGGCTGCCCAGTACGCATGCCCCGCGTTGCCGCCGCTCGCCGGTGATGCCGTCGCCGTGGTCGAAGCGCTCATGGCGCGCCATCCCGGCGAGCGCTTGTGCCTCCTCGGCTCATCGCTCGGCGGCTTTTACGCGACGCATCTCGCCGAAAAGCACGACGCCCGCGCCGTATTGCTCAATCCGGCCGTCGATCCGCAGGTGGGCCTGCGCGCCTACCTGGGCGAGCAGAAGAACCTGCACACCGGTGAGCCGTATCTGCTCACCGAGGCGCACCTGCGCGACTGGGGCAAGCTCGTCGCACCACGCATCACGCCGTCGCGCTATCTCCTGATCGTGGAAACCGGCGACGAGGTTCTGGACTACCGCAAGGCCGTTGAACGCTACCGCGGCGCCGAGCAGATCGTGATCGAGGGCGGCGACCACAGCCTGCAGAGCTACGTGCAGCACCTGCCCCGCATCCTCGAGTTCGCGGGGTATTGACGGGTGCAGGTCCTCTACGAGGAGGAGGGCGAGTTCAAGGTGGGTACGGTGCTCGCGCAGGCGCCCGCCTCGTTCCACGTCGAAAGTCCGCATGGACGGCGCTCCAAGGTCAAGGCCACGCTGGTGCTGTTGCGCTTCGAGCGGCCGGGCGGTACCGAACTGCTGGACGAGGCGGGCAAGTTCGCGGCCGGCCTGGATACGGACTTCCTCTGGCAATGCAGCGGGCGTGACGAGTTCGGCTTCGAGGCGCTCGCGCGCGAGTACGTCGGGCGCGAGCCGAGCCCGGTAGAGGCCGCGGGCGTCCTGCTGAAGCTGCATTCCGCGCCGATCTACTTCTACCGCCGAGGGCGCGGCCGCTACCAGGCGGCCCCCGAGGAGACGCTCAAGCTGGCCCTCGCCTCGGCGCAGAAGAAGCGGCGCGTGCAGGAGCAGATCGCCGGATGGGCGGAGCGCCTCGCGCGCGCCGAGTGCCCGCCCGAAGTGGAGCGCTTGCGCGACGAACTGCTCTACGCCGCGGACCGCAACAAGCCCGAGACCAAGGCGCTCGAGCAGGCCTGCAAGGCGACCGGGCTGGGCCCTGCGCGCCTGCTGGAGCGCTGCCGCGTCGTCAGCGACACGCATGCGTACCACCTGAACCGGTTCCTGTACGAGTTTTACCCGCGCGGCACCGCGTTTCCACCGCACGAGGTCCCCGAGCCGCCGTCCGACCTGCCGCTCGCGGACGTATCGGCGTTCAGCCTGGATGATGCCGGCACCACGGAAATCGACGACGCGTTCTCGCTGGTGCGCATTTCCGCCGACCAGTGGCGCGTCGGCGTGCACATCGCCGCGCCCGCGCTGGGCTTCGCGCCGGGCTCTGCGCTTGATGCGATCGCGCGTGAGCGGTTGTCCACCGCCTACATGCCCGGCATCAAGGTGACCATGCTGCCCGAGGACGTCATCGCCCGCTATTCGCTCGACGCGGGCACCGAGCGCGCGGTGGTCTCGCTGTACCTGAATGTCGCCGCGGCGGATCTGTCGGTGCGCGGCCATCACTCGCGCATCGAGCGCGTACGCGTCGCCGACAACCTGCGCCACGGCGAGGTGGCGGCCCTCGACGCCGCGCTCGCCGCGGGCACGGACGCGGACGTGCCGCGCGCCGACGAGTTGCGCACCCTGTGGCAGTTCGCCGAGGCGCTGGAGCGCCGGCGCGGCAAGGCGAGCGTCAACGCGTCGGCGGTCGACTATAGCTTCCGCGTCGAAGACGGGCGCGTAAGCATCGAGCCGCGCCGGCGCGGGGCGCCGCTCGACAAGCTGGTGTCGGAGCTCATGATCCTCGCCAACGCCACCTGGGGCGAGCTCCTCGCCGAGCGCGACGTGGCGGCGCTGTACCGCGTGCAGTCCTCGGGCAAAGTCAGGATGAGCGTGCACGCCGAGGCGCACGACGGGTTGGGCCTCGCGTGCTACGCGTGGATGAGCTCGCCGCTGCGCCGCTACGTGGATCTGGTCAACCAGTGGCAACTCATCGCGGCGCTCGGCGCGCGCAAGCCCCCGTTCGCGCGCACGTCCGAAGTGCTGCTGGCCGCGCTGCGCGCGTTCGAGGTGACGCACGCTCGCTACGACGAATACCAGCGTGCCATGGAACAGTACTGGTGCCTGCGCTGGCTGCTGCAGGAGGAGGTGGGCGAGGTCGATGCCGTGCTGCTGCGCGAGAACCTGGTGCGCTTCGAACGCCTGCCGCTGGCGGTGCGCGTGCCCTCGCTGCCGGCGCTTGCCCCGGGCACGCGCGTGCGCCTGTCGGTGGAGTCGGTCGATCTGCTGGAATGCAGGCTCGAGCTGGCGTATCGCGGGACACTGGACGCAGGCGGCGGCGAGCCGGTCCAGGGTGACGAGCGCGAAGCGCCCTGAACGCCTAGAATGGCGGCGGTCCATGGCCTCGAGGCGCCATTGCAGGGAGCCGTAGCGACGCACATGCCGGGCGCGGCCGAATTCTGGTCCGCGCTCGATCAACGGTCCCGCGTCCTGTACGCGTCGGTAGCGGCGTCGCTGCTGCTGCACGCGGTCCTGCTGTCGGTGCATTTCAGGTTTCCCGACGAAACGCGCTGGCGCAGCGACAGCCCGGCGCTCGACGTGATCCTCGTCAACGCGAAGACGCAGCAGCGCCCGGCGCGCACCGAGGCGCTGGCGCAGGCCAACCTGGACGGCGGCGGCGACACCGATCAGGCGCGACGCGCGAAGTCGCCGCTGCCGGTGATCGACCCGCGCCGCCCGGGCCGCGACCTGGCGCAGGCCGAGCGCCGCGTGCGCGAACTGGAGGCGCGGCAGAGGCAGCTCCTCGCCCAGTCGCGCGTGCCCGCGCCGGGTGTGGCCGCCGGCGCCGAGCGCCGAGCGCCCGCCGACGAGGCCACGCCCCGGATCGCGGGACGCGATCTCGCCGACCTGTCGCTTGCCGCGATGCGCCTGCAGGCGGAGATCGACCGCAACCTCCAGGCCTACCAGAAGCGCCCGCGCGTAAAGAACCTGGGGGCTTCCGCTGTTGAGTACCGGTATGCGCACTATGAAGAGGAGTGGCGTCGCAAGGTGGAGCGCATAGGCACGCTGAACTACCCATCAGGCGCGCGTGGACGGCTCTATGGTGATTTGCAGTTGATTGTGACGATCAAACCGAATGGCGACGTGCATTCCATCGAGCTGTTGCGATCCTCTGGGATCGAAGCACTGGATCAGGCGGCATTCAAGATCGTGAAGATGGCCTCACCGTACGCGGTCTTTCCGCCGGATATCCGCCGCGAGGTGGATCTACTGGCGATCACGCGCACCTGGTTCTTCGGCCGCGGCGACACGCTCTGGACCAAGTAATTACGTGCCAGATCGCTACGCCGTCATCGGCCACCCGGTCGCCCATTCCAAGTCCCCCTGGATCCACGCGCAGTTCGCGCGCGCCACGGGCGAGGCTATCGAGTATGGCGCGATCGATGCGCCGGCCGACGGCTTCGTACACGAGGTGGAGAAGTTTCGCGCCGCGGGCGGCAAGGGCCTCAACGTCACGCTGCCGTTCAAGGGCGAGGCCTTTCGCTACTGCGCTGGCACCACCGAGCGCGCGGCTGCGGCGCAAGCCGTCAACACGCTACTGCTGGATCGCGCACAGCCGTTCGGCGACAACACCGACGGCGTCGGTCTGCTGCGCGACCTTACGGTGAACCTCGGGCGCAGCCTCGCCGGGGCGCAGGTCCTGCTGCTCGGGGCGGGCGGTGCGGCGCAAGGCGTGCTCGCGCCGCTCGCGCAGGCAGGCGTCGCTTCGATCGTCATCGCCAACCGCACGCCCGCGCGTGCCCGGGCGCTGGCGGTGCGCGTGCCGGGTGTTGTCGCGTGCGGCTTCGACACGCTTGACGGGCGCGCCTTCGACCTCGTCGTCAACGCCACCGCCGCGGGACTGGACGGCGAGCTGCCGCGCCTGCCGCAGGGATTGTTCCGCCCCGGCGCGCTCGCCTACGACATGCTATACGGCCGCGACACCGAGTTTCTGGCCATGGCGCGCGCGGCCGGCGCGGCGGCATGCGACGGCCTGGGCATGCTGGTGGAGCAGGCGGCGGAGTCCTTTCTCGTCTGGCGCGGCGTGCGTCCGGACACGCGAACGGTACTCGCCGCACTGCGCGCGGGCTAACGCGTGCGGCGTACTTTGCGCCGCGCCGCGCGTGTCACAGGCATCGTGCTGGTGGTGCTCGCCGCCGCGGTGCTGCTCGTGCAGGCCTGGTTCTATGCGCAGATCCTGTGGTGGGCGCGCAGCGCCCCCGAGAGCACCGCGTTCATGGAGCGCCGCCTCGACGAGATGCGCACAGCCGATCCGCAGGCGCGGCTGCGCCACCGCTGGATCCCGTACGAACGCATATCGGTCGAACTCAAGCGCGCGGTGGTGGCCGCCGAGGATGCGAAGTTCCTCGACCATGAAGGCTTCGACTGGGAGGCGATCCAGAAGGCGATGGCGAAGAACGAGCGCCGGGGCAGGGTGGTGGCGGGCGCCTCCACGCTCAGCCAACAGCTCGCCAAAAACCTGTTCCTGTCGGGGCAACGCTCTTGGCTGCGCAAGGGCCAGGAGGCGGTGATCACCGCCATGCTCGAGCACGCCATGGACAAGCGGCGCATCCTCGAGCTGTACCTCAACTTCGCCGAATGGGGCGACGGCGTATTCGGCGCCGAGGCGGCGGCGCGCTACCACTTCGGCGTGCCCGCCGCGCGCCTGGATGCGCGACAGGCGGCCTGGCTCGCGGCCATCCTGCCCAGCCCGCGTCGCTACCAGCGCGGCACCAGCACGGCGTACGTCGAGAGCCGCATCGCCACCATCCAGCACCACATGAGCTACGCGCAGATTCCCTGAGGAATCCGCCGATGCGGGCGCCGTGGCGCTAGCGCCGGCGGTCCGAGGGCGGGACGGTGAGCACGCCCGCCAGTATCAGTCGCCGCGCCGCCTCGACCTGCGACTTGAGCGCGTAGTCAAACAAACCGACGCGCTCATCGAACAGGGCCTGCGCGATGCTCGCCGGGCTCGCCGGCGGCAGGGCCAGATGCGCGTCGGCTTCGCCGCTCTCGGCAACGATGCGCATGCCCTGTTTGCCCGCCAGGTGCAGGATGGCCCCGTTCTCGGTCAGGCAGTGCATGAAAAGCGTGCCGATCCCCCAGTTGCGGGCGTGCAGATGGGCGCGCGCGAGGAGCGCGCCGCCAATGCCGCGGCCGCGGTGCGAAGCAAGGACCGACACGCCGAGTTCGGCGTGCGCGTCGGCGCGCGCGAGGTGCGCCGCGCCGGCGAGCTCGAGACGATCGTCGAAAACCCCGAACACGGCATCGTGCGCGAAATCGATGCCTGCCACGTAATCGTCGATCGCCGCGTCGGGGAGGGCGAGGCCGAAGCGCAGGCGCCGGTCCTCCGCCTCGAGGGCGCGCAGGTGCCGCGCGAACTTGTCGCGTTCCAGCCTGGGAAGCTCGCGGATGACGATCTGCATGTCAGGCGAGCTTGCCGAAGGCCGCGCTCGCCGCGGCAAGCGTTTCCTCGACCTCGGCGGCGCCATGCGCGGCCGACACGAATCCCGCCTCGTAGGCCGAGGGCGCGAGGTAGACCCCCTGTGCCAGCATCACCTGGAAGAAGCGGTTGAAGCGCGGCGCGTCGCATTGCATGACCTCGGCGAAGCTCGTCGGCGGCGTTGCGCGAAAGTACAGGCCGAACATGCTGCCGATGCACTGCGCCGAGAACGCGACGCCGGCGCGCTTCGCCTGCGCGGCGAGCCCCTCGACGAGGGCGCGCGTCGTCGCCTCGATGCGCGGCTGGAACTCGGGCGTGTCGACGAGCTTCAGGGTTGCCAGCCCGGCGGCGACGGCCACCGGATTACCCGACAGCGTGCCGGCCTGGTACACGGGGCCGAGCGGGGCTATTTTCTCCATGATGTCGCGTCGTCCGCCCACCGCCGCCACCGGAAGCCCGCCGCCGATCACCTTGCCCAGCGTGGTGAGATCGGGCCGGATGCCGTAGCGCGCCTGCGCACCCCCCAGTGCGACGCGAAACCCCGTCATGACTTCGTCGAACACGAGCACCGCGCCATGGCGCGCGCACTGCTCGCGCAGCGTCTGCAGGAACCCCGGCGCGGGCAGGACCAGGTTCATGTTGCCCGCCACCGGCTCGACGATGACGCCGGCGATTTCGGCGCCGCGCGCGTCGAACAGCGCCTTCACCTGGGCCGCGTCGTTGTAGTCGAGCACCACCGTGTGCGCGGCGGTCTCTGGCGGGACGCCGGCCGAACTCGGGTTGCCGAAGGTGAGCGCTCCCGAGCCCGCCTTGACCAGCAGCGCGTCGGCGTGGCCGTGGTAGCAGCCCTCGAACTTGACGATCAGGCTGCGGCCGGTGAAACCGCGCGCGAGCCGGATCGCGGTCATGGTGGCCTCGGTGCCCGAGGACACCAGACGCACCAACTCGAGCGAGGGGACGAGGCGGCACAGCAGCTCCGCCATCTCGACTTCCGCTTCGGTCGGTGCGCCGAAAGACAGCGCTCGCGAGGCGGCGGCCTGCACCGCTTCCACCACCTGCGGGTGCGTGTGCCCGGCGACCATCGGTCCCCAAGAGCCGACGTAATCGATGTAGCGCCGCCCGTCCGCGTCCCACAGGTGGGCGCCGCTCGCGCGCTCGAAAAAGGGCGGCGTGCCGCCGACGGCGCGAAAGGCGCGCACCGGCGAGTTCACGCCAGCGGGGATGCGCGCCTGGGCGCGCAAGAATAGCTCCTCGTTACGCGGCTTCATGCTCGAACAGTCTCCCATAGTCCCTGGCGCGCGCGGCCACGTCCGGCGCGTCGAACAGATCCGAAATGACCGCCAGGCAATCGGCGCCCGCGGCGAGCAGTTGCGGGGCATTCGCCAGCGTGACGCCGCCGATGGCCACCTTGGCGACGCCGAGGTCGAGCGCGAGCAGCGAAAGCGGAGCACGGACTGCGGCGGGCTTGGTGGTGGAAAGGAACACCGAACCGAATGCAACATAGTCGGCGCCCGCCGCTACCGCGCGCGCGGCAAGCGCCGCGTTGTCGTAGCAGGACGCGCCGAGCAGACGCCCGGGCAGTCGCGTGCGCGCCGCAGCGAGGTCGCCGTCCTCGCGCCCAAGGTGTACGCCGTCGGCGTCCACGGCGAGCGCCAGGTCCACATCGTCATTGACGATGAAGGGCACGCGATGCGCGCGGCACAGGCGCGCGAGCTCACGGGCCTCGGCATGTCGCCGCGCGGCATCGGTGGACTTGGCGCGGTACTGCAGCGCGCATAGCGCACCGGAAGCGAGCGCGGGCTCGACCCGTGAAAAGTCCGCCGGCGTGATCGCGTACAGCCCGCGCAGCGGCCTCATCGCGCGTGCAGCCGGTCGGGGACAGGTTGACCGGTGCCTGGCTGGTAGCCGCGCTCGAGCGCGCACCAGGTGTAGTCCTGCGCGCTGCGTACCGCTTCGATCACGCCATCGCCCTGCGCCAGGCGGGCCGCGATGGCCGAGGCAAGGGTGCAGCCCGAGCCGTGATAGCTGCCGGGCAGGCGTGGCCAGCGGTCCTCGCGCAGCACGCCGTCGGTGCCGTAGAGCGTGTTCACCACGTCATCGCCCGCCTCGTGGGTGCCGGTGACGAGCACATACTTGCAGCCCAGCGCGATGAGCGCCTCGGGCCCGCCCAGTGCGCGCGCCTCCAGGCTGTTGGGCGTCGCCACGCTCGCTCGCGGCACCAGGAACTCGCGCACCGCGACCGCATCGCCGAGCGCGTCGCCGCGCGCAGAAGCCAGCACCGGGTCGAGTACCACGGGGACGCCCGGCATTTCGGCGAGCAGCGTCGCAATGGCTTGCGCGTTCGCGGCGCTGCCGACCACGCCGATCTTCACCGCGCGCACGCGTGCATCCGCGCGCACGCAGCGCGCCTGCGCCTCGACGTGCGCGGCGTCGATGCTGTGCAGCGACGCGACGCCGTGCGTATCCTGCACCGTGTACGCGGTGAGCACCGAGAGCGGATGGCAGCCCAGGCTCGCCAGCGTGAGCACGTCGGCCTGCAAGCCGGCGCCGCCGGTCGGATCCGAGGCGGAGAATGCAAGGACGTTCGGCGGTGCGCAAACCATGGGGAGCGCGGCCGGGCCGCGGCGTGAAGTACGCTAAGATGCCGCACGATTCTAACTCACACGGCACGCATCGCCTGATGACCGAAAGCCAAGTGCAGTACAAGACCTGGATGTGCCTGATCTGCGGCTACGTGTACGACGAAGCCGCAGGCGCGCCGGACGAGGGGCTCGCGCCGGGTACCCGCTGGGAGGACGTGCCGATCAACTGGACCTGCCCGGAATGCGGCGCACGCAAGGAAGATTTCGAGTTGGTCGAGATCTGAGCGCGCCCCGCCGCGCTTGGACCTGAAATGGCTGCGCGGCGTGGCGGTGCTGCCGCCGCGCCGGCTGCTTGCGGTGCTCGCCGCCGCGCTTGCCGCGCTGCTCGTGGTAGCGCTGTGGCTGGCCTGGTCGGAGTACCGGCAGGCGCACTTCGGCGAAGGCCATGTGGCGGCGGCGACCGAGATGCGCATGCTTTCGCAGCGGCTGGCGAAAGCGGCGCTGCGGGGATTGCGCGGCGACGCCGAAGCTTTTCCGCAGATCCAGGCGAGCCGCGACGGTTTCGCGGCATCCATCGCGCTGCTGGCGCGCGAACCGCGCGCGCCGCGTGCCCTCGAGGCGCTTTCCGCGGACTGGGTGCGCATGGAAAGGAACGCCTCCACGCTGCTGCGCGATCAGCGGCTGCTGGTGGCGCTGGCCGCGGCCGCCGCCCGCATGGAGCGCGCCAACCCCGAGTTGCTGGAACGCGCCGAGCGGGTGCAGAATCTCAAGCTCGCGCAAGGCGCGCTGCCGGCGGAGGTATCGGCGGCCAGCCGCCTGGTCATGCTCACGCAGCGCATGGCGCGCGGCGCGCAGCACCTGCTCGCCGCCGACCGCGTCGAGCCCGAGATCGAATTTCTCCTGGGCAAGGACGTGAACGAGTTCCGCGGCACGCTGGCGCAGCTGCGCGCTGCGGCGCGCAACGACGCGATGGTCGAAGCGCTCGAGCGGCTCGCGGCGAGCTTTGGCACTCACCAGGATTCGATCGTCGCGGTACTCGGCACGCGCGAGCGGCTCGCGGGCGCGAAAGCCGCGGCATTCGCGCTGCACGCGGATGCCGACCGGCTTCTCGAGGCGGTGGATCGAGTGGTGACGGCCTATCGCGCCGCGCCCTCGCGTGCGGCCTACCGGGCGGGTCTCGCGGCGACGGCGGCTGCGCTCGTCGCGGTGCTGCTGCTGCTTGCATCTGTCTACGTGTATGACGAGCGGCGCAGCCGCGAGGCGGCCGCACGGCGCCTCGCGGTGATGCGCCGCTACCACGAGCGCGACCTGGAGGCCGTCGAGGCGTTGCGCCGCGAGCTCGAGACGCTGGCCGCGGGCGATCTCACCGTGCATGCCGCCGTGGGCAGCGAAATCACCTACCCGGCGGCGGCCGCGCTGAACGACGCGCTCGACGGCCTGCGCGCCCTGGTATCGCGCATCGCGCATGCGGCGGAACGCGTCGGCGGCGCGTCGGGCTTGGCCCAAGCGGCTGCCGATGGGCTGCTCGAGTCGGCACGGCGCCAGTCCGAGCGCATTCGCGGTGCGAGCGCGCGCGCGCTGGGCATGGCGCGTGTGGTGACCGAGTTGTCGGCGCGCGCCAACCAGTCCGCAGCGCTGGCGCGTGACTCCCTCGCCACCGCGACGCAGGGCCGCCAGGCGGTGCAGGCCGCGCTCTCGGTGGTTGCCGACATGGGCCGACGCGTGCGCGTGGCGGCGCAGACCGTGGACCTGGTGCGAGGCGCCTCGCCCGAGATGGCGCGCACCTCGAAGCTTCTTTCGCAGATCGCGGCCCAGGCCGAGGCGCTCGGCGAGAGCGCGTCGGGTCGTACGCTGGTCGAGCTCGGCGAGCGCCTGCGCGCGCTGGCGGACAAGATCGGTGAGGTTTCCACCACCGCGCAGTCGCAAGGCGCCGCGGCCAGCGCCATCGCGGGCGGCGTGCGCGAGCTGCTCTCCGGCGCGGAGCAGGCGGCGGAGGCCGCCACGCGGGCCGCCGCCGCGGTGGAGGAGGTGGCGGCGCTGCTGCGCGAGCTGCAAGAGGCGCTGGAGCAGCTGCGCTACTGACGGATCGCGCCGGAACCAGACGAGCGCGGCGGGATCCAAGGCCATGGGTTAAAATAGCCGCTTAGAGTGTCCTCTATCAACCTGACGCACCACTTCCTGATCGCCATGCCCAACATGGCCGATCCGTACTTCGCCAAGAGCCTCACCTACGTCTGCGAGCACAACGAGCACGGCGCGCTCGGCGTGGTCGTCAATCGCCCCATCGACCTGACCCTGCAGGCGCTGTTCGAGCGCCTGTCGCTCAAGCTCCAGGAGAAGACCCTGTCCGACGCGCCGATCTACTTCGGCGGCCCGGTGCAGACCGACCGCGGGTTCGTGCTGCACGAGCCGGCCGGCAACTGGCAGTCCACGCTTCGCGTGCGCGACGCCATCGGCCTGACCACGTCGAAAGACATACTGGAGGCGGTCGGCAGGGGCGAGGGCCCCGAGAAGCTGCTGGTCACCCTCGGCTATGCGGGATGGTCGGCAGGCCAGCTCGAGCACGAGATCGGGCAAAACGCCTGGCTCACGGTGGAGGCGAAGGACGCGATCATCTTCGACCTGCCGTCGGAAGAGCGCCTGGCCGCGGCGATGGAGCTGCTCGGCGTGGACTATGCGCGCCTGGCGGATTCGGCGGGACATGCCTGAGACGGCGCGCACCGTCCTTGCCTTCGATTTCGGCACCAAGCGCATTGGCGTTGCAGTAGGGGAAGCGGAGCTCGGCACCGCGCACCCGCTGCCCGGGATTGCCGCGCCCGGATTCGCCGCGATCGAGAAGCTGGTGCGCGAATGGCGCCCCTCGACCCTGGTGGTGGGGCTGCCCGTCGCCGAACGCGGTGAGCATGCGCTGGCCAAGCGCGTGCAGCGCTTCGCCCGCCAACTCTCGGGGCGCTTTCGCCTGCCGGTGGAAACCGTGGACGAGCGCTACACGTCGGTGGAAGCCGAGCGCCTGCTGCGCGGTGCGAAGAACAAACCGGTCGATTCGGTGGCCGCGCAACTGATCCTCGAACAATACTTCCATGGCCGCGCTGCCTGACGTCGAGGCGCTCTGCGCCCAGCTCGCGCGCGAGCTGGAGGGCCGCGTCGGCCCGGCGAGCGCCATGGTGGGTATCCACACCGGCGGCGCCTGGGTCGCCGAGCGCCTGCACGCGGCGCTCGGCCTGAAGGAGCCGCTCGGCCTCATCGATCCCGCATTCTACCGCGACGACTACGCCAAGCAGGGGCTCGCCAAGGATCCCAAGCGCTCGAGGATCCCCTTCGACGTCGCGGGCAAGGACCTGCTGCTGGTGGACGACGTGCTCTACACCGGGCGCACGGTGCGCGCCGCGATGAACGAGTTGTTCGACTATGGGCGCCCGGCGTCCATTGCGCTCGTGGTGCTCGCTGAGCGCGACGGGCGCCAACTGCCGATCTGCGCGCGGCACGCGGGCGTGAGACTCGAGGTCCCCGCAGGCATGCGGTTGCGCTTGAAACGGGACGACCGAGGCACGCTCGCGCTGGAGCTGGAACGTGCCCCGTAACCCGCAACTCAACGCCAGCGGCGAGCTGCAGCACCTGCTGTCGATCGAGGGGCTGCCGCGCGAGCTGCTCATCAAGATCCTGGACACCGCGGAGTCCTTCGCCGGCGTCACCGAGCGCGACATCAAGAAGGTTCCGCTGCTGCGGGGCAAGAGCGTGTTCAACCTGTTCTTCGAGGGTTCTACGCGCACGCGCACCACCTTCGAGATCGCCGCCAAGCGGCTGTCGGCCGACGTCATCAACCTGAACGTGGCCGCGAGCTCCACGGCGAAGGGCGAATCGCTGCTCGACACGGTGGCCAACCTATCGGCCATGCAGGCCGACATCTTCGTCGTGCGCCATGGCTCTTCGGGCGCGCCATATCTGGTTGCGCAGCACGTGAAGCCGCACGAGCACGTGATCAACGCCGGCGACGGGCGCCACGCGCATCCGACACAGGGGCTGCTGGACCTCTACACCATCCGCCACTACAAGAAGGACTTCTCCGGCCTCGCGGTGGCGATCGTCGGCGACGTGTTGCACTCGCGCGTCGCAAGGTCCCTGATTCACGGCCTCACCACGCTCGGCGTGCCCGAGGTGCGCGTCATCGGACCGCAAACGCTGATCCCGGCGGGCGCCCAGGGGCTGGGCGTGCGCGTGTACCACTCGATGCGCGAGGGCCTGAAGGATGCCGACGTGGTGGTGATGCTGCGGCTGCAGAACGAGCGCATGAGCGGCGCGCTGCTGCCCAGCGCGCAGGAGTTCAACAAGCACTACGGACTCACCGCCGAGAAGCTCGCGCTGGCGCGGCCCGACGCCATCGTCATGCACCCCGGACCGATGAATCGCGGCGTAGAGATCGATTCGTCGGTGGCCGATGGCCCGCACTCGGTGATCCTGCCGCAGGTCACTTTCGGTATCGCCGTGCGCATGGCCGTCATGAGCATGGTGGCGGGAGGCGGATGAAGCTCCTGGTGAAAGGCGCGCGGGTGGTCGATCCGGCGAGCGGGCGCGATGGCCTTGGCGACGTCGCGGTGGTCGACGGACGCATCGTGGCATCGATGCCCGGAAAGCCAGACCGCGTGCTCGATGCCAAAGGGCTGGTGGTGGCGCCGGGGCTGATCGACCTTGCCGCGCGGTTGCGCGAGCCCGGTTACGAGTACAAGGCGACGCTGGAATCCGAGATGGACGCGGCGGTGGCCGGCGGCGTAACCAGCCTCGCCTGTCCGCCCGACACCGACCCGCCGCTGGACGAACCGGGCCTCGTGGACATGTTGCGCCGTCGCGCCAAGGCGCTCGAGCGCGCGCGTGTCTATCCGGTGGGCGCGCTCACCGTGAAGCTCGAGGGCCGGCAATTGACCGAGATGGCCGAACTCGCGGAGGCGGGCTGCGTGGCGTTCTCGCAGGCAAACGCGCCGGTCGCCGACACCGAAGTGTTGTGGCGCGCGTTGCAATACGCGGCAACCTTCGGTTTTCCCGTGTGGCTGCGCGCCGAGGATCCCTGGCTCGCCAAGGGCGGCGTGGCGCACGATGGCGACGTGGCGACGCGCCTCGGGCTGGCGGGAATTCCCGCGTTCGCGGAGACCGTGGCGCTCGCGACGCTGCTCGAGCTGGTGCGTGCCACCGGCGCGCGAGTGCATGTCTGCCGGCTCTCCAGCGCGGCCGGCGTCGCCCTGTTGCGGCGCGCCCGGCACGACGGCTTGCCGGTGACCTGCGACGTCGGCGTGCACCACGTGCACCTGTCGGAGATGGATCTGGGATTCTTCGACGCGCAGTGCCGGCTCCAGCCGCCGCTGAGGAGCGCGCGCGATCGGGACGCGCTCGCCGCCGGCCTGGCCGACGGCACCATCGATTGCATCGTGTCCGACCACACCCCGGTGGACGAGGACGCGAAGCTCCTGCCCTTCGCTGAGGCCGAGCCCGGGGCCACCGGGCTGGAACTTTTGCTGCCGCTCGCACTCAAGTGGGGAGTGCAGGCAAAGCTCACCTTGGCCCAGACCCTCGCGCGCGTCACCAGCGCCCCGGCGCGCGTCCTCGGCGTGGATTCAGGCCGCATCGCCCCGGGAGCGCCCGCCGACCTGGTGATGTTCGATCCGCAAGCGCCGTTTCGCGTCGACGCCCGCGCGCTCAGGAGCCAGGGCAAGAATTCGCCCTACCTCGGCCTGGAGCTCGCCGGACGGGTGCGCGCCACGGTGGTCGCCGGCAACGTGGTGTACGAGACGTGAGGCGCCTCGTGCCCGCATGCGCGCTGGCGCTGCTCGCCGGCTGCGGTTCCACGCCCGAGCGGGGCGGCGGGTACTACAAGGACGACGGTCCGGGCGCGCGCGTGCCGAACCTCGCCGCGATCCCCGACGCCGCGCCGCGCCGCGAGCCGCTGCACCGCTGGGCGAACCGGCCCTACGAGCAGTTCGGCAAGCGCTACGTGCCGCTGACGCGCGTCGGCCCCTTCCAGCAGCGCGGCAACGCCACGTGGTACGGCAAGCGCTTCCATGGCAATCCGACTTCGAGCGGGGAAGCCTATGACATGTACAAGATGACCGCCGCGCACCCGATCCTGCCCATTCCCAGCTACGCACGCGTCACCAATCTCGCCAATGGCCGGACCGTCGTAGTGCGCGTGAACGACCGCGGGCCGTTCCACAAAGAACGCATCATCGATCTGTCGTATGCCGCGGCCTACAAGCTGGGGTACGTCAATGCGGGAAGTGCCCGGGTGCTGGTGGAGCAGTTGGTTCCCGGCGGCACGCCCTACGCGCTGCAATGATGGCGACTATGAAGCGCGCGGTGTTGTTGGCGTTGGCGTCGCTTTGTGCCGCTGGCGCTGCATACGCGCAGGCGCTGCAGCCGCCCCACGTGGCGGGGCGCGCCTTCGTCGTCACCGATCTTTCCAGCGGCCAGGTGCTGGCCGCGGAGAAGGCGGACGAACGCGTCGAGCCGGCCTCGCTCACCAAGCTGATGACCGCCTACCTCGTGTTCGCGGCGCTGCGCGAGGGCCGGATCGCGTTGGACCAGCAGGTGCAGGTGTCCGAGCGCGCCTGGCGCGCGCCGGGGTCACGCACCTTCCTCGAGCTGGGCAAGCCCGTAAGCGTCGAGACGCTGCTGCACGGCATGGTGGTGCAGTCGGGCAACGACGCCAGCATCGCGCTTGCCGAGATGCTTGCCGGGTCGGAAGCGCTGTTCGCGCAGCTCATGAACCGCGAGGCGGCGCGCCTGGGTATGACGCAGTCGCGTTTCGCCAACGCCACCGGCTTGCCCGACGCGCAGCACTATTCCAGCGCGCGCGACCTGGCGCTGCTCGGCACGGCGCTGATCCGCGATTTCCCGCAGGAGTACACGCGCTACTACCCGATGAAGGAGTTCCGCCACAACGACATCACGCAGATGAACCGCAATCGCCTCCTGTGGCTCGACCCGAGCGTCGACGGCGTGAAGACGGGCTACACCGAGGTTGCGGGCTACTGCCTCATCGCCTCCTCGGAGCGCGGCGGCCGGCGCCTGCTCACGGTGCTGCTGGGCGCGGATTCGGAGGCCGCGCGCGCGCGTGAGTCGCAGAAGTTGCTCAACTGGGGCTACCAGTTCTTCGACGGTGTGCGGCTCTATGAGCCGGGTCAGGCGGTGCGCGCGGTGGACGTGTGGAAGGGTGCCGAGGATGCGGTGAAGGCCGGCTTCGAGCGCGGGCTGGTGGTGACCGTGCCGCGGGGCGAGGCCAAGCGGCTGGCGGCCGAACTGCTCACGCATCCGCCGGTGCTCGCGCCGGTGCAAAAGGGCGACAAGGTGGGCGTGCTGCGCGTGGCGCTCGACGGCAAGCCGCTCGGCGAATACCCGGTGGTGGCGCTGGAAGGCATTCCTCAGGCGGGCGTGCTCGGACGCGCCTGGGATACACTGCGACTCTGGTTCCGGTAGCGAGGCGCACATGGTGTTCCTGAACGGCGCGTTCCTGCCGCTGGATGAGGCGCGGGTACCCGTGCTCGACCGCGGCTTCATCTTCGGCGACGGCGTCTATGAGCTGATCCCGGTGTATTCGCGCGGGCCGTTTCGCATGGACGAGCACCTGGCGCGGCTCGAGCGCAGCCTCGCTGCGGTCAGGATTGCGAACCCCTACACGCGCGAGCGCTGGCGCGAGATCGTCCTCGAACTGGTGGCGAAGCAGCCTTGGGACGACCAGGGCGTGTACCTGCACGTCACGCGCGGGGTCGCCAAGCGCGACCACGCGTTTCCCGAGGGCGTGGCACCCACGGTGTTCGCGATGTCGAACCCCTTGGTGAATCCGCCCAGAGAACTCGTGGACAAAGGCGCCGCCGCGGTGAGCGCGGTCGACAATCGCTGGTTGCGCTGCGACATCAAGTCGACCTCGCTGATCGGCAACGTGCTGCTGCGCCAAGTGTCTGCCGACGCGGGCGCGGTGGAGACGATCCTGTTTCGCGACGGCGTACTCACCGAAGCGTCTGCTTGCAACGTCTTCGTGGCGAAGAACGGCCTGCTGCTCGCGCCGCCGAAGTCCAACCTGATCCTGCCGGGCATCACCTACGACGTAGTGGTGGAGATCGCCCGGCAGGTCGGCATCCCGCTCGAGTTTCGCGACGTGCGCGAAGCCGAAGTGCGTGCCGCGGACGAGGTGTGGCTGTCGTCCTCGTCCAAGGAAATCCTCGCCGTGGTCGCGCTCGACGGCAAGCCCGTGGGCGACGGCAAGCCCGGGCCGCTCTTTCGCAAGGCCTACGAGGGCTATCAGACGTTCAAGCGGCGCGTGATGCGGAAGGAATCCGTGTCGGCCTGATGCCGATCCGCAACGAAGAAACTCTTTTTTCCTATCCCACCGACTTCCCGATCAAGGTGATGGGGAAGAAGGAAAAGCGCTTCGCCGCCACCGTGCTCGGTATCGTCAGGAAGCATGCGCCGGATTTCGACGCCGCCACCATGGAACTGCGGCCGAGCCGCCAGGGGACCTACCTGAGCGTCACCTGCACCATCCGCGCCACTTCCCGCGAACAGCTCGACGAGCTGTACCGGGACCTTTGCGACCACCCGTCCGTGGTGATGGTGCTCTAGGTGCAAGCCGCGCTCGCCACACGCACCGAGACGCTGGGGCTGGTGCCCTACGCGGAGGCGGTTGGGCGCATGCGCGAATTCACGCGCACGCGCGACGCCGACACGCCGGACGAACTTTGGGTGCTCGAGCATCCTCCCGTGTACACGCTGGGGCAGGGCGCGGACCCGAAGTTCGGGGCGCGAATCGCCAACGGCATCCCGCTCGTGCAGTCGGAGCGCGGCGGGGAGATCACCTATCACGGCCCCGGGCAGGCGGTGGTGTATACGCTGGTGGATCTGGGCAGGCGCGGGCTCAAGGTGAAGGAGTTCGTGCGGCTGCTCGAGCAATCGGCCATCGATCTTCTCGGCGGCTTCGGCGTCCAGGCCGAGCGCAGGCCTGGCGCGCCTGGGGTGTACGTGGGGGGCGCGAAGATCGCCGCGCTCGGCATCCGCGTGACGCGCGCCCGCGCCTGGCACGGCATCGCCCTCAACGTGGACATGGATCTTTCGCCCTTCCTCGCCATCGATCCCTGCGGCCTGCCCGGATTGCAGGTGGTGCAGGCGAAGGATTTCGGCATTCCGGGATCGGCGCAGGATGTCGGCATGCGGCTTGCGCGGGTGCTGGAGCAAAGGCTCGAGCATGCGTGAAGCGGGCGTCAAGGAGAAGGGGCAGGCGAAGACCGCGCGCATTCCCATCAAGATTGTGCCGAAGGTACCGCTCGCCAAGCCTTCGTGGATTCGGGTGAAGGCGCCGAGCCCTGGCACGCGCTTCACCGAGATCAAGCAGATCCTGCGCGAGCAGCAGCTGCACACGGTGTGCGAGGAAGCCTCGTGCCCGAACATCGGCGAGTGCTTCGGCAAGGGCACCGCCACCTTCATGATCCTGGGCGACATCTGCACGCGGCGCTGCCCGTTCTGCGACGTCGGCCATGGCCGGCCGCTGCCGGTGGACGCGCAGGAGCCGGCCCATCTGGCCGACACCATCGCGAAGCTCAAGCTGAAGTACGTCGTCGTCACCAGCGTCGACCGGGATGACCTGAAGGACGGCGGCGCGCAGCATTTCGTGGATTGCATTCGCGCGGTGCGCGAGAAGTCGCCGAATACGACGATAGAAGTGCTGGTGCCCGATTTCCGCGGGCGCCTGGACCGGGCACTCGGCATCTTGCTCGCGGCGCCCCCCGACGTGATGAACCACAACCTCGAAACCGTGCCGCGGCTTTACCGTCAGGCGCGGCCGGGTGGCGACTATCGTCATTCGCTGAAGCTCCTGCAGGAGTTCAAGAAGGTGGTGCCGTCGGTGCCTACGAAATCGGGACTTATGGTGGGACTAGGGGAAACCGACGAGGAGATCCTGCAGGTGATGCGCGACCTGCGCACGCATCAGGTGGACATGCTCACTATCGGGCAATACCTGCAGCCGTCGCCCCATCATCTGTCTGTCGAGCGCTATGTGCATCCGGACGTGTTCTCGATGTTCGAACGCGAGGCGCAGGCGATGGGGTTCCGGCACGCGGCGATCGGGGCGATGGTGCGCTCGTCCTATCACGCGGATCGGCAGGCGGAAGAAGCCGGCGTAGCGTAACGGCAGGCACCGAATGCAGGAGCGCATCCCGTTCGGCAAGTGCCCGCTGTGCGAGTGTCCGGAGCTCGCCAACGCCGCCAGGGGCGACGTCTCGGGGCATCCGCTCTATCACCCTTCGCTCGAGCGAATCGTGCAATGGAAGCGCTGCACGGCGTGCGGGCACGTGTTCACGCAAGGGTACTTCTCCGACGAGGCGCTGAAGCTCGTCTTCCGCAGCACGCACGAGAACCAGCAGGCGGGGTCCGACCTCGAAAAGCAGAGATACCTGTCAGCTCACATCGTCGAGAAGGTGCTGCCGTACGCGAGCTCCGGCACCTGGCTGGACGTGGGCTTCGGCAACGGCTCGCTTCTTTTCACCGCGCAGGAGTACGGCTTTACGCCGCTCGGGCTCGACCTGCGCGCGGAGAACGTTAAGGCGATGGCTGCGCTTGGCATCGAGGCCCACTGCAAGGATCTTTCCGAGCTGTCCATGGATGGCGCGTGCGCGGTCATCAGCATGGCCGACGTGCTCGAGCACGCGCCCTATCCGACGAAGACGCTGCAGGCCGCGCGGCGATTGCTGTCGGATACCGGAGTCCTGTTCGTCTCGCTGCCGAACATGGAGAGCATGGTCTGGACGACCATGGACCGGCAGCGGGCGAACCCGTACTGGGCGGAGATCGAGCACTACCACAACTTCGGACGCACCCGGCTGTACGCGCTGCTCGCCGAGATGGGCTTCGAGCCCGTGCGCTACGGCATCAGCGAGCGTTACCGGGCGGGCATGGAGGTCATCGCCCGCAAGGCCTAGGCGCCACGCCATTGCTCTAGAATGCGCCCCCGATGCCGCCGATCCTCTCGATCCGCAACCTCAGCAAGACCTACGCCTCGGGCCTGCAAGCGCTGCAGCCGATCGACCTGGAGATCGACAAGGGCGAGATCTTCGCGCTCCTCGGCCCGAACGGCGCCGGCAAGACCACCCTCATCAGCATCGTCTGCGGCATCGTTACGCCGAGCACCGGCACGGTGACGGTCGCCGGCCACGACATCCTCCGGGACTACCGCGCGACGCGCGCCATGATCGGCCTGGTGCCGCAGGAGCTGCACACGGATATGTTCGTCTCGACCTGGGACACGATCCGCTTCAGCCGCGGGCTGTTCGGCAAGGCGCCCAATCCGCAGCATCTGGAGAAAGTGCTGCGCGACCTCTCGCTGTGGGAAAGGAGGAAGGATCGCATCATGACGCTCTCCGGCGGCATGAAGCGGCGCGTGCTGATCGCCAAGGCGCTGGCGCACGAACCCGAGGTCCTGTTCCTCGACGAGCCCACCGCGGGCGTGGACGTGGAACTGAGGCGCGACATGTGGGAACTGGTGAGAAAGCTGCGCGAGAGCGGCGTCACCATCATCCTCACCACGCACTACATCGAGGAAGCCGAGGAAATGGCCGACCGGGTCGGCGTGATCAGCAAGGGCAAGCTCATCCTGGTGCAAGACAAGGCTTCGCTGATGAGAAAGCTCGGTAAGAAGCAGCTCACGCTGAACCTGCAGGTGCCCATGGCGACGATGCCCGCCGGGCTCGACGGCTGGCCCCTGACGCTCAAGAGCGGCGGCGGCGAGCTGGAGTACATTTTCGACGGGCGCGAGGAGCACACCGGGATCCCGGCGCTGCTGAAGCGCCTGGATGACCTGGGCATCGGCTTTCGGGACCTGCACACCGAGCAGAGTTCCCTCGAGGAGATCTTCGTCAGCCTGGTGAGCGAGAAGCCATGAGCGCCTTCAACGCGCGCGGCGTGCTCGCAATCTACCTGTTCGAGATGTCGCGCTTCCGGCGCACGTTCTGGCAAAGCCTGGTGACGCCGGTGATCACCACGTCGCTCTACTTCATCGTCTTCGGCGCGGCCATCGGCTCGCGCATGGCCGAGGTCGACGGCGTGCCCTACGGCGCCTTCATCGTGCCGGGGCTGATGATGCTCGCCATCCTGACCGAGAGCCTGAACAACGCGTCGTTCGGCATCTACCTGCCCAGGTTCACCGGCACCATCTACGAAGTGCTTTCCGCGCCCGTGTCGCCGTTCGAGATGGTGCTGGGCTACGTGGGCGCAGCGGCCACGAAGTCGATCATCCTCGGGCTGGTGATCCTGGCGACCGCGACTTTCTTCGTGCCGATGAAGATCCTGCACCCGGGCTGGATGATCGCCTTCCTCCTGCTGACGGCGGCCACCTTTTGCCTGTTTGGCTTCATCCTCGGCGTGTGGGCGAACGGCTTCGAGCAGCTGCAGTTCGTGCCGATGCTGGTGATCACGCCGCTCACCTTCCTCGGCGGTGCGTTCTACTCCATCGACATGCTGCCCCAAGCCTGGCGCACCTTCAGCCTGTTCAACCCGGTGGTGTACCTGGTCAGCGGCTTTCGCTGGAGCTTCTACGGCGCCGCGGACGTGGCGGTGGGGGTGAGCCTTGCGGCGACACTCGGGTTTTTCCTGCTGTGCCTCGGCATCGTCTGGTGGATCTTCCGCACCGGCTACCGGCTGAAGAATTGAGCGCCCCGGGGCCAGGATGAACGCGCCGACCCGACCCAGCGAGGTGAGTACTCCTGCGCCGCGACTGCCCGCGCGCGTGCTGCGCGCGATCGAAACGCAGCGCGCGCGCAGCGAAATCCTCACCGGCTGGGTACAGGCGATCATCATCGCCGTTCTCGGCACGCTCTACTTCATCGCGCCCAGCTCTTCGCCGGCGGATTTTTTCATGCGCCCCGCCCCATGGGCCATCGGCGCCTACGCTGCCTTCACCGCGCTGCGCCTGCGCCTCGCGTACGCGGGCCAGCTCACGCCGTTGTTGCGCGCCGCCTCGGTGGTGCTGGACATGGCGCTGCTCACGGTGACCATCTGGGGCTTTCACCTCGAATATGGCCAGCCGGCCGCGTTCTACCTCAAGGCGCCGACGTTCGCCTACTTCTTCATCTTTATCGCATTGCGCACGCTGTCGTTCTCCCCGGGCTACGTGCTGCTAGCGGGCGGCACGGCCGCGCTGGGTTGGCTGGCACTGCTCCTGTACGCGCTCGGCGAGCCCGGCGGCATGGCGCTGGTCACGCGCGACTACGTCGACTACATGACGGCGGCGAAGATCCTCATTGGCGGCGAGATCGACAAGATCCTGTCGCTGCTCCTGGTTTCCGCGCTGCTGGCGCTGGCCGCCGCCAGGAGCCGCCAACTCCTCGAGCAGGCTGCCGCGGTGCAGGCCGCGGCCGCGCAGATGGTGCGCTACTTCCCGCCGGAGGTGGCCGAGCAGCTGATCTGGGCCGACGAGCTCCTGAAGCCCGGCGAGGGCGTGGCGCGCGAGGCGGCGGCCATGTTCATCGACCTGCGCGGCTTCACGCGGCTCACGGGCATGCTCACGCCGAAGGAGCTGCTCGCGCTGGTGGGCGAGTTCCAGCGCATCGCCGTGCCCATCATCCAGCGCCACCGCGGCGCCATCATCACTTACCTCGGCGACGGCATTATGGTGGCCTTCGGCGCGGTGCGCGCCACGCCGACCTACGCCGCCGACGCGCTGCGCTGCGCCGAGGCGCTGGTCGACGCCGCGGGACGCTGGCTCGAGGAGAGCTGCACGCGCGGCGATTGCTCGCCCGAGATCGGCATTGGCGTGGACGTGGGCACGGTGATCTGCGGCACCATCGGCGAGGAAGGCAAGCTCGAGTACGCGGTGCTGGGCGAACCGGTGAACCACGCGGCGAAGCTGCAGGCGCACACCAAGCTGGAAGGCGTGCGTGCGCTGACGACACAGCATTCGCTGGCAGTTGCGCGTGCGCAGGGCTACGCTGCAGCGCGCTGCCGCGAGCTCCCGGAGCACCGGTCCATCACCGGCGTGGACGAACCGCTCGCGCTGGTGGCCATCGCGTAGAAGCGAAAACGGCGCCGCGGTGTTCTGCTATCTGACTTCTTCGACCATCTTCTCCAGGCGGGACACGTCGAGCACCACCAGCGCGCGGCCGTCCTTGCCCAGCACCTTGGCCTTGGTGAGCGCCGAGAGCTCCCGTGTCACTTGCTCGCGATAGGTGCTGACCTGGCTGGCCAGGTCTGCGTGCTTGGGTGCCGGGTCGATGCGCGCCCGGTTGGCCGAAACACCCGCTTCGCGCGCGAGGCGCAGGAGTTCGGCGTGCAGGCGCTGGTGCACGCCCAGCGTGGAAAGGTCGATGACACGTTCCGAAAGCCGGCGCACCAGGCCGGCAAAGTTGCGCAGCAGCCGCTCGGCGAGCACCGGCTCCTCGCGCAGCAGCTGCCGGAAATCTGCCGGCGGCATTGAGGCGAGCAGCGAACTCTCCAGCGCCACCACATCAGCCGATCGCGGCTTGCCGTCGATGGCCGCGACTTCGCCCAGGTGCGCGCCGGCGCCGAAATCGCGGAATGTGACTTGGCGCCCTGCGGCGGAGTAAGTCGTGACCCGCACACGGCCGGACACGATCAGGTAGACGTCCCGGTCGGGGGCATCGCGCGAAATGATGCGCTGATCCGGCTCGAAGTTGCGCCAGGCGCAGGCGCGGGCAATCTGCTCGAGGCGCTCCGCGGAAAGTCCCTCAAGCAACGCGATGCCGCGCAGGCCGAGACTGGAAGGTGCGGCGGACTTGGCCATCGGGGCGTCGTGCGGCCAAGTGTACTCGACACCCCAATGAAAAACGGCGCCGCGGTGTTCTGCGGCGCCGTGGTCCCCCCGGGGGAAGGAGGGGAGGGGGGATTGCGGCTTAGAGCTGGCCGGCCTGGGTGCCGAGTTCGGCGTTGACGATGTCGTTGCCCGAGCGGCGCTCTTGCTCCACTTCAGCCAGCACTTGCGCGCGCGTCTTGCCCGCGGTTTGCATCGACTGGGCGGTCGTGCCCAGCTCGGCGTTCACCACCACCTCGCCGGCACGCTGCGCGGCGACGAGTTCGGCGTGCACGTCCGCGCGGCTCTTGGCGGAGACCGCCATCGGCGCGGCATAGCCCGCGTTGATTTCGTTGTTGGCGAAGGCGGGCAGCGCAAACAGGCTGCCCAGGGCGACTGCGATGACTTGGCGTTTCATGCGGATGTTCCTTTCTAGTGGGTTGATCAGAGGCTGCGGATTCGCCGCAGCGCGTGACCCCACTTTAGGCAACCCCGGCCCCGCCGGAAGTGCGTTTACGCACCGGATCGGCGAGGTCGCGGGCCCCTGGGCGGCGCGGGCCGCAAAGTGATGCCGTCCCATGTCACGTTGACCCACCCGTCCTTGGCGTATTGCGCCGAGCGCGCCCGCTCGTAGAGCCGGTGGACGCCAATCGTTCGGCGGTCTGGGTCTGGGGTTGAACGACCCCGGTGCGTGCCAACGGGGAGGCCCCCGCCTGCGCCAACGGAATCGACCACGCGAGCGCGGTGACGCTCAGGATGGTGCGAGTGGTTCTATTGAGCTTCATGTGCGACGCCTCTCTGTTCTTGTATGTCGAACTCGAACGCTGCGAGCCCCGCGCGGGCTCGCCGTGAGTTGACCGCAAGGCGCGTGCCAAGTTTCGCCACGCAGGAAAAACAACCGGTTACGGCCCCGGGCGCGGTGCGCGGCGTCGCCTCAGGCCGACGATTCGAGCCGGCGCGGCGCTGGAACGCTAGGCGTCCAGCGCGCGCTCGACGCGCGCGTGGAGGTCCTGCCAGTCGGGTTCGCCGACGTACTTCGCCACAACGCGCCCGCGGCGATCGAGCAGGTAGGTCGTGGGGGTCACGCTGACATTGCCGAAGGCGCGCGCCACCGCGCCTCCCGTGTCGAGCGCCACGCGAAAGGGCAGCGCGCGCCGCTGCGCGAACTCGGCCACTGCATTGGGGTGGTCGTAGCTCATCGCCACCGCCACCATCTCGTAGCCGCGCGGCGCAAAGCGCTTCCACGTCTCGACCATTTTCGGCATCTCTGCCACGCACGTGACGCACGACGTTGCCCAGAAATTGACCAGCACCACGTTGCCACGCAGATCCGCCGTGCTGAAGGTGCCGCCGGCGAGCGCGATGAACCGCGCCTGCGGCGCCTGCGCGCGCTGCCACCCGGCGAAAGTCGCGCCGGCGGCGATTGCCACCACCGCGACGAGGGATATAAGCTTGGTCTGCGTCTTCATGTGGAGAGCCGGGTGCGCATTCTGCCGCTGTTGGCCGCGCTTGTCATCGCCGCGCCCGCCTGGGCGCAGCTCGAGGACGTTACCCACCGCGAGGCGATCAACGCGCTGAAGGGTGCGCTGCAGCGTGGCGCGCACGCCGCGGTCGACCGTCTGGGGCGCCCGGATGGCTTCTACGGCGACGCACGCGTGCGCATCCCGCTGCCCGAGTCCGTGCGCCGCGCCGAGAAGAACATGCGCCGCTTCGGCATGGGGCGCTACGCCGACGAGTTGCTGGTCACGCTCAATCGCGCCGCCGAGGCCGCGGTACCCGAATCGCGACAGTTGTTTGTCGACGCCTTACGCCAGATGAGCGTGCGCGACGCGAAAGGCATCCTGACCGGCGGCGACACCGCGGCGACGACGTACTTCCGCAGGGCCACCTCGGCGCCGTTGCGGCAGCGGTTCCTGCCCATCGTGCGCCAGGCGACGGCCCGCGTGGGTCTGGCGCAGCAGTACAACCGGTACGCGTCCTACGGCGTGCGCGTCGGCGTGGTCAGCGCCGAGGACGCCGACCTCGACGACTACGTCACGCAGAAGGCGCTGGACGGGCTGTTCTACATGATCGCCGAGGAAGAAAGGAAGATCCGCAAGGATCCCGTCGGCACCGCCTCGCGCCTGCTGCAGAAAGTCTTCGGCGCACTTAAATAGGGACTGTCCCCGTTTTTGGGGACTGTCCCTATTTAAGTGCCCTGCATCAGCCGCGGCACCCAGAGGATGATGTCGGGGAAGGCGAGGAACAGGCCCACGGTCGCCACGTCGGCGAGGAAGAAGGGCATGATGCCGCGGAACACGGTGGTGAGCGGGATGTCGGGGCGCACGCCGTTCACCACGAAGCAGTTCAGGCCGATCGGCGGGGTGATGAGGCAGATCTCCGCCATCTTCACCACGATGATGCCGAACCAGATCGGGTCGTAGCCGAGCGCGATCACCGCCGGGTATACCACCGGCAGCGTGAGCAGCAGCATGCCGATGGCGTCCATGAACATGCCGAGCACGACGTAGAACAGAAGGATGCAGATCATGATCATGATCGGCGGCGCGTCGAGCGACACCACCCACTGGGCGAAGGCTTCCGGCAGTCCGGCGAAGCCCAGGAACCGCACGAAGATCAGCACCCCCCAGATGATCGAGAAGATCATCACCGTTAGCTTCGCGGACTCGAGCAGCGCGTCCTGCAAGCCCTTCCAGCGCATGCCCTGGACCAGGGCCAGTACGAACACGACGAAGGCGCCCAGCGCCCCGGCCTCGGTGGGCGTCGCCCAGCCGAAGTACATCGCCGAAAAGATGATCACCACCACCGCGATGATCGGGAAGGTGCCGGGAACGGACTTCCAGCGCTGCGCCCAGGTGAAGCCGCGGATCGGCCGGCCCAGGTTCGGGTTGAGCTTGGCCATGAACACGATCAACGCCATGTAGATCAGCGCCGAGACGATGCCGGGCAGGAAGCCGGCGACGAGCAGCATGCCCACCGACTCCTCGACGATGATGGCGTAGATCACCAGGATGGCCGAAGGCGGAATGAGCGTGGCCAGCGTGCCGCCGGCGGCGACGACGCCCGCCGCGAGCCTCTTGTCGTAGCCCGCCTTGAGCATGTCGGGAATCGCAACGCGGCTGAACACCGCCGCGGTCGCCGTGCTTGCCCCCGAAACGGCGGCAAAGCCCGTCGCGGCCATTACCGTCGCGACCGCGAGGCCGCCCGGCACCCAGCCCAGCCACTTGGTGGCGGCGTCGAACAGCTTCTCGGTGATGCCCGCGTGGAAGGCGAGGAACCCGATGAGGATGAACATCGGCAGCACCGACAGCGTGTAGGTCACCGACTTGGAGTGCGGGATGGTGCCGACCATGCCGGCGCCCGACTCCCAGCCGATCATCGCCACCAGCCCCACCAGCCCTACGGCGGCGGCGGCGATGAACACCCGCACGCCGAGAAATACCATTGCGACGAGCGCCAAGACGCCGAGGATGCCGATGGTGAATTCGTTCATGCGCTAGCCCGACTTGCCGCGCTCGGCGGCCCCGACGCTTTCCTCGATCTCGTGCGCGGCCTGTTCCTCCACGGACAGCACCGTCGTCACCGCCACCGGACGGCGCCGCGGATCGATGGCGAGACGCAGGTAGCCGAAGAACTGCAGCCACAGCCGCATCCACAGCAGGAAGAACGCGACCGGCACGGCGAGCTTGGAGGGCCATACCGGCAGCTCCGCGTCGATGGTGCTGTCGCCGAGCTGGTAGGCGCGCAGGAAGTGGCCCCAGCCGTACCAGATCAGCACGGCGACGACGACGAGCGCCACCAGCGTGCCGAAGATCTCCGTGCTCCACAGCAGCCGCCCGCGCATCGGCTTCAACAGCATCTCCATGCGCACGTGGCCGCCGAGGCGCTGGCAGTAGGCAATGCCGAGGAAGGCGAAGGTCGAGACCGAGAGCTCGACGAAATCGATGTAGCCGCGCACTGGCGCGTTGAACAGCGTGCGGCCCAGCACCTGCCACACGCCGAGGAACATCAGCAAGAAAATGGAGAGCGCGGCGACCAGGTTGAATCCGGTCTCGACGGCGCCGAGCCGGCGGTCGAGCGCCGAGAGCCGCGGCGCATCGGCGGACGCGTCGACGCTGGGAGTCTGTGTTTGCACGGCGGCCTGCGCCCGGGCCGGGACGCGCGTCCCGGCCCGCGACGTCTACTTGCTGCCCTCGCGGGCGATCTTCAGGATGGTGTCGATCAGCTCCTGGCCGTTGAAGCGGGTCTTGTTCTGCTCGACCCACTTGTCCCACACCGGCTTGCCGGCCACGCGCTGGAACTCCGCCAGCTGCGCCGGCGTGTAGGTGACGGGTTTCAGCTTCGCGCGCAGCATCGGCAGGTTCTTCTTGTCGATGGCTTCATAGGCCTCGACCTGCGCGCGATCCACCTCGGCTTTCGCATCCACGATCAGCTTGCGGTACTGCGCCGGAAGGTTCGCGAACGAAGCCTTGCTGAACACGATCGGGCATTCGGCAGTGCCGGGCGACATGTTGGTGGTGAACCAGTCGGACACCTCGTGGATCTTGTAGGCCACCTGCGCGTAGGTGAAGGGGAAGGACGCCGCGTCCATCGTGCCGCGTTCCATTGCGGTGTACACCTCGGTCGCGGTGGTGGTGGTCTTGATCGCGCCGAGCACCTCCATGGCGTCGCCCAGGCCGCCGCCCGCGCGCACGCGCTTGCCTTTCCAGTCGGCGAGCGTCGCCGGCGGCTTGCCCTTGCCAAGGAACTCGTACTGCGGCAGCAGCGTCGAGGCGTAGGTCACCGCGTCCCAGTTGTCCATGTCCGCGACCAGCGCCGGGTGCTTGAACAGCGCGTTCCTCGCCTTCACCGACACGTCCCAATCCCCCAGCGGCAGGAACGGGAGCGAAAACACCATGAACGAGGGGTTCTTGCCCGGGTGGTAGAAGTTGCAGAAATGCGCGCCGTCGATGGCCTTCAGCTTGAGGCTGTCGAGATTCTCGCGGTCCTTGGAAAAAGTCTCCGCGTAGCCGAGGCGAATCGTGAAATTGCCGCCGCTGCCCTTGGCCACCTTGTCGGCCAGCACCTCGATGCCCTTGGTGAAGGCGCGCTGCTTGCCCCACATGGAGAATTTCCATTCCACCTTCTGGGCGGCGGCCGTTCCGGAAAACGCGGCCAGCGCGCCGGACAGCGCGACGGCGATGCACGTGCGTGTGCGATTCATGTTTCCTCCTCCTCGTTCGATTCGAGTGACCTGCGGGGGATGGAATCCCCTCTGGGGCTAACCGTAGAGGAAAATCGGGGTCAGGGCAACCTTTCCCGCGCCTCAGTGCGCCTGGTCCCAGTTATCGCCGACACCCACGTCGACGATCAGGGGCACGTCCAGCCGCGCCACCGACTGCATGCGCTCGCGCAGGCCGTCGCGCACCGCGTCGAGCTCGCCCGCGGGGACTTCGAGCACCAGCTCGTCGTGCACCTGCATGACGAGCTTCGCGCCGAGCCGCGCCTCGTCCAGCCAACGCTGCACCGAGATCATCGCCAGCTTGATGAGATCGGCAGCCGTGCCTTGCATCGGGGCGTTGATCGCCGCGCGCTCCGCGCCCGCGCGCCGCTGCGGATTGCCGGACCTGATCTCGGGCAGCCACAGGCGCCGTCCGAACACCGTCTCCACGTAGCCGAGCTCGCGCGCTTTCTCGCGCGTGCCGTCCATGTAGCGCTTCACGCCCGGGTAGCGCGAGAAGTACGAGTCGATGTAGGCCAGCGCCGTGGTCCGCTCGATGCCCAGGTTCTGCGCCAGGCCGAAGGCGCTCATGCCGTAGATGAGGCCGAAGTTGATCACCTTGGCGGTGCGCCGCTCGTCGGCGGTGACCTCGTCCAGCGATCGCCCGAAGACCTCGGCGGCAGTGGCGCGATGCACGTCCTGGCCATGCGCAAAGGCGTGCCGCAGCCCTTCGTCGCCCGACAGGTGCGCCATGATGCGCAGCTCGATCTGCGAATAGTCGGCCGAGACGATGCGGCAGCCCGGCGGCGCGATGAAGGCTTCGCGGATGCGCCGGCCCTGCGGCGTGCGCACGGGAATGTTCTGCAGGTTGGGGTCGTTGGAGGCGAGCCGCCCGGTCACCGCCACGGCCTGCGAATACGTCGTGTGCACGCGGTGCGTCTTCGGGTGCACCATCCTCGGCAGCTTGTCGGTGTAGGTGGACTTGAGCTTCGCGATCGCGCGATAGTCGAGCAGCAGCTTCGGCAGCGGGTAGTCGTGCGCGAGCTCGGCGAGCACGTCTTCGTCGGTGGACGGCTGGCCCGAGGGCGTCTTCTTCTTCACGGGCAGGCCCTGGCGCTCGAACAGGATCTCCTGGATCTGCTTGGGTGAATTGAGGTTGAACGGCTGCCCGGCTGCGGCGTGGGCCTTCTGCTCGATCTCGAGCATCTCCTTGCCGAGCTCGTGGCTTTGCGCTTCGAGCTTTGCGCCATCAATGAGTACGCCGTTGCGCTCCATCCTGAAGAGCACCGGCATCACCGGCAGCTCGATCGTCTCGTAGACGCGCTTCAGCGTTTCCTGGGCGGCGATCTTCGGGTACAGCGCCGCGTGCACGGCGAGCGCGCAATCGGCATCTTCGGCGGCGTATTCGGTGGCGCGCTCGACGCTCACCGAGGAAAACTCGATGCGCGAGGCGCCCTTGCCGGTGACCTCGTCGTAGGTAATGGTCTTCCAGCCGAGGTGCCGCTGGGCGAGCGAATCGAGGTCGTGGCGCTCGTGCACCTCGAGCACGTAGGACTCGAGCAGCGTGTCATGCGCGATGCCGCCCAGCGCGATGCCGTGGTTGGCGAGGATGTGCGCGTCGAACTTGAGGTTCTGTCCGACCTTGGGGTGCCGCGCGCTCTCCAGCCACGGCTTGAGCACCGCGAGCGCCTGGTCCACGCCCACCTGGTCCGGCGCGCCGGGGTACCGGTGGGCGAGCGGCAGGTACGCAGCGGTATCGCCGCAGGCGAAGGACATGCCCACCAGCTGCGCGATCATCGGTTCGAGCCCGGTGGTTTCGGTGTCGAATCCGGTGAGCTCCGCCTCTTGCATCGTGCGCAGCCAGTCGGCAAGCGCGCGCTCGTCGCCGAGCGTGACGTAGGTGCGGCGCTCGCCTCGTGCCGGGGCCGCCGCCGGCGCCGTCGCGGGCGCCCCGCCCTCGAGCTCCGCGAGCCAGGTGCGAAAGCCGAAGCGCGCGTAGAGTTCGCGCTGCTGCGCCGCGTCGGGCGCGCCGCCGAGCTCCCCCAGCGGTACCGGCAGCGTCACGTCGCGCTTCACCGTGAGCAGGCGCCTGCCCTTGGGCAGCCAGTCGAGCGCCTGCTTCAGGTTCGCGCCCACCGCACCGCCGATGCGGTCCGCGTGCGCCATCACCGCATCGAGCGAACCGTACTGCTGGATCCACTTGGCCGCCGTCTTCGGGCCGACTTTGTCCACGCCGGGCACGTTGTCCACCGCATCGCCCGTGAGCGCGAGGTAATCGACGATCTGCTCGGGCGCGACGCCGAACTTGCGTTTCACGCCCTCGATATCGAGCGTCTCGTTGGACATCGTATTGACCAGCGTGACGTCCTCGTCGACCAGTTGCGCGAGATCCTTGTCGCCCGTGGACACGACAGTGCGCCAGCCGGCGCGCTTCGCGTGCGCCGCGAGCGTGGCGATGACATCGTCGGCCTCCACGCCTTCGACCGCCAGCACGGGCCAACCGAGCGCGGCGACGGCCTGCTTGAGCGGCTCGATCTGCGCCGCGAGCAGCTCGGGCATCGACGGGCGGTTCGCCTTGTACTCGGGGTACTCGGCTTCGCGGAACGTCGGGCCGCGCGCGTCGAACACGCAGGCGCGCGCCTCGGCCTTGTAGTCCTCGGCGAGCCGCCGTAGCATGCTCAGCACGCCGCGGATCGCGCCGGTCGGCTCGCCGCTCGGGCTCTTCAATTCGGGCAACGCGTGGAACGCCCGGTACAGGTACGACGAGCCGTCGACGAGCAGGAGCGTCTTTTGCGGAGCCTTCCCTGACACCGTGAACCAAGAATCGTGAGCGAAGACAAGCTGCAGAAGCCGGCACAGCCGGCACACGCCATCAGCGCGCGCGAGGCGTGGCGGGTGTTCGGCATTATGTCAGAGTTCGTCGAGGCGACCGAGCGCCTCGCCCACGTGCGTCCCGCGGTCACCGTCTTCGGCAGCGCGCGCGTCACGCCCGGGTCGCACTACTACCGTCTCGCCGAAGACGTCTCGCGCCGGCTCTCCGACGCGGGCTTCGCCGTGATCTCGGGCGGCGGCTCCGGCGTGATGGAAGCCGCCAACCGGGGCGCCTTCGCCGGGCCCTCGCCGGCCATCGGCCTGAATATCGACCTGCCGCGCGAGCAGACTGCCAATACGTTCCAGGACATCAGCCTGCGTTTCAAGCACTTCTTCACGCGCAAGGTGATGTTCGCGAAGTTCGCCACCGCCTTCATCATCCTGCCCGGCGGCTTCGGCACGCTGGACGAATTGTTCGAGGCGCTGACCCTGGTGCAGACCGGCAAGACGCGCAGGATGCCGATCATTCTCATGCACGCGCCCTTCTGGGGCGGCCTGCGCGACTGGGTCCGGGACCGGCTGATCGGCGAAGCCATGATCGATCCGGGCGACGCCGAGCTGCTGCAGGTGATCGACGAGCCGCAGGCGGTCGTGGAGGCGATCTTCGCCTACTACGAGAGACGCGGTTTCGAGCCCTCGCCGCAGGAGCGCGAGGTGCTGCTCAACCTCTAGTAAAATCGCGCGCATGCGCCGCCTGATCGTCATCGCGCTGGTCCTGGCGGTCGCGCAAGTTTCCGCGCAATCGCCGCCGCTGCCCGCCCTGCAGGAGGACGCGGACGACGCGCCTGCGGTGCGCATCCGGCCGGGCAAGCAGGACAAGGTCGAAAAGGCGGTCGTCGGCGGACGCACCATCCTCAAGGTGACGCCGCCCGGCGGCCGGTCCTACTACCTGGTCGAGGGTCCGGGCGGCTGGGAGCGCCGCGGGTCTCTCGACGATGGCACGCGGGTGCCGATGTGGACGATCCACAGCTTCGATTGACCGGGCACGCCTGACTTGTCGGTTTACACCCCCGTGTCGCCGGACGAGCTCGCGGCCTGGCTGCGCCGGTATGCCGTGGGCGCGCTGGAAGTGCTCGAGCCGATCAAGTCGGGTATCGAGAACACCAACTACTTCGTGACCACCTCCCAGGGCCGCTACGTGCTGACGTTGTTCGAGCGGCTGCCCGCGGCCGAGCTGCCGTTTTATCTCGACCTGATGGCGCATCTGGCGCGTCACGGCATTCCGTGCCCGGCGCCGATCGCCGATCTGAACGACGCGTATCTGGGCGTCCTGCGCGGCAAGCCGGCGGCGCTGGTCACGCGCCTGCCCGGCAAGTCGCTCGAGCATCCGGGGCCGCAGGAGTGCCGTGAACTCGGCATGCTGCTCGCGCGCATGCATCTCGCGGGGCGTTCCTACGCCGCCTACCAGGAGAACCCGCGCGGACCGAAGTGGTGGCGCGCGGCGGCCGGGGATGTGCGGCCTTTCATCGACGATCGTCAGCGCGCGCTGCTCGACGCCGAGCTGGAGTACCAGGCGCAGCACCGCTTCGCCGAGCTGCCGCGCGGGCCGGTGCATGCCGACCTGTTCCGCGACAACGCCTTGTTCGACGGCAAGCGCCTGTCGGGCGTGTTCGACTTCTATTTCGCCGGCGTGGATTGCCTGCTGTTCGACGTGGCAGTGTGCGCGAACGATTGGTGCCTCGCCGACCCGGCGCTCGACCGGGCGCTCGATCCGGTGCGCACGCACGCCTTCCTCGCCGCCTACCATGAACTGCGGCCCTGCACGGGTGCCGAGCGCGACGCCTGGCCGACGATGCTGCGCGCCGCCGCCCTGCGCTTCTGGCTGTCGCGCCTGCACGACCTGCACCTGCCGCGCCCCGGGGAGTTGGTGCACGCGCACGACCCTGCCCAGTTCCGCGACATCCTGGAGCGGCGCATCGCCGTGGCGCCCCCCTGGGTGGAGGCGCCATGAAGGCGCGCGTGGTGTCGCCGGCGCGGGGCGCGATCTGGCTGGCGCAGGGCTGGCGCATGTTCCGCTCCTCGCCGCTTGGCTGGCTCGCCATGGTGTTCACCTACCTGATGGGGACGATGCTGGTGAGCGCTTTTCCGCTGGTCGGCCCCCTGGCGGTGTCGCTGCTCGTGCCCGCCTTCGGCGTGGGCTTCATGACCGCGAGCCGCGCCGCGTGGCGCAAACAGCCGGTGGAGCTGGTGATGCTGTTCGCGGGATTCCGCGAGCGCTTTCCGGCGCAGCTGGTGCTGGGCGCCGTCTACACGACCGGCTTCTTCGCGGCGATCGCCGGCTCTGCGCTGCTGGACGGCGGCGTCCTGCTGCGCGCGCTGTTTTCGCCCGGTGCCGCGCCGGACACCGCGCCCGACGGCGAGGGCCTGCTCGCCGGCATGCTCGCCTCGGTGTTGGTCTACCTGCCCGTCATGATGATGCTGTGGTTCGCGCCGGTCCTCGTGGCCTGGCACGGGGTCGCGCCGGCCAAGGCGCTGTTCTACAGCCTGGCCGCGTTCTGGCTGAACCTGCGCGCCTTCCTGGTCTACGCGCTCGCACTGGCACTGGCGCTCTTCGTGATCGTGGGCGCGGTCACGCTGGTCGCGGCGTTCGTGGCGGGCGATGCGCCGGCGGCGAGCGCGCGAGCGCTGGTCTTCCCCATGGCGCTGGTGGTGCTGCCGATCCTGTTCGCGAGCTACTACGCCAGCTACCAGGACGTGTTCAGCGCGGCCGAGGACGGCTGACATGCAGGCGCGCCTGCGCGAGATCCCCTACAACTACACCTCGTTCTCGGACCGCGAGATCGTGCTGCGGCTCTTGGGCGCCGAAGGCTGGGCACTCGTGTCGGAGTTGCGCGCCGAGCGGCGCACCGGACGCTCGGCGCGCATGCTCTACGAGGTGCTGGGCGAGATGTGGGCCGTGCGGCGCAATCCCTACCTGGAGGATGGGCTGATCGCGCGCCGGCGCGCGCGGCGCCAGCTGGTCGGCGGCCTGCGGGCGCGCCTCGCGGAGATCGAGGCGCGTCGCGCAGGCAACGACAAGGTGGGACGGCTGCTCGAGCTGGCCTTCGCGGCACTCGAGGCCTTCGAGGCCTCATTCGCCGAAACGCGCGCGCTGCGTGCAAAGGTCCTCAAGCGGTTGCGGCGTGCCACGCGGCGCGACAACGTCGCCTTCGACGGCTTCGCGCGCGTCTCGCACGTCACCGACGCCACCGACTGGCGCGTGGAGTACCCGTTCGTCGTGGTATCGCCCGACTCCGAGGACGAGGTGCTGCCGCTGGTGCGCGAGCTGACCGCGCTCGGCCTGACCATCATCCCTCGGGGCGGCGGCACCGGCTACACCGGCGGCGCGGTTCCGCTCACGCCGCGCGCGGCGGTGATCAACACCGAGAAGCTGGACGCGCTCGGGGGCGTGGAGTGGATCGAGCTGCCGGGCGTCGGGCGGCGCGTACCGACGATACGCGCCAGCGCCGGGGTGGTGACGCGGCGCGTGATGGAGGTCGCCGAAGCCGCGGGCCTCGCGTTCGCGGTCGATCCCACCTCGGCGGACGCTTCCTGCATCGGCGGCAATGTCGCCATGAACGCGGGTGGCAAGAAAGCGGTGCTGTGGGGCACCGCGGTGGACAACCTCGCGTGGTGGAAGATGGTGACGCCGCAGGGCGAGTGGCTGGAAATCGAGCGCTACCAGCACAACCTGGGACGCGTACAGGATACCGGCAGCGCCACGTTCCACCTGCGCCGCATTTCGCGCGACGGCAAGAAGCTGCTCGAGGAGCGCGCCCTCGACATCCCGGGCGGTGCTTTCAGGAAGGCGGGCCTGGGCAAGGACGTGACCGACAAGTTCCTCGGCGGTCTGCCGGGCGTGCAGAAGGAGGGCTGCGACGGCATCATCGTCGCCGCGCGCTTCATCCTGCACCAGATGCCCGCGCACACGCGCACCGTGTGCCTGGAGTTCTTCGGCCCCGCGACCGCGGCGGTGCCGGCGATCGTCGAGGTGCGCGACCACGTCGCGCGCCTGGCGGGCGTGTACCTGGCGGGCCTCGAGCACCTGGACGAGCGCTACGTGAAAGCGGTGGGCTACGGCGCCAAGTCGCGCCGTGGCGAGCACCCGAAGATGGTGTTGATCGGCGACCTGGCCGGCGACAACGTGGACGAGGTGGCGAGCGCGGCCGCGGCCGTGGTGCGCATCGCCAACGCGCGCGGCGGCGAAGGCTTCGTCGCCGTCTCGCCGGAGGCGCGGAAACGCTTCTGGCTGGATCGCGCGCGCACGGCGGCGATCGCCCGCCACACCAACGCCTTCAAGATCAACGAGGACGTGGTGATCCCGCTGGAGCAGCTGGCGGCGTACTCCGACGGCGTCGAGCGCATCAACATCGAAAGCTCCATCGACAACAAGCTCGCGCTGCTCGATGCGCTGGAAGAGTACCTGCAGGGCGAGCTGCCCCTGGTGCAGGGCGACGAGCGCCTGCCGCGGCCCGAGCTCCTCGGCGACCGCGCGCAGCAGGCGCTCGAGCACCTCGCCGCCGTGCGCGCGCGCTGGCAGCGGCTGCGCAACGGCATCGACGTCGAGTTCGACAAGCTGCAAGCGCGCACTGAGCGACTGTCGTGGAAGCTCGAGGTTCGCGAGGCGCTGCGCAGCATCTTCGCCGGCGCCGCCTACGCGAAGATCCTGGAAGGTGCCGACGCGGTGCACCGGCGAGTCCTGCGCGGGCGCGTGTTCGTGGCGCTGCACATGCACGCCGGCGACGGCAACGTGCACAGCAACATCCCGGTGAATTCCGACGACTACGCCATGCTGCAGCGCGCGACGCAGATCGTGGCGCGCCTGATGCGCCTGGCAAAGTCGCTCGGCGGCGTAATTTCGGGCGAGCACGGCATCGGCATTACCAAGCTCGAGTACCTCGAGCCCGCCGAGTTGGAGGCGTTTCGCGCGTACAAGGCCGAGGTCGACCCCGAGGGCCGCTTCAATGCCGGGAAGCTCCTGGCGGGCGGCGGGTTGGAGAACGCCTATACGCCGAGTTTCTCGCTGATCGGTGCCGAGTCGCTGATCCTGGAGGCGACCGACCTTGGCAAGGTGGCGCTGCAGATCAAGGACTGCCTGCGCTGCGGCAAGTGCAAGCCCGCCTGCGCCACGCACGTGCCGCGCGCCAACCTGCTGTACTCGCCCCGGAACAAGATCCTCGCCACCTCCCTGCTGATCGAGGCAATCCTGTACGAGGAGCAGACGCGTCGCGGCGTGGCGCGCGTGCACTACGACGCCTTCGCCGATGTCGCCGACCACTGCACCGTGTGCCACAAGTGCGAGAGCCCCTGCCCGGTGGACATCGACTTCGGCGACGTCTCCATCGCCATGCGCAACCTGTTGCGCCGCGCCGGCAAGCGACGCTTCAACGCCGGCACGCGCGCCGCGATGCTGTTCCTCAACGCGACCGACCCGCGCACCATCCGCCTGGCGCGCACCACGATGATCCGTTGGGGCTACCAGCTGCAGCGCGCGGCGCACCGCCTGTTGGGCGTCTTCGGGCGCGCGCAGACGCGGCGCCCGCCCGCCACCACCGGGTTGCCGGCGCTGCGCGCGCAGGTGGTGCATTTCGTCAACAAGCCGATGCCGGGCAAGCTGCCGAAGAAGACCGCACGGGCGCTGCTGGGCATCGAGGACGCGAAGATCGTGCCGATCGTGCGCGACCCGGCCAAGGTCACCGAGGATTCCGACGCCGTGTTCTACTTTCCGGGCTGCGGCTCGGAGCGGCTGTTCAGCCAGGTCGGCCTCGCGACGCAAGCCATGCTCTACGAAGTGGGCGCGCAGTGTGTGCTGCCCCCTGGGTACCTGTGTTGTGGCTATCCGCAGACCGCGGCCGGGGAGGAGGAGCGCGGCGAGAAGATCATCACCGCCAACCGCGTGCTGTTCCACCGCCTGGCCACCACGCTCAACTACCTGGACATTCGCACCGTGATCGTGTCCTGCGGCACCTGCCTCGACCAGCTGGAGCAGTACGAATTCGGCAGGATCTTCCCCGGCTCGCGGCTGCTGGACATCCACGAGTACCTGCTGGAAAAGGGCGTGAAGCTCGAAGGCATTGAAGGGCAGCGCTACCTGTACCACGATCCCTGCCATACGCCGATGAAGCTGCGCGCACCGCTGGAAACGGTGCGTGCGCTGACCGGCTCCGCCGTGCAGCTATCGGAGCGCTGCTGCGGCGAATCCGGCACGCTGGCCACCACGCGGCCCGATATCTCGACGCAGGTGCGCTTCAGGAAGGAGGAGGAGCTGCGGCGCGGCATCGCGTCGCTCCCGGGCGACGGGCCGGTCAAGGTTCTGACTTCGTGCCCGTCGTGCCTGCAGGGTCTTGCGCGCTTCGACAACGACACCGGCGCGCAGGCGGACTACATCGTCGTCGAGATGGCGCGTCGCCTGCTCGGCGAGAACTGGCTGCCGGAATTCGTCGGTCGCGCGAACGCGGGCGGCATCGAGCGCGTGCTGCTGTAGAGTAGCCCGCGATGAGCGATCCGCACGCGTTCGCGCTTCCCGACATCGATCCGGCAGCGCAGCCGGAGTTCACCGATGGGCCGGGTGCGAAGGCCTGGCTCGAGGACGTGCCGCTGGCAAACGTCGCGGCGGCACAGCGCCAGCTGCTGATCCAGTTGGAGGAGTTCAACCGCCACGCCGCCGGTCCCGAGGCGCGCTTCGCGGCGCTGGAGGCGGTGCGCGAGGCGGTCAGCTTCGTGCAGATCGAGCAGGCCAAGCGCTTCACCAATCGCGCCATGCCGATGCTCGACGCCGAAGCCGCCGTGTTCGAAGACACCATCGAGCTCTGGGAGCAGATGCGTCTGGGATACCTGCGCTGCCTCGCGGCGGACGCGGCGGCGTTGCGGGCGCAGCGGCCGCTGCTCGCCCAGCGCACGCTCGCCTACGCCGGGCTGCGCATGTTTCACCACTACCGAGCGTATCGCGAGGTGCCGGCGCGCGACTGGCGCCATCTGCACCAGGTCTACCGGCACGCCGAGCGCCTCGGTGTCGCCGGACAGGCCGTGAAGGACTACCTGAACCGCGACGTGCACGATACTTCGCCGCACATTGCGTACATGCGGGCGATGCTGATGGGCATGTGCAATCCGCACGAGCTCGCGCCGCGCCAGCTCACGTTCGTCGCGTATCTGCTCGAGCGCTGGGCGGACAAGGTGGAGGTGTCGACGACGCCGCCGCCGGAGGGCGACGTGCCGCCGCTGTGGATCGACCTCGCCGGCGACCGGTGCGCCGAGCGGGGCGAGGCCACGGGCACGGAACTGCGCTACCTCGACGCGCGGCGCCTCGCCAAGAGTCTCCGGAACCGCGTCGCGCTGTTGCGAAAGGGCGAGTCGCCCGCGCGCCTAGCGCTGGGCGAGGATTGCGTGCAGCCCTCCTGCGAGCATCTGCTCGTCTTCCTGTATCGCCAGTGGTGCCAGGCGCGCCAGCCACGCAGCGCGCAGCGCACGCGCGCGGCCGACACCGTGCAGGTGTGTACCGACCTCGCCGCCATTCACTACTACGTGTCGGGCCGCGTGTTTCGCGCCGCCGCTTCGTTCACCGAGCTCACCGTGAGGCAGCGGGAGGAGATCGCCACCTTCGGCCGCGTCAGCACGCGGGACGACGAGAACTACAGCGTGGCCCAGGGTTTCCTGCTCGAGCACTGGCGGCTCCAGGACGAAAGCAGCATCGGGCTGAAGATGCTGCGACGGGCGGGCGACCCCGGCCGGCGCATGGCGCACGGGCAACTGGTGGGCGTGCGGCCCGTGGACGGCAAGGGCTTCCAGCTCGGCCAGGTGCGCTGGCTGATGGGTACCGACGCGGGCGACCTGGTCTGCGGGGTGAAGCTGCTCCCCGGGCTCGCCCTCGCGGCGGCGCTGCGCGCTACCGGGGTCAACGCCGCCACCGAGCGCTACTCGCAGGCCATCGCGCTGGCCGCGGTACCGGCGCTCAAGGCGCCGCCCACGCTGGTGGTTCCACCGGGCTGGTTCAAGCCCAAGCGCGTGATCGAGGCGGCGATCGGCAAGCCGATGCGCCTGCGCCTGCTCGAAGTGATCGAGCGCGGGACCGACTTCGAGCGCCTGGCCTACGAAGTCCTGCCCGACTGAGCCCTGTACGGTGGGCCGTTGGCCCACCCTACGCGACTGCCTTCACCGCGTCGCCGGGCGATATGCGGTGGGACGGAAACACGGCGCGGAAGGTCGACCCTTGGCCGGGCGCGCTTTCCACCTCCAGGCCGGCCTGGTGCCGCGTGAGCACGTGCTTCACGATCGCCAGTCCCAGGCCGGTGCCGCCGGTTTCGCGCGAGCGGCCGTGGTCGACGCGATAGAAGCGCTCGGTGAGTCGCGCGATGTGCCGCGTCTCGACACCGATGCCGGTGTCCTCGACGCCGAACACGCCGCGGCCATCCTCCAGGCGCCAGAACAGCGTCACCGTGCCGCCCTCGGGGGTGTAGCGGACCGCGTTCGACACGAGGTTCGAGAACGCGCTGTGCAGTTCGCGCGCGCTGCCGTGCAGCCGGCAATCGCGCTCGATGTGCACCACCACCTTGTGGCGGCGCGCAGAGAGCCCGCGCGCTTCCTCGGCGAGCTGCTCGACCAATCCCCGCACCTCGATCGGCTGCTCGTCCTCCGGCGCCGGGCTCGATTCCAGCGCCGAGAGGGTGAGCAGGTCCTCGATCAGCTGTTGCATGCGATGCGCCTGCTCGGCCATCAGCGCGAGATAGCGCTGGCGCTGCGCCGCGCTCAGTTCGATTTGCGCGTCACCCAGCGTTTCGACGAAGCCGGCCAGCACGGTAATCGGCGTCTTCAGCTCGTGCGATACGTTGGCGACGAAATCACGGCGCATCGTTTCGAGCTTCTCCTGCGCGGTGACGTCGCGCGAAATGAGCAGCTTTTGCTCGTCGCCGAACTCGATCAGGCGCACCAGCAGCACTGCGTCGCCGCGCACGCCGCGCAGCGTGAGCGGCTCGGAGAAATCCTCCGCCGCGAGCCAGGCGACGAAGTCGGGATGACGCAGGAAATTGGCGACCGGCTGGCCGAGGTCGCGCCGCGGGTCGATGCTGAAGTGGCGCGCGGCGGTGGGATTGGCCCACTCGATGTGGTACTCGCGGTCCAGCGTCACGACGCCGTCGGGTAGCGCCCGCCCCGCATCGCGAAAACGCGACAGCGCCTGGCGCAGGCGGTCGCGCTCCTCGTCGCGGTCTTTCAGGTGGCGGTGCAGCGAGGCAAACGCCTCTTCCCAGGCGCCGCGTCCCGCCGGCAGCGTGTCGCGCGCGGGCCGGCGCAGCCAGCGCAGGAACGCCGCCAGGTGCGACGCATGGTAGGCGACACCCAGCGCGAGGAGCGCCGCGGCGCCGGCCCAATGCCAGATCACGCCGACGGCGGCTGCGGCGAGCAGCAGCGCAAGCGTACTGGCCCAGGCCGGGTTCACGCGGGGCTGGCGGTCAGCCGGTATCCCGAACCGCGCACCGTCTCGATCAGGCGGTCGTGGCCGGAAGGCTCCAGGGACTTGCGCAGGCGGCGGATGTGCACGTCCACCGTGCGCTCCTCGACGAACACATGGTCGCCCCACACGTGGTCGAGCAGTTGGGCGCGCGAGTGCACGCGCTCGGCGTGAGTCAGGAGGAAGTGCAGCAGCCGGAACTCGGTGGGGCCCAGATCGAGCGGGCGCTGCGCGCCGAACACGCGGTGCGTCTCGGGCTCCAGGCGCAGCCCGCCGAGCTCCACCGGGTCGTCGGTCATCTGCGGCGCGCGCCGGCGCAGGACGGCCTGGATGCGCGCGAGCAGTTCGCGCGGCGAGAACGGCTTGGTGACGTAGTCATCGGCGCCCGCTTCCAGCCCCGCCACCTTGTCGGACTCGGCGCTCCTTGCGGTGAGCAGGATGATCGGGATCTGCTTGGTGCGATCCTCCTGGCGCAACTGGCGCGCCAGCGCGGCGCCGGACATGCCGGGCAGCATCCAGTCGATGAGGAGCAGGTCGGGCAGCGCGTTGCGCACTATGCCGAGGGCGCTTTCGGCGTTGCTGGCGCGGATCACGTGGTGGCCGGCGTGTTCGAGGTTCACCGCGATCAGCTCCTGGATCGCCGGCTCGTCCTCCACCAGCAGGATGTTGGCGGGCATGGTGACGATAATAAGAACATTTTGTGACGGAATTGTTGCCGGGGCGGAAGGTATTATCGGCCTGCGATGCCGACCCCGACCGATATCCGCCTGCACCAGACCTCGCGGGTGCTGGAAATTGTGTTCGATGACGGTCGTTCGTTTCGCCTTCCCTATGAATACCTGAGGGTTTTCTCGCCCTCGGCCGAAGTGCGCGGCCATGGGCCCGGCCAGGAAGTGCTACAGGTCGGCAAACGCGAGATCGAGATCCGGCAGGTCGAGCCCGTGGGCTCTTACGCCATCCAGCCGACCTTTTCGGACGGGCACGCCACGGGTATCTACTCCTGGGACTACCTGTATCAGCTGGGCCTTGAGCAGGACGCCCGCTGGGCGGCCTATCTAAAGCAGATGGAAGCCGCAGGTGCTAGTCGCTAGCGAAAGCAAGGGCTAACTAATGTCGAACACCGACTTCGGCTACGAGCGCGTTCCGGAACGCGACAAGCAATCGCGCGTGGGCCGTGTGTTCGATCGCGTCGCGCCGCGCTACGACCTGATGAACGACCTCATGTCCCTGGGATTGCACCGCGTATGGAAGGCCTTCGCGGTGAACGTGGCCCGGGTGCGCCCGGGCGAGCGCGTGCTCGACGTCGCCGCGGGCAGCGGCGACCTTGCGCGCGCCTTCGCGCGCCGCGCCGGCCCCGAAGGCGAAGTGTGGATGACGGACATCAACCGGCGCATGCTGGAGCGCGGCCGCGACCGCCTTTACGACGAGGGCCGCCTGCTGCCCGTGGCGCAGTGCGACGCGGAACGCCTGCCGTTCCCCAGGGATTACTTCGATTGCGTGAGCGTGGCGTTCGGTCTGCGCAACATGACGCGCAAGGACGCGGCGCTCGCCGAAATGGCGCGCGTGCTGCGGCCCGGCGGACGCCTGGTGGTGCTCGAGTTCTCGCGGGTATGGGCACCTCTGGAAAAACCCTACGCGCTTTACTCGTTCGGCGTGCTGCCGTGGTTGGGCGAGCGCGTCGCGGGCGATGGCGCTGCCTACCGCTATCTCGCCGAGTCGATTCGCATGCATCCGGCGCAGGCCGAACTCGCGGCAATGATGGAACAAGCGGGTTTCGCCGCAGTCGAATACTTCAACCTCAGCGCGGGCGTCGCGGCGGTGCACCGCGGCGTAAAACTCGGGTAGCATCGCTGGACAAACTGACAAAAAGGAGCGTCCGTTTCATGAGCAGGATCTGGTTGGGAATCGCGGGGTTGGTCTTGGGCTTTGCCCTGGTGCTTCCGGATGCGGAGGCGCGCCGCCTGGGCGGCGGGCGCACGCTCGGCGCGCAACGCACGATCGCGCCGCCGCCCCAAGCCGTTCCCGCCAAGCCGGCACAGGCCGCTCCTGCCGCCGCCGCTCCTGCCGCCGGCAGCAAATGGGCCCCGGTGCTCGGCGGGCTCGCCCTCGGCGGCCTGATCGGCGCGCTGTTCGCCGGCAACCCGATCCTCGGCACGCTGCTCACCGCGCTGCTCGCCGGCGCCTTGGTCTTCGGCGCGCTGGCGCTGGTGCGCATGCTGCGATCGCCACGCAGCGCGCCGGGTCCACTGCAATACGCGGGCCTGGGCAGCGAGACGGTGGCTGCGCCGCCGCCCTCGCAGGCCGCGGGGTTCGATGCGCGTTTCCCAGGCGCCGAGCCGCGCGTGAGCGTGCCGGCAGGCTTCGATGCGGGCGCTTTCGTGCGCGCCGCCAAGGAGAATTTCATCCGCCTGCAGATGGCAAACGAAAGCGGCCGCCTCGAGGAGCTGCGCGAGGTCACCACCACCGAGATGTTCGAGGCGCTCAAGGCCGACGCCGGTGCCGGGCAGCAGACCGACGTGTTGACGTTGCATGCCGACCTGCTGGAGGTCACCACCGAGGGCGCGCGCCACTGGGCGAGCGTGCGCTTCTCCGGGCTGGTGCGCGAGAGCCCGGGCACGGAGCCCACGAGCTTCGAGGAGGTGTGGAACCTCGTGAAGCCGGTCGACGGCTCGAGCGGCTGGTTGCTGGCCGGTATCCAGCAGACGCACTGATCCCTCTATACTTGCGCGCAAGGGCCACCCTAGGGTGGCCCTTCTTGTTTTCATGGCCACGCTCGAATCCCCGCTGGTCGCGGTGCTGAACCGCCTGCTCGAGAACGAGGGCTGGGCACGCGAGCGCCTTGCCCCCTTCGCCGGTGAGACCGTCGAGTTGCGCGCGCCGCCGCTGCCGGCGCTGCGCTTGGCCATCCTGGCGGGCGGCACGCTCGCGCCAGGGACCGCAGCGAGCCTGACCGTCACGCTCACGCCCGAATCGCTTGCCGCACTCGCCCGGGGCGAGGATCACTTCATGCGCACGGTGAGCATCGACGGCAATGCAAAGCTCGCGCAGGAAGTGCTGCACCTCGCGCGGCACCTGCGCTGGGATGCCGAGGAGGACCTGTCGAGGCTGATCGGAGACGCCGCAGCGCACCGCGTGGCAGGGCTGGCGAGGGATTTCGGCGCCTGGCAGCTCGACGCCGCACGGCGGCTTGCCCAGGGCTTCATGGAATACGCCCAGGAGGAGGCCCGCCTGCTCGCGCCGCGCGCGGGTCATGACGCCTTCGCCCGGGAAGTCGCGCGGCTGCGCGACGCGCTCGAGCGGCTGGAGAAGCGCATCGTGCGCCTGGCATGATCCGGCTCCTGCGCATCCTGTCGATCGCGCTGCGTTTCCGGCTGTTCCGCTTCCTGCCGCGATTCGCCGGCGAGGACGAGGCCGGGCGCGCCGCGCGCCTGCGCGAGGCGCTGGAGACGCTCGGACCGATCTTCGTCAAGTTCGGCCAGGTGCTCTCCACGCGCCGGGATCTCCTGCCGCTGGACATCGCCGACGAGCTGGCGAAGCTGCAGGACCGGGTGCCGCCGTTCGCGGCCGCGGCGGCGCGCGCCGAGATCGAACGCGGCATCGGCAAGCCCATCGAAGAGGTGTTTTCCGCGTTCGAGACCGAGCCGGTGGCGAGCGCATCCATCGCCCAGGTGCATCTCGCGGTGCTGCACGACGGCAGCGAGGTGGCGGTGAAGGTGCTGCGACCGGGCGTGGAGCGCGCCATCGCGCGCGATGTCGCGCTGTTGGAGACCGCGGCCTGGCTGATGGAGCGCCTGTGGGCCGACGGCCGGCGCCTGAAGCCGCGCGAAGTGGTGGCGGAATTCGCGCACCACCTCGAAGAGGAGCTCGACCTTCTGCGCGAAGCCGCGAACGCAAGCCAGCTGCGGCGCAACTTCGAGGGCTCGGCGCAGCTCGCCGTGCCGCGCATGCACTGGGACTGGTGCAGCCGGCGCGTGATGGTGATGGAACGCATGCGCGGCACGCCGGTGTCGCAGGTGGCGCGGCTGCGCGAACTGGGCGTCGACATCCCGCGGCTGGCGCGCACGGGCGTCGAGATCTTCTTCGCGCAGGTATTCCGCGACGGCTTCTTCCACGCCGACATGCACCCCGGCAACATCCTCGTGTCCGCCGAGGGCCAGTACATCGCCCTCGACTTCGGCATCATGGGCACGCTCACCGAGGGCGACAAGAACTACCTGGCGCAGAACTTCCTCGCCTTCTTCAACCGCGACTACCGGCGCGTGGCGCAGGCGCACCTCGACGCCGGCTGGGTCCCCGCCGGCACACGCGTGGACGATTTCGAGGGCGCGATCCGCGCGGTGTGCGAGCCGATCTTCGCGCGGCCGCTGAAGGAGATCTCCTTCGGCAAGCTGCTGCTGCGCCTGTTCCAGACCTCGCGCCGCTTCAACGTCGAGATCCAGCCGCAGCTGGTGATGCTGCAAAAGACGCTGCTCAACATCGAAGGCCTCGGGCGCGAGCTCGACCCCGAGCTCGACCTGTGGCAGACGGCGAAGCCGTTCCTCGAGCGCTGGATGAGCGAGCAGCTCGGCTGGCGCGGCCTGGTGCGCGCCCTGCGCCAGGAGGCGCCGGCCTGGGCGGCGACGCTGCCGCAGCTGCCGCGCCTCGCGCATCGCCTGCTTGCCGAGGACCGCCTCGGCGCGCTGCAGGGCTCGCTGGCGCGCCTTGCCGAGCAGAATGCGCGCCGCAACCGGTGGCTGGCGGTGATCGCAGTGCTGCTTGCCGCCGCGCTGGTGGCGATTATCATGACGGCACCGTGCTGATCACTTTCGTCGCGCTGTACCTCGTCGCGTCCATCGCCATCGGCCTGTGGGCGGCGCGACGCGTGCACAACTCGCGCGACTACGTCGTCGCCGGCAGGAGCCTGCCGCTGTACATGAGCTTCGCACTGGTGTTCGCCACCTGGTTCGGCGCGGAGACCGTGCTCGGCGTTTCGGCGACGTTCCTGAACGACGGCATGGGCGGCATCGTCGCCGACCCCTTCGGGTTCTCGTTCTGCCTGGTGCTGATCGCACTGTTCTTCGCGCGCGCCTTCTACCGCCTGAATCTGCTCACCATCGGCGACTTCTACCGCAAGCGCTACAACAAGCCGGTGGAGGTGGCCACCAGCGTGTGCATCACGCTGTCCTACCTCGGCTGGACCTCGGCGCAGTTCACCGCGCTCGGCTTCGTGTTCCACGCGCTCTCGGGCGGGGCGATTCCGCTGGGCTGGGGCATCGCGCTCGGCGCCGGGGTGGTGCTCGTGTACACCCTGTTCGGTGGCATGTTCTCGATTGCCTACACCGACCTGTTCCAGACCACCATCATCATCCTCGGCTTGCTGTACCTCGCGGTCCTGCTGGGGGGCATGGCAGGCGGTCCGGGCGCAGTCCTCGCGCACGCGGCGCAGACCGACAGGTTCCAGTTCTGGCCCAAGCCCGAGCTGCGCGAGATTCTCGCCTTCGTCGCGGCGTTCCTCACCGCGGCGCTCGGTTCGATTCCGCAGCAGGACGTGTTCCAGCGCGTCACCGCCGCCAAGGACGCGGACACCGCGGTGCGCGGCACGCTGCTCGGCGGCCTCGTCTACTTCTGCATGGCCTTCGTTCCGATCTACCTCGCGTACTCGGCGCTGCTCATCGACCCGAAGATGGTCGAGCCCCTGCTGGCCGGCGACCAGAACGAGAACCAGTTGATCCTGCCCAACCTGATCCTCGGCCATACGCCGGTGTTCGCGCAGGTGGTGTTCTTCGGCGCGCTGCTCTCGGCGATCATGTCATCGGCCTCGGGCGCGTTGCTCGCGCCGACGTCGCTGTTCACCGAGAACGTGCTGCGGCCGTTCCTGCCGCATATGAGCGACCGGCAGTTCCTGCTCACGCTGCGCCTGGTGCTGGTGATCTTCGCGCTGGCGGTGCTCGTGTTCGCGCTCGAGTCCGACGCGAGCATTTACCAGATGGTGCAGAACGCCTATAAGGTGACGCTGGTGTCCGCCTTCGCACCGCTGGTGATGGGGCTATTCTGGAAGCACGCCACGACCGCCGGGGCGTTGCTGTCGGTGGTGCTCGGCCTGGTTACCTGGCTCCTGCTGGAGGCGGTGGCGCCGGAGGCCCTGGTACCGCCGCAACTCGTCGGCCTGGCGGCCTCGTTCCTCGGCATGGTGGCGGGGAGTCTCGCGACGCGAGCGTCGCACGCGCACCCGCACCACGGCTAAGGCGTGCGCGGCTCGCCGCTCGCCCGCCTCGCCCTCTTCGTCTACCTGCTGCTGGTCGTCTACGCCTCGCTCTACCCGATCTCGGGCTGGCGCGATCATGGCCTGTCGCCGGTGGAGTTCCTGACCCAGCCCTGGCCGCGCTACGTGGTGGCGTTCGATCTGGTGGCGGATGTCGTGGCCTATGCGGTGTTCGGTATGCTTGCAGTGCTCGCAGGGCACCCGCGACTGCGCGAGGGCAGGGCGTTACTCGCAGCCACCGCGGCAGGCGCGGCGTTGTCGGTTGCGATGGAAGCGCTGCAAACCTATCTGCCCGCGCGCGTTCCCTCCAACCTGGACGTGCTGTGCAACACCGCGGGCGCTTTGCTGGGCGCCCTCATCGGACTCGCGCTGGCGCCGCTGTCACCGGGATTCCGCGGCTGGCGCGCACGGCTGTTCCTGCCGGGAACGCTGTCCGATGTCGGGCTGGCGCTGCTCGGGCTTTGGCTGTTCATGCAGCTCAACCCGGCGATGCTGCTCTTCGGCGGCGGGGATCTGCGGCACCTGTTCGCCGGCACGGCGGGGCCGGCGCGAGCGCCCGAGTTCTTCGTCGCCATCGAGGCCGTGACCGCGGCAGCCAATCTCGCGGCACTGGCACTGCTCGCCTCCGCCGTGGTCGCGCCGCAGGCGCCGGTACGCAGCCTCATTGTCCTGCTCGTCGCCGCAGCCCTTGCCGTAAAGACGCTCGCCTTCACCATCATCCTGCGCGCCCAGGACAGCTTCGCCTGGCTCACCCCGGGCGCCCTGCGCGGGCTCGCCCTGGGCCTGGTGGTGGCGCTGCTCGCGGTGGCCCTGCCGCGCGTGGCGCGCATGGCGCTGGCGGCCGTGCTGCTGATGGCGGCCGCCGTACTCGTCAATCTCGCGCCGCCCAACCCGTACCTCACCGAGATCTTCAGGCTGTGGCAGCAGGGGCACTTCCTCAACTTCAATGGCCTGACGCGGCTGGTGGCGACGCTGTGGCCGTTCGCGGCGATCGGCTACCTGATCGTGCTCGCCGCGCGGCGCCGCGACGACGGGCTGCTGTAGAATCCGCGGCCCATGTCCTACTACGAGCGCCACGTCTTCTTCTGCTGCAACCAGCGCGACGCGTCCGACCCGCGCGGCTGCTGCAACGGCAAGGGGGCCACGGCGCTGCGCGACTACGCCAAGCAGCGCGTCAAGGCGCTGGGCCTGGCGGGGGCGGGCAAGGTGCGCATCAACCAGGCGGGGTGCCTCGATCGCTGCGAGGAGGGTCCCTGCGTCGTGGTGTACCCCGATGCGGTCTGGTACACCTACATCGATCGCGCCGACATCGACGAGATCGTCGAGGAGCACCTGCAGCACGGCCGCATCGTCGAGCGCCTGAGGATCTGATGCGCGCGGCGACGCGCCGCGAAACCCTGCGCGGGCCCGCCGGCGACATCGAGTGCGCGGTGGACGAGCCGACCGGCGCGCCGCGCGGCATCGCGCTCATCGCGCACCCGCACCCGCTGTTCGGCGGGACGCTCGACAACAAGGTGGTGCAGACGCTGGCGCGCGCATTCGTCGAGCTCGGCTATGCGACCTGGCGCCCGAACTTCCGCGGTGTGGGGGCAAGCGAGGGCGCCCATGATGAGGGGCGCGGCGAGGCCGACGATCTGGCGGCAGTGCTGGCGCATCTCGGCGCCGACCGGCCGGTGCTGGCGGGGTTTTCCTTCGGCGCGGCCGTGCAGGCGAAGCTCGCGGCGCGCGTCGCGACCGAGCGCCTGGTGCTGGTCGGCGTCGCGGTGAGCCGGCTCGACGTGCCGGCGGTGCCGCCGGGCACGCTCGTCATCCACGGCGAGCTCGACGAGACCGTGCCGCTCGCGGCGGTATTGGACTGGGCGCGCCCGCAGGAGCTGCCGGTGCTGGTGGTGCCGGGCGCGGACCACTTCTTCCATCGCAAGCTCGCCGCGCTCAAGATCGCGGTGACCGCCAACTGGAAATGAGGCCGGCATGCTCTGGGTGAAGTGGCTGCACATCGTGTTCATGGTGACCTGGTTCGCAGGGCTGTTCTATCTGCCGCGGCTGTTCGTCTACCACGCGCTCTCCCAGGACACGCTGTCCCGGGAGCGCTTCAAGGTGATGGAGCGCAAACTGTTCTGGGGGATCATGACCCCCGGCGCGGTGCTGACGCTGTTCTTCGGCCTGTGGCTGTGGCTGGGGTGGGGGTTCTCCGGCGGGTGGCTGCACGCAAAGCTCGCGCTCGCGCTGGTGCTCGTCGGCTATCACGCCTGGTGCGGCAAGCTCCTGCAGGACTTGCGCAGGGACCGCAATCGCAGGTCGCACGTCTGGTTGCGCTGGTTCAACGAGTTTCCGGTGATAGTACTTTTCGCCGTGGTCTACCTTGCCGTCTTCAAGCCGGGCTGAGTCGTTCTTTGCGCCCTGCCCGCGCGGGCTGGAGGCATTGCTCGCGCAGGAACTGGGGGCGATCGGCGCGTCCGATCCGCGTGTCACCGCGGGCGGCGTCGGCTTCTCGGGGAGCTGGGAGACCTGCTATCGCGCGAACCTGTGGTCGCGCCTCGCCTCGCGCGTGCTGTGGCGGGTGGGCAAATTCGAGTACGCGTCGGAAGACGACATCTATGCCGCGGCGCGCGCGGTGAACTGGTTCGACCTGTTCGACGTGAACCGCACGCTGCGCGTCTACGTCACGGCGCGCAACAGCCCGGTGAAAAGCCTGGAGTTCGTCACGCTGCGCGTCAAGGATGCGGTGTGCGACCGCTTTCGCGACGACGTCGGCCGCCGGCCGGACGTCGATCGTGCCAATCCCGATGTGCGCGTGCACCTGTTCCTGGGCGAGAAAGACGGGTCGCTCTATCTTGATACGTCCGGTGAGGCGCTGTTCAAGCGCGGCTGGCGCATGGAGACGGTGGAGGCGCCGCTGCGCGAGAACCTGGCGGCGGGCATCCTGATGCTGACGGGCTGGCAGTTCGAGCAGCCCCTGCTCGATCCGATGTGCGGCGGGGCGACGCTGCTGGTCGAGGCCGCAGCCATGGCGCGCGGGCGCGCGCCGGGAATGAAGCGCGCGTTCGGCTTCGAGAAGCTCGATGCCTTCAATGGCGCGCTGTGGAAACAGCTGCGAGAACAGGCCGCGCAGCCGGCGAAGCACGCGCCGAAGCTCGCGCTCTTCGGCAGCGATGCGGATGCGAAGGTGCTGGGGGCCGCGCGACGCAACCTCGCTGCCGCGGGGGTAGAGCGTTGGGTGACGCTGGAAGCAGTGGACCTCCTGCGGCGCAAGTCGCCGGCCGCATCCGGCGTCATGATCGCCAATCCGCCGTACGGCGAGCGCATCGGCGAGGCGGAGGAACTGGCGCGCTTCTATCCGAAACTGGGCGATGCCCTGAAGCAGAACTTCGCCGGCTGGAATTGCTACTTCTTCACTGCGGACCGCAGGTTGGAGAAGCTGATCCGCCTGCAGACCTCAAGACGCACCGTGCTCTACAACGGGGCGCTCGAGTGCCGGCTGTACGAATTCAGGGTCGTGGCGGGGAGCCACCGGCCTCAGTAGAGTATGGCGAGGAGCCGCTCGAGCGCTGCCCGGCGCTCCGGCGGCGTCGGGGCGAGCATGTCCTCGCGCTGCAGTATTTCCAGCAGCTTGCGCGGCGCGACGTCCTTGTAGCCGACGATCTCGACGTGGCCGGCGCCGACTTCCACATTGGTCAGCTGGGGATAGTTGTCGACCACCGGGTGGTACTGCTCGGCCAGGCTGAAGATGTGGTCGCTTTCCACGCAGCGGCCGTCCGGGCTTGTGCGGCGGCAGGTATCGCGCTCGTCGGTGACGACCTTCAGGTAGCGCCGCACCGAGGGCAGCAACGCTCCCGGCCGGCGAATGAACGCCGAATTCGGCGTGATCTCGTCCCAGTTGTTGCCGGTGATCAGCCAGCACATCCCCGGAATCGCGCCCAGGCTCAGCCAATGCACCGCCGTGACCCCGCAAGTGCGCGCCGCCGCAATGCCGGCGAGCGGCGCCGACACGGTGGCGAGCCTGAGGTGGGCGTCCTTGCGCCGCCACTGGTCGGCGCGCTCGAGCTCCAGCGCCTTGCGCGCCACCAGACCGCCCATGCTGTGCCCGATGACCGTCAGGGGGCGCTCGCGCACGTGACCGGCCAGCTCGTCCAACGCACCGATCAATTGGCCGGAACTCACCAGCAGGCTGTCGCGATCGTCGTAGCTGAAGCAAAAGGCCTGCTGCCCGTGAAACGCATACAGCTGCGCCAGGGCGCGGAAACGGCCGGCCGAGCCGTTGCAGCCGTGCACCAGGAGGGTCACCGGATGGTTCGAACTGAAGCGTAGCGTGCGATCCGGCGAGTCCGTGCAGGGCCCCAGGCCCGGAATCGTGACCGCCACGTCCGGCGGCGGCAGACGGCCCGATTCAATCGGCGCCGGATCGGGCACATGCGGCGACAATGCGCATCCGCCCGACAAGAAGAGCAGGCAGGCCGACGACAAGGCCGACAAGCGCCTCACGCGTGCGCCTCTAACGGCTGCGCGGTCCGCGCACCGCAGGGTTGAGCTTTTCGATGTCGGCGCGCACGTCCGCCTGGCTGCGCTCGTAGACGATCTCGCGTCCCATGGCATTGCCCGCATAGGCGAAGCCGTTGCGCGTCGGCGTGAGCGAGCAGCGCACGTTGTGCACGCCCTCGCCCAGGACCACGGTGATGACCTCGGGCCGCTTGCTGAACACGACCACCTCCAGGGTCTGGCCGGTGGAGGTGACGCGGACCTTGATTTTCTCGTCGTGCATGGCGGGGCCTACTCTACAGGCTTTGACCGGTCGGGTCAGGTTGCGGGCAGGGCGGCGCGAAAGCGCAGGTACTCGAGCGCGCTCGCTTCCGGTGCTTCGAGCATCGGCAGGTGCCCCACGTTCCGCATCATCACCACTTCGGAGCGGATGAGCAGCATCTGCAGGATGCCGGCGCTCCCCGGATGCAGCACCCGGTCCTGCTGGCCCCAGACGATGAGCGCCGGAATGTCCAAGCCCCGGATGCGCTCCTCCACGGAGTCGGCCGCCAGCTGCTTGAAGATGCGCTCTTCCAGCGCGAAGTTGCGGATGCGATCCTGCGCCAGCACGTCGAGGAACGGCCGCGGGATCATGAGCGGCTTCGCGGTGACCAGGGAAACGAGGGTCGCGAACTCGTCTTCGTCCTGGACGATCATCGGGTTCTCGCCGGTCTGTGCGATCCGCTTGCGGACATCGCTCGGCGGCGCGCTCCACACCCCCGCCGCGCTGAGCAGCCAAAGGCTTTCGACTTCTTTCGGGTACATCGCGGCGTAAGTGAGCGCGATGTGCCCGCCCATCGAATTGCCGCCCAGGTGCAGCCGCGTCACGCCGAGCGCCCGCGCCAAGCCCCGCAGCCGCGTCGCCTGCGCGCGCGGCGTGTAGTCGGCCTGCGGCGGCTTGGAGGATTCGCCGAAGCCGATGTGGTCGGGAATGATCACGCGGTAGCGCGGCGTGAGGTACTTGGCGACGCGCGTGAAGTTGTCCTTGTTGGCGCCGAAGCCGTGCAGCAGGAGCAGCGGCGCGCCCCGGCCGCCTTCGAGGTAGACGTAGGTCAGTCCGCCGGGTACGCCGATCTCCTTGCGCTCCAGTCCGGCGACGCGCCGCTCGAAGGCGAGGGCGGCGCGCACCGCGCGCTCGGGCGCGGTCGTATAGAAGTACACCCCGGCGCCGACCACGAGCGCGCCCAGCGCCCCCAAGGCAGCCAGCACCCACTTCAGCGTGCGCATCAGCCGAAGTGGCCGACGCCGCGCGCCACGAGCGCGGCGCACAGGATGATGAGCAGCACGCCCACCAGCTCCAGGTGCATGATGGCGCGCAGGCGCCGCCGCCGCTGTTCGCTCAGCACCGGCACCTGATGCTGCTGCAGGATCCTGCGCCAGGACAGGAACTCGCGCGTCGGCGCGATCGAGATCAAGCCCACGGCGAGAAACAGCAGCAACTTGGCCAGAAAAGGTGCGCTGTGGAAGTAGTACGCCGGGCCCTTCTCGAACTGGAACACCCGCAGCAGTCCCACGACCAGCAGCAACCCGGAGGACAGGCCATAGATCATGTCGGCGCGCTGCAGCCAGCGCGCCGTGCGCGTGTCCAGCGTCGCGCGGATCAGCACGAACTCCACTGCCAGCGCGGCAACCAGCGCGAAAGCGGCGAGGTGGTGGAGGAACGCGAAGAGGGTGCTCAACGTGCGATCACTTCCGGCGCCCATTATTCCATTCGTGCGGGCGGTACGCGCGCCGCATAGCGCGGCCAGGCGCGCAGCCACGTCCGCTCGAGGGCGTAGACGACGCCTGCGCCCGACAGGGCGCCGGCCAGCGCCGCGAGCAGCAGCCCCTGGCTCTGCCAGGCGTAGGCGAGCCAGGCAAGGGCGACGCAGGCCACCACCGTTCCCAGCACCACGAGCGTTTCGGCGGCATGCACGTTCACCACCAGCCGGCCCTTGCACTGCGGGCATTCGACATCCATGCGCGCGATGACGGTGCCGGCGAGCTTGCGGCCGGCAAGATCCGCGCCGCAGAGCGGGCAACGGTGGTTCAGCGGAGGTCTCCGGCGGTGAAATCGCGCCTGCATTGCGCGCAGCGGTATCGCCGCCGCTGGAGCAGCGCCGCCGCCTGGGCCCGCTGGCGCGGCAGCAGCCAGAGCCATGCGCACAAGGCGACGAGCGCCAGGGCGGCGTACCACTCGCTCACGTCAGGCGGCGCCCAGAGAAAAGCGAGGAACAGCGCGATCGCCGCCCAGAGCAGCACCTCGACCACGACGAAACGCAGGGCGCTGAAGGCGGGATCCTGGGGATCCTCGTAGCGCAGCAGGAAGCCGCATGCCGGGCAGATCTTAGCGTCCCGCATGGTGAAACGCTACGCCCGGGCACGGCGCGTGGCAACGCCGCAGGCCGGGTGAGCGGAATCCGTCGATCGACTTGTGCATAATTGCATCGTGCGGGAGCGTTGCCCGCCATCTTTGCACGCTGGCAACCTGGGTGCGTGGACTCCGACAGATGCTTGCTTGGATACTCGGGCGAAGATCGAATGGCAGCCGCGCCCGCTCGATCGCGCTCGCCACCCGATACCATAGGAGCGGGCGTCTAGCCGAGGCCGAGGCCGCGTTGCGGGAGCTGCTTGCCGCCGACCCCGGCCTGTACGAAGCGCAGTACGTTCTCGGCCATGTGCTGCGGGACAGCGGGCGGTTTGACGAGGGGATGCTCAGCTACCGAAAGGCGATCGAGCTGAAGCCGGAATTCGCGGACGCCTATATCGCCTGGGGCAACGTCCTCAACGAGCAGGGCAAGCCGCGCGAAGCCGTCGCCCTCTACCTCGAAGCGATCAAGCACGACCCGGAAGGTCCGGACGCGTACGCGAATCTCGGCAACTCGCTTCAGTACCTGGGGCAGCTCGATCGGGCGATCACTTGCTACCGGCAGGCGCTGGCGCTCGATCCGGGCCACGCCATGGCGCATCTGAATCTTGGCAACGCGTACGTTGCCATGGATCGATGCGACGAGGCGTCGGCAAGCTTTCGCAGGGCGCTCGTGCACGACGGCGACTATGTGGAGGCGCGCTGGTCGCTGGCTATGACGCAGATCCCGGCGGTGTACGCGACGGACGGGGAGCCCGCGCAGCGTCGGGCCGCGTTCTCGAGGGAGCTGGGCGAGTTGCAGGCGTGGTTCAACGTGCACCGCACGGCGAACGGTGCCAGAGCGGTAGGCAGTCAGCAACCGTTCTACCTGGCATACCAGGAGGAGAACAATCGGGATCTGCTTGAGCAGTATGGCGACCTGTGCGCGCGCCTCATGCACGATTGGGCGAGCCGGCAAGGCGTTGTGCCGTTGACGCGGCGCGCGGGCTCCGGGGCGGTGCGGGTCGGGATCGTCTCGGAGCACTTCTGGAACCACTCCGTGTGGAGCGCGATCGTGGGGGGCTGGTTTGAACAGATCGACCCCGCGCGCGTAGAACTGCACGCGTTCCACCTCGGGTCACGGCAAGACGCGGCGACCTTGATCGCGAAGCAACGCGCTGCCAGCTTCGAGGAGGGCGGCCGCGGCCTGCGCCCGTGGGTGCAGGCCATACTCGATCGGCAGCCCGACGTTCTAATCTACCCCAACATCGGCAACGATCGCATGGCGCTGCAGCTGGCGAGCCTGCGCCTTGCGCCCGTCCAGGTGACGAGCTGGGGTCATCCTGAGACCACGGGCCTGCCCACCCTGGACTACTTTCTTTCCTCGCAGGCGATGGAGCCCGAACGTGCGCAGGAAAACTACAGGGAGAAGCTGGTGTGCCTTCCGCACCTGGGCACCTACTACCGGCCAACGAAAACGATCGCCCAAGACCCGCAACTGGGCACGTTGGGCCTGGAGGAGGGCGTGCCGCTCCTGCTTTGCCCCGGCACGCCGTTCAAGTATTCGCCGCGATACGACAGGATCGTGGTGGAAATTTCCCGGCGACTTGGGCGCTGCCAGATGGTGTTCTTCGAGGACGAGAGCCGCCGGCATCTGACGGACAAGCTCAAACTGCGCATGGAAGCTGCATTGGCGGGCGCCGGGATGCGTTTCGACGAGCACATCAGGTTCGTTCCGTGGCTGGATCGGGCCCGATACTACGGGCTGATGCAGCGGGCCGACGTGCTGCTGGATACCGTTGGGTTCTCCGGATTCAACGTCGCCATTCAGGCCATCGAATGCGGCTTGCCGGTCGTGGGATGGGACGGCCGATTCCTGCGCGGTCGGCTGGCGAGCGGCATCCTCAGGCGCATGGACCTGCCTCACCTCGTAGCAGGGTCCGAGCACGAGTACGTCGCGACCGTGGCGCGCCTCGTCCGTGACAGGGAATACCGTGACCTCGTGCGCGCGCAGATTTGCGAGCGGCGACCGACCCTGTTCGAGGATACGAGTCCGGTGCGTGCGCTGGAGGATTTCCTTGCCGGCGCGCGGGCCGCGCCACGCAGCGAGGCCTCTTAGACGATATCCAGGTGCTCGATGCCCTTGGACAGGTCCCTGTCCTTGGCGTCCTTGCCGTGCAGCTTGATCTGCAGGCGCACTTCGTTGGTGGAGTCGGCAAAGCGCAGCGCGTCCTCGTAGCTGATGCGCCCCTGCTCGTAGAGTTCGAACAGGGCCTGGTCGAAGGTCTGCATGCCGAGCTCCCTCGATTTCTTCATGATTTCCTTGATGGCATGCACCTCGCCCTTGAAGATGAGGTCCGAGATCAGCGGTGAATTGAGCAGCACCTCCACCGCCGCGGCGCGACCGCGACCTTCGCGCACCGGGATCAGGCGCTGCGAGATCACGCCCTTGAGGTTGAGCGACAGGTCCATCAGCAGCTGCTGGCGCCGCTCCTCGGGGAAGAAGTTGATGATGCGATCCATCGCCTGGTTGGAGTTGTTGGCGTGCAGCGTGCCCAGGCACAGGTGGCCGGTCTCGGCGAAGGCGATGGCGTGCTCCATCACCTCGCGGTCGCGGATCTCGCCGATCAGGATCACGTCCGGCGCCTGTCGCAGGGTGTTCTTGAGCGCCGTTTCCCAGGAATCGGTGTCCACCCCCACCTCGCGCTGCGTGACGATGCAGTTCCGGTGCGGATGCACGTACTCGACCGGGTCCTCGATGGTGATGATGTGGCCGTGCGAGTTCTCGTTGCGGTAGCCGATCATCGCCGCGAGCGAGGTCGACTTGCCCGAGCCCGTGCCGCCGACGAACAGCACCAGGCCGCGCTTGGTCATCGCCACGTCCTTCAGCACCGGCGGCAGCTTCAGGTCCTCGAAGTTGGGGATGGTGGTGGTGATCACGCGCAGCACCATGCCGACATTGGCCTGCTGCACGAAGCAGTTGACGCGGAAGCGCCCGATGCCGGCCGGGCTGATGGCGAAGTTGCACTCCTTGGTGGCCTCGAACTCCGCGGCCTGCTTGTCGTTCATGATGGAGCGCGCCAGCATCGAGGTGTGCTGGGGCGACAGCCCCTGCTGCGACACCGGCGTCATCTTGCTGTCGATCTTCATCGCCGGCGGATAGCCGGTGGTAATGAACAGGTCCGAGCCGCGCTTCGCGACCAGCGCGCGCAGCAGGTCGTACATGAACTTGGTGGCTTGCTCGCGTTCCATGAATCCTCCTGAGGCGGTGCGTGGCGCCTTAGCCCGCGAAGTTGTCCTTGTTCGACGCCTTGGCGCGCGCCTCGCCCATCGACACCACGTTGCGCCGCACCAGGTCCTGCAGGGTCTGGTCCAGCGTCTGCATGCCGATCTGCGCGCCGGTCTGGATGGCGGAATACATCTGCGCGATCTTGTTCTCTCGGATCAGGTTCCTGATCGCGGGGGTGCCGATCATGATCTCGTGCGCCGCCACGCGTCCCGCGCCGTCCTTGGTCTTGAGCAGCGTTTGCGAGATCACCGCGCGCAGGGATTCGGAGAGCATCGCGCGCACCATCTCTTTCTCCGCCGCCGGGAACACGTCCACGATGCGGTCCACGGTCTTCGCCGCGGAGGAGGTGTGCAGCGTGCCGAACACCAGGTGGCCCGTTTCCGCGCCGGTCAGCGCGAGGCGGATGGTCTCCAGATCGCGCATCTCGCCCACCAGGATCGAGTCCGGGTCCTCGCGCAAGGCGCTCCGCAGCGCGTTGGAGAACGACAGCGTGTGCGGTCCGACCTCGCGCTGGTTGATCAGGCACTTCTTGGACTCGTGCACGAACTCGATCGGGTCCTCGATGGTGAGGATGTGACCCTCTTCGTTCTCGTTGATGTGGTTGACCATCGCCGCCAGCGTGGTGGACTTGCCCGAGCCCGTGGGCCCGGTCACCAGCACGATGCCGCGCGGGTACTCCGAGATTTCGGTGAAGATCTTCGGGCACTTGAGCTCCTCCAGCGACAGCACCTTGGTCGGGATGGTTCGCAGCACGGCGGCGGCGCCGCGCTGCTGCACGAAGGCGTTGACGCGAAAGCGTGCCAGGTTCGGCACGGCAAAGGAGAAGTCGCACTCCAGGTTCTCTTCGTAGAACTTGCGCTGTCCGTCGTTCATGATGTCGTAGATCATGCCGTGCACGTCCTTGTGCTCCAGCGCCGGGACATTGATGCGCTTGACGTCGCCGTGCACGCGCACCATCGGCGGCAGCCCCGAGGACAGGTGCAGGTCGGACGCTTTGTTCTTGACGACAAACGCAAGCAATTCAGTGAGATCCATTACAATCCCCAGCGATGCGAACGGGCAAAGTATGGGCTTAATCCCCAATAACTTGCAAGCAGTGAAGGCGCGCATCGAGGCGGCGGCGCGCGCCGCCGGGCGCGATCCGGGCGCGGTGCGCCTGCTCGCCGTGTCGAAGACGCATGCGCCGGCCCTGGTGCGGGAGGCCGCCGCCGCCGGGCAGCGCGCGTTCGGGGAGAACTACGTCCAAGAGGCGCTCGACAAGATGGCGGCGCTCGCCGACCTGGCGCTCGAGTGGCACCTCGTCGGCCCTCTGCAGAGCAACAAGACGCGGGTGGTCGCCGAACGTTTCCACTGGGTGCACACCGTCGATCGCGAGAAGGTCGCACGGCGCCTGTCGGAGCAGCGGCCGGCGGGCATGGCGCCGCTCAACGTGCTGGTCCAGGTGAATGCCTCGGGCGAAGCGTCCAAGAGCGGCGTCGCCCCGGCGCAGGTGGCGGCGCTGGCGGCGGCGATCGCGGGGATGAAGACCCTTCGCTTGCGCGGACTGATGTCGATTCCGGAGCCGGGTGCTGCGCAGTCGCGATTTCGCGAGATCGGCGAACTGTTCCAGGGGCTGCGGGGTGAATTCAGCTGGGACACGCTGTCGCTCGGCATGAGCGACGACATGGAGGCGGCGATCGCCGCGGGCTCGACGATGGTGCGCGTGGGCACGGCGATTTTCGGGGCCAGACGCGAAGTCAGGGACGCGGCATGAAGCTCGCGTTCATCGGTGGCGGCAACATGGCGAGCGCCCTGATCGGCGGTTTGATCGCGCGCGGGGCGAAGCCCGCGTCGATCTGCGTGGTAGAGCCGGTGGCGGCCGCGCGCCGCCGGGTGGCCGCGAAATTCAGGGTGCGCGCGAGCGCTGCGGTGGACGCGCGGGTACTTGCCTCGGATACGCTGGTGCTGGCGGTGAAGCCGCAGGACATGCGCTCGGCCGCAACGCCGCTCGCCGGGAAGCTCGGCGGCAAGGTGGTCATCAGCGTGGCCGCGGGCATTCGGCTAAAGGATCTCTCGCGCTGGCTGGGCGGGCACGCGAAGCTCATCCGCTGCATGCCGAACACGCCGGCACTCATCGGCGCGGGCATCGCCGGGCTGTACGCGCCGGCCGGCGTGAAGCCGGCGGAGCGGCGGCGCGCCGAGCGCATCCTCGGTGCGGTCGGCAAGGTCGTCTGGGTGAAGGACGAGGCGTTGCTCGACCCGGTGACCGCGGTCTCGGCGAGCGGGCCGGCGTACGTGTTCTGGTTCATCGAGCAGCTGGCGAAGTCCGGCGAGGCGCTCGGCCTCGCGCACGCGGTGGCCGCGCAGCTCGCGCTGGAGACGGTGCTCGGCTCGGCGAAGCTCGCCGCCGGCAGCAAGGAGCCGCCCGGCGTGCTGCGCGAGCGCGTCACGTCGCGGGGCGGCACCACGGCCGCGGCGCTCAAGGTGTTCGAAGACGAGGCGCTCGCCGAGCGCTTCCGGCGCGCGGTCCAAGCCGCCAGCCGGCGCGGCGCCGAGATGGGCGCGATGCTGGGGCGCGACTGATGCTCGTCCAGATCGGACAGTTCCTCGTCGATGTCGTCGGCAGCTTCTTCGTCTTCATCCTGCTCGCGCGCTTCCACTTCCAGTGGCTGCGGGTGCCGTTCCGAAATCCGATCGGCGAGTTCATGATCGCGGCCACCAACTGGATCGTGCTGCCGGCGCGCCGGGTGGTGCCGCCCCTCGCGGGGCTGGACCTCGCCACGCTGATCGCGGCCTGGCTGCTGCAGGCCCTGGCGCTCGCCCTGCTCGTCGCCCTGGCGGGCGGGGCGGGGTCGGTGCTGGTGTTCGTCGCTTCCGCCTTCGACCTGGTGCGCTACAGCCTGTACATCCTGGTCTTCGCAGTGATCGTGCAGGCGGTGCTGTCGTGGGTGAACCCGCGTTCCCCGGTGCAATTCCTGTTCGACGCCATGACGCGCACCTTCCTGCGCCCGATCCGGCGCGTGGTGCCGCTGCTGGGCAGCGTGGACCTGTCGCCGCTGGTGCTGCTGATCCTCCTGCAGGTCGCGCTCATCGCCCTGCAGCACCTGCGCGCGGCGGTGTGGGGCGCGCTGTAGGGTGGGCCCACGGCCCACCCTACGGACTTCAGGCGCCGTGGTGGTGCTGGAGCTCCACGTGCAGCCGGGCGCGTCGCGTACGGAATTCGCCGGACGCCACGGCGAGCGCCTCAAGCTGCGGCTGGCGGCGCGGGCGCTCGACGGCAAGGCGAACGAGGCCCTGGTCGCCTTCCTGGCGGAGCACTACAAGGTGCCAAAGCGCAACGTCCGCATCGCCTCGGGGCTGAAGTCGCGCCGCAAGCGCATCATCATCGACAGCGCGGCGACCTGACGAAGCGGATCGCCTCGGGATAGGGAAAGACGTCCTCCTGCACGCCGGCGCGGATGCGCGCCTGCTTGCCGGCCCAGAACTCGGGCTGCATGAGGTCGGCGTGGCGCTCGAGGAATACTTCGCGCGCCTGGGGATCGCTCACCAGGAAGCGCGCGAACTGCTCGGGAAACACGTCCTGCGGGCCCACCGAATAGTAGGGCTCGGCCGACATCTCGTCCTCGATCGAGCGCGGCGGCGGGATGCGCCGGAAATTGCAGTCGATCATGTAGGCGATCTCGTCGTAGTCATAGAACACGACGCGGTTGTGGCGCGTGACGCCGAAGTTCTTCAGCAGCATGTCCCCGGGGAAGATGCCGGCGCCGGCGAGCTCCTTGATGGCGTAGCCGTACTCGTGCAGCGCCTGGCGCACGCGCGCCGCGTCGCCGTCGGCGCTCGCTTCCGCCAGGTAGAGGTTCAACGGCTGCATGCGCCGTTCGATGTAGACGTGCTTGATGACGATCTTGTCCTGCTCGAACTCGATGCTCGAGGCGGCCTCCGCTGTCAGCTCCTCGAGCAGCGCCGCGTCGAACCGCTCCCGCGGCAGCGCCACCAGGGAGTACTCGAGCGTGTCCGCGAGGCGCCCGACGCGGTCGTGGTACTTCACCAGCTGGTACTTGTCCTTCACCGTCTGGCGGTCCATGTCCTTGGGCGGCGCGAAGCGGTCGCGGATCACCTTGAACACGTACGGAAACGAAGGCAGCGTGAACACGAGCATCACCATGCCCTTGATCCCTGGCGCGACGGCGAAATTGTCCGAGGAATGCTTCAGGTGATAGAACAGATCCCGGTAGAACATCGTCTTGCCCTGCTTGGCGAGGCCCACCGCCATGTACATCTCGGCGCGCGGCTTGCGCGGCATGAGCTGGCGCAGGAACGATACGACCGCCGCCGGCACCTCCATGTCGACGAAGAAATAGGCGCGCGCGAACGAAAACAGGATGATCAGGCGGTCGGCGTCGAGCAGCAGCGCGTCCAGATAAAGCTCGCCGCGCTCGTTCTGCAGGATCGGCACCGCGAACGGCACCTCCTCGCTGCCGTTCACGATCTTGCCCACCGCGTAGGCCGCCTTGTTGCGAAAGAACAGCGACCCCAGCACCTGGATCTGCAGGCTCGGGCGCGCGCGCGAAGGCCGCGGAAACCGCGCGCGCAGCGCGCGCACCACGTTGCGCAGGTCGCGGTTCAGGTCCTCCCAGGGATTGGCGAGCTCGAAGCCGCGCACGATGGCGGCGAGCGTGTTGCGCAGGCCCGTGCGCAGCGGGTAGTAGCTGCGGTAAGCGGGCTCCTCGCCCTCGAGGTGCTCGGTGGCCACCGCGGGGCGCCAGAAGATGAACTCGTTGCGGTAGTAGCGCCGGTGCAGCACCGCGCAGGCCACCGAGTTGTAGAAGGTCTCGGCGCACTCGGGCTGCCGATGCTCGTGCAGCAGCGGGATGTAGGCGAGCTTGATCGAGCGCCACAGCGACTCGTCGGTCGCGGCCTCCGGGAAGCGCACCCGCGCCTCCTCCACCGCTTCCTGCACGCGCTGGTCGTACATCTGGATGCGCTCGCGCGCGAGGACGCGCAGCGCATCCCACTCGGCGCGCTCGAACAGGGTCTTGGCGCGCGCGGCGGCTTCGCGGAACAGGCGGTAGTGCTTGTCGAAGCCGGAGAGGATCGCGCGCGCCACCTCCGCGGCCCGCTCGCCGCGGGCCTCGTGGATGGCGACGACCTTCGCCGGCGCCGTCACATCAGGCGACCTTCTTCGCCTTCTGCTTCTCGTCAAAGAACTGCTCGTCCTCGGTCGAGCCGTGCAGCGCCGTGGTGGAGGCCTTGCCGGCGGTGACCACCTGGGTCACCTGGTCGAAGTAGCCGGTGCCGACCTCGCGCTGGTGCTTGACCGCGGTAAATCCCTTTTCGGCGGCGGCAAATTCCTTTTGCTGCAGCTCGACGAAGGCGCTCATGTTGTTTCTCGCGTAGCCGTAGGCGAGCTCGAACATCGAGTAGTTGAGGGCGTGGAAGCCCGCCAGCGTGATGAACTGGAACTTGTAGCCCATGGCGCCAAGCTCGCGCTGGAACTTGGCGATCGAGGCGTCGTCGAGGTTGCGCTTCCAGTTGAAGGACGGCGAGCAGTTGTAGGCGAGCATCTTGCCCGGGTACTTCTGGCGGATGCCTTCGGCGAATTTCTTCGCGAAGGCGAGATCCGGCGTGCCCGTCTCGCACCACACCATGTCGGCATATTCGGCGTAGGCGAGGCCGCGCGAGAGCGCCTGGTCGAAGCCCTTCCTCGTCTTGTAGAAGCCCTCGGAGGTGCGCTCGCCGGTGAGGAACGGCTTGTCGTTCTCGTCCACGTCGGTGGTGACGATGTCCGCGGCTTCCGCGTCGGTGCGCGCCAGCAGCACGGTCGGCACGCCCATCACGTCCGCCGCGAGGCGAGCGGCGATGAGTTTTTGCACCGCTTCCTGGGTCGGCACCAGCACCTTGCCGCCCATGTGGCCGCACTTCTTGACGGAGGCGAGCTGGTCCTCGAAGTGCACGCCGGCGGCGCCGGCGTCGATCATCGCCTTCATCAGCTCGAACGCGTTCAGCACGCCGCCGAAGCCGGACTCCGCGTCGGCCACGATGGGGGCAAACCAATCGATGTCCCCCTTGCCTTCCAGGGTCTGGATCTGGTCGGCGCGCGCGAGCGCGTTGTTGATGCGCTTTACCACCGTCGGCACCGAGGAGACCGCGTACAGCGACTGGTCGGGGTACATGGACAGCGAGTCGTTCGCGTCCGCAGCCACCTGCCAACCCGAAAGGTAGATCGCGGGGACGCCGGCTTTCACCTGCTGCATGGCCTGGTTGCCGGTGAGCGCGCCGAGCGAGTTCACGAACGGCAAGTCGTTGCACTTGCGCCACAGCTTCTCGGCGCCGAGCTTGGCCAGCGTGTGCTCGATCTTGATGCTGCCGCGCAGCCGCACTACGTCTGCGGCACCGTAGCCGCGCTTGAGCCCCTTCCAGCGCGGGTTCTCGGACCAGTCCTTTTCCAGCGCGGCAACTTCCAGATCTCGCTTGTGCATGGCGTTTGTTCTCCGGTGTGATTGAGCTTCTCCGGACAATAGCCAAGCGGATGCGGCGCAGCAATACTCTTGTGACGAGGCCTTAAGATCCAGTTAAATAAGGTTTTACAATGTCTTAGGTCACCATCATTTCACGATGCGGATGGAGGTTTCAGTTTCCTGCTGCTCTGCAAAAAAGTCAGGTCTGAACCAGCTTTCGATGCCGGTGGATGCCCATCAGGATGCCGATGCCCAGGAACAGCGTCGCCAGCGCCGTGCCGCCATAAGAGATGAAGGGCAGCGGTACGCCCACGACCGGCAGGATGCCGGAGACCATGCCCATGTTGACGAACGCATAGGTGAAAAAGACCAGCGTGATCGCGCCGGCCAGCAACCGCGCGAACAACGTCGCCGCCTGCGCGGCGATGGCCAGCCCGCGCGCGATGAGCAGCGCGTAGAGCGCGAGCAGCACGATGTTGCCCAGCAGCCCGAACTCCTCGGAGTACACGGCGAAGATGAAGTCGGTATGGCGCTCCGGGATGAACTCGAGGTGCGTCTGCGACCCGTTCAGCCAGCCTTTGCCGGCGAGCCCACCCGAGCCCACGGCGATGGTGGACTGGATGGTGTGGTACCCCGCGCCGAGCGGGTCCTGCGACGGATCGAGCATGGTCAGGATGCGGCGGCGCTGGTACTCGTGCAGCAGGCCCCACAGCGGCACCGCGCTCGCGAGCGCGAGCACGCCCAGGCTGGCAAGCACTTTCCAGCCGATGCCGGCGAAGAAGATGACGTAAAAGCCCGCCGCGGCGACCAGCGTCGCCGTCCCCAGGTCGGGCTGGCGCAGGATCAACGCCACCGGCATCGCGAGGAGCAGCCCGGCGACGGCGAAATCGCGCAGCCGGATGGCGCCTTCCCGGCGATGGAAGTACCAGGCCAGCATCATCGGCGCGGCGATCTTCATCATCTCCGAGGGCTGGAAGCGCACGATGCCCAGGTTGAGCCATCGCCGCGCGCCGTTCACCACTTCGCCGCCGAGCGCCACGGCCACCAGCAGCGCCAGCCCCGCGGCATAGGCCGGGAGCGCGAGCCGCGCGAGTCTCTGCGGCGACACTTGCGCCACCGCCCACATGGCCGCGAGCGCCACCGCGAGGTTGGCCAGCTGGGTCGCCACCCGCGTGGCGTTCCCATAGCTTGCGGAATACAACACGGCGAGCCCGAGCAGGCTCAGCGCCAGCGCGATGGCGAGCAGCGGGGGATCGATGCCCTCCACGATCCGAGCGCGCAGGCGCCGCAGGGGATAGCCGGCGATCTCCATCAGTCGCCCTGCGCGTCGGCGCTCACCGCGACCTCGGGCGTCGGCCGGCGCGGCTCGCGCGGCAGCTTTCCCAGCAGGAAGTAATCGAGCACGGTGCGCGCAATGGGCGCGGCGGTTCGCGCGCCGAAGCCGCCGTTTTCCACCAGCACGGCCAGCGCGATCTTCGGACCCTCGAGTGGCGCGAACGCGATGTATAGCGAATGGTCGCGCAGGCGCTCGGCGACCTTGTCCTCCTCGTACTTCTCGCCCGCCTTCATCGCCACCACCTGCGCGGTGCCGGTCTTGCCGCCGCTCGTGTACTGCGCGCCGGCGAACGCCCACCGGGCGGTGCCCTCGAGGGTCACGCCCGCCATCGCCTTTTTGACGAAGGCAACGTGTTCAGGTTTGAGCTGCAGCTGGCGCGTGAGCTGCGGCTCGAGGTAGCGGCGAGCGCCGGTGCGCGGGTTGTCCACGTGCGACACCAGGCGCGGGCGGAACATGGCGCCATTGTTGGCGAGCGTGGCGAGTGCCTGCGTGAGCTGCAGCGGGGTATAGGCGTTATAGCCCTGGCCGATGCCGATCGAGATGGTTTCGCCCGCGTACCACTTCTGCAGCTCGGGACGCGAGAAGCGGGCCCGCTTCCACTCGGGCGAGGGCAGCACCCCCGCCGCCTCGCCCTCCAGATCGATGCCGGTGCGCGCGCCGAAGCCAAAGCGCTTCATGAAGCTGGCGATGGCGTCGATGCCGAGGTCGTTGGCGAGCATGTAGTAGTAGACGTCGGACGACACCACGATCGACTTGTGCAGGTCCACCGTGCCGTGCCCGCCGCGCTTGGAGTCGCGAAAGCGCCGGTCGCCGAACACGAAGTAGCCGGGGTCGCTGATGGTGCTTTGCGGCGTGCGCTTGCCGAGTTCGAGCGCCGCCAGCGCCATGAACGGCTTGAACGTCGAGCCCGGCGGATACAGCCCGGCGAGGGCGCGGTTATTGAGCGGCCGGTCGGGCGAATTCATGAGCGCCTCCCAGCTCTGCGGGTCGATGCCGTCGACGAACAGATTCGGGTCGTAGCCCGGCATGGACACGAACGCCAGTACGTCGCCGGTGGCGGGCTCGATGGCGACGAGCGCGCCGCGGCGCTCGCCGAAAGCGCGCTCGGCCACCTCCTGCAGCCGGATGTCCAGCGTCAGGCGGATGTTGTTGCCGGCCTGCGGCGGCGTGGTGGGCGGCAGTGTGCGCACGCCGCGGCCGGCGGCGTCGATCTCGACGCGCTCGACGCCGGTGACGCCGTGGAGCTCCTGCTGGTAGCTCGCTTCGATGCCGGCCCTGCCGATGTAGTCGGTGCCGCGATAGTTGGCGGCGACCTCCATTTCCTCCAGCTGATCGAGGTCGCTCGAGGTGATGCGCCCGATGTAGCCGAGCACGTGCGAGGCGGTCTCGCCATGAGGGTACTGGCGGAACAGCCGCGCCTTGATGTCCACGCCGGTGAAGCGCCAGCGGTTGGCGGCGATGCGCGCCACCTCCTCGTCCGAGAGGCGCGTGCGGATCGGCAGGCTCTCGGCGTTGCGCGTTTCCTGCAGCAGCTTGCGAAAGCGCGCGCGATCGCGCGGCTGGATGTCGACGAAGGCGGAAAGCTCGGCGATGGTGCCCTCGAAGTCGCGCACCTGCGCCGGGAAGATCTCCAGCGTATAGGCGAGGTAGTTGCGTGCCAGCACCTCGCCGTTGCGATCGAGCACCAGCCCGCGGCTGGGCGGCAGCGGCACGATGGCGATGCGGTTCTCCTCGGCCTTGGCGCTGTAGGCGTCGTGCTGCAGTACCTGCAGCCAGACAAAGCGTGCGAGCAGCAGGCCGAAGGCGAGCAGCACCGCAAGGCCCGCCACGCCCAGGCGCAGCTGGAAGGCGCGCAGTTCGCGATCGTAGTTGCGCAGCTCGGCGAAGCTCATAGCGTTCGACGCTCGTCGAGCGCGGCCGGGCGGCGCTGCGGCAGCAGCAGCAACCAGGACAGCAACGGCCACAGCAGCGTCGCGATGGCCGGCCCCGCAAACAGCGACCAACCCGGAAACTCGGCGCCCGTGGCGAGGCGCACGCACAGCGCGACGGCTTGTGCGCCTTCCAGCAGCAGCAGCACGTGCAGCATCTGTGCCGGCAGGTCGAACCACTGGATGCGCCGCGACAGCGCGATCGCGGCGAATGCGAGCGCCGAGTAAGCCAGCGCATGCTGGCCGAGCAGTACGCCGTCGCCTGCGTCCACCAGCAGTCCCAACGCCCATCCGGTGGCGAGGCCCACCCTCCGTGGCTGGCGCACGCACCAGAAGGCGAGCGTCAGGGCGACGAAATCCGGGGCCAGCGTGGCGTTGGCCCAGGGCAGGAAATTGAGCAGCAGCGCGCAGGCGAAGGAGGCCACGATGATGCCGCCGCGCACCGGCAGCAGGAGATGTTGCCGGCGCTCAAGAGCCATCGGCGGCGGGCTTTCTGGGGCGCCGGGACTTGGCGCCCTTCTTGTCGGCGGCGGCATCGGGATAGTCCGGCAGGCGCGTCCCGGGGGACAGCACCAGCGCATAGCGCCCGCGCTCCACCCCCGCAGTGGGCTGGGCGAGCACGCGCGCGAAGGTGGAGGACGCGTCGCGCTCCACTCGCACGACGGAGGCGACCGGCAGGCCGGGCGGGTAGGTGCCGTCCAGGCCGGAGGTCACGAGCAGGTCGCCGCTTTCCACATCGACATTGGCCGCCATGTAGCGCAGTTCGAGCAGGCCGGAAGCGCCATCGCCGAAGGCGATGGCGCGAAGGCCGTTCCTCAGCACCTGTACCGGGACCGCCTGGCCCTTGTCGGTAAGCAGGGTGACCTCGGAGACGAAGGCGTGCGCCCGCGTCAATTGCCCGACGATTCCGCTCTGGTCGACCACGGGGCTGCCCTGGCGCACGCCATGCTGCGTGCCCCGGTCGACGACGACCTTGCGTGCGTAGGGGTCGCGTCCCGCGTACAGGATTTCGGCGGGAATGGATTTTCGATCGAGCAGCTCGGCGGCGCCGATGAGGCGGCGCAGGCTCGCGACTTCCGCGGCGGCGGATTCATAGCGCTGCGCGTCGAGCGAGGCTTCCAGCAGGCGCGCGCGCAGCGCCTCGTTTTCCTCGCGCAGCCGGGACTGGGCGCCGAAGTAACCGGCGACACCCTCGGCCAGCAGCACCGGCAGGCGCGCGGCCTGCTGGATCGGGTACGCGACGAGGGCGAGCACGGTGCGGATCGATTCGGCGTAGCCGAAGCGCGCGTCCAGCACCAGCAGGGTCAGCGAGAGCGACGCGAAGAACGCGAGGCGGACGAGGGGAGCGGGGCCGCGAACGAAAAAGGGCGGGGGCGTGTGCTCCATCTCGTCGCACGGGAGGGCGCGGCGTCCGCCCCCTCAATCAATCATGCGTGAAGATCGGCCCGAAGTGCTCCATCTGCTCGAGCGCCTTCCCCGAGCCCCGCACCACGGACGTGAGCGGCTCGTCGGCGACGATCACGGGCAGGCCCGTTTCCTCCATGAAGAGGCGATCGAGGTCGCGCAGCAGCGCGCCGCCGCCGGTGAGCACCATGCCTTTCTCGGCGATGTCGGCGCCCAGCTCGGGCGGGGTCTGCTCGAGCGCGGATTTCACGGCGCCGACGATCTGGTTGAGCGGTTCGGTGAGCGCTTCGAGGATTTCGTTCGAGCTGATGGTGAAGCTGCGCGGAATGCCTTCCGCGAGGTTGCGACCCTTGACTTCCATTTCCTTCACTTCGGAGCCCGGGAACGCGGAGCCGATCTGCTTCTTGATGGTCTCGGCGGTGGTCTCGCCGATCAGCATGCCGTAGTTGCGGCGGATGTAGTTGATGATCGCCTCGTCGAACTTGTCGCCGCCGACGCGCACCGAGCCCGAGTACACCATCCCGCCGAGGGAAATGATGCCGACTTCAGTGGTGCCGCCGCCGATGTCCACCACCATCGAGCCGGTGGCTTCCGCCACCGGCAGGTCGGCGCCGATCGCAGCGGCCATCGGCTCTTCGATCAAGAACACTTGTCCGGCGCCCGCGCCGATCGCGCTTTCGCGGATCGCGCGCCGCTCCACCTGCGTCGAGCCGCACGGCACGCAGATGATGATGCGGGGGCTCGGCGAAAACAGCTTGTTGTCGTGCACTCTCTTGATGAACTGCTTGAGCATCTGCTCGGTGATGGTGAAGTCCGCGATCACGCCGTCCTTCATCGGGCGGATGGCCACGATGTTGCCCGGCGTCTTGCCGAGCATCATCTTGGCTTCCCTGCCGACGGCCTGGATGGTCTTCTTCGCGTTCGGTCCGCCTTCCTGCCGGATCGCCACCACTGAGGGTTCGTTCAGCACGATGCCTTTGCCGCGCACGTAGATCAGCGTATTTGCGGTACCGAGGTCGATCGCCAGGTCGTTGGAGAAATAACTGCGCAGAAAGCCGAACATGTCAGGTGTTGTCGCCGATTTGTGGGTTGCGCCTTAACTTTGCTCGCTAAGGCTGTGTCGCCAAAGGGCATATAATACCCGCAACGAAGCCCCGGGCAAGCTCGGATGGGGGCTGGTAACGACTTTATTCCGCAGCGCAATGTCGCTCACCCAAGACCAGATACGGCGCATCGCGCAACTTGCACGCATCGCGGTGCCGGAGGACGAGTCCGGCGCCGTGCGGGAGCGCCTCAACCGGGTGCTCGGCATGATCGACCAGCTCCAGGCGGTGGATACGGCCGGCATCGAGCCGATGTCCCATGCGCTTGACGTCGTACAGCCGCTGCGCGCCGATGCCGTCACGGAAGCCGACCAGCGTGCCCGGTTTCAGTCCGGGGCGCCGGCGGTGGAGGGTGGCTTGTACCTGGTGCCGAAAGTGCTCGAGTAGGTGCTCGATTCCACGCTCGGCGAGCTACAGGCGGCGCTGGCCGCGCGGCGCGTGTCCAGCGTCGAGCTGACGCGCGCCTTCCTCGAGCGCATCCAGGCGCTGAACGGCGCGCTGAACGCCTTCATCACGGTGGACGAGACGATGAGCCTGGCGCAGGCGCGCGAGGCCGACCAGCGCCTTGCGCGCGGCGAGGCGCAACCGCTCACCGGCATTCCCGTCGCGCACAAGGACATCTTCTGCACGCGCGAGCTGCGCACCACCTGCGGCTCGCGGATGCTGGAGCACTACACCAGCCCGTACGACGCGCACGTCATCGAGCAGTTCGGGCGCGCGGGCGCGGTGCTCCTGGGCAAGACCAACATGGACGAGTTCGCCATGGGCTCGTCCAACGAAACCTCGTATTTCGGCCCGGCGCGCAATCCCTGGGGGCGCACGCTCGTGCCCGGGGGTTCCTCGGGCGGCTCCGCGGTGGCGGTGGCGGCGCGCATGGCGCCCGTGGCGACCGGCACCGACACCGGGGGCTCGATCCGGCAGCCGGCGGCGCTCACCGGGGTGTGCGGCCTGAAACCGACTTACGGCCTGGTGTCACGCTACGGCATGGTGGCGTTCGCGTCCTCGCTCGACCAGGGCGGCCCGCTGGCCCGCTGCGCCAGCGACCTGGCGTTGATGCTCAACGTCATGGCCGGGCACGATGCGCGGGATTCGACCAGCCTGCCGCGCCCGAAGGAGGACTACGCGTGCGAACTCGGCCTGTCGCTGAAAGGGCTGCGCATCGGGCTGCCGAAAGAGTATTTCGGCGAGGGCGTGGACGGCGGCGTGCTGGAGCGCGTGCGCGCCGCCATCGCCTGGTTCGAGGCCCAAGGCGCGCGCACGGTGGAAATCGCGTTGCCCAATACCCATCTGGCGGTGCCCGTGTACTACGTGCTCGCGCCAGCCGAGGCGTCCTCGAACCTGTCCCGCTTCGACGGCGTTCGCTACGGCCATCGCGCCACGCAGTTCACGGACCTCGCCGACATGTACTGCCGCACGCGCGCGGAAGGGTTTGGCGCCGAGGTGCAGCGGCGCATCCTGGTGGGCACCTACGTCTTATCCCACGGTTACTACGACGCGTACTACCTCAAGGCGCAGAAGGTGCGGCGGCTCATCGCCCGCGACTTCGAGGCTGCGTTCGGCAGGTGCGACCTCATCATGGGGCCCACCACGCCGACGACGGCGTTCGCCCTCGGCGCGAAGACGGACGACCCGGTGCAGATGTACCTGAACGACATCTTCACCATCCCGGCGCCGCTTGCCGGGCTGCCGGCCCTGTCGGTGCCCTGCGGCTTCGACGCCCGGGGGCTGCCGGTCGGCTTGCAGGTGATGGGTCCGCACTTCGCCGAAGCGAAGATGCTGGGCGCCGCGCACCAGTACCAGCGGGCAACCGACTGGCACCGGCAGCTGCCGAAGGAGGCGCCGCTGTGAGGCAATTGCTCGTCGCGCTGCTCGCTGCATGCCCGGCAGCCGTCGCGCAGGACGGTGTGGATTCGCGCGAGCTGATCGGCCAACTCGGCGGGCGTACCGCGGTGCTGCAGTTGCACGAGAACCCGAGGGCGGACGGCTCGGTGCGCCTGTCGGGCGAGTACCTGATCCTGCCCGCGCTGCAACGCCGCTTCCTGGAGGGCGAAAGGAGCAGGCAGCTGGGCGTGACTTTCCTGAAGGAGGGCAATTCGCCGATCCTCTATGGGCGGCCTGCAACGGCCACGCTGCAAGGGACCTGGACCGAGGGCGCGTTCAAGGGCGCGCGCTACGCGCCCGGCGGGCAGGAGCGCGAGCGCTTCGAGTTCAGCGAGAATTTCCCCGACATGCGAGCTTACAGCGCCGAGGTGCGCTGCGAGCTCGACGAGGGACGCTACGCGTCCTCGCTCCACTATGCCGTGACTGCCGGCAAGCTGCAGCAGCTGGATTGGCGCTCGCGGGTCGCGCCGAGCGGGCACAGTTGCGGCGTCATGCAGCCCGTGCAGCAGCCATTTGAAGGTGGCCTGCGCTTTGCCGTCGGCCGCTGCCGCGTGACGCTGCGGGACCTCGGCGAGTACGTGCGGGTCAGCGCGGAGAACTGCGCCGAACTCTGCGGCTCGCAGGCCTATCTCGAGCCGGTCCTGGTGGACCGCCGTGGCGGCTGCCAGCTGCTGCGGCCGCAGTCGAGGTAGCGCCGATGGCCTGGGAGATCGTGGTCGGCCTCGAGACGCACGCGCAGCTGCGCACGCGCAGCAAGATGTTCTCGGGCGCCTCGACCGCGTTCGGCGCGCCGCCCAACGCGCAGGCCTGCGCGGTAGACCTCGCGCTGCCGGGCGTGCTCCCCGTGGCGAACGCCGCTGCGGTGGAGCTGGCGGTGCGCTTCGGGCTCGCCGTCGGCGCTACGATCCAGCGGCGCTCGGTGTTCGCGCGCAAGAACTACTTCTATCCGGACTTGCCAAAGGGCTACCAGATCAGCCAGTACGAGATCCCGATCGTGCAGGGCGGCACCGTCTCGATCCCTGCCGCGGGCGGGGAGAAGTCCATCCGCCTGACGCGGGCGCACCTGGAAGAGGACGCGGGGAAGTCGCTGCACGAAGATTTCCAGGGCATGACAGGGATCGACCTCAACCGCGCGGGCACGCCGCTCCTCGAAATCGTGTCCGAGCCGGAGCTGCGCGGCGCGAAGGAAGCCGTGGCCTACGCACGCGCCTTGCACGCCCTGGTGCGCTGGATCGGCATCTGCGATGGCAATATGCAGGAAGGGTCCTTCCGCTGCGATGCCAACGTGTCGGTGCGACGGGCGGGCGAGGCGAAGCTCGGCACGCGCTGCGAGATCAAGAACCTGAACTCGTTTCGCTTCATGGAGCAGGCGATCGAGTTCGAGGCGCGGCGGCAGGTCGCGCTGCTCGAGGACGGCGGGGCGGTGGTGCAGGAAACGCGACTGTTCGATCCGGACAAGGGCGAGACGCGTCCCATGCGCAGCAAGGAGGAGGCGCACGACTACCGGTACTTCCCCGATCCGGACCTCCTGCCGTTGGTGATCGCCGAGGCGGACGTGGAGCGCATACGCGCGGCAATGCCGGAGCTGCCGCCGGCGCGGCGCGAGCGCCTGATGGCGCTCGGCCTGCCGGCGCCGGAAGCCCTCGCGCTGGTGAGCAGCCGGGAGGTGGCGGACTACTTCGAGGCCTGCCTCGCCGCGGCGGGTCGCGAACACGCCCTGCTCTGCGCGCACTGGATCGCGGGTGAGCTCGCGGCGGCGCTCAACCGCGCGGATCTCGACATCGCGCAAAGCCCGGTTGGCCCGGACGCGCTCGGCGGCCTGCTGCGGCGCCTCGCCGACGGCACGCTCTCGGGCAAGATGGCCAAGGAGGTCTTCGACGTGATGTGGGCCGGCGAGGGCGCAGCGGACGACATCATCGCCCGGCGCGGACTGCGGCAGATCTCCGACGCCGGCGCGCTGGCCAGGATCGTCGACGAGGTGCTCGCGAAGAACGCGAAGCAGGTCGAGGACTACCGCGCCGGCAAGGACAAGGCCTTCAATTCTCTGGTGGGACAGGTGATGAAGGCGACGCAGGGCAAGGCCAACCCGGCCCAGGTGAACGAGATCCTGAAGCACAAGCTTTCCGGCTGAGCTATTTCCTGCCGGTCAGCTCGCGGTACTTGCGCCTTTCCTCGTCGTAGCGCGCGTTGATCTCGGCGGCTTCCCGCTTGCGCGATTCGAGCAGCTGCTCCTGCAGGGAAAGATCATAGGCCACGGCCTTCACGTCCTGCTGGAACTTTTCGGACGCCTGGCTCCCGTCGTTGTGCTGGGCGCCCTGCTTGGCGAGCTGCTCCTGGCGCGCGCGCAACTGCGCCATGCGCGCCTGGACTTGCGCCGCGGCTTCGTGATTGCTGGCGAGCGCGCGCTGGCGCACGCGCTCGATGTCCTGCTCATCGCTGTAGGTCTGCAGCAGCGCCCGGTCGCGGCGCGCCTGCACCTCGGCCGCGCGCGCGGCCTCGCGCTTCGCGGCTTCGGTTTCCGCGGCCTGCTGTTCCTCGGCCGCCTTCGCCGCGCGCTGTTCGGGCGTGAGCGGCGGGTCGATGCGAAACAGCACCATGCCCTGCGCGGAGAGCGCCTCGACCGGTTCCCCGGTGCACTGGGGCGGGATGGTGGAGCCGTAGTACTTGCGGCCCCCCTTGGTGACGCAGCGATAGGAGCGCACCTGCGCGCGCAAGGCTTTGATGCGCGCGCGCTCCTTGGCGTCGTCCGCCTTCGTCTGTGCGAGCGTCGCCTCGGGCGCCGCGGCGAGCAGCAGCGCGCATACGGTGAGCGAGAAGGCTGTACGGTGCATCGCGATCCCCCATGGCCCTTTCATCGCCGAAATTCTAACCCTGCTAGAATCCGCGCGCTCCCGCCATGCATTCCGCCGACCGCGCGTTCATCGCCGAAACCACCGCGAAGATGCTCCTCGAGGTGAAGGCGGTCCTGTTCTCGGAGGACAAGCCCTTCATCTTCACCTCGGGCTGGGCGAGCCCGGTGTACATCGACTGCCGCAAGCTCATCTTCTACCCGCGCATCCGCGGCCAACTGGTGGACTTCGCCACGGCGACGCTCGCACGCGACGCCGGCTACGAGCAGTTCGACGTGGTGGCGGGGGGCGAGACCGCCGGCATTCCCTATGCGGCGTGGATCGCCGACCGCCTCGGCCTGCCGATGCAGTACATCCGCAAGAAGCCCAAGGGCTTCGGGCGCAACGCGCAGATCGAGGGCGACATCCGCGAGGGCGCACGCACGCTGCTGGTGGAGGACCTCACCACCGACGGGCGCTCGAAGATCAATTTCTGCAAGGCGCTGCGCGATGCGGGCGCGGTGGTCGAGCACGTGTTCGTCAACTTCTACTACGGCATCTTCCCCGAGTCGAAAAAGGTGATGGCCGACCTCGGCGTGCGCCTGCACCACCTCGCCACCTGGTGGGACGTGCTGCAGGTGGTGAAGCAGGGCAACTACCTTGCCGCGGCGCAAATCGCCGAGGTGGAGAAGTTCCTGCACGCGCCGGCCGAGTGGTCCGCCGCGCACGGCGGTGCGTCGAGCTTTCCGTCCGCTTGAGGGTACTGACCCTCAACGTCAACGGCATCCGTTCCGCGGCGAAGAAGGGCCTGTTTCGCTGGCTCGCCGCGCAGAAGGCCGACGTCGCCTGCCTGCAGGAGATCAAGGCGCAGGAGTCGGACCTCGACGACGCGCTGCGCGCGCCCAAGGGGTTCCACTGCCATTTCTTCACGGCGCAGAAGAAGGGCTACGCCGGCGTTGCCCTCTACAGCCGCGTCGCGCCGGACAAGGCGGTGAAGGGCTTCGGCGTGCGCGAGTTCGATGAGGAGGGCCGCTACCTCGAAGCCACCTTCGGCAAGCTGAAGGTGGTGTCGCTGTATCTGCCGTCCGGGTCCTCGGGGGAGCACCGCCAGGCCTCGAAATTCCGCTTTCTGGAGGCGTTCGTGCCGCAGCTGAAGAAGCTCTCGCGCTCCGGGCACGAGGTGCTGCTTTGCGGCGACTGGAACATCGCGCACCGCGAGATCGATCTGAAGAACTGGCGCGCCAACCAGAAGAACTCCGGCTTCCTGCCCGAGGAGCGCGCCTGGCTGACGCAGGTGTTCGACCAGCTGGGGTGGGTGGACGTGTTCCGGCGCCTGAACGCGAAGCCCGAGCAGTACACCTGGTGGTCCAACCGCGGCCAGGCCTGGGCGAAGAACGTGGGCTGGCGCATCGACTACCAGATCGCCACGCCGGGGATCGCCGCCCGGGCACGCAAGGAGTCGATCTACAAGCGCAGGCGTTTTTCCGACCACGCGCCGCTCACGATCGACTATGAGTACCGGCTCTAGCCGGCTGCCGGAAAGCATTCGCCCCTTCTTCGAGGCCGCGCCGCTCGCGGCGCTCGCGCTCGGCATCTCCTCGGGCTTCGCCTTCGCCATGATCGGCGCGACGCTGACCACGCGCCTTGCGCAGTACGGCGTCGACAAGCGGGCGGTGACCGCCTTCGCGCTCACGTTCCTCGCCTACAACCTGAAGTTCCTGTGGGCGCCCCTCGTCGACACCGTGCGCCTGCCCCTGATTGGCCGTTTCGGCCAGCGTCGCAGCTGGCTGTGGCTCGCCGGCGTGCTGGTGATGGCCGCGGTCGCCTTCCTCGGGTTCGCCGATCCGGGCGAATCGCTTTTCGTGGTGGCGCTCGCCGCGATTGCGGTGGGCGTGGCCGGGGCGACCTTCGACATCATCGTCGACGCCTACCGCATCGAGCTGCTGGAGCCGCGCCAGCTTGGCGTCGGCTCCGGCATGTCCCAGTACGGCTGGCGCATCGGCGCGGCCGCGGCGGGCGCGCTGGCCCTGGTGCTCGCGCAGAAGTACGGCTGGGGTGCGGCATACCTCGCGTGCACCGCCTTCGCGCTGCCGGCGATGCTGGTCGGGATGGTGATGGGCGAGCCGCCGCGGCATCGCGAGCCCGCCGTGCCGCGCGGCGTCCTCGGGGCGATGCGCGCCTATTTCAGCCCCCTCGCCGAGTTCGTGCGGCGCCAGGGCGCCCTCGTCGTCCTGCTGTTTGTGCTGATCCACAAGATCGGCGACACGCTCGCCAACCTTACGCTGCGGCTGCTATTCGAGAGCCTCGGCTTCAGCAACCACGAAATCGCCTTCTACGATGTCGGCATCGGCTTCATCGCGCTGCTGGCCGGCATCTTTGCCGGCGGCATCCTCTATGGCCGGCTGGGCATGAAGCACGCCGTCCTCGCGAGCCTCGTCCTGATGGCGGTGTCGAACGTCGGCTTCGCCGCGCTGGCGGCGGTGGGCCACAGCAACTGGGGCATGGCCGCCGCGGTCGGCTTCGAGAACTTCGCCAGCGGCATCGGCGGCGTGACGGTGGTCGCCTATCTCTCCGCGCTGTGCAACCTGCGCTTCACCGCCACCCAGTACGCGCTTTTGTCGGCGCTCGCCAGCATCGCCGGGCGCTTTCTCACCGGGACGACGGCGGGATCACTGATCGATGCGTTTGGCTACGTGAATTTCTATCTGCTCACCACCGTCGTCGCGCTGCCGGGCGTGATCCTATACTGGCTGATGATCCGCTCCGGGCTGGCCGAGCTGTCGATCGGCTCGGCCGGCACGGCGGGCGAAGGCGACGCGCGGCGGTGAAGTCCCCTGTCGTTCAGGGCTGAATCTGCGCGCGCACTTCGCCGCCCTTGTGGCGTGCCGTGTGCACGTTCACGTAGAGCTCGCCCGCTTTCCAGGCCTTGATCTGCGCAGCCGTGAGCTTGCGGCCTTCCGGTACGCTGTAGGTGTCGCCCTGCTTTGCGAGCGGCACGATCACCGGGCCGTTCCTGCCCTTGGCGCCCAGGTGGATGTGAGCCGCCGTGCCCGCGACGCCCTCGGTCGAAACGCTCCCGGTGATCGTGCCGTCATCCGCGAGCCGGAAGCTGCCGCTCCCCGATCCCGTGACATTGACCGGCGGCACTTCCTCCGCCCCGCTCAGCTTCACGCCGACGGCGTTGCTGCCCGGAATCCAGTGCGGCAGCGTGCCTTGCACCTGCGCGCAGCCCGCCAGAACGAACGCCGCGACAATCGCCAGCATCTTCAGTGCCTGCGCGCTCATGATCGTGCCTCCTTCATTGTGGACGGCAGATCCTGCGCCGTAAGCCCGCGCCCGGTCAAGCCCCGCGGGGGCTAGGCCGTGACGCGGTACACGGCGATGCTGCCGAGGAGGTTCGGCAGCAGGCGTACCGGCCGCCCGCCGTGCAGCACCGCGCGCTCGCGGATCGTCGCGCCCAGCTGCGCGCACAGGTCCTCGAAGTCGGCGAGGGTGCACAGGTGCACGTTCGGCGTGTTGTACCACTGGTGCGGCAGTTCCTCCGACACGGGCATGCGCCCGGCGAGCACCTGCAGGCGCGCCTGCCAGTGGCCGAAGTTGGGAAAGGACACGATCGCCTCCTTGCCCACGCGCAGCATCTCGCGCGTCAGGAACTCGATGCGGTGGATGGTCTGCAGGGTCTCCGAGAGGATGACGTAGTCGAAGCTGCCGTCCTGGAACAGCGCGAGCCCGGACTCCAGGTCGAGCTGCAGGACGTTCACGTCGTTGCGCAGGCTGGCGAGGACCTCCGCGTCATCGATCTCGACGCCGTAGCCGTGCGCCTGGTTCCTTTCCCACAGGTGCTTGAGCAGCGAGCCGTCGCCGCAGCCCAGGTCGAGCACCCGCGCGCCCGGCGCCACCCACTGCGCGATCGTTTCGAGGTCGGGGCGCGTCACAGCTCGATGTTGCCGAAGTAGGCGGCGAGCGCGCCGTGGTAGCGCGGGTCTTCCAGCAGGAAGGCGTCGTGCCCGCCCGGCGCGTCGAGCTCGAGGTAGGAAACGATGCGCCGGTTGTCGAGCAGCGCCTTCACCAGGACGCGAGAGCGCGCGGGCGCGAAGCGCCAGTCGGACTTGAAGGACACCACGAGGAAGGCTGCCTTGGCGCGCGCGAAGGATGCCGCCAGGTCGCCGCCGAAGTCGCCCGCCGGGTCGTAGTAGTCGAGCGCCTTGGTGATGCGCAAGTACGTGTTGGCGTCGAAGTAGGTGGAGAACTTGTCGCCCTGGTAGCGCAGGTAGCTCTCGATCTCGAAGTCGATGTCGAAGTCGAAGCCCGGCGCAGCCCGGCGCAGCGCACGCCCGAACTTCTCCATCATCGCGTCGTCGGACAGATAGGTGATGTGGCCGATCATGCGCGCGATGCGTAGCCCCCGGCGCGGCACCACGCCGTGCTCGTAGTAGTGCCCGCCGTGGAAATCGGGATCGGTCATGATCGCCTGGCGCGCGACTTCGTTGAAGGCGATGTTCTGCGCCGAGAGCCGCGGCGTGGAGGCGATCACCAGGGAGTGCCCGACGCGATCCGGATGGGCGAGCGCCCACTGCAGGGCCTGCATGGCGCCCAGCGACCCGCCGATCACCGCGGCGAAGCGCTCGATGCCGAGGTGGTCGGCCAGGCGCGCCTGCGCCGCCACCCAGTCCTCGACCGTGACCACGGGGAAGTCGGCGCCGTAGGGCTTGCCGGTGGCGGCGTTGACCGAGGTCGGGCCGGTGGAGCCGAAGCAGCCGCCGATGTAGTTGTTGCCGATGACGAAGAAGCGGTTGGTGTCGAGGGGCTTGCCGGGACCGACGAGGTTGTCCCACCAGCCAACGTCCTCAGGATTCGCCGCGTAGGTGCCGGCGACGTGGTGCGAGGCGTTGAGCGCGTGGCACACGAGCACCGCATTCGAGCGCGCGGCGTTCAGGGTGCCGTAGGTCTCGTACGTCAGCTCGAAGCGCGGGATCTCGGCGCCGCTGCGGAACCGGAACGGCTCCTCGAACGCCGCGCGCTTCGCTTCCACGATGCCGACCGACCCGGCCATGCGCCCTCGCCACGAAAAAAGCCCGTTCAGCTTTCGCGAGAACGGGCTTTGCGGGCCGGTCTCTTTAGCGGCATTTGTAGAGCGCCCGCAAGCTGAACATCAAATCGGCGCTGGCGCGGATTATAGCCGGGCGGCTCCGCTTTCGGCCATCGCGTCGATCTCGGGGTCCGTGAAGCCCGCCTCCTTCAGCACCTCGCGCGTGTGCTCGCCGTGCCGCGGCGCGTGGCGCCGGTACTCCGGGTGCGTCTCCGACCACTCCGAGGGCACCTTCATCGACAGGAGCTTGCCCTCGCTCGGGTGCTCGATCTCGCGGAAATAACCGATCGCGCCCAGGTGCGGGTCGCGCAGGATGTCCTCGAGGCTGTTCATGCGCTGCACCGGAATATCGGCGCGCTCGAACGCCTGCAGCCAGTGCGCCGTCGTCTGCTTTGTCATCTCGGCGGCGACGAAGCCGTACACCGCGTCGTAGTTCTGGCTGCGGCCCGTGGGCGAGGCGAAGCGCTCGTCCGCCAGCATGTCCTGGCGCCCGATCATCTCGAAGAACGCCTTCCAGTGCTTGTCGTTGTAGATCAGCACGCAAACATAGCCGTCGTGCGTCTCGTACGGGCGACGGTGCTTGGAAAGCATGCGCGTGTAACCGCCTTCGCCGAGCTGCGGCTCGAAGGTATAGCCGCCCATGTGCTCGCCGAGCACGGTCTGCAACAGGCTCTCGAACATGGGCACATCCACACGCTGGCCCTTGCCGGTCCGCTCGCGGGCATAGAGCGCGGCGCACACGGCATTGACCACGTGCAGGCCCACCGAGCGGTCGGCCATGGTCGCCGGCACGAAGCGCGGCGACTCCGCGCCCGACTCGCGCAGCAGCCACGGCAGGCCGCAGGCGCCCTGGATCAGGTCGTCGTAGGCGGCCTTCGCCGCATAGGGGCCGTTCTGGCTGTAGCCGAAGGCGCCGACATAGATCAGCTTCGGGTTGACCGCCTTCACGTCCTCGTAGCCGAGCTTCAGGCGCGCCATCGCCTGCGGGCGGATGTTGTAGACCAGTACGTCGGCTTTCGCTGCGAGCGCGAGGCAGGCGGCGCGCGCCTCGGGCTGCTTGAGATCCAGCACGATGCCGCGCTTGTTGCGGTTGGCATTCAGAAAGATGTGCCCCATGCCCTTGGACCGGAACGGCCACACGTGGCGCATGATGTCGCCTTCGGGCGGCTCCACTTTCACCACGTCGGCGCCGAAGTCGGCGAGGATCTGCGTCGCGTAAGGCCCCATCACCACCGTGGTGAGGTCCAGCACGCGTACGCCGTCGAGCGGTCCGGCCATGTCGTGACTCCTCAGGCGTTCAGTTTCGCGAGCAGCTCGCGCGTCTTCGTCGCATCGGCCGAGCGCAGCACTTTCTGCGCAAGCGGCCGCGTCTGGGTGAGGCGCGTTTGCAGCACGCGCTCCTTGATCGCCAGCAGTTGCGTCGGGTGCATGGAGAAACTGCGCAGCCCGAAGCCCAGCAGCAGGCGCGTGAGCGCCAGATCGCCCGCCATTTCGCCGCAGACCGCGACCGGCGTGCGGGCGCGGCTGGCCGCCTGGATGACGTGCGCGACCAGATGCAGTACCGCCGGGTGCAGCGGATCGTACAGGTGCGCCACCGCATCGTCGGTGCGGTCGATGGCGAGCGTGTACTGGATCAGGTCGTTGGTGCCCAGGGACAGGAAGTCCAGGCGCTGCATGAACATCGGCAGCGCGAGCGCCGCCGCCGGGATCTCGATCATGCCGCCGACCGGGATCGACTTGTCGTAGGGCAGCCCCCTGGCGTCGAGCTGTGCCTTGGCCTGGCGCACGAAAGCGAGCGCCTGGTCCACCTCGTGCGCGTGCGCCACCATCGGCAGCAGGATCCTTGCCTTGCCGTAGTGCGAGGCGCGCAGGATGGCGCGCAGCTGCGCGAGGAACATGTGCGGCTCGGCGAGGCAGTAGCGGATGGCGCGCAACCCCAGGGCCGGATTGGGCATCGGCTGCGGGTGGCCGGTGAGGCCCTTGTCCGCACCCACGTCGAGGGTGCGGATCACCACCGGCTTGCCCTTCATGGTGCGCGCCACCTCGCGGTAGGCCTCGAACTGCTCGTCTTCGCCGGGGAGGCTCGAGCGGTTCATGAACAGGAACTCGGTGCGGAACAGGCCCACGCCCTGCGCGCCGGCCTCGTGCACCTTGTCCAGGTCCTGCGGCAGCTCGATGTTGGCAAACAGCTCGATCGCCGTGCCGTCGACGGTTGCCGCGGGCGTGCTGCGCAGGCGCTTCAACTTGCCGCGCTCCAGCTCGTGCCGCGACTGGCGCAAGCGGTACTCGGCGAGCACCAGCGGATCGGGGTTCACCACCAGCACGCCCTGGATGCCGTCCACCACCAGGAGCTCGCCCTCGCGGATCATGTGGCGCGCGTGGTGCAGCCCGACGAGCGCCGGGATATTCAGGCTGCGCGCGAGGATGGCGGTGTGCGAGGTGACGCCGCCCAGGTCGGTGACGAAGCCGCCGTACTCGTGGCGCTTGAACAGCAGCATGTCGGCGGGCGACAGGTCGTGCGCCACCACGATCAGCTTGTGCTCCTCGGCGCGCGCCGGTGCCGCCGGCGCCTGGTCGCCGATCAGCGCCTTCAGCACGCGCTCCACCACCTGCTGCATGTCCGCCTTGCGCTCGCGCAGGTACGCGTCCTCGAACTGCGCGAACTGATCGCCCAGGGTCTCCATCTGCTGTACCAGCGCCCACTCGGCGTTGCAGCGGCGCTCGCGGATGATCTCGCGCGGCGCGTGCGACAGCGACGAATCCTCCAGCATCATGCGGTGCAGGTTGATGAAGGCGCCGAACTCCGCGGGCGCGTCGGCGGGAATCTGCTGCTCGAGCAGCGCCAGCTCGTGCTTGGCGCGCGCGATGCCGGCGTCGAAGCGGAAGATCTCGCCCGCCACCGCCGACTCGGGGATCTCGTAGTGCGCCACCTCCAGGCGCGCCGAGGACACCAGGTGCGCCTGCCCGATGGTGATGCCCGGGCCGACGCTCGAGCCCTGCAGCACGAAGTTCATTCGGACTCGCCGAAGCGATCGGCGACGAGCTCGCGGATGGCGGCGAGCGCCGCTTGCGCGTCGGCGCCTTCGGTTTCCACCGTGATGCAGGCGCCTGTGCCGGCCGCGAGCATCATCACGCCCATGATGCTCTTGGCGTTGACGCGCCGGCCGTTGCGCGTGAGCCAGATCTCGCTCTGGAAGCCGCTCGCCACCTGGGTGAGCTTGGCCGAGGCGCGCGCGTGCAGTCCGAGCCTGTTGGTGACGAGGAGCTCGGCGCTAGGCACCGCAGCGGTCCGTGTTCATGTGCACCACGCCCTCGGCGCCGCCCGAGAGCGCGCGCTGCACCGCCGCCGGCAGGGAACCATTGCGGCTCGAAAGCACGCGCACCAGCATGGGCAGCGACACGCCGGCGACGCCTTCGATGCGTCCGTCGGCGAGCAGGCGCGCCGCCACGTTGCAGGGCGTGGCGCCGAACATGTCGGTGAGCACCAGCACGCCCGCGCCCTCGTCCAGGCGCGCGGCAAGCGCGCGCGCGCGCTCGAGCACCGCATCCGGATCGTCGTTGCGCGACACGCCGAGCGCCGCGGTGCGCGCTTGCTTCGCCCCAAGGATCTGCTCGGCACTCGAGAGCAGCGCCTCGCCGATGGCGCCGTGCGAGAGGACCAGGACGCCGATCACCGCGCCACTCGCGCTTCGAGCGCCTGGATGAACACCTCGCCCGAATCGTAGCCGGTCTGATCCTGGATTTCGCGAAAGCAGGTGGGGCTGGTGACGTTGACCTCCGTCAACCAGTCGCCGATCACGTCCAGTCCCGCGAACAGTATCCCGCGCGCGGCCAGCGGCGGTCCCATGCACTCGGCGATCTCCCGGTCGCGCGCCGAGAGCGGCTGCGCCACGCCCTTGCCGCCGACGGCGAGGTTGCCGCGCGTCTCGCCGGCCTTGGGAATGCGCGCCAGCACGTAGGGCGCGGGCCGGCCCTCGATGACGATGATGCGCTTGTCGCCTGCGCTGATCTCGGGGATGAAGCGCTGCGCCATGACGCTCTCGGCGCCGTGCCGGGCCAGCGTTTCGACGATCACGTTACGGTTGGGATCGTCGTGGCGCACGCGGAAGATGCCGGCGCCGCCCATGCCGGAAAGGGGCTTGAGCACCGCGTCGCGGTGCTCGTCGATGAACGCCTGGAGCATCGGCATGTCGCGCGTCACCAGCGAGGGCACGGTCAGCTCGGCGAATTCGGCAATGGCGAACTTCTCGTTCAGGTCGCGGATCGCCTGGGGCGCGTTGTACACGCGCGCGCCCTGGCGCTCGGCCTCCGACAGCAGCCAGGTGCTCGCCACGTATTCCATGTCGAACGGCGGGTCCTTGCGCATCAGCACCGCGCCGAAGTCGCGCAGCGCGGTCTCGACGGTGCCGTCGCGGCGGAACCAGTCCTCGTCGTTGTCGGTGAGCGCAAGGCGCGTGGCGCGCGCCGTGACGGGCCCGGCGCGCCATGCCAGCGACGGCTGGATGCCTATGTGCACGCGATGGCCGCGGCGCTGCGCCGCGCGCATCATGCACACGGTCGTGTCCTTGTAGGCCTTGATCTCTTCCGGCGGGTCGATGATGAAGAGCAGGTTCACGGGCGATGCGCGCCGCCGGCCGGCGCCCGGGCGCTACTGGTTGGCCGCGGGGGCGGCCGGTTCCTTGAACTTGCCGCCGGACCGGTTGGCCATGTAGACCACTGCACGCGCCATCTCGAGGTCGGACAGGTCCGGGTTGCCGCCGCGCGGCGGCATGGCGCGGATGCCGTTGATCGCGTTCTTGAGCAGTTGCGCGAACGGTGCTTTCACCGGTTTCGCCCAGGCCGCGTTGTCGCCGACCTTGGGCGCGCCGGCGACGCCCGTCTGGTGGCACGTCGCGCACACCGACTGGAATACTTGCTCTCCCGTGCGCGGGCCGGCGGCCGCCGTGGGCGCGGCGGCGCCGAACTCGACACGCCCGACCGGCTGGAGGCGTTCGGCGACCGCCTCCGGCGCAAGCGCGCCGGGATCGGCACTGGGCTTCGAGAGGATCAGGTTGACGATCAGCACGATGCCGATGATCGGCACGACGAAGGCCAGCACCACCACGACGATCAGCTGCTGCGGCGTCTTGATGAAGGAGGAATGCTCGTCGTGCGTGCTCATGCGTCGTGGCCTGCGGGCGTTTATAAAGGTATGATTTTAGCTTGAAAGCGCCCGTAGCTCAGCGGATCAGAGTATTGGCCTCCGAAGCCAAGGGTCGTGGGTTCGAATCCCGCCGGGCGCGCCAGTCATTGACGAAGCTGTGCACTTCCCCCGGCTTTCTTTTCTCCATGAAGCCGATGGCGTCCGCCAAGCCCCGGTGCCTGCCGCGGGCAACCAGCTCGCTTCCGTCCAGCTTGATTTCGTCCACCAGCAAGCGCAGGTAGGCTTTGCCCTGGCCCGAGGTCGGGTCGAAAAAAACACCGCAGCGGGCGCCAAACCGGATACTCTATTTCTATTCGCGCTGTCCTGCCGTGCCAGAACTACGTCGTCGCTTGATCAAGTGCGCGGTAGACGGGGAGAGGGGAAAAAGGAATGGCACGAGGACATTGTGCCGGCACGGGCCGGCTGCGGCGTCTCTCGCGCGCGCGCGCCTCAACCCGTAGGCATGTCAGCCGCAGCTTGCGCTCCGCATGGCCGCGCTGAGCGCGCTCCGGCAAACTGCGGCGTCGGCCTGGCGACGCGGTCGCGCAGCGTTCCGGCATTTCGGCGGTAGCCGCCGCGCGCCTTTCAAGCGCAAGCCGATTTTCGAGGCGCTCGAGCTGCGCGTGCTCCTGTCGGCCGACTTCCTTCCCATCGCGCCCGCGGGCGCGATGGTCAGCGCTTCGGCCCAGACCGGACAGTTTCTTACTGCGACCTCGGACGTTTCGTACACCCTGTCGCTGGACGCCGGGCAGAAGGTCTCCGTCGCCTTCAGCACCGCGGCCGCCGATCTGCAGGCGCGCATCCGGCTCATCGGCATCGACGGCAGTACCTTGCTGGGCGAGGCCTCGGCTTCGGCGCCCGGCGAGATGGTGCTGCTCGATTCCATCGTTGCCCAGAATGCCGGCGACTACAGCCTCGTCATGCACAACCTGGACGGCGCGGGCGACTTCCGGGCGGATATCTACCTCAATGCGACCGTCGAAGGCGAGGCCGTCGGCGGCGCGCACAACAACGACCTCGCCTCGGCGCAAGCCCTGGCGCCTTCC
>Ga0209705_10000001_pt1 | contig 180049 bp, 159 predicted proteins | sample PPLLaktember2015_5_FD_187262 | JGI IMG/M metagenome (GOLD analysis project Ga0209705, IMG submission 187262) | Freshwater sediment microbial communities from Prairie Pothole Lake near Jamestown, North Dakota, USA - PPLs Lake P8 Core (1) Depth... | ecosystem: Environmental > Aquatic >... | reverse complement strand
GATGGTGCCGAGCGAGTGACCCACCACGTGGGCACGCTTTGCACCGAGCGCGCCCAGCACGCGCAGCGCCGCCTGCACGAAGCGCTCGATCGACAGCATCCCTTCCACGCGATGCGACCGGGCGGAGCCCGGCAGATCCATGCGCACGGCCTTCATGCGCAGGAACGCGCCCATGACGGGCGTCCAGGTGTTGGACGATCCCCCCAGTCCGTGGATCATCAGCACCGCATCGCCCTCACCATCCACCTCGACAGCCACACGCTCGATGAACTGCGTAGTCATGCCGCGCTGAGGGTCCAGCGGCTGTGGGCACTCTTCAGCTCGGGCTCGCGCACGAACTGCCCGTCCTTCATCACGGCCAGCAGCCGCTTGCGGTCCTGCAGCACGGTGATGTCGGCGAGCGGATCGCCGTCCACCAGCAGCAGATCGGCGAGGAAGCCTTCCTTGACCTGGCCTAGCTCGTTCCCCCGCATCATCATCTGGCCACCCAGCCGGGTGGCCGACAGCAACGCCTCCATCGGAGTGAAGCCCAGATGCTTGACGAAGTACTCGAGGTCCTTCGCATTGGTGCCATGCTTGATCCACGCAAAGCCGTAGTCTCCGCCGGGCAGGATGCGGATGCCGCGCCTGTGCATCTTCTTCAGCGACTCGATCGCGATCTCGAGCTCGCGGTGATAGCCCATCTGCTTGGCGATGTCGGGCGTAATGCCGAACTCGCCGGCGTGATAGGAGGTGTTGATCAGCCAGGCGATGCCGGGCGCAACGAAGTGGTTGTCCTTGTTCGCCTCCAGCAGGTCCAGCGCCTCCTCGTCGGTGAAGCTGGCGTGGTAGATGATCTCGATGCCGTGGCGGATGCACTGTTTGACCGACTCGCAGGAGCGGGCATGGGCGGAGACGCGCTTGCCGCGCAGCTTCGCCTCGCGTACCGCCATCGCCACCTCCTCGTCGGTCATCGGCGTGAACTCTGCGGGAAGCCCGGCGATGTACTCGCCCGACAGGTTGAGCTTCACCGTGTCGACGCCGTACTTGAGGAACATGCGCACGCACTTGCGCATCTCCTCCGGACCGTTGACCACCGCGCCGAAGCTGAACTCCGGATACGGCAGATGTGGGAGCGTCTCGTCGGCCAGCCCGCCCGGGACAGTGATTTCCTGGCTGGCGGCGAGATAGCGTGGTCCGGGAATGCGTCCTGCCTCGATCGCGTTGCGAATCACCACGTCGAGCCGAGGCTTGGCCGTCGCTGCACCGACGCAGGACGTCCACCCCATGTCGAGATAACGCTTGGCAACGTGCGCGCACCACAGGATGTGCTCCTCGGGCGGCATGCGCTGGATCGCGTTCAGGCTCGGCTGGTCGTTCCAGGAGAAGTGCGTGTGCGCCTCGACCATTCCCGGCATCAGAGTGGCGCCGGCTGCGTCGATCGTCTGCACACCGGAAGCCGGGGTAGCGCGCCCGCCGCGGGCGATGCGGGCAATGCGGTTGCCCTGGATGAACACTTCGCCGGTATACGGTTGCGCGCCGCTGCCGTCGAAGATGCGGACGTTGGTGAAGACTACGTTGGCCATGGTTGCCTCTCCTGCTATTCGACCGGGTTGTCGAGGACGCCGATGCCGTCGCAGAAGAGATTCCGGCGCGGACGCGGGAGCGGTGCATCGAGCCTGACTGCCGATAGCGGCAGACGCGGACCTGCGGGCGACGGAAAGGGCCGGTCCTCTGCGAGATGCTCGATCAGCGCCAGCGCACCGGTTTCCTGGGCCCGCTCGCCAAGGGCAAGAGGCGTGAGCTCGCTGCCGTCCACCGAAAGGCGGCCGACGTGGCGCTTCCCACCCCACCAGTACGTGGCAAGCTTCAAGCTCTCCTCCGCGCGCACGCTGCGATGACGTGCTTTGTTGCCGGAACTATCCGGTGATGCTGCGTCGCAACTCAAGACAAGGGGCTCGCAATGAGACGCTTGTCTTACAGCGATACGCGGGTATCCTATGGATGCCGCCAGACGAGTGTCAAGCAGAATACCAGCGGGAATGTCAGCTCGACCCCAGCCCACCACCCATTCTCTGCCGCCTCCCCAGGCCGGCCCCCGGGCCAGGACCTACCGCCTGCTCATCGAACAGGCGATGGACATAGCGCGCTCCGGGCACGTACCTACTGTGGCCGAGGTCGCGATGCGCGCGAACGTCTCGCGCGCGACCGCCTACCGCTACTTTCCGAGCCGCAGCAAGCTGGTCGCTGCGATGGTGCATCGCAGCCTGGGCCCGGTACGAGGCTGGCGCTCCATCTCGAAGGACGGGCGCGCCCGCGTGGCTGATCTGTTCGAGCAGACCTTCCCCCGCTTCAAGGAATACGAGCCGCAGCTGCGCGCTGCCCTGATGGTGGCGGTCGAGCACCAGCTCCAGGAGCGCGCCGGTCTGCTGGAGGAGGAGCCGTACCGCCGTGGTTTCCGCATCGGCATCCTGGAGCATGCGGTCGCGCCGCTCAAGCCGGCCCTCGGACCGAAAGCCACCCATCGCCTGGTAATGGCCCTGGCGCTGGTCTACGGCATCGAGCCTTACGTGATCTGGAAGGACATCTTCGGCGCCAACGACCGCGAGGTCGAAGGCCTGGCCCGCTGGATGGCCAACGCGTTGGTGGACGCCGCCCTGCGCGATGCACGCAAACCCAACGGGCACCGCACCGCCGGCCGATCCGGCCAGATCTAGCCCGGGCAACCCGCTGCCCGGGCACAGCCCGCTACGCGGACCAGGACCGACAAGGAGGGTGCCGGGCCAGCGCAATCTCGACAAAACCAGCTAGCCTGCCGCCCCACTCCGCGTTAATATCTTTCCCGGAGACCTGTAGTACGCGCGCACGGCGCATACGAACTAGGGAGGACCACCTCCTATGCTGGAAGAGCTGCTGGCCAGCCCGGGCACCCGGGCTCTGGTCCAATACCTCATCGCCCCGGAGACCCGCCTCGCGGTGCTGGTCCCGGGCGTCATCTCGCTCGCAATCCTCGCCTTCTATGCGCGCAAGGGCAAGCTTTCCCGCCGCCTGCAGCTGGTCTGGGTCCTCACCCTGGGCATGAGCTTCTACTTTGCGCGCTGGGAGATCACCGATGAAGCCCAGCGGCTGTATATCTACAGCGCCTTCTCGGTCGCTTGCGTCTTGCTGCTGTTCAAACGCATCTACGTGGCCCCTGCATTGGCCTACGCTCTGACTTTCCTGGCGCTGTGGTGGGTGGACGTCGTGCACGCCTTGTGCCGCGCACTGGAATGCGGAGCTGACCTGGACCAGTTCTACCGCGGCGTCGGCGGCGCGGGCGCGGTGGACGGGCTGGTACTCGTGCCGCTGATGACTGCGGCGGCCGTAGCCTACGCTGCCGGCCGCATCCGGTCGCGCGGGGAGCGCCTGGCCGAGATCTAGGATTTCGGCTCAGCCCTCGGCCGAGCCACCCTGCTGCGACATCCCCGCCGTTATGGTGAAGCGCAGCGCATCTTCCATGGACATCTGAACCGGCGCCACCATCGTGCGCGGCAGCAGCAGCGTGTAGCCACCGATCTGATAGCTCATGGGCAGATAAACTGCGATGGTGTCCTTCCCCTCTACACCCAGCGGCAGCCCGGACAGATCCTGTCGTGTGACGAACCCGAGCAGGTACATATCAGGCGCGACTTGTACGCGAACCACCTGCTGGCCCGCGGCCTGCTCCTTCGACGTGCTGGAGATGAAGCCGGCGAAGTCCTTGATGGCGCCGTAAACGGTCTTCACCAACGGAATCCGCAGCACCAGGCGCTCGCCATAGCCCAGGAGCTTGCGCGCGACGTACAGCTCCATCACTAAACCGACGCCAAACACCAGCACCGCGCCTGCAGCGATGCCCAGGCCCGGAACATACAGCCAGTCCGGCAGGAACGCCCTCAGCGGGCGACCCAGCACCGACTCTGCAAGTGAGCCGAGCCACCAGAGGATGTAGACCGTCAGGGCAATGGGCAGGATCGTGACCAGCCCCCGCAGGAACGTCGCAGTGATGTGCTTCAATGGCTTCCCCTGTGTAGATTGGGAACGTGTCTCGCTCGCTCCGGCACGCAATTCGGCGCGGAAGCTCGCTTGTCGGCGGAGGGCTCGACCCAAAAGCCACGCAGCGCCTTCCCCTGCTGTTCGCCATCGATGGATGCTCGGCATCCTCGACGGTCTCTGCTACGAGCTCCGCTGTAATCCGCGTACCGGAGCGAGCGGTTACTGCGCGTCAGACATCGGCTGCAGCTCGTGTGGCAACGACTGCGAAGCGGACAGCGGCGGCGGAGCTTCCCGCGCAACAGGCTCACGCCTGCTGAGAAAAGGGCCGTTATGATCGCACAACGCCAAGTCCGATCTGATGACTCCGGGAATCAGAGCTCGCTCGCGGCGCGCAGCACCCGGAGGGCGGCGCAAGCGGCGCCGTAGCCGTTGTCGATGTTCATCACGGGCAAGCCGGGGGCGCAGCTCGACAGGATCGAGTGCAGCGCCGAGTTCCCACCCTGTGCCACCCCGTAACCGACCGAGGTCGGTACACCAATGACCAGTCCCGGTACGAGGCCTGCGAGGACCGTCGGCAGAGCCGCGTCCATCCCGGCAACCGCGATGACGATCGGTGTGCGGCGTATCTCGTCGATGCGCTCCAGCAGGCGCCAAAGCCCCGCCACGCCGACGTCCGTGATCTCCACCACCGGCTCCCCGTAGTAGCGCAGCGTGCGCGCAGCCTCGCGGCTCACCGCCACGTCCGAAGTACCGGCCGCCACCACGGTGACCCGTGCCGCATCGCGAACCGGTGCATGCGGCGAGGCGAAGAAGCCGGTGCGCGAGACCGGTTCGTAGTCGATGCGCGCGCGATGATGCTCGGGAAGCTCAATGAACTGCGTCTCGTGCAGGCGCGTTAGCAGGAGCCGCAGCCCCTTCTCCTGCGCTTGGTCGAGAATGCGCGAGACGTGACCGGCCGTCTTGCCCGCGCAGAAGATCGCTTCGTCGAAGCCGATGCGAGCGGCGCGCTGCAGGTCGAGCTTGATGTCGTGGTCCATGAGGACAGCGTGAGGAGTAAGGAGTGAGGAGTGAGGGCTAGAGGCGCGGCGTGTCAGCTGTCATCGCCCTTCACATCGCCAGTAGATCATCAGCGCGAAAGCGCCGAGCGTACTGGCTCCTCACTCCTCACCCCTCACTCCTCACGCAGTTGCTTCAAATGCAGGAACGCACTACCGACCCGATACGGCTCAAAGGCCACCGGCCGGTCCCGGCCATTGGCCGCAAACAGATCGCGGATCCGAGCACGCAGGGCACGCTGCGCAGCCTCTCCCATGTGCTCGAGGGTGGCCGCATCGAGCTCGATGACCACGCCACCCGCCCGCACACGGCAGCGCACCGTCTTCGGAGAGAGCACGTCCCTCACCAGACGTTCGGCGCTGTGAATCAGCGCCAACACAGCCGGGTCGATGGCGATGCCGGTCTCGACGCGGCTGGACAGACACGGCGAAGCGGGCAGCTCGGCGATGTCGCCCAGGCCCAGGTGCCGCGCGAGCTGGCGGACGTCGCTCTTGCGCAACCCCGCTTCCACGAATGGATGCCGCACACCATGCTCCTGCGCAGCGATCAGGCCGGGCCGGTACTCGCCGAGATCGTCGAGATTGGTGCCGGATACGATCTGCGCGCCGGTGTGCGGCTTGATCGCGCCGTACAGGCTGGTCTTGCAGTAGAAGCAGCGGTTGACCGGGTTGCGCAGGTAATCCGCGTTGTCGAACTCGCCGGCGTCGATCACGTGCAGGGCCCACCCGTTGCGGTCGGCCAGTGCACGAGTGCGCTGCGTCGCCTCGCGCGGCACAGCTGCAGACACCGCGTGATACATCACGCAGCGCTCGTCGAGCAAGCGATGCGCGAACGCAGCGAGCGTCAGGCTGTCGACACCGCCGCTGACCGCGACAGCCACTTCGCCCATGCCGGACAGCACGGTTTCCAACGCCGCCAGCTGCGCGAGCTGCTCACCCATTCTTCTTCAGTCCTTCGCTTTCCGCCTCGCGCCGGGTCTCCTCGCGCGCGGCCCGCCCGCCGCCCACCGCGAGCAGATCGTCGCTCTCCGCTTTCGCCGTGTGGCTCCCCGGCCGCTGCGCCAGCTTCACCCGCACCCGGCGCCCGCCGACTTCGATAGTCTCCTGCCGGCGCGGCAGCACATGGCGCTCGATGATCTGAGACCGCAGCCCGAGCGTGGAGGTTTCGTTGAAGCAGGCCTCGATCACCTGCTGCGCACCATCCGGCTCGGCCAGTACCTGGATGTGAGCGGTCATGCGCCCCTTCTTACCGAAGGCGGGTATCTGCATCACATCCAGAACCGAAGGGTAGGTACGTAGATGGTCCAGCGCAATCGCGAGGTCTTCGGGCGTCTGATCGTCCACCTCGAAGGCGATCACGGCAACGCGGTCGCTGCGCCCCTCGGCCTCGGCGTCCTCGAATGCAAGCACGCGCAGCACGTTGCTGATGCCGCGAAACACCCTAGTGCCGAAGCCGTAGCCGCTGCGCAACAGGCGGCGCGGCGTGCGATCGGTGTTCTGTGTCGCGCCCAGGTGATTGAGGATGGCCGCACCGGTCGGCGTCACGCGCTCGCCCGCGAGCCCGTCGTCGACGAACTCGTAACCCTCGAGCAGGCGCGAAGCCGCCGGGGAAGGCACGGGAAGCAGGCCGTGCGCCGTCCTGGTCCTGCCGCGCCCGAGCGGAAGCGTCGAGACCGACCAGCTCGCGCCGGGGAATGCCGCGATGAGCGCCGCGGCGCCGACGATATCCGCGATCGAATCCCAGCCGCCCAGCTCGTGGAAGCTGACCGCCTCGGTGGCGTGGCCGTGGATCTCGCCTTCGACCTGCGCCAGCAGCGTGAAGATGGCGATGGCGCGCTGCTTCACCTCGGGAGCAAGCCCGCTTGCGAGCAGCTTGTCGCGGATCTGCGCGAAAGGGGTCTCGTCGTGCTGGTGAGCCAGGCCTTGCCTGTGCGCCTGGTGGTGCGGCTGCTCCCTCCTCCCCGTCGCTTCGCGCCACCCCTCCTCAGGCAGGAGGGGAGGGGCGTGCGGATCGTCCACCACGAAGCGCAGCCCCGCTAGCGCATGATCTCGATGCTCTGCGATCTCGCAGGTCACCTCCGCAGGAAGCCCTGCGGCTCGGATCGCTTCGAGCATGGGCTCGCGCAAGTCCGGAAATGCATCCAGCACGGCGGCGATAAACATATCGCCCGCCACGCCGCCGACGGCATCGAGGTGGAGGTGCATGGAGTGACGCTGGATAAGAGCCCCCTCTCCCTCGACGCCAGAGGGCTGGGGTGAGGGTGGCTGAGCCTGTGTGCCGGCGCCGGCCCCTCCACCGCAACCCCCTCCCGCCCGGGGAGAGGGAACGAGGATCAAACGTGCGCGGCCTCGTGGTGTCTGGCAAGCATCGGGTACAGCGTGCCTTTGGCGTCGAACTTCAGGGCCTCGGGCTCGCCCACGACCTCGAACATGTCGGGGTTCGCGCGCACCTGCGCCATCAGCGGCTCGGACACGTGGATGTCTACGAGATCCAGGGTAGTGCGAATGCGCACGATCTTGCAGTCCTGCGGCTTCACACGCACCACCGTCTTTACCGCGAGCTGGATCGCCTCCTGGTCGGTGTTCATGATCATCGGAATCACGGCGCCATCCAGATACGTCGAGGCGATGATATTGGCGTAGGTCTTGGGAATGTCCATGTCCTTGTACAGGCGCATGGTGATCACGTCCGCCGCGCCGAGACCGGTGGCATTGCCATGCGTCTCGGGGGTGAGCCCCAGCACGACGATCTTCTTGACCAGGGGCTTCATGTCCCACTCGACGAAGCGGCAGTTGCGGCCGGTGATGTTGGGATCCATGCCGGAGCCGCTGATGTTCTTGCCGATTTTCTCGACGATCAGCACGTCCACCTCATCGAAGCGGATGCGCGCCATCATCTCCTTGGCCTTGGCCTGCAGGACCGGCTCGCGCTCCCACAGCTGCTCCGCGGGCACCGCCTCGATGATGGCGGTCTCGTCGGCGGCGTTCTCGACCATGCCCACGCCGAACAGGAAGGTCTTCTTCGCCATGATGAACCTGGCGGTCTTCGGTAGAAGCTCGCCGAACATGTCCATCCCGAAGGTGTGCAGCTCGGTGGCGCCGATGATCTTGCCCATGCCGATCGTCATCATCTTCACGATGCCGCTCTCGATGGCGGCACGGAAGTTGGTGTGCGGCTTGATCCGGCAGACAAACGCGAACGCGTCGGCCGCGGCGGCGAGCTTGTCCATGTAGACCGGCATCCCGTCGAGCTTGCCCAGCTCCACCACATCCATCTGCGCCTGGACCGGGCAGCCCATGGCGGCCTCGGTCACGCCGTAGTCCTCCAGCACCTGGCGCTGGCCTTCGGCAGTCGCGCCGCCGTGGCTGCCCATCGCCGGGAAGATGAAGGGCTTCGCGCCCAGGGCTTTCAACTCGGCGACCGTCTGCTTCACCGCTTCGGCGATGTTGGCGATGCCACGGCTGCCGACACCGAGAGCTATGGTCATCCCCGGCTTGACCTTCGCGCGCACCTCGGGCCGCTTGAACTGCTCGGCCACGGCCTGCCCGACATTGTCGATCCGGGTGGTCTGGAACTTCTGCCGGATATGGACCATGCGTGGGAGAGGGATATCCAGCCCGCCCGCGATGTTCACTTCGATGCGATCGCCGATCATCTCTCCTCCGTGCCGGTGGCCTGATTAGCTTGAAAAGGTGATTAGTTTACCTCTTAAACCCAGGAACCGCAGAGGTGCAGAGAGCGCAGAGAAACCCGGTTGAAAGGAGGGGATGGGACAGCCCTCTGGGTCTTGAGAGTCCCCGCTCCCGCGAGGACGCTGCTTTCGCCCCGCATGCGATGCACGGCAGTGCTCTGCGCCTCTGCGGTTCAGCCTTAAAGGGTTTCAGTCCGAGACCAGTGAAGCGTACAGCTCCACATACTGCGCCGCGCTCGCTCCCCAGCTGAAATCCTTCGCCATGCCGTTCTTCTGGATCTGGCGCCAGAGCTTCTTGTCACCATAGGCGCGCACTGCGCGGGCGACCCCCTCAAGCAGCGCCTGCCGGGTCATGGGTGAGAACAGGAACCCGGTGGCTGTCTTGTTGGCAATGGTCTCGGGCGTGCAATCGACGATCGAGTCGACCAATCCGCCGGTCGCGTGCGCGACCACTGGCGTGCCGTAGCGCTGGCTGTACATCTGGTTCAAGCCGCACGGCTCGAAGCGCGAGGGCATCAGGAAGATGTCGGCACCGGCCTCGATCTGGTGCGCCATGCTCTCGTCGTAACCCACGTGCGCGCCCACCTGCCGAGGATAGGTACGCGCCAGTTGCTGGAAGCCATCCTGCAGATCCGCATCTCCCGAGCCCAGCACGGCCAACTGCACGGGCATGCGCAGGAGGTCGGCTGCGCACTGGAGCACGAGATCGAAACCCTTCTGCTCGGTGAACCGGCCGATCAGGCCGACCAGGGGCAGGGCCTCATCGCCGCTGAGCCCGAGCTTGTCCTGCAGGACCCGCTTGTTCTCCAGCTTCACGGGCAGGCGCGCCGCGTTGTAGTACTTGGCGATGTAGGGATCGCTTTCCGGATCCCAGGCATCGGTGTCGATCCCATTGAGGATCCCGGTCAGAACGCCCGAGCGATGCGCAAGCAGTCCCTGCATGCCCATGCCCAGCGGCTCGAGCTGGATTTCTCGTGCATAGTTCGGGCTGACCGTCGTGATGCGATCGGCGTAATGCAGGCCGCCCTTCAGGAAGGACATGTTGCCGTAGTACTCAACCCCGTCCGGGCTGAACGCGGACGGCGGCACACCGAGGCGGCTCACGGTCACGGGCGGGAAGACCCCCTGGTAGGCGAGGTTGTGGATGGTCATCACGCTCCTGGCCTTCTCACCCGGCATATAGTGCAGATACACGGGCCCCAGCCCGGCCTGCCAGTCGTGACAGTGCAGCACCTGCGGACGCCAGCTGATCGGAGAATGGGCGCTCGCCAGGATGGCCGCGAGGTAGGACAGCAAGCCGAAACGAAGCTCGTTGTCCGGCCAGTCTTTGCCAGTGGTGTCCTGGTACGGTCCGCCGGGGCGGTCATACAGCTGCGGGCAGTCCACGATCAACAGCGGCACGCCGCCCGGCAGCTTGCCGGCCAGGAGCTGGCTGCCGGGCAGCTCGCCCAGCGCCGGTAGGGAAGCCAGCCGCCCCTTCGACTTCACGCCCTCCATGACGGCGGGGTAGCCGGGCATCAGCACGCGCACGTCCACGCCTTGGTACATGAGCGCCACCGGAAGCGATCCGCTCACGTCGGCCAGGCCGCCGGTTTTCACCAGGGGCGCCGCCTCGGAAGTGACGAACAGGGCCGAGAGCTTGCTCTGCGCCATCACCGGCGCTCCGGCACGAGCACCAGCGCCGCCAGGGGCGGCAGGGTGATGGCCGCGGAGTACCCCAGCCCCATCCACGGCAACGCCTCGGCTTCGATGCCGCCGGCGTTGCCCGCGTTGCTGCCGCAGTAATAGGCCGAGTCGCTGTTGAACACCTCCACGTGTCGGCCTGCGGTTGGTAGACCGATCCGGTAGTTGTCGCGCGCTACTGGCGTGAAATTGAGCACCACCACGGCATAGGACCCGTTGCGGGCGCGGCGGATGAAGCTGATGGTCGAATGATCCGCGTCATGACAGTCGATCCAACTGAAGCCCTCCGGTGTGAAGTCCAGCTCGTGCAGTGCCGGAACGTCGCGGTGCAGGCGATTGAGGTCGCCTGCCAGCCGCTGCACGCCCAGGTGCCAGTCGATGGCAAGCAGCCCCCAGTCGAGCTCCCAGCTCGCGCGCCACTCGCGCCCCTGGGCTAGCTCGTTGCCCATGAAGTTGAGCTTCTTGCCGGGCGAGGCGTACTGATAGGCGAGCATCAACCGCAGATTGGCGAACTCCTGCCAGGTGTCGCCCGGCATCTTGTCCAGCAGGGAGCCCTTGCCATGCACCACTTCGTCGTGCGACAGCGGCAGGAGGAAGTTCTCGGTATACGCGTAGAGCTGACCGAAGGTAAGCTGGTTGTGGTGGTAGCGGCGGTGGATGGGATCGAGCCGCATGTAGGACAGCGTGTCGTTCATCCAGCCCATGTTCCACTTCATGGAGAACCCCAGCCCGCCCAGATAGGTGGGCCGCGACACCATCGGCCAGGCGGTGGACTCCTCCGCCAGCGTGAGCGCTCCGGGGAACTCCTCGTGCACCATGACGTTCAGCTCGCGCAGGAAGGCGATGGCCTCCAGGTTCTCGCGCCCACCGTAGCGGTTGGGCAGCCACTCACCGGGCTTGCGCGAGTAGTCGAGGTAGAGCATCGAGGCGACCGCATCCACGCGCAACCCGTCCGCATGGAACTCGGACAGCCAGTAGTGCGCGCTCGACAGCAAGAAGCTCACCACTTCGCTGCGCCCGTAGTTGAAGATGTGCGTGCCCCAGTCCTGGTGGAACCCGAGGCGCGGGTCCTCGTGCTCGTAGAGCGCGGTGCCGTCGAAGTGCGCCAGGGCCCAACCGTCCATCGGGAAGTGTGCCGGGACCCAGTCCAGGATCACGCCGATGCCGGCCTGATGAAAGGCGTCGATCAGCGCCCGCAGGTCGTCCGGCGAACCGAACCGCGCGGTGGCCGCGAAGTAGCCGGTAGTCTGATATCCCCAGGACTCGTCCAGCGGGTGCTCGCTGACCGGCAGCAGCTCCACGTGCGTGAACCCCATGTCGCGCACGTAGGGAACCAGGTGCTCGGCGAGCTCGCGGTAGCTGTAGAAGCGCCCGTCCGGGTGGCGCTTCCACGAGCCCAGGTGGACTTCGTAGATGCTCATGGCCGCGTGCTGCCAGTCCCAGCTGTGGCGACGCTCCATCCAGCCCTCGTCGGCCCACAGGTATCTGCCCTCCGCCCGCACGCGCGCCGCCGTGCCGGGTCTGCGCTCGAACTCGCGCGCGTAGGGGTCGGTCTTGAGCATCACTTCGCCGGTGGCGCGGTTGCGGATCTCGTACTTGTACAGCTCGCCGCCGCGCAGCTCGGGGATGAACAGCTCCCAGACGCCGCTAGAGCCATGCACCGCCATCGGATGCATACGCCCGTCCCAGCGGTTGAAGTCCCCGACCACGCTGACCCGCTCGGCATTGGGCGCCCACACGGCAAAGCGGGTGCCGGCAACGCCGCTGCGCTCCTCGACGTGGCTGCCCAGTGCTCGCCAGGCCTGGCGCAGCCGCCCCTCGTTGAACAGATACAGATCGTGCCCGCTCAGCACCGGCGCAAAGGCGTAAGGGTCGTGAATGTCGCGCACCTTGCCGCCCTCGCTAACCCCCAGTACATGGGGCGCCGGGGGCGGTTGCGTGCCGCACCACTCGAACAGGCCGGCCCGATGCACGCGCTCGAGCGGCGCGAGCCCCGTGGGCAAGCGCAGCCAGACCGCATCGGCGTGCGGCTGGAACACGCGCAGGCGCCAGCCTTCAGGCGTGTGATGCAAGCCGAGCAGTCGGAAGGGGTCGTGCAGGCGCGCCGACAGCAGGGCGTCGATCAGCGGGTCGGAAGCCAGGGAAGAGGAGCTCATGCCAAGGGCGAGCGGTGCGGGCCGTCGATGTTGGTTGTTAGGGGCAGGGTAGCCGGGGCCGGACACCGCACGTATTATAGGCGGCGGGTGCCCGGTTTCCCAGATCTTCCTGCCTGCGCCGGGGGTCGATCGACCGCAGTCGGACCTGCGCCGGAGCGCCCTCAGGTACAGAGCCGCTGGCCGCCGCGGGACGGGCGGACCGCACCAGGCAAGGACGACTACCATGGCACAGGACTCTTCGAGCAGCCAAGCGCGCGGGCCGGCGGGACCAGACGTTCGCTTCATCAGCCAGCTGACCGGCAGCACCTACGGGTTGATCCTGGCGGGGGGCCGCGGCAGCCGGCTGATGCAGCTTACGGACTGGCGCGCGAAGCCGGCAGTGCCCTTCGGCGGCAAGTTCCGCATCATCGACTTCCCGTTGTCTAACTGCGTCAATTCCGGGATCCGCCGCATCGGCGTGGCCACCCAGTACAAGTCGCACAGCCTGATCCGCCACCTGCAGCGCGGCTGGAGCTTCCTGGACGGGCGCTTGAAGGAGTTCATCGACCTGCTGCCGGCCTCGCAGCGCGTGCAGGAGGACACCTGGTATCAGGGCACCGCCGATGCGGTGTATCAGAACCTGGACATCCTCAAGAGCAACAACGCGGAGTACATCCTGATCCTGGCGGGCGATCACATCTACAAGATGGATTACGGGCACATGCTCGCCTACCACGTCTCCCGCCAGGCGGACATGACCGTCGCATGCATCGATGTGCCGGTGGAGGAGGCGCGCGCCTTCGGTGTGATGGGCGTGGACGAGGACCTGCGCGTGCGCAGCTTCCTGGAGAAGCCGCCGAACCCACCCTCCATCCCTGGCCAGCCCGGCCGCGCGCTCGCCAGCATGGGCATTTACATTTTCAACGCCAGGTTCCTTTACGAGCAGCTGGCGCGCGACGCCGACGAACCCAAGTCGAACCACGATTTCGGCAAGGACATCATCCCGCACCTGGTGCCGCGGTATCGCATCTACGCCCACAGCTTCTTCGACAGTTGTGTGGGCATGAACGACAACCGCGCCTATTGGCGCGACGTGGGCACGGTGGACGCCTACTGGGAGGCGAACGTGGATCTGATCCACGTCACCCCCGAGCTCAACCTGTACGACAAGGTCTGGCCGATCTGGACCTACCAGGAGCAGCTCCCGCCGGCCAAGTTCGTCTTCGACGACGAGGGGCGGCGCGGCGGCGCAATCGACTCCATGGTGTCGGGGGGCTGCTTGATAAGCGGCTCGACGCTGCGCCGTTCCGTGCTGTTCTCGAATGTACGCGTGCACAGTTTTTGCACCATCGAGGACGCGGTCATCCTGCCCGACGTCGTCGTGAACCGCCATGTGCGCCTCAGGCGCGTGGTGGTGGACAAGGGCGCGTTGCTGCCCGAGGGGTTCACCGCCGGCTTCGATCCGGAGGAGGACCGGCGGCGCTTCCACGTCACCGAAAAGGGAATCACCCTGATCACCCCCGACATGCTGGGTCAGAAGATCCACCACTAGCTGATCCATGACTGAAAAACGAAACCTGACGCTGGTGCTGCTGTGGCACATGCACCAGCCGGAATTCCGCGACCAGCAAACCGGCGAGTTCCGCCACCCGTGGGTCTACCTGCACGCGCTCAAGGATTACTCCGACATGGCCGCGCACCTGGAGGCCCACCCGAGCGTGCGCGCGGTGGTGAACCTGGTGCCGGTGCTGCTCGACCAGCTCGACGACTATGCACAGCAGTGCGCCAGCGGGCCGCTGCGCGACCCGTTGCTCAGGGCGCTGGCGCAGGAAAACCTCGACCGGCTCACCGCGGGGGAGCGCGAGCGCCTGCTCGATCAGTGCTTCCGCGCCAATCACACCAAGATGATCGAGCCCTTTGCACCGTTCAAGCGCCTGCGCGACCTCTACGAGTTCACCGAAGCGCACGGCGGCGAGGCCACAAAGTATCTGTCCGGGCAGTATTTCGCCGATCTGGTCACGTGGTATCACCTCGCGTGGACCGGCGAAACGGTGCGCCGCGCGCACGAGCCCGTCGTCCGGCTCATGAGCCAGGGGGAAGGCTATACCTACACCGAGCGTATGGAGCTGTTCCAGCTCATCGGGACGGTGTTGCGCGACATCGTCGAGCGCTACCGCAGGCTCGCGGAGTCGGGGCGGGTCGAGCTGTCCAGCACGCCCCATTACCACCCCATCGGTCCGCTGTTGCTCGACTTTGCGTGCGCGCGGGAAGCGATGCCCGACGCGCCGCTCCCGGAAGCGCCTTGCTATCCAGGCGGGCGATCGCGCGTGGGCTGGCATCTCGGCCACGCGATGGACAGCCATCGCCGCCGCTTCGGCACCCCGCCGGCGGGCATCTGGCCGGCCGAGGGCGCGCTGTCCATGCCCTTCGCGCGCATGCTGGCGCAAGCCGACGTGCGCTGGGTCGCGAGCGGCGAGGGTGTGCTGGTGAACTCGCTGCGCGGGAGCGGTCTGCCCGTCGGAGAGCGCGCGCAGTACCTCTACCATCCCTATCGGCTGGATGGAGGGCCCGTATGTTTCTTCCGCGACGACCGGTTGTCGGACCTGATCGGCTTCGAATACAAGAGCTGGCATGGCGCGGACGCGGCCAATCACTTCGTCGAACAGCTCGAGCAGATCCTCGCAGCCGCCCCGAACGGCGAAGAGCCGGTGGTCAGCGTGATCCTCGACGGCGAGAATGCGTGGGAGTCGTACCCGTACAATGCCTACTACTTCCTGCATGACCTTTACACTGCACTGGAATCGCATCCGTGGATTCGCACGGCGACCTGCAGCGACGTACTGGCACGCGCGGCGGCTCCGCCTGTCTTGCCGCAGCTGGTCACGGGCAGCTGGGTCTACGGAAACCTGTCGATCTGGATCGGTTCGCACGATAAGAACCGGGCGTGGGACCTGTTGGCCAAGGTCAAGCACAGCTTCGATCTGGTGATGGCCAGCGGCCGCCTGTCGCAGGAAGAAGCCGAAGCCGCCTCGCGCCAGCTCGCCGTGTGCGAAGGGTCCGACTGGTTCTGGTGGTTCGGCGACTACAACCCGCACGACTCGGTGGCCGCATTCGATCGTCTGTTCCGCGACAACCTGGCGCGCCTGTATCAGCTGCTCAAGCTCACGCCGCCGCGCGAGCTGGACGAACCGGTGAGCCGCGGCGCGGTCGATGCGCAGACCACCGGCGCCATGCGCCGCGCCGCTTGACTCCCAGGCATACCCGCAGAGGCGCAGAGAAACGCGGAGAACGGGAATCTCACGAAGACACGAACGCAAGCATGACCCCTCCCGCGGCCCGCCGATTTGCTCGCTAGGTGGACCGGTGCAATCCCAACGAGATCGGTTTTCTCCGCGCCTCCGCGCCTCTGCGGCTAACGAATTAGACGAATGGCGAAGCCAGTATCCCTGCTGCTGGGCGTGCACGCGCACCAGCCGGTCGGCAACTTCCCGGAGGTGCTGGAGAAGGCGCACGCGCTGTGCTACCGGCCCTTTCTGCAAACGCTGCACCGCTACCCGGACTTCAAGTTCGCCGCGCACTTCAGCGGCTGGCTGCTGCAGTGGCTGTTCGACCGGCATCCGCAGGACATGGCGCTGCTGCGCGAGATGGTGGAGCACGGCCAGGCGGAGCTGTTCGGCGGCGGAGACACCGAGCCGGTTCTGGCCGCGATTCCGACGCGCGACCGCATCGGCCAGATCCGCGCCCTGGCGGACCGGCTGGAACGGCTGGTCGGGCAGCGGCCCAAGGGCGGGTGGCTCACCGAGCGGGTGTGGGAGAGCGGCGTGGTCCCGGCGCTGGCCGACGCCGGCGTGGAGTACGTGACGGTCGACGACTATCACTTCCTGTGCACCGGCATGACTGCCGAGGAGCTGGGCGGCCATTTCGCCACTGAGGAAGATGGCCGCAGCCTGGGTCTGTTCCCGATCTCCGAGGCTTTGCGTTACCGCATCCCCTTTGCTCCTGCAGCCGAAGCAGTCGGTTTCATCGAGCGGCTCGCTGCGAGCCAGCCGGGTGCGGCCGCCATCTACTTCGACGACATCGAGAAGTTCGGCATCTGGCCGCAGACCCACGAGTGGGTGTACGAGAAAGGCTGGCTCACCCACTTTATCGAGGCGGTGCTGGCCTCCCCCATGGTGCGCACGCAGCACTTCGACGAATACCGGGCAGGCACAAGTGGCCGCGGCATCGTCTACCTGCCGACGACGTCTTACGTCGAGATGAACGAGTGGTCGCTGCCGCCGGAGCGGGCGCATGCCTATGCCAACCTCGTGAAGCAGGAGCAGGATCACGGTCGCTACGAGCGCGACAAGGCCTTCCTGCGCGGTGGCATCTGGCGCAACTTCTTGTCCCGTTACAGCGAGTCGAACTGGATGCACAAGCGCATGCTGCAGCTGTCGGCTCGTTTCGACGCGCTGCCTCCCGCGGCGCGCAGCGACCGCCTGCGCGAACTGCTGTATCGGGCGCAGGCCAACGACGCCTACTGGCACGGCCTGTTCGGAGGGCTGTATCTGCCGCACCTGCGGCGGGCCGTGTACAACGCCATGGTGGAGCTGGAGAGCGAGCTGGACCAGCTCTCCCCGCGGCCAGCGCTGTCACGCACCGATGCGGACATGGACGGAGCGGACGAGGTATTCCTCCACAACGGCATCCTGCAGGTCGTGGCGCGCTGCGACTCCGATGCGGCACTGATCGAGCTGGATTCCTATTCGCTGCGCCACAACTTCGGCGACACGCTCAGGCGCCGGGAGGAGCACTACTACCGGAGGATGCACGTGGGAGAGCACCAGCACTTCAGGGGCGAAGGCATCGCTTCGGCCCACGACCGGGTCAGCTTCAAGCATGCGATCGGGCCGGAGGACCTGGTTCCAGACACGCGTGCACGCGGTCTGTTCCTCGATCGATGGCGTCAGGGCGAGCAGGCGCAGCTGCCCGCATATACGCTCGGGACGGGCCCGGGAATCGAGTTCGAGGGCGGCTGTGAGGGCCTCGCAATCGTGAAGATGGTGACGCTCAACGACAACCGCGTCACAGTCCGCTACGCGCTGCGCGGACGCACCGCCGGCCGCTTCGAAACCGAGCTCAACCTGGCGATGCCGAGCTGCGACGGCGTGCTCGGCCGCTACGTGTTCGAGGGCGGCATTCCGGGCGGCTTCGGCCAGCCCCTCAGCCTGCCCACCATGACCACGCTCAGCCTGGAGGACGGCGTGCTCGGCGGAACGCTGGAAGTGCTGTGCAGTCCCCCTGCGGCGCTGGAAGCGGGACCGCACCACACCGTGTCCCAATCCGAGGACGGCTTCGAGAAGGTCATGCAGGCGGTGACGTTGCGGCTCAGCTGGATGGTGGACGAGGGCGATAGCGACATCACCGTTGCGCTGGAGATACGGCGGGCTTAAGACCGTGCGCCACTGGAGACGCGCTAAACACATGAACCACGAAGGACACGAAGGCACGAAGAACGGCCCGCACCGTGGACTCATCGTAGTGAATCGCTCGAGTGGCAGCTTGGCCCATTGCCAAACCGACAGCTCTCAAGTAACGATCACCCCGTGTAGCTACCGGTTCTTCTTCGTGTCCTTCGTGGTAAATGCGGTTGTCCTTTCCCTGAACATCCTCGGCGGCAAATGAGGTTTGGCCCTATCCCTTGACGCACACCACCGGCTCGAGCCGAGCAACCAGCCGCGCGAGACCGGCGTGGTCGGCTGCTTCGCAAACGGCGCTCACGTCCTTGTACGCGCCGGGCGCTTCCTCGGCCACGCCACGCATGGAGGGGCTGCGGATGAGGATGCCGCGCCCCGCCAGGTCGTCGACCACGCTTCTGCCCCTGTAGCGTCGCAGCGCCTCGTTGCGGCTGATGCTGCGGCCCGCCCCGTGACAGGCGGAACTGAAGGCGCGCTGCTCGGTCTCCCGGGTTCCGCCCAGGATGTAGGAGCTGGTGCCCATGCTCCCGCCGATGAGCACCGGCTGGCCCGCATCACGCAGCGCCGCCGGCAGATCGGGATGGCCCGGGCCGAACGCGCGGGTGGCTCCCTTGCGATGCACGTAGAGCTGGCGCGCCTGGCCGTCCAGCACGTCCTCTTCCACCTTGCAGGTGTTGTGCGACACGTCGTACAACAGCGCCAGCTGCGCACGAGGGGCGACCGCGGCGAACGCCTCGCGCGTCAGGTGCGTGAGGATCTGCCGGTTGGCAAGCGCACAGTTGATGGCCGAGCGCATCGCTCCGAGGTAGGCGCGGCCGGTAGCAGAGTTGATCGGGGCACAGGCGAGCTCTCGGTCCGGGAGCGCTATGCCATGCTGCTGTGCTTCCAACGCCATGTCGCGCAGAAACTTGGTGCCGATCTGGTGACCGAGGCCGCGCGACCCGCAGTGGATGCTGACCACGATGTCGCCGACATGGATCCCGAAGGCTCCCGCGACTTGTCCGTCGAAGACGTCCACCACGTGCTGCACTTCGAGGTAATGGTTGCCAGAGCCCAGAGTCCCCATCTCGTCGCGCTGCCGCTTCTTGGCGTGCTCGGAGACCTTGTCGGGCTCGGCCCCTGCCATCCGGCCGTGCTCCTCGGTGCGGTCGAGGTCTTCCGGCCTGCCCCAGCCGCGCCCCACCGCCCATTGCGCACCGCCGCGCAACATGGCGTCCATCTCATCGCCGGACAGACGGATCGCACCCGTGCTGCCCACCACGCGCAGCTGCGTCAGGGTGGCGCCTTTTACTTCGACCGCCGGATGATGTCGTGCCACGTCGACCGGCTCGCCCCAGGCTCTGCCTTCCAGCTGGTCACCATCGATACGCACCTCGAAGCGGCCGAACAGCATGTGCCGGGTGGCCATCTCGTACACAATGGCGTTCAGCCACTCGGTCAGCAGGATCTCGGGGTCCAGGCAACGGCGCTGGATCGGAACCGCCTCGCGCGCCTGCACGAGGGCCAGGTCCGTGACCACGGCAGTCATGGCGAGCGCAGCCTGCTCGAAGGCCTGCGGCCGGGTGGGGCCGAGGCCGCGCACACCGACGTCTGCCTGATGATGGAAATGCTCCCAGCGGGCGACGGCCGTCATGGCGAGGGCAAAGGCAGGCAATCAGTTGAAAAGGGCATGTTAGCTGCCGCGAGGGCGCAGCGATTTGACCTAACACAACCCGTGAGTCGAGACCGGCTCGTATTCTGCCGCCGATACCAAGAACAGGACCGTCCATGACTGCGATCCCACCGCTCCCCGCAACAGCGCTCTATCGTCCCTGCGACCTCTCGCGTCTGCAGTTCGACACCACCACCGATCTGGAGGCGCTCCCCGGCATTCTCGGGCAGGAACGGGCGCGCGAAGCCGTGGCGTTCGGAGTGGGACTGCGCAGCCGCGGCTACAACCTGTTCGTGCTCGGCCCCGCCGGGTTGGGCAAGCGCAGCCTGGTGCACGACATGCTCGCCACGCGCGCCACGCAGGAGTCGGCACCGTCGGACTGGTGCTACGTCAACAACTTCAAGCAGGCATACCGTCCGCTTGCGCTGCAGCTTCCGGCCGGGCAGGGCGCCAAGCTGCGGCACGATATGGAGCAGTTCGTGGAGGAGCTGCGCGCGTCCATCCCCGCGCTGTTCGAGGGCGAGGAGTACCGCAACCGCGCGGAGCAGATCGACGCTCAGATCAGCGAGCGGCAGGAGAAGATCTTCGTGGAGCTGGGTGAGGAAGCCGCGCAGGACAACATCGCCCTGCTGCACACGCCGGCCGGCTTCTCGCTGGCGCCGACCCGCGACGGCGAGGTGATCAGCCCGGAAGACTACGAGAAACTGCCCGCCGGCGAGCGCCAGGCCATCGAAACCAAGATGGTTCAGCTGCAGGACAAGCTGCAGAAGGCGATCCGGCAGGTGCAGCAGCTGCAGAAGGAGAAACGCGCCCGCATCAAGCAACTCAACCGGGAAATGACCATGCTTGTCGTCGGCGCGCTCTCCGAGGAGCTGAAGCACAAGCATGCCCAGCTTCCGGCGGTGCTGTCCTATCTGGACGAGGTGCAGGCAGACGTGCTGGAGAGCATTGACGAGTTTCGCCGCACCCCCGAGGCGGAGACCACCGTCCTCGGCATGCACATGACCGAGGCGCCCTCTTTCCGCCGTTATCAGGTCAACGTGATCGTGGGCGACGAGCGCGCGAACACGGGCGCCCCGGTGGTCTTCGAGGACTATCCCACGTATCAGAACCTGCTCGGACGCGTGGAGTACGTGGCGCGGTTCGGCATGCTGGCAACCGACTTCGCGCTGATCAAGGCGGGCGCCCTGCACCGCGCCAATGGCGGCTACCTGCTGATCGACGCTTACAAGCTGCTCACGCAGCCCTTCTCCTGGGAGGGGCTCAAGCGCGCTCTCGCCAGTCAGGAGATCCGCACCGAGTCGCTCGGCCAGAGTTACGGGCTGATCAGCAGCGTAGCCCTCGAGCCCGAGCCGATCCCACTCGACGTGAAGGTCGTTCTGCTGGGGGAGCGGCTGCTCTATTACCTGCTGCTCGCCTACGATCCCGAGTTCGGCGAGCTGTTCAAGGTGCAGGCCGACTTCGCGGACGAGATCACCCGGAGCAGCGAAGCGGAGGCGCTGTACGCGCGGCTCATCGCCTCGGTGGCACGGCGCGGGGAGCTGCTACCGCTCGAGCGCAGCGGCGTGGAGCGCGTGATCGAGCAGCTCGCACGCTGGGCCGAGGACGCCGAGCGGCTATCGGCGCAGCTGGAGCGGCTGGACGAGCTGCTGCGCGAGGCCGACTATATCGTGCGGCAGGCCGGCCGCGACCGGACGGCGGCGGCGGATGTGCAGCGGGCGATCGACAACCAGTCGCGCCGCGCCGATCGCATCAAGGAGAAGATCCACGAGGCGATCCTGCGCGGCGAGCTGCTGGTCGACACGGACGGCGAGAAGGTTGGGCAGGCCAACGGCCTGTCCGTGAGCATCGCCGGCAACTACGCGTTCGCCTTTCCCACCCGCATCACCGCCACCACCCGCCTGGGCGACGGCGAAATTATCGATATCCAGCGCGAGGTCGAGCTGTCGGGGCCGATCCATTCCAAGGGCGTGATGATCCTGGCGGCATTCCTGGCCTCGCGCTACTCGTCGGACCGCCCGCATTCGCTGTCTGCGAGCCTGGTGTTCGAGCAGACTTACGGTCCGGTGGAGGGCGACAGCGCGTCGGTCGCCGAGCTTGCGGCGCTGCTATCCTCGCTGGGGAACTTCCCGCTGAAGCAGTCGCTGGCGGTCACCGGTTCGGTCAATCAGCACGGCCAGGTGCAGCCGATCGGCGGGGCAAACGAGAAAATCGAAGGCTTCTTCGACATCTGCGCGGCGCGTGGACTCACCGGCAGCCAGGGCGTGGTGATTCCCGCGGCAAACGTGAAGCACCTCATGCTCAGGCAGGATGTGGTGAAGGCGGCAGCCGAAGGGCGGTTTCACGTTTATCCGGTCGACACCATCGACCAGGCCATGGCCTTGCTGTCGGGACTGCCTGCAGGCGAAGCCGATCCGGAAGGCAACTTCCCGGAGGGCAGCGTTAACTTCCGCGTCGCTGCGCGCCTCATGGAGCTGGTGCTGGTGCGGCAGGCCTATGCGACCATGACGATCAAGGTGAAGAAGGTTCGTGGACCCAAACCGCCGCCCGAGCCGAAGAAGCCGCCTGCGCCCGGCAAGACCGGCGGACCCCGCAAGACCTGAACGAGCGCGAGCAGGTGGACAGGATCTCGCGGGAGTGACAGCATTTTCCTCTCAGAGGCGCCCTGATCAGTGATAAACCTCAGTTCGTCATTCCGGGGCCGCATCGCGGAATCCGGAATCCAGAAATCGAGGTCGTCCGAGAGGCCAGACTATGACTCGAGCAAATCACGGTAACCGCGAAATCTCCCGCTTACCAGCGGGGCGGGTGCTGCTGGCGCTGGAAAGCTCCGAACCGGCGCAGGAACTGCTCTCAGCAGCAACCGAACTCGCCCGCGGTCTGCACGTCGAGCTGGCCGGTCTGTTCGTGGAGAACGTGGCGCTACTGCGCATGGCGGCGCTACCGTTCACGCGCGAGATCGGCCTGGTCTCGGGAGTCGTACGGCCCATCGAAGCGCAAGACCTGGAGCGGACGCTGCAAAGGCAGGCCGAACAGGTGCGGCATGGTCTGGCCAGGATTGCCGCCGAGCTCGCGCTGCCGTGGTCCTTCCAGGTGGCGCGCGGCAGTCTCCTGGATCAGGCACTGGAAGTCGCAGCAGACACGGACCTGATCGTGCTGGGCCGTCGGCGTTCGGCCGCGACTCGCGCGGGGAGCGAGGCTTCGCAGCCCGCGCCTGCTCCGGTCGTCTCGGCCTTCTTCGATGCGAGCGAGGCCGGTCTCCGGGTCCTGGCTGCCGCTCTGGAGCTCGCCCGAGGCCGCCCCGAGCAACTTTCGCTGCTGGTCCCGGCCAGCAGCCCGGCGAGTCTGGAGTCGCTCAAGGAGCGCGCCGCGGCGGCGCTGCACGTTCCGTCGGGCCTGCCCCGTCTGCAGCCGATCGGCGCACCCGAGGCCGGCGAGCTCGCGCAGCAAACACGCCGGCGCCGCAGCCGTGCGCTGGTGCTGTCCATGCAGAGCCTGCACGATGCCCGCACGCAGATGCGCGTGCTGCTCGAGGTCGCCGGCTGCCCGGTGGTGCTGGTGCGCTGACCCATCGAGCAATCGAGCGTGGCGCAATGCGAGCGCCCGCCCGTTCCTTCCCCTTCCAGCGGACAGTCGTAGGGCGGGTTAGCGCAGCCGAACCCGCCGGATGATTCCGACGCAAAGCATACGGCGCAATACGCTGCGCGATTGCGCCCTACGGGCTCGAACCCATCCCCACCCCTTGTAAGGGAGGGAGCGCTTCTCCGTCTCCGGGCAGTCGCCTGACCGCCCGAACCTGCGTGGTATGATCCGAGGCTCCTACGATCTCCCGTTCTGCGACGCAGATGCAGTCCCGCGATCCCGGCGCCAGCGCGCTGCTCACCGACCTGTATCAGCTCACCATGCTCCAGACCTACTACGAGCAGGGGATGACCGATACCGCCGTGTTCGAGCTGTTCTTCCGTCGGCTGCCGCCCAAGGCACGCAACTTCTTCGTGGCGGCCGGCCTGGAGCAGGTGGTCGAGTTCCTGGAGAGCCTGGCGTTTCTGCCCGAAGAGCTGGACTGGCTGGCGGGGCAGAAGCAATTCAGCGGCGGCACCATCGAGCAGCTGTCCAGGCTGCGCTTCACCGGCGATGTCTGGGCCATACCCGAGGGCACGGTGTGCTTCGCCAACGAGCCCATCATCCGCATTGTCGCGCCGCTGCCCGAGTCGCAGCTGGTGGAGACGCGGGTGATGAACATCCTGCATTTCCAGACCATGATCGCGAGCAAGGCCGCGCGCGCAGTCCTGCAGGCACCCGGCAAGCTGCTGGTGGATTTCGGCCTGCGCCGGGCGCACGGCGCAGAGGCCGGAATGTATGCGGCGCGCGCTACTTACCTCGCCGGGATGTCCGGCACCGCCACCGTGCTCGCCGGCCAGCGCTACGGCGTGCCGATTTTCGGCACCATGGCCCACTCGTTCATCCAGGCGCACGACAGCGAGACGCAAGCGTTCGAAAACTTCGCGCGCAGTCACCCGGACAACATCACCCTGCTGATCGACACCTACGACACAGAAGCGGCGGCGCGCAAGATCGTGCAGCTGGCGCCCAAGCTGGAACGAGAGGGCATCCGGATTCGCGCGGTGCGTCTGGACAGCGGAGATCTTGCCGAGCACGCCCGCCAGGTCCGCAAGATATTCGACGACGGGGGGTTGCGCGAGGTGAAGATCTTCGCCAGCGGTGGCATCGACGAGTTCGCATTGCGCGACCTCCTCGTCGCAAAGGGCGCGCCCATCGACGGCTTCGGCATCGGCAGTGGCATGGATGCTTCCTACGACGTGCCTACGCTGGACTGCGCCTACAAGCTGCAGGAGTACGCCGGCCGCGCGCGCCGGAAGCGCTCGGAGGGCAAGGCCACCTGGCCAGGGCGCAAGCAGGTGTTTCGGAGCTACGATGCCGGCGGCCGCATGAGCGGCGACCTGCTGGGGCTCGAGCACGAGTCCCGCACCGGTGAGCCGCTGCTGCGCCCGGTGATGCAGGGCGGCAGGCGCCTGCCTGGTCTCGAAACCCTGGTCCAGGCCCGCGAGCGTTGCCGCACCGAGCTGAGCCGCCTGCCTGCGGCCCTGCGCGAGCTCGAGCCGGCCCCCGCCTATCCCGTGACTGTGTCGGATGCTCTCAGGGAGCTGGCGGAACGGGTCGACCACGAGCAGACCGCCGACTCGGCAGGCTGACGCCGGTGGCAGCCACCCCCGGGTTGACCTGGGTCAAAGGCGGGGTGAGGCAGGCCGCCTATCCTGTATCCGGTAGCCGCGGATAAGCCCAAATCTTGAACTGCGGCGCGCAACTCGAAACCCTTAGCTCGGAAAACTCAAATGGCAATCGGCGAGATCTGTAGCCGCGAAGTCGTGCTCACCCGCAGAGATATGAACGTGCGGGAGGCAGCCCGATTGATGCGCGAATACCACGTGGGCGCACTGGTGGTGGTGGACGAGACCAGCCAGGGGCGTGTGCCGGTGGGCATGCTGACCGACCGGGACATCGCCGTCGGGATCGTCGCCAAAGGCCTCGACCCGGACGGTCTGCGGGTCGACGAGGTCATGACGGCGGAGGTGGCCACGGTGCGCGAGCGTGACGGTGTGGCCGAGACCATCGAGCTGATGCGCGCCAAGGGCGTGCGGCGGCTACCGGTCGTGGACGAGCGCGGCACGCTGGTCGGGATCGTCTCGGCCGACGACTTCGTCGATCTGCTGGCCGAAGAGATGACCGCACTGGCGCGGATGATCGCGCGCGAGCAACGCCGCGAATCCGAAGTCCGCAAGGTCTGACCCACGCTCGAGGAGGAGATACCGCATGCAACGACCCGTCCAGATCACCCTGCGCGACATCGGGCCGTCGGAGGCCCTGGAGACGCACATCCGCGAGAAGGTCGCCAAGCTGGAGGAGTTCTACCCGCAGATCACGGGCTGCAATGTCGCGGTGGAGATGCCTGCCAGGCACAAGCACCAGGGCAAGCTGTTCAACGTACGCATCGACGTGCGCGTGCCCGGCAGCGAGCTGGTGGTCAATCGCGATCTGCACGAGGATGTGTATGTCGCGCTGCGCGATGCTTTCGACGCAGCCAAGCGCCAGCTCGAGGAGTATGGCCGCAAACAGCGCGGGGACACCAAGCACCATGACATGACCTGGCGGCAGAAGAGCCGCGCCGGCCTCACCGGCGAAGAAGGGTGAGCGCGGGGCGGCGCGCTGGAGCTGGACATGATCGCGCCGCAGTTGCAGGAAACGCGACCGCTGCAGGGGGTGCAGCCCTCTGACGCGGTCCGGTTGGCGCGAGCGCTGGCACAGCCGCGCGCCTACTCACCTGCACCGGCGGAAGTCGTGCACCTGGAGACGCACATCTCGCACGTGTTCCTGACCGGCACTTGGGCGTACAAGATCAAGAAGCCGCTCGACCTGGGGTTTCTGGACTTCTCCACGCTCGAGAAGCGGCGCCAGTGCTGTCTCGAGGAGCTGCGCATCAACCGCCGGCTGGCCCCGGAGCTCTATCTCGACGTCGTGCCGATCACGGGGAGCGCGGATCGCCCCAGCATGGAAGGAAGCGGCACCCCTATCGAGTATGCAGTGAAGATGCGCCAGTTCCCGCAAGAGGGCATGCTGGAGCAGGTGCTCGCCCGGGGCGAGCTGACGCCGGCGCTGATCGACGTCATCGCGGATCAGGTTGCGGCTTTCCACGCAAGCCTTGCACCGGCCGGACCGGACACGAAGTTCGGCACGCCGCAGAGCGTGATGGCGCCGGCCCGGCAGAACTTCGAGCAGCTCGCGCCTTTGGTTGAAGGGGTTGCCGACCGCTGCGCTCTCGACGCGCTCCGGCAATGGACGCAGACGCAGCACGCAGCGCTGGAGGACCAGTTCCGGCAGCGCAAGCAGGAGGGGTTCGTGCGTGAGTGCCACGGCGACCTTCACCTGGGCAACATGGTGCTGGTGGACGGGCAGGTGCGCATCTTCGACGCGATCGAGTTCAACGAGCAGCTGCGCTGGATCGACATCATCAGCGAGGTCGCCTTCCTCGGTATGGACCTCGAGCAGCGCCGCCGCGGCGATCTCGCGTGGCGCTTCCTGGACGCCTACCTGCAGCGAACCGGCGACTACGCTGGAGTGCGCCTGCTGCGCTACTACATGGTGTACCGCGCCCTGGTGCGGGCCAAGGTTGCCGGCATCCGCGCAGCGCAGCCCGAGCTATTGGCTGCGCAGCGAACCGCGCTGGCGGAGAAGTGCCGCAGCCATCTCGCCCTTGCGCATCGCTTCGCCACACAGATGCGGCCGGCATTGATCGTGCACTATGGACTGTCCGGAAGCGGAAAGACCACGGCATCGCAGGTGATCCTGGAGCACCTCGGCGCCATCCGCGTGCGCTCCGACGTCGAGCGCAAGCGCCTGCAGGGGCTGGCGGCCACCGCCCGCACCGGCGCCGCCGTGGGCGCCGGGATCTACAGCGCCGAGGCGAACCGCGCCACCTATGCCCGACTCGCCGCCGCTGCAGAGGATGTGGTCAGCGGCGGCTGCATCGCGCTGGTCGACGCGACGTTCCTGCGCCGCGCTGACCGCGATGCCTTCCGCGAGCTGGCAGGGCGGCTCGGCGTACCCTTCGGGATCGCACAGTTCACCGCCCCGCCCGAGGTGTTGCGCAGCCGCGTTCTGCGCCGTGCGCATGAGTCGCGCGACGCGTCGGAGGCCGGCGTCGAGGTCCTGGAGCATCAGCTTCGCACCTGCGAGCCACTGTCCGAGGAGGAGCGGGCAGTCACTACCACTTTCGACACCGAGCGCGTGGATAACGAGGAAATCCGGAAGGAGTCGCGGCAAATGCTTGCCCGGCTCGCCGGCAACGCATAAGGAGACAACCAGTATGGGCACACACGACCAGATCCGCAGCCAGGAGCGCCAGCGCCGCGACCGTCAGATCGAGGAACTGGTACACGATCCCTACAAGGCACGCTACAAGCCGAAGGAGCCGTCGGTGTGTCCGACCTGCGGGGTGTTGTACGAGCACGGGGTCTGGCACTGGAAGCCCCGACCCGATGGCGCGCACGAGCACATCTGCCCGGCATGCCAGCGTACGAAAGACGACTTCCCGGCTGGCTACGTCACGCTGGACGGCGAGTTCCTTGCCAAGCACCGCGACGAGATCATGCACCTGGTGCGCAACGAGGAAGAACGTGCCAAGGCCGAGCATCCGATGGAGCGGATCCTGGCGATCAAGCAGGAGGGCGGGCAGACGGTGGTGACGACCACCGACCTGCACCTCGCCCGCCGCATCGGCGACGCCCTGCACCACGCCTATCAGGGCGGGTTGGAGATCAAGTACTCGCCGGATGAGTATCTGGTGCGGGTTCACTGGTCCCGGTAGCGCAGGTCCTAAAGCTTGAACCACGGAGGACACGGTGGACACGGAGGAAGAGATGGCTGATCGACGGGACGTATAGCACCGAAGCTCTGCAACGACCGACATCAGCAGGCTGAGTCCATTTTCTGGTTACCGTTCCGCTCTCCTCCGTGTCCACCGTGGTTCAGGCGTTGGAGCAAGGATGCCCTGGAGCGAAGACTACTACCCGCCGGCGATGGCGCACCTGCATCCTGTCGTGCGGCTGAAGGCGATCGAGATTGCCAACGCGCTGCTGCAGGAAGGGCACGATGAGGGCTTCTGCATCCGTGTCGCCATTGCGCGCGCCAAGGAGTGGGCGCATCGGCGCGGCCTGACGGCAGCGCCGCAGGGGTAATGACACGACGGTCCGCTCAGGACTCAGGACTCAGGACTCAGGACTCAGGACTCAGGACTCAGGACTTCAAGATGATCAGTTAGCGGCCCTGCCATGACCACCCCAGAACGCTACCTCGCAACGCAACCCGAGGCCTACATCGCCTACGCCCCACGCGGCCCCGGCCTGGAGTGCGCCGTCACGTACTTCGTGCAGGGCGACGACGTCTATGGCTGGTGGATCGGCTTCAAGGATTACGCCTACCCGTCCGCATTTTTCAAGCTGGAGCGCTTCTTCGCCGACGCGGACACGATCTTCTACTCGACCGATGGCTCCGACGTCTACGGCGGTTGGCGCTATCAGTACTCGCGCGACCATCCGAAGCTGGAGAAGCCGGTGCCGATCGACGATGAGGTCTGCCACAAGCTGGACCAGCTGCAGGACGCCTTCGCGAATGAATGGCTGTGGCTCAAGGGCGATCCCGACAGCGCGGAGGAGTCCGCTGCATATGCCCGGGACGAGTTGGCGGTGGAGGACGTCAACCTCAAGCATCGCAGGCTCGGCAAGCTCAAGAAAGACGCGCCGGTGTGGACCTACGAGTCGCACGGGCTCAACCTCGACATCCTCGAGTACCTCTCTACGCGCTGGCCGCTCGACTACGGCAAGGAGTGAGCGGCGCACGGCGGGGAATCCACCCATGCCTGTCGTCAACGCCACCATCAGCGCCATCTTCGACGAGATCGCCGATCTCCTCGACATCCAGGGTGCGAACCCCTTCCGTGTCCGCGCGTACCGCAACGCGGCGCGAACCATCGGCGAGCTTGGAACGGACGTCAAGACGCTGATGGAGCGTGGCACGGCCCTCACCGACATCCCGGGCATCGGTGAGGACCTCGCCAACAAGATCGGCGAGATCGTCGCAACCGGCAAGTGCCAGTTCTTGGAACGGCTGCAAAAGGAGGTGCCGCCCGCGGTCACCGAGCTGCTGCGCGTGCCGGGCCTGGGACCGAAGCGCGTGCGTGTGCTGTGGCACGACCTCGAGATCCAGACTCTGGAGCAGCTTCTGCGCGCAGCCAAGGACGGCCGGATCCAGACGCTCCCGGGATTTGGCGCCAAGACCGAACAGAAGATCCTCGAATCGATTCAGGCACACCTGGGTGAAGCGCGCCGCTTCAAGCTCAGTGTGGCGGCTCAGTATGCCGAGAGCCTGATGGCGTATCTGCGCAAGGTAAGAGGCGTGAAGCAGGTAGAAGTGGCTGGCAGCCTGCGCCGCATGAAGGAGACCGTGGGCGACCTCGACTTGCTCGTTGCGGCAACCGGCGACAGCCCAGTGATGGAGCAGTTCACGCGCTACGAAGACGTGGCAGAGATGGTGTCGAAGGGCCCCACACGCGGAACCGTGATCCTGAAGAGCGGGATGCAGGTCGATCTGCGGGTGCTTCCGGAGGAGAGCTACGGGGCCGCGCTGCAGTATTTCACCGGATCGAAGGCCCACAACATCGTGATCCGCCGCATGGCGCAGGAGCAGGGCCTGAAGATCAATGAGTACGGCGTGTTCCGGGGCGACAAGCGCATCGCTGGCGAGACCGAGGAGTCGGTATACCAGGCAGTGGGGCTGCCCTGGATCCCCCCGGAGCTGCGCGAGGACCGCGGCGAGATCGAGGCCGCGCGAGCCGGCAAGCTACCGAAGCTGGTGGAGCTGTCGGACCTGAAGGGGGACCTGCACGCCCACTCGAAGGCGAGCGACGGCCACGACACCATCCGCGAGATGGCGGCGGCCGCGAAGGCGCGCGGCCTCGCCTACCTAGCGATCACGGAGCACAGCAAGCGCCTCACCGTCGCCCACGGCCTCGACCCCGTTCGCCTGCGCAAGCAGATCGCCGAGATCAAGAAGCTGAATGCCGAGCTTGCCGGCATCACGGTAATGGCGGGAATCGAGGTCGACATCCTCGAGGACGGCAGCCTGGACCTGCCCGACAGCGTGTTGGCAGAGCTCGACCTCGTCGTCGCCGCGGTTCACAGCAAGTTCGATCTGCCTCGCGCGAAGCAGACCGAACGCATACTCAAGGCGCTCGGCAATCCGCACGTGCGCATCCTGGCACATCCCACCGGCCGCCTGATCGACGAGCGCGAGCCCTACGACGTGGACATGCAGAAGGTGATCCGCGCGGCTCGGGACCGGCGAGTGGCGCTCGAAGTCAATGCGCATCCGCAGCGGCTCGACCTGCTCGACACCCACTGCCAGATGGCGCGCGACGAAGGTGTGCTGGTGGCGATCAACTCAGACGCCCACAGCACGTTCGAGCTCGATGGGCTGCGTTTCGGCGTGGGCCAGGCGCGCCGGGGCTGGCTGGAGAAGAAAGACGTTCTGAACACCCGCAGTCTTGCGCAGTTGCGCACTTGGCTGCGGCGCTGAATTTGCCCACGGGAGGGGGAAGAAGCCCCGTCTCCCTCGACGGGACAGGGCAGGGGTGAGGGTGCAGGTTGGATGCGAATCTGCCCCTCACCCTGGCCTTCCTTCCGCGAGGGGAGGCGGGAGCGCGTCTTTTTTTCGCTTCGGCAGCCTGCTAGGCTAACCCCGCACCGCAATCAACAAGAACGGGGCCGCCATGAACGAACAGCTCGACACCATCAACGAAGTCCAGCGTCAAGCCATCGACCTGGGCATGAACTTCGGCCCCAAGCTGCTGGTGGCCGTCATCATCATCGTCGCGGGCTACTTTGCCGGTCGCTGGGTCGGAAGGTCATGGGGCGGACGCTGGCCCGCCTCGATCTGGAACCGCCTGTCCGCCTGCTCCTGGTCCGGCTGGTTCGGGTACTGGTGCTGGCGCTGTTCGCGCTCATGGCACTGCAGAACCTCGGCATCCAGCTCTTGCCGCTGCTGGCCGGCCTGGGCGTGCTCGGCGCAGGCATCGCGCTGGCCACACAAGGCGTGCTGGGCAACGTGGTGGCGGGGCTGACCATCATCTTCACCAAGCCCTTCCGCGTGGGCGAGTACGTATCCATGCTGGGCGAGGAGGGCGACGTGCGCGCGATCTCGCTGTTCACCACCACGCTCGGCCATCCGGACCGCTCGCGGGTGGTAGTCCCCAACCGCAAGATCGTCGGCGAGATCCTGCACAATTACGGACAGATCCGGCAACTCGACATCGTAGTCGGCGTGGGCTACGACACCGACCTCAACCAGGCGCTCGCCGCAATCAACGACATCATGCAAGGCAATCCGCGCGTGCTGAAAGATCCCGCACCCGTGATCCAGGTCACGCTGCTCGCCGACTCTTCCATCAACATCGCGGTGAAGCCGTGGGTCAAGGTGCCCGACTACGTGCAGGCCGGCGGCGAGATCAACAAGGCGATTGTCGAGACCTTCCGCGGCCGCAACATCGTGATTCCATTCCCGCAGCGCGAGGTGCGCATCCTGTCCGGCGCGGGTTGAAGCCAGCCGCGCGGGAACCTCGGGCAGCTTGCTGCCCTCTCCCCGACCCTCCCCCCGCGTTCGTCGGACGCGGGGGGAGGGAGGCCTCCTGACTCTGTTTCCTCCGCGTCCTCTGCGTCCTCCACGGTGAACCGCTGCTGCTTGAGTCACATCCCCATCTCGCCAGGCTCCGGCATCGCCGGCTTGGGCTCCGGGATCTCGGCGACCATGCACTCCGTCGTGAGAATGAGACTGGCCACCGAAGCGGCGTTCTGCAAAGCGTTGCGCGTGACTTTGGTGGGATCGATCACGCCCATCTGAACGAGATCTGCATATTCGCCCGTCGCAGCGTTGTAGCCGAACCCGCCCGTCCCGCTGTCCACGCGATCGACCACGACCGAGGGCTCCGCGCCCGCGTTGAACGCGAGCTGGCGCAGCGGGTCCTCCAGGGCCCGCAGGACGATCTTGATGCCTGCGTCCTGGTCGTCGTTGTCGCCCTTCAGCTCCCCGAGCGCTGCACGGGCGCGCAGCAACGCCACGCCGCCGCCCGGCACGATGCCTTCCTCCACCGCCGCGCGAGTTGCGTGCAAGGCATCCTCCACCCGTCCCTTGCGCTCCTTCATCTCCGTCTCCGTCGCCCCACCAACCTTGAGGAGCGCGACACCGCCGGCCAGTTTGGCAGCGCGCTCCTGAAGCTTTTCCTTGTCATAGTCGCTCTTGGTCTCCTCGATATCGGCCTTGATCTGCTTGATGCGTCCCTCGATCGCAGCCGCATCGCCGGCGCCGTTGATGATGGTGGTGTTGTCCTTGTCGATCTCCACCCGCTTGGCCCGCCCCAGCGTCTCGAGCGTGACCTTGTCCAGCTTGACGCCCACCTCCTCCGCGACGACCTGGCCACCCGTCAAGATCGCGATGTCCTGCAGCATGGCCTTGCGCCGGTCGCCGAAGCCCGGCGCCTTGACCGCGCAGGTCTTGAGCACGCCGCGCAGGGCATTGACCACCAGCGTGGCGAGCGCCTCGCCTTCGACTTCCTCGGCGATGACCAGCAGCGGTCGGTTGACCCGCGTGATCTCCTCCAGGATCGGCAGCAGCTCCTGGATGCTCGAGATCTTCTTGTCGTGGATCAGGATATAGGGCTCCTCTAGGATGCAGGCGCGCTTCTCCTGGGTGTTGATGAAGTACGGCGACAGGTAGCCGCGGTCGAACTGCATGCCCTCGACGATCTCCAGCTCGTTCTCGAGTCCGGACCCATCCTCGACGGTGATCACGCCCTCGCGGCCGACCTTGTCCATGGCGTCGGCAAGGATCTTCCCCACGGCCTTGTCGTTGTTGGCGGAGATGGCGCCCACCTGCGCGATGGCCTCGGCGGTCGCGCAGGGCCGGGAGACCCTTTTCAGTTCCGCGACCACCGCAGCGACGGCCTTGTCGATGCCGCGCTTCAGATCCATGGGGTTCATCCCGGCGGCCACGTACTTCATGCCTTCGCGCACGATCCCCTGCGCCAGGATGGTCGCGGTGGTGGTGCCGTCGCCGGCCACTTCCGAGGTTTTCGCAGCGACCTCACGCACCATCTGCGCACCCATGTTCTCGAACGGGTCCTTCAGCTCGATGGCTTTGGCCACCATCACTCCGGAGTTTGCCACGACGGGCCCGCCGTACGCCTGCTGAAGAATGACGTTGCGGCTCTTGGGGCCGAGCGTGACCTTGACTGCATCGGCGAGCGTGTTCACGCCTTTCAGGATCTTGCCCCAGGCCTGGTCATGGAAAAGAAGCTGCTTGGCTGGCATGGTTGCGCCTCCTTAGCGCGCCCCGGCCCTGCCGGAGAGGTAGTCCACCGCGGCGTTCAGGGTGAGGAGTTTCTGGTAGTCGGCCTCGGGGATGTCCACCCCCAACCGTTCGTGCAGGGCGACGATCACGTTGAGGAAGTCGTAGGAATCGATGTCGAGCTGATCGCGCAGCGGCCGGTCCGGCTTGAGGCGATCGTACTCGCCTTCCGGTGCGACGCCAGCCAGTGCATCGATCACGATCTGTCTGATCTCGTCTCTGGTCATCAAAGCTTCTCCGCTTCCTGCAGCAGGCGGTCGAGCGCCGCGAGAAACAGCGCACCGCGATGGCCGACGCTGGCCCGGTGGTCCGCCGAAAGCGTCGCGTGGAGGATGCGCCGCACGTACAGTCCGCCGTTCTCGGCCCAGGGCCGCTCCACCACCTTGCCGAATCCGATCAGCGCCACCTGTGGCGGATAGATGACGCCGTATACCGTTTCCACGCCGGTCTCGCCGAGATTCGTGATGGTCACCGTTGCGTCCGTCAGCTCCGAGCTGCGCACGCTGCCGGCGCGCGCGCGCTGAATGAGGTCGCTCAATGCCGTCATCATTTCCGGCACGCTCTTGCGATCTGCATCGCGGATCGCAGGCGCAATCAGACCCCCGCCGCGCAGCGCGATGCCGACCCCCAGATGCACGGCCTGTGACGGCTTGAAGCCGCCATCGACCCAGAAGCCGTTGAGCTCGGGGATCTCCTGCAGGGCATTGGCCACCGCCTTGAGCAGCACGGCCGCGAACAGGATGCGCTCCTTGACGCTGCGCGCAGCGTTCTCCTGAGCTAACCAGGTCAGCGCGCGCTCGACGTCGATCTGCGTGCCGACGTAGTAGTGGGGAATCTCGCGCTTGGACCTGGCCATGGCCGCCGCGATGGCCTGACGCATCGCTGCCAGCTTGTCGGCCTTCGGCGCCGCGGGCGTGGGCGCGCGTGCCTCCTCCCGTGCCGGCGCCGGCTGCGGCGCCAGCACCGTTGGGCGCTGGGCCGCGCGTTGCACGTCGGTCTCGTGGATCACGCCATCCGCCGCGGTGGGCGCAAGCGCGGACACATCGACGCCGAGCTGCTCCGCGAGTCGGCGCGCGGCGGGCGAAACCTTCGGTCGTGCCGCCTCACGCGATGGGATCGCAGGGGTAACAGGCGGGCGAGCTGGAGGTTTTCCCGCGATGGGCGCGGCGGCGATTGGCTCTGCGACGGCGGGCCTTTCCGGAGCCGCCGGTCCAGGAGCAGATGGCTGCGCACCGGCTTGCTTGAGCGTTGCGAGCAGTTCGCCGACCGGGACCTTGGTGCCGGGTGCGATCTTGAGCTCGTCGACTACGCCGTCTTCCCAGATCTCCACCTCGACGGCACCCTTCTGCGTTTCGACGACTGCCACGACATCGCCGCGCTTAACCTGCCTGCCTGGCTCCACCAGCCACTCGACCAGCACGCCCGACTCCATGTCGGCTCCCAGCGCGGGCATGCGGAACTCAGGCACGGCCCAGAACCCTTTTGGCGGCCTGCACGATCTGCGGAACCTGCGGAATCGCAGCCTCCTCCATATGCTTGGCGTAGGGAATGGGCACCTCGCGCGAGCACACGCGTGCGACCGGGGCATCCAGATCGTAGAAGCCCTTCTCCATCACGCGAGCCAGCAGTTCCGCCGACAGCCCGACGCTCTTCCAGCCTTCGTCCACCACCACCGCGCGATGGGTCTTGGTGACCGATGCAAGGATCGTCTCGTCGTCCAGCGGCCGCAGGGTGCGCAGATCCACCACCTCGGCGTCGATGCCGTCCTGCGTCAGCTGCTCGGCTGCTTTCAGCGCTTTGCCCAGGCTCCCACCGTACGTCAGGAGCGTGACGTCCTTTCCGGTCCGACGCACCGCCGCGCGGTCGATGTCCACCGCGCCGGCGCCGTCCGCAAGCTCGCCTTCCAGGTTGTAGAGCATCGCGTGCTCGAACATGACGACGGGATCGGGATCCATCAGCGCAGTCCACAGCATGCCGCGCGCGTCCGCCAGGGTCGCGGGTGCGACGACGCGCAAGCCCGGGATGTGCGCGTACCAGCCCTCCAGACTGTGAGAGTGCTGCGCAGCGAGCTGCCGCCCCGCTCCGGTAGCCATCCGGATCACCAGGGGAACGCTGATCTGTCCGCCGGACATATGCCGAAGTGTAGCGGCGTTGTTGAGGATCTGGTCGAGCGCCAGCAGGCTGAAGTTGACAGTCATCACCTCCACGATGGGCAGCATGCCGTTCATCGCCGCACCGATACCCGCACCCACGAACGCCGACTCGGACAGCGGCGTGTCGCGGATCCGCTCCTCGCCGAACTCTTCGAGCAGCCCTTTGGAGCAGGCATAGCTGCCGCCGTAGCGGCCCACGTCCTCACCCATCAAGAACACGCGCTCGTCGCGCTGCAATGCTTCGCGCAGCGCCATGCGCACGCACTCGCGGTAGGTGGTGGTCATCGCCGGCTAGTCTCCGGCCAGGCATGAGTGTGGGGAGAGGCCGACGTGCCTCGGACAGGCTCCCACCACCTCGTCGCGCCGCGTGTGCGGTCCGTCCTCGGGCAGGCTCCCACCACCCCGTCGCGCTGTGCGCGCCACCCCTCCTCGGGCAGGCTCCCACCACCCCGGCCCTGCGGGCCACCCCTCCTCGGGCAGGAGGGGAAGGCTTTTTCCTCTCCGCCTCTCACGCGGCAGGGTGGGGCCTCCGGCCCCGGGGCGGTGTGGGGTTGATTATGGCGCCGGCACTGCTCCACGACTACGCCGAGAGACGTCACCACAGGCGCTCCTCCTGCACCGCCGGCTTCGCTGCCGGCGCTTGCGCACGCGGCGTGTACACATCCTTCTCCAGGTCTTCGACCGGCTCAAGCGTCCCGGCCTCGGCGAAGGCGACGGCGCGGGCGATCTCCGTCGCCACGTCGGACTCCAGCCCCTCGATCAGCCCGGGCGCGAGGTATCCGGCCTGCTCCAGCCTGGCGGCAAAGCCCTGGATCGGGCAGTGTTTCTTCCACTTGTCTACTTCCGCCTTGTCCCGGTACAGCTCGGGGTCGAACATGGAATGGGCACGGAAGCGATAGGTCTGCAGTTCCAGAAAGTAGGGAACACCCAGCCGACGGATGGTGTCGACCGCTACATGGGCCGCGTCCCAGACCGCCTCGACATCCATGCCATCGACTCGCGCGGTGGCCATGTTGTAGCTGGCGGCCTTGGTGACGAGGTCGGTATCCGACTCCGAGCGCCACAGCGCGGTGCCCATCGCGTAGAGGTTGTTCTCGCACAGGAACAGCACCGGCAGCTTCCACAGCTCGGCCAGGTTCATGCTTTCGTGGAACTCGCCCTCGGCCATCGCGCCCTCCCCGAAGAAGCATGCCGTCACGCGGTTGCGTCTCTGCATCTTGTCCGCCAAGGCCATACCGACAGCCACCGGCAGGGCGCCGGCGACGATGGCGTTGCCGCCGAAGAAGCGCCGGCTGGAATCGAACAAGTGCATGGAGCCACCGCGACCGCGGCTGCAACCTTCCCGCTTGCCGTACATCTCGGCCATCACACTGTCGGCGGAGATGCCGCGCGCGAGCGCGTGACCGTGCTCGCGGTATGTGGCGAGTACGTTGTCCTCGTCCGTCAGGGCGGGCATCACCCCCGCGGCGATCGCCTCCTCGCCGATATACAGATGCAGAAACCCGCGGATCTTCCCCGCGCTGTACACCTCCGCGCACTTCTCCTCGAAGCGCCGGATGCGGATCATCTGCCGCAGCAGGGCGATCGCCGTATCGCGCGGCAGCTTCATCTCTGTCATGCCCCGCCTTCCAGAGTGGAGGTGTCGCCCTCCGGCAGACCCAGCTCGCGCGCCTTCAGGAGCCGGCGCATGATCTTTCCGCTGCGCGTCTTGGGCAGAGCGGGCAGGAAGCTGATCTCCTTCGGCGCCACCGCCGCACCCAGCCTCTTGCGCACGAAGGCGAGCAGCTCACGCTCGAGCGCCGCGCCGGGTTCCTTGCCCGGCTTGAGCGCAACGAACGCCTTGACGATCTCACCGGCGATCGGGTCGGGCTTGCCGATGACCCCAGCCTCGGCCACGGCCGGGTGCTCCATGAAGGCGCTCTCCACCTCGAACGGGCCGATAAGGTGGCCGGAGGACTTGATGACGTCGTCGGCGCGGCCGACGAACCAGAAGTAGCCGTCCGCGTCGCACTTGGCCAGGTCGCCGGTGAGGTACCAGTCGCCGGCGAAGCACTTGCGATAGCGCTCCTCCTCGTTCAAGTACCCGCGGAACATGGAAGGCCAGCCGCGCTTCAGCGCTAGCTCTCCCTGCACCCCCGCCTCCTCGATCAGCTTGACGCCGCCGCCCTCCAGCCGCTGCACCACGCCGGCATCGATACCGGGCAGCGGCTTGCCCATGGAGCCGGGCTTGATGGGCATGGCGGCGTAGTTGGCGATCATGATCCCGCCAGTCTCGGTCTGCCACCAGTTGTCGTGGATCGGCAGACCGAAGGCCTCCTCGCCCCACAGCACCGCCTGAGGATTGAGCGGCTCGCCCACGCTTGCGATGAAGCGCAGCCGCGGGTATCGATAGCGTTGCACGGCCTGCGCGCCGCCTTTCATCATCATGCGCACTGCGGTGGGTGCGGTATACCAGATGCTGACCTGCTCGCGCTCGAGAATGCCGTACCAGCGTTCTGCATCGAAGTCCGCTTCGTCCACGATCATGCTGATGCCGTTGGCGAGCGGCGAGATGATCCCGTAGGACGTTCCGGTCACCCAGCCGGGATCGGCCGTGCACCAGAACACGTCGTCGTCGTGAAAGTCCAGCGCGAGCCGCCCGGTGATACGGTGGGCGACCACGGCCTCGTGCACGTGCACCGCACCCTTGGGCTTGCCGGTGGTGCCGCTGGTGAAGTGCAACAGCGCCGGCTCCTCTGGCCGCATGGGCACCGTCTCGAATCGGTCGGAGGCCTGGTCCAGCACTGCGATCAGGTCGATGGTCCCCGCCGGCAGGTCCGGTTCGAGCTCGTCGCGCGCCACCAACACATGCTCGAGGAACGGCAGCGAGGCGCGCAAGCCCGCCACCTTCTTCACGTACAGACTGGAGGTCGTGACCAGTACCTTGCTCTGCCCGATCGTCAGGCGGGTGGCGATCGGCTCCGGCCCGAAGGCCGAGAACAACGGCGAGACGACGCAGCCGCGCTTTAGGCCACCGAGAACGGCAATATAGAGCTCGGGGATCCGACCGGCGAGGACGAACACGCGGTCGCCTTTCGCTACCCCCAGGCTCGCCAGCACGTTGGCGAACCGGCTCGCCACCCGGTCGAGGTCGGCATAGGTGAAGTCCCGCACCGCACCCTCGCGACCGAGCCAGCGCAGCGCTAGCCGCGACGCCAGCGGACCCCCCACGTGCCGGCCGACTGCCTCGTGGGCGATGTTCAGGGTGCCGCCAGGCAATCCCGCCAACTGCGACCGCGCTGCATCCCAGGTGAACCCTGCCCGCACCGCTGCGTAATCCTGCAGGTTCGGCACGGGGCGGCCGGGAACCGGTGGTTTCTCGATCACGCTGCGATCCATGCCCACGCGCTCCTCCCTCTGCATCGTGGTGCGACGTTAACAACGCCCCGCGGCCCTCCGTTTGACTGAGATCAAGTGGGCTCGGGACTGTTGCCCGATCGGCTAGGAGCCCGGTTTACGAGTTCGCACGGCGAACTTGACCCAAGTCAAGGCAATCCGATCCTGGCGGCGGACAATCTGTTGGCGTGGCGAGCGTTGTTTTAGCCTGTCGCAGCGGGAAAGGCATCGTCACGTAGCAACCTCTCCAGAGAAGACACCGCAAGGGCCAATCCCCCCGTTGCGGTGAGCGTGCCCGGTCGGCGCAGCAATGTGCCACCGGGCTTTTTTTGTCGAGTGCCCTTTGGAGGCGCGGGTTCAAAGAAAGCATACAGCGAGAACCGACCGTTGGGGCAGGTAGCCCCTGGGCGCAATCCGCAGGCTACCGGAGTCAGCGTGAAGCCTGGCATGGGAACCCTCGTCACTGTGTGCGGCAGGCTTTCCCGGAATGGTGGTAAGTTATCAGCCTTCCAGGCTCTGTGCCTCCGCCAACCGCTGTCAGCCGCCTCTCATGGCCAGAAAGACATCCGAACAACTCCGCAGCCATCGCTGGTATGGCGCCAAGGATCTTCGCTCCTTCGGCCACCGCTCGCGCACCCTACAAATGGGATACAGCCGCGAGGACTACGCCGGCAAACCGGTCATCGCCATCATCAACACCTGGAGCGAGATCAATCAGTGCCACACCCATTTCCGCAGCCGCGCGGAGGAAGTCAAGCGCGGGGTGTGGCAGGCAGGCGGCTTTCCCGTCGAGATGCCCGCCATCTCGCTGTCCGAGCCGTTCCAGAAGCCCACCACCATGCTATACCGCAATCTCCTGGCGATGGAGACGGAAGAGCTGCTGCGCTCTTATCCGGCCGATGGCTGCGTGTTGATGGGCGGCTGCGACAAGACCACGCCGGCGCTGATCATGGGAGCGCTGTCGATGAACCTGCCAACAGTGTTCATGCCTGCGGGGCCGATGCTGCGCGGCAATTGGCGCGGCAAGACGTTGGGCAGCGGCAGCGACTCCTGGAAATACTGGGCGGAGTTGCGTGCTGGCAACATCGACGAGCAGGCCTGGGAGGAGATCGAGGAAGGCATCGCACGTTCCGCAGGAACCTGCATGACCATGGGGACGGCCGCAACCATGATGAGCCTGGCCGAGACGCTCGGCCTGGCGCTGCCCGGCTCGTCCGCCATTCCCGCCGTGGACGCCAACCACTCGCGCATGGCCGAGGCCTGCGGGCGGCGCATCGTCGACATGGTGTGGGAAGACCTCAAGCCGCGCGACATCCTCACGCCGGCGGCCTTTGATAACGCCATCGCCGTGCTCATGGCGCTGGGTGGTTCGACCAATGCCATCGTGCATCTCATCGCAATGGCGGGCCGCGGCGGCGTGCGGCTCGATCTCGATCGCTTCGACGCAATTTCCAGCCGGGTGCCGCTTCTGGCGAATCTCCGTCCGTCCGGCAAGTGGTTGATGGAGGACTTCTACTACGCTGGCGGCCTGCGCGCCCTGCTGGCCGAGCTGAAGGATCAGCTCGATCTCACGCAACGCAACGTCAACGGCAAGACGCTCGGCGAAAACATCGCCGGATGCGGGAGCTATGACCCGGATGTCATCGCCAGCGCCGCACAACCGGTGCAGTCGACTGGCGGCCTGGCCGTTCTACGCGGCAATCTCGCGCCTGACGGTGCCGTGATCAAGCCCACCGCCGCCGACCCCACCCTGCTTCGGCACACGGGCAAGGCAGTCGTGTTCGACGACTACAACGACATGGCCCGGCGTATCGACGACGAAGCGCTCGACGTCGACGCGAGCTCGGTGTTGGTGCTGCGCAACGCCGGCCCGCTTGGCGGCCCCGGCATGCCGGAATGGGGCATGCTGCCTATCCCGAAGAAGCTGCTCAAGCAGGGCGTGCGCGACATGGTGCGGATCTCCGATGCGCGCATGAGTGGGACGAGCTATGGCGCGTGCGTGCTGCATGTCGCGCCGGAGAGCTTCGTGGGCGGTCCGCTGGCGCTGGTGCGCAGCGGGGACCTGATCGAGCTCGACGTTCCGGGGCGCAAGCTCAATCTGAAGGTGAGCGAGGACGAGCTGGCGCGGCGGCGCGCCGCGTGGACCACTCCGAAGCCGAAGTACCAGCGCGGCTACGGCGCGATCTTCTCCGCGCACATCACACAGGCCAATGAAGGCTGCGACTTCGGCTTCCTGGAAGGCACCGCGCCCACGGACGAGCCGGAGATCCATTGAGCCACAGATCAACCACACCAGCCCGTCGCGCTGCGTGTGCCGGGGCGGTGTGAGGTGAAGCGTCTCACGAGTCACGCAATCAAGTGCTTGGGCGGAGTTTCTTGAGACCAACCCAGAGCTGGGCCGCTGCGCTGGCAGCAGTCTTGCTCGCCGGGTGCAGCATCACAGCGCCGCTGCTGGCTACACGGGCGCGCACCTTGGAACTGCAGATGGACGACAACCGGATCTTCATCACGCACATGCCCCGGGAGCTGGGGGTGCACGACGCCGACCTCGAGCGCTGGGTCTCGGACGCGGCCCGCGCAGTGGAAACGTACTACGGCCGCTTCCCCGTGCGCCGGGTGAAGGTGCGAGTCGAGCCGAGCGACGGGCAGGGTGCTCAGACCGGCGCTGCCTTCGGTTTCGGATCGCCGCTCATCCGCATGGAAGTCGGACGAGCCAGCGACGGTGCCGAGCTTGCCCGCGACTGGATGCTGACCCACGAGATGGTGCATCTGGCCTTCCCGCGCGTAGCAGTGGAGCATCACTGGATCGAAGAGGGGCTGGCCACCTACGTGGAGCCGATTGCGCGTGCGCAGGCCGGCCAACTCAGCCGCGAACAGGTGTGGCGCGACCTCGTGGCCGGACTGCCGCAGGGGCTGCCGCGGCCCGGCGACGGCGGGCTCGATTTCACGCCCACGTGGAGCCGGACCTACTGGGGCGGAGCATTGTTCTGCCTTCTGGCGGACGTCGAGATCCGCAAGCGCACCACGAACCGCTTCGGCCTGCAGGACGCCCTGCGCGGCATACTCCAGGACGGCGGCAACATCCAGACGATCTGGCCGCTGACCCGAGTACTGGAGCGTGGCGACGCGGCCGTAGGCGTGCCCGTGCTCACGGAGCTCTACGAGCAGATGCGTGCAACGCCCGTGGACGTCGACCTCGATGGTCTATGGCGCGAGCTCGGCGTGAGCCTGGTCGATGGCGAAGTGATATTCGATGAGGAAGCACCGCTCGCCCCTGTGCGGCGTGCCATCACATCCCCGCCAACGCTCAGCTAGAAGAAGGAGACCCTGTATGCGCGCTCAGATCGTCCTCGTTGCCGTCGTGGTACTGCTCACCCTGATCTTCACCGTGGCCAACTGGCCCGCGCTCAGTGCGCCCGCACCGATCAATCTGCTCGTGACGGAAGTGCAGGGCCCGCTGGGGCTGGTGATTCTCGGGCTCGGTGCAGTGCTGATCGCCCTGTTCGTGCTCCTCGTGCTGTCGCTGCAGGCCAGCGTGCTGCTGGAGACTCGCCGCCAGTCGCGCGAGCTGAGCGCCCAGCGTGAGCTCGCCGACAAAGCCGAAGCCTCCCGCTTCACCGAGCTGCGCCAGATGCTGGAGCAGGAGTTCGCCACGTTGAAGGGCCTGAGTGGCCAGCCGGGTGAGTTGCTGGAGCGGCTGAACCGTTTGGAGACCGGACTACGTCAGGACATCCATGACACCGGCAACAGTCTATCGGCTTACATCGGCGAGCTGGAGGACCGCCTACAGCGTTCGGGCGGCACTCCGCACAGTTGAAACCGAGCACGACTAGAGGGGGTGTGAGAAGCGGCGGCGTCAGAGATGTAGGCTAACGTGCGTCCTCTAGCGCCTGCTCCAACACGCGCGCAACGTGCATGGCATGCCGGCCAGTGCCGTCGCGGATCTGATGGCGGCAGCTCGTCCCGTCGGCTACGATGAGCGTCTCGGTGCTCTCTGCGCGAACGGCGGGAAACAGACTCATCTCGCCCATGGCCATCGACACCTCGAAGTGATCGGCCTCGTAGCCGAAGGCGCCAGCCATGCCGCAACAGCTCGACTCGACGGCCTGCACATCGAGCTCCGGCACTAGGGACAGCACGCGCACGACCGCCGGCATGGCGGCGAACGCCTTCTGATGGCAATGCCCATGCAGCAGTGCGCGCTTGTGCGCTAGCGGCCACAAGGGGAGATTCAGGCGCCCGGCATCCAGCTCGTCGGCGAGAAACTCCTCGAACAGATCCGCGCGCTCGGCCAGCACACCCGCTTCATCGTCGTCCAGATCCAGCACCAGATACTCGTCGCGCAGCGTCAGAAGACACGAAGGCTCGAGACCCACAATGGGCACGCCGCGCTCCAAGTAGGGCTTCAGGGCGGTCAGCAGGCGTTGCGCCTCACGTCTCGCTTCATCGACCATCCCCAGGGCGAGGAAAGTGCGCCCGCAACAGAGCGGCCGTCCGCCGTCAGCGGGACGGGCAACGTTCACGGTGTAGCCGGCCGCGGAGAGCACGCGCTGCGCGGCGTGCAGGTTCTCGGGCTCGAAGTGGTTGTTGAAGGTGTCGGCGAAGAGCACGACCTCCCTCGGGAATGGGCGAGGGCCCGATAATTCTCCCTCTCCCCTTGCGGGAGAGGGTCGGGATGAGGGGGCAGACCTGAGATAGCTATCCGCCCGCCACCCCGGCAGCGAACGCCTCGCACTCAACCCGAGCCACGGCTCCGACAGCTTCGCCAGCAATGGAATTCGATTGCGCAGATTGAGCACCGGCCCGAGTCTGGCAGCCAGAGGAGCGTAGCGCGGCAGATAGGCGACCAGCTTGTCTTTCAGCCGGTAGCCGTGGCGGCGGTGATACTGGTGCAGGAACTCGATCTTCAACCGCGCCATGTCGACGCCGGTGGGGCATTCACGCTTGCAGCCCTTACAGCCGACGCACAGATCCATCGTCGCGTGCATCGCCTCAGAGGTGAGCGCCTCGGGACCGAGCTGCCCCGACAGCGCCAGCCGCAGCGTGTTGGCGCGACCGCGCGTGAGGTGCTGCTCGTCGAGTGTGGCTCGGTACGAAGGGCACATGGTGCCGGCGTCGAACTTGCGGCAGTGGCCGTTGTTGTTGCACATCTCCACGGCGCCCGGCAACCCGCCCCATTCGCTCCAATCCAGTGCGGTTGCCGGTTGCTGGGCGGCATAGCCGGGCCTGAAGCGGAACAGACTGCGGTCGTCCATCCGGCTCGGGCGCACGATCTTGCCCGGATTCATCAGGCCCTGCGGGTCGAACAGGGCCTTGATCTCCTCGAGTGCGCGCGTGAGACGGCTGCCGAGGATCGGCTCGATCCACTCGGAGCGCACCAGGCCGTCGCCGTGCTCGCCGGAGTACGCACCCTTGAACCGCTTGACCAGCTCGCAGGCCTCCTCGGCGATCGCACGCATCTTGTGTGCGCCGTCTTCCTTCATGTTGAGCACCGGGCGCACGTGCAGCGTCCCCACGGATGCGTGCGCGTACCAGGTGCCACGCGTGCCGTGCTTCGCGAAGATGCCGTTGATGCTGTGCGTGTACTCGGCCAGGTGCTCGAGCGGAACGGCACAATCCTCGATAAAGGACACTGGCTTGCCGTCGCCCTTCATCGACATCATGATGTTGAGCCCGGCCTTGCGCACCTCCCAGATCTCCTTCTGCAGCCCGGTTTCCGTCACCTCCACCACACTGCCTGGCAGGCCCAGGTCGCCCATCAACCCCACCAGGTGCCGCAGCTTGCCGAGCTGCTCCTCCCGGCTCTCGCCGGCGAATTCGACCAGCAGGATGGCCTCGGGCCGCCCGCGGATGAATCGGGCCATTACATCCCGGTACTGCGGGATCTCGTGCGCCAGCTCGATCATCGTGCGGTCGACCAGCTCGACCGCCTCGGGGTCGAGGCCGACGATGTGGCGCGTGAGATCCATCGCCTGATAGAAGCTGGGGAAGTGGCACACCCCGAGGGTCTTGTGCTGCGGCAGGCGCGAGAGCTTCAGGCGCAGCCGCTTGAAGTAGGCGAGCGTCCCTTCCGAGCCCACCAGCAGGTGGGCGAGGTTGTGCGGCCGGTCCGGCACGACCATGTCCAGGTTGTAGCCCTGCACACGGCGCAGCACCTTCGGCCAGCGTGCTGCGATCTCGGCTGCTTCGCGCTGCGCGATGGCGTGGATCCGCTCGACCAGTGCGCGATAGCTTGCAGAGCCGCCCGCCATATTCTCGCTCGCGTCGAACCAGAACGCGTCGCCCGACGGCAGCCAGGCCTCTATGCCCAGCACGTTGTGCACCATGTTGCCGTAGCGGATGGAGCGCGAGCCGCAGGAGTTGTTGCCAGCCATGCCGCCCAGGGTGGCCTGGGCCGAGGTGGAGACGTCGACCGGGTACCACAGGCCATGCACTCGCAACTTTGCGTTGAGCTGATCGAGCACGACGCCCGGCTGGACTTCCGCCACCGCCTGCCGCGGGTCGATTGCAGCGATCTGATTCAGGTGCTTCGAGTTGTCGATGACGAGCGCGGCACCCACCGTCTGGCCGCACTGCGAGGTACCCGCGCCGCGCGGCAGAATCGGCACACCCTCCTCCACGGCGATCTGCAGAGCGATGCGGGCCGCCTCTTCCGTGCGCGGAACCACCACACCAATAGGGCTGATCTGGTAGATCGACGCGTCGGTGCTATAACGGCCGCGCGAGACGGCGTCGAACAGCACTTCGCCGTCGACTTCCGCTCGCAGACGCCCCTCCAGTGCAGTCGTGGCGGAAGCGTGGAGGCGGATTGATGCGGTGGGAGCATTCATGGTGGCGGCAGGACCGGGCTCCCTAAGCCCTGGGGCTGACCAAGTGAGCAAAATGCTTCTTCAGATCATACAGCACCCGCCCAGCAGCGTACTCAGCCTTACCCTCGCCTTGAGACCACGCCGCAGTTCCGGTACGCTGCACTGACCTCGCGCCCAGACACAGCCTGCCATGCCCCTGCACACCGGCCGCCACTTCCTGCAGATCCCCGGGCCGACGAATGTCCCGGACCGCGTCCTGCGGGCGATCGACCAGCCCACCATCGACCATCGCGGGCCGGAGTTCGCGCAACTGGGCAAGGAGGTGCTGCAGGGCATGCGAGAGGTCTTTAAGACCTCCCATCCGGTGATCATCTATCCCGCGTCTGGCACCGGCGCATGGGAGGCGGCACTGGTCAACACCCTCTCCCCTGGCGATCGCGTGCTGATGGCGGAGACGGGTCACTTCGCCGCTCTCTGGCGGCGGCTCGCTGAACGGCTCAGCCTGGCAGTGGATTTCCTCCCTGGGGACTGGCGCCACGGCGCCGACGCAGCAGCGATCGAAGAGCGGCTCACAGCGGATCGAGAGCACGCGATCAAGGCAGTCGCCGTTGTGCACAACGAGACGTCGACCGGCTGCGTCACACAGGTGGGGCACGTACGACAGGCGCTCGACCGCGCTAAGCACCCGGCGCTGCTGATGGTCGATACCATCTCGTCGCTCGCCTCCATCGAGTACCGGATGGACGAGTGGGGCGTGGACGTCACTGTCGGCGGCTCGCAGAAGGGGTTGATGCTTCCGCCGGGCCTGTCATTCAACGCAGTCGGCCCGCGCGCTCTGGCTGCGTCGAAGACCGCGCGCCTGCCGCGGTCCTATTGGAGCTGGGACGAGATGCTGGCGAACAACACAGCTGGCTTCTTCCCGTATACACCCGCAACGAACTTGCTGCTGGGCCTGCGTGAGGCGCTTGCGATGCTGCGCGAAGAGGGGTTGTCGAATGTCTTCGCACGCCACAACCGCCACGCGGAGGCGACGCGACGAGCGCTACACGCGTGGGGGCTCGAAGTGCTGTGCATCGACCCGGCCGAGTACAGCAGCTCGCTCACCGCCGTGCTCATGCCGCAGGGCCACGACGCCGACCGGGTACGCCAGATTATTCTGGATCGGTTCGACATGTCGCTGGGCACCGGGTTGGGCAAGCTGCAGGGCCGGATCTTCCGCATCGGCCATCTCGGCTACTTCAACGATCTGATGCTGGCCGGCACTCTCTGCGGCGTCGAGATGGGTCTGAAGCTAGCCGGTGTAGCAGTGGCGAGCGGTGGCGTGCAGGCTGCGCTGGAGTTCCTGGCAGACCACTCCGAACAGGCTCGTGCAGCCGCCTGAAGGCTCGCGCCGGAATCGCAGCAGGTTCGCGTTCAGAGTCCGGGGGTCGTCACACGCGTCGGTGAGTCCTCGCTCAGCGTGCTTCGGCCGTGGACTCTGGCCTCTCGCTCTAATTCGTCGCGTTGACGCCGCGTCCGCGTTTAACCGGGTGCACACGGATTGGCAACACCTGGAGGAGCCCGCTCGGGAGGCCGGATACGGATGAGTCTCCTGACCCCTTGTATCGGTGCACTGTGAGGCGTCACCGTTACTGACGTGGTCCCAGATCCTGCTGGTACTGAGTTCCGTGTGCTCCCCGCTCGCACCCTGGCTGCCGAAGCACCACGTAGCTCTCATGCGCCTTCACGTCCTGATCAAGGCATCGAGACCCCCCAACCGCCGGTCCCGGCCCCCCGGGGGCCTGCCCGTGGGCCCCGCGGGTCGTGTATCCTCGCCCTCCGTGCTGGAATCTTTGATCCAGCTTCCGGACTTGACACACGGGCCGCTCAGCCGCGCCGAGCGGTAACAGGCCCGACCCTCGCGCCCGCAATCCTTCGCGCAATGACCGCCGTTATCCCCACGCCACCTGCTCAACCTGCTCGAGCGAGCACCAGCCGCGTCAGCCCGGTATTGGTGAGGGCCGGACTCTTCTGGGCCACCTGGCTTGCCTTGGTGGTTTTCCTGATGACCATGCGCGCGATCTACCTGGCCTGGAACCTCGATGTGTTCGGCGGATTCCCGGCGGCCAAGCTGGCCGAGGCCTTCGCGATCGGCCTGCGATTCGACGCTTCTGCGGCCGGGTTCTTGTGTGCAGGCCTGTTGCCTCTCGCGCTGGCCCCGTTTGGCCGCCGGGCGTCCCGTTGGCGCTGGAGCCTTTACGCGCTCGTGCTCGGCGGGATCACGCTGCCGCTGTTCCTGTTCGGCACCGTGGACAGCGAGCTGGTGCGCGCGGTGGGTCGCCGCACGACCGTCGACAGCCTGTTCCTGTACGGCGAGTCCGACTGGCATGCGCTCGACATCGCCAGGCAGTTCGCTCCGCTGACGCTGGCGGGCATCGTCCTGATGGCAGCCTGGGTAGCTTTGATCCTGCGTGGGCAGAGATGGATTCTGCGCACCGAGGCCAACGCACCCTCTTCGGAGGCGAACGGCATCCGATCATGGTTCTGGGCAGCCGCGCTGCTGCTGCTCAGCGCTGCCATGCTGGTTCTCGCCATCCGCGGCGGCTGGAGCAACAGCAAGCCGTTGAGCATCGTTCACACGCACCCCGAGCCGCATCTGGACAATCTGGCGCTGAACACGCCTTTCGTGCTGCTCAAGAGCCTGGGCCGCGACAAACCGCAGCGCATGGGATATTTCGATACCCGTGACGAACTGCTTCGTCGGCTGAACGGCGCGGCCCCCGCACCCTCCCTCCTGCCCTCGACCGCCACGAAGGATAAGCCGTTGAACGTGGTCGTGATCGTGATGGAGAGCCTGTCGCTGGGGTATATGGGCGAGGTGAACGGGGTTGACGGCTACACGCCGTTCATCGACGAGCTTGCACACCGCTCGCTGTTTTTCCCGAATGCCTGGGCCAACGCAATGCGTTCGATCGAGGGCATCCCCGCGGTGCTCGGCAGTGTGCCCGCGCTGAGCAAGGAACCCCTCCTCGCCTCGCCCTACGCCTCCACGCAGTTCGAGGGACTGGGCACGTTGCTCGCGCAGCAGGGATACGACACGGCCTTTTTCCACGCGGCCATGCGCGGCACGATGTACCTGGATCAGTTCGCCGCCCGCGCGGGCTTCGCCCGCTATTATTCGCGCGAAGACTACCCGGATCCCACAGACGACGACGGCGCGTGGGGCATCTTCGACGAACCCTACTTCCAGTACGTTGCCGACCAGATCGGGCAGATGCGCCAACCCTTCGGGGTCGTGGCGTTCTCACTTACCGCGCACCATCCGTTCAAGGTTCCGCCGCAGCTGGCGGAGCGCTTTCCCGACGGCCCGCAGCCGATCCTCAAGTCCATCGCCTATTCGGACTACGCACTGCGCCGCTTCTTCGAGACCGCGCAGACGCGCCCTTGGTACGCAGACACTGTGTTCGTGATCACCGCAGACCACGGGTTCCTGCCCTATCTGCCGCAGTATAAGAACGACCTCGGGCGCTGGCGCATCCCGCTCATCCTGTTCCAGCCGGGGAGAACCTGGCCCCAAGTCGACACCCGTCAGCCCGTGTCCCAGATCGACATCGTCCCCACTATCGCGGACATCATCGGCGCGCGCGCCGCGACGCGCAACTGGCTCGCCCGCTCAGTCTTCGTCCCTGGGGAGCGAACCGTGCTACTGCGCGCCGAGAACAGCTACTTCGCGATCGACGGTGACTATTTCCTGTTCTATCCGCTGAGCGGACAGCCACAGCTCTACCGCATCGATGACCCCGAGCGGCGCCGACCGGTCTCGGGGCACGACGACCTCCGGCAGCGCCTCATCGAGCGCACGCGCGCAGCGGTGCAATACTTCAACAACGGCCTGCTGGACGCAACCTTGGTACAACCGGCGCCGCCTTCGTGATCCCGGGAGAACAGGCCGATCGGATCCATCAGGTTGCATCTTCCGACCCTGCAGCGCTGCCGGCGGCTGCCCGTTCCAGGCGATCGCGCACTGCAGCCCAGTCCGGTGTCTCAGGTGGGGACTCGACGAGGATAACCTCACAGCCCGACTCGTCGAGTGCGCGAAGGGCGGCGTACAGCTCGTGCGCGTATGCGAGCGGATCGACGGGTGCAAGCTGCCAATGCGTGACCGACACCGCCGCGGGGTTCGGGTGACGGGCCAGGACCGCCACAGACCGCAGCACACCCTGTTCGTGCACTGCCGCGTCGAACGTTTCGGCTGGAACGAGAAGCAGCGGCAGCCGTGGCGCGTAGTGCGCGGCAAGCGTTCCGGATGCGCGCGGTGAGCCAGATCCGCGGCGACCGACAGGAGTACCTAGCAGCGCTTCGATCTCCTCCGGCGCGATGCGGCCAGGTCGCAAAAGGACGGCCACGCCGGAAGACAGGTCGACGATGGTGGATTCGATCCCGACGTCGCAGGGTCCACCATCGAGGATCAGGTCGACCCGATCCCCCAGCTCGTCGCGCACGTGCTGGGCCGTGGTCGGGCTGATCCGGCCGAAGCGGTTGGCCGAAGGCGCGGCGATCCCCCCACCGAATGCCTGCAACAGCGCCTGCGCCATCGGATGCGAAGGCACCCGCAGCCCGACCGTGTCCTGGCCACCGGTCACTTCGTCGATTACGCCGTGTGCACGCCTGAGAATCAGCGTCAGGGGGCCAGGCCAGTACCGCGCGGCGAGAGCCCGTGCGGCCGGCGGTATCTCGCGCGCCCATTGCGGCAGCGCCATCGCAGAGGCCAGGTGCACGATAAGCGGATGATCCGCGGGCCTGCCCTTGGCTGCAAAGATGCGGCGCACGGCAGCCGGATTCGAGGCGTCCGCACCGAGGCCGTAGACCGTCTCGGTCGGGAAGGCTACCAAGCCACCCGCTCTGAGGATCTCAGCCGCCCGGCTGATCTCGAGATCGAACCCCAAGACGCATTCACCACGAAGGACCCGAAGGTCACGAAGCAAACCGCAAAGGACCCGAGGTAAGCGGGAGCAGTGCTCGGCTCGCCGTCGTAGGAACCCTTCGTGTTCCTTCGTGTCCTTGGTGGTTCATGTTTACGCGGTCAGCAGCCGCAGAGCCTCACGATACTTCTCGGCGGTGCGCGCCAGCACATCGGGCGGCAGCGCAGGAGCGGGGGGCTTCTTGTCCCAGCGCTGGGTCTCGAGCCAGTCGCGTACATACTGCTTGTCGAAGCTGGGCGGGCTGCTCCCGGGCCGGTACTGGCCCACCGGCCAGAAGCGCGACGAGTCGGGCGTGAGCGCCTCATCGATCAGGTAGAGAGCGCCGGCGGCGTCCGTACCGAACTCGAACTTGGTGTCGGCGATGATGATGCCGCGCGTGCGTGCATAGTCGGCAGCCTCTGCATAGAGGGAGATGGCGTTGTCGCGCACCTCCGCCGCCCGCTCCGCACCTAGCAGGCGTTCGGCCTCGCTGAACGCCATGTTCTCGTCGTGTGTGCCTGCCGGCGCCTTGGTCGACGGCGTGAAGATAGCGCTCGGCAGCTTGTCAGCCTCCCTCAACCCGGCCGGCAATCGAATCCCGCAGATCGCGCCGGTGCGCTGGTACTCCTTCCAGCCAGAGCCCGCGACGTAGCCGCGTACTATGGCCTCGATCGGCAACGGCTTGAGCTTGCGCACAACCATTGCCCGGCCAGCAATCTGGTCCCGCTCCGCGGGCGCCACCAGATTGGCGGGATCCGTGTCCAGGAGGTGGTTGGGAATCACTCGCGCAAGGCGCCGGAACCAGAAAAGCGACAGTGCCGTCAGCACTTCGCCCTTTCCCGGCACGGGGGTGGGGAGGATCACGTCGAAGGCCGAGAGCCGATCGGTCTGCACAATCAGCAGCCGGTCGGCGTCGACCTCGTAGATGTCTCGCACTTTCCCTCTGTGGAGGAACTTGAGCGAGCGCAAACTGGATTCGAACAGGGCGGTGGTCATGGGAGATGGTCGGGTGTTCCGCTCCTCTCTGTGCTATCGGTGTCCTCTGTGGCTAGATTTCCAGCTAACCTGTTCGCGCAGCAGGCGCCACAGCGTCCGCGCGCAGGCGTTCCCGGATGTCCAGCGCAATCGTCAACGCCTGCTCGACGCTGTCCCCCAGCACAGTGTAGTGGCCCATCTTGCGCCCGGGTCGTGCCTCGTGCTTGCCGTAGAGGTGCAGCTTGGCGCGCGGGTATTGCAGCACATGCTCCCAACGGGGCTCGCCATTGGCCCACAGGTCACCCAGTAAGTTGACCATCACGGCGGGGCAGTGCAGCGCGGTGTCGCCGAGTGGCATGTTGCACAGCACGCGCGCCTGCTGCTCGAACTGCGAAGTCACGCAGGCATCGATGGTGTAATGGCCACTGTTGTGGGGCCGCGGTGCGATCTCGTTGGCCAGGAGGCGCCCGTCCCGCAGCACGAAAAACTCCACGCACAACACGCCACGATAGTCCAGCTTGGCGGCCACGCTGCCTGCACCGACCCGCGCGGCATCCGCCAGATGCGGCGACACCCGAGCGGGGACGATGCTCACGTCGAGGATGCCGGCAGCATGCTGGTTCTCGGCAACGGGGAAGCTCACGATGCCGCCCCCGGAGTCGCGCGCGACGACGCAGGAAAGCTCCAGCTCGAGCGGCAGCAACTGCTCGAGAATGCAGGGCTCGCCGCCGAGACGCACGAAAGCCGTCGCCAGCTCTTCGGGACGGTTCACGCGCGCCTGCCCCTTGCCATCGTAGCCAAGACGACTGCGCTTGAGGATTCCGGGCAGAAGGTGGGCCACATCGTCGCGCAGGTCGTCGACCGTGCGGATCACCTTGTAGGGTGCCACCCCAAGCCCAACCGAGGAGAGAAACGCCTTCTCGGCGATACGATCCTGGGCGACAGCAACGCTTTCGGCGGGCGGACTGACCACGCAGTGCTGCGACAGGTAGCGCAGGCTTTCCGCCGGCACGTTCTCGAACTCGGTGGTCACCGCGGCACAGCGGCTCGCCAGAGTCTCGAGTCCACCCCGGTCGAGGTAGTCGACAGCGATATGTGCATCGGCGACGCTCCCTGCTGGACTATGACTGCCGGGATCCAGCACCACGACCCGGTAGCCCATGCTCTGGGCCGCCATGGTGAACATCCGGCCGAGCTGGCCGCCACCGAGCAGTCCCAGCCAGGCACCCGGTTCGATCATCGCACCGGCTCGGTCACGGCTTCGCCGGAGGCAGGCGCATAGCCCGCACCGCAGCCTCCTGGCTGTCGCGGAAAGCTGCCAGGCGCGCCGCAATCTGGGGGTCGGTCACGCCAAGCAGGGCGGCCGCAAACAAACCCGCGTTAGCCGCGCCTGCCTCTCCTATCGCAAAGGTGGCTACCGGCACGCCCTTGGGCATCTGAACGATCGAGAGCAGTGAGTCCAGACCTTTGAGGTATCGGCTCGGTACCGGAACGCCGAGCACCGGCAGGGTGGTCTTGGCAGCCAGCATGCCGGGCAGGTGAGCCGCGCCACCGGCGCCCGCGATGATGCACCGGAGCCCGCGGGAGGCTGCAGTCTCGGCATAGGCAAACATCTCGTCTGGAGTGCGATGCGCCGAAACCACCCGTGCTTCGAAGGGGATGCTCAGGCTCTCCAGCTGGCGGGCGGCATGCTGCATCACCTCCCAGTCGCTGTCGCTGCCCATCACGATGCCCACTACGGGACTGTCCACCTTGCTCTCCCAGCCGCGAAAGCCCGCCAGTGTATTGCAGCAGCAGCCCTCGCGCCAGATCGGCGATCCGGCAGGGGGATGGCTCATGTTCGCACTCGAACCCATCCCCACCCCAGCCCCCCCCTTCAAGGGGAGGGAGCCTCAAGTCAGGGCATATGCTCGCAAGGGAGAGGGGACTCGCTGTGCAAGAAAAGCCCCTACAGATGCTCTCCCACCCTCACGATTTTCATCGTGTTCGTGCCGCCGGGCTTGCCGATCGGCTCGCCTACCGTGATCACGATCAGGTCGCCGGCCTGGGCCGCGCCCACTGCCACCAGCTTCTCCTCGGCCAGGCGCAGCAGGGTCTCGCGGTTGTCGCCGGCGTACTGCAGCATGAGGGGATACACGCCGCGGAATAGAGAGATCCGATAGCGCGTCGAGACTTCTGGCGTGAGCGCGTAGATAGGGACACCGCAGTTGAGCCGCGACATCCACAGAGCCGTGGAGCCGGAGTGAGTCAGCGCGGCGATCGCCCTGACTTTCAGGTGATACGCGGTGAACAGTGCGCCCATGGCGATGGACTGGTCCACACGGGTGAACACGCGATCCAGGAAGTGACGGTCCAGGCTCACTTCCGCCGACTTCTCCGCCTCGAGGCACACGCGCGCCATGGCTTCCACCGTTTCGACCGGATACTTGCCGCTGGCGGTTTCGGCCGAAAGCATCACGGCGTCCGTGCCGTCCAGCACCGCGTTGGCCACGTCGGAGACCTCGGCGCGGGTGGGCACCGGGCTGGTGATCATCGACTCCATCATCTGCGTGGCGGTGATGGTCGCCTTGTTCTTCTCGCGCGCAAGCCGGATCATGCGCTTCTGCAGCGCTGGCACAGCCGCGTCTCCCACTTCCACGGCCAGATCGCCGCGCGCCACCATGATGGCGTCCGAGGCCTCCAGGATCTCATCCAGGGCGTGAATCGCTTCGGCGCGCTCGATTTTCGCGATCAGCAGAGCATGGCCCCCCGCCGCGCGCAGCAGCTCGCGGGCCATGAACATGTCGGCACCGCTCTTGGGAAAAGATACAGCGAGGAAGTCGGCCCGCAGCGCAGCGGCGCTCTTGATGTCCTCCATGTCCTTCGGGGTCAGTGCCGGCGCGGTGAGCCCGCCGCCCTGACGGTTGATGCCCTTGTTGTTGGATAGGAGGCCGCCGTGCCGCACCGTGGTGATCACCTCGGAGCCCTGCACGTGCGCGACATCCAGCACGATCCGCCCGTCGTCCAGGAGGAGGACATCCGCCACCCGCACGTCGCGCGGCAGCTCCTTGTAATCCAGCCCGACACGGGTCTGGTCGCCCAGAGGACAGGCTGCGTCGAGGATGAACGCGTCGCCCTTCTTGAGCGTGATGCTGCCCTCGGCGAACTTGCCGATGCGGATCTTCGGGCCCTGCAGGTCGACCATGATGCCGACGGTGTGCTCGAGGGAGCGCGCGACCTCCCGCACCAGTTCGGCCCGTTTGACGTGGTCGTCCGCCGTGCCGTGGCTGAAGTTCAGCCGCACGACATTGACACCCGCGGCAATCATGCGCGTCAGCGTTTCGCGGTCGGCGGAAGCCGGGCCGAGGGTGGCGACTATCTTGGTGCTTCGCTCCATCCAGTACAACCTTACCACAGAGGCACAGAGACACAGAGGAAGAGAACCATCACGGTTCTCTCTGTGCTTCGGTGTCTGCGTGGTTCAAGGCGGGTTCAACGAGCAGCGCGCTGCTCAAGGATCTCGACGGCCGGCAGCGTCTTGCCCTCGAGGAATTCCAGGAACGCCCCGCCGGCGGTGGACACGTAGCTGATCTTGTTCGTGACGCCGAACTTGCCCAGCGCCGCAACTGTCTCGCCGCCGCCTGCGATCGAGAATGCGCTCGAGGATGCGATGGCATGCGCGATGGCCCGGGTCCCGCCGGCAAACTGCTCGTGCTCGAACACGCCCACGGGACCGTTCCACACGATGGTGGCGGCGCGCCCGAGCAGGTCGGTCAGCTGCGCCGCCGTCTTCGGACCGATGTCGAGAATGAGATCATCGCCGGCGATGTCGCTGGCCGCTTTTGTCACCGCCACAGCGCTGGCCGACAGCTCCTTCGCGCAAACCACGTCAACCGGCAACGGCACGCCTCCGCCTTTGCTCGCCAACTGGTCGATGACCTTCTTTGCTTCGCCGACGAGGTCGGGCTCGCAAAGGGACTTGCCGATGTTCATGCCCGCCGCCAGCATGAACGTGTTGGCGATACCGCCGCCAACGATGAGCTGGTCGACCTTGGTGGCAAGCTGGGACAGAACGGTGAGCTTGGTGGAAACCTTCGCACCCCCGACGATCGCAACCATCGGACGTTTCGGGCTTTGCAGCGCCTTACCGAGAGCCTCCAGCTCCTGCGCCAGGAGGGGCCCAGCGCAGGCGACCGGCGCATACTTCGCGATCCCGTGAGTGGTCGCTTCGGCCCGGTGCGCCGTGGCGAAGGCATCGTTGACGTAGATGTCGCATAGTGCTGCCATCTTCCTGGCCAACGTGTCGTCGTTTTTCTTCTCGCCCTTGTTGAAGCGGCAGTTCTCCAGCAGCACCGCCGTGCCGGGTTCGACACTGACGCCATCGAGCCAATCGCGTTTCAGCGGAACGTCCTGGCCCAGCAGCTCGGACAGGCGCCGCGCCACCGGCGCCAGCGATTCCTTCTCGTCGAACTGGCCCTCGGTCGGGCGCCCGAGGTGGGACACCAGCATCAGGCGCGCGCCCTTGCTCAGCGCATGGCGAATTCCGGGCAGGGAGGCGCGGACGCGCGTGTCGTCGCTGATGACGCCGCCCTGGAGCGGCACGTTGAAGTCCTCGCGGATCAGCACGCGCTTCCCGGCGAGGTCGAGGTCGGTCATTTTCAGGATAGGCACAGCATTACACCCTAACGCTTAACCGCAGAGACGCAGAGGCGCAGAGGACCCACAGAGAAATAGCCGTGTTCACTGTGGGCAAGCTCAGTGCCTCTGTGCTCGTCGAGAATCTCAATGGGGTCGCGCTCCCGGGGATCACTTGGCGTTCATCCATGCGAGCGCAACATCCAGCATCCGGTTGCTGAAGCCCCATTCGTTGTCATACCAGGAGGAGACTTTGACCAGGGTGCCTTCGCAGACCTTGGTCAGGGTCGCGTCGAAGATGCTGGAATGGGGGTCGTGGTTGAAGTCCACCGAGACCAGCGGGGCCTTGTTGTACGCGAGAATGCCCTTGAGCGTCCCGTCGGCTGCTTCCTTGAGCACCGAGTTGACCTCGTCCACCGTCGTGCTGCGCTTTGCCACGAAGGTCAGGTCGACGAGCGACACGTTCACGGTCGGCACGCGAATGGCATAGCCGTCGAGCTTGCCGGCCAGCTCCGGCATGACCAGGCCGACGGCCGCCGCAGCCCCCGTCTTGGTCGGGATCATCGACTGCGTCGCCGAGCGGGCCCGGCGCAGATCCTCGTGATAGACGTCTATGAGCACCTGATCGTTGGTGTAGGCGTGGATGGTGGTCATCAGCCCGCAGGCCACGCCGATCTTGTCATGCAGCGGCTTGACCAGCGGCGCTAGACAGTTAGTAGTGCAGGAGGCGTTGGAGATCACCGTGTGGCCGCTCTTGAGGACGTTGTGGTTTACGCCGTACACGATGGTGGCATCCACGTCCTTACCGCCCGGGGCCGAGATGATGACCTTCTTCGCCCCGCCCTTGAGGTGCGCCGAGGCTTTCTCCTTGCTGGTGAAGATGCCGGTGCACTCGAGCACAACGTCCACGCCGAGCTGGGTCCACGGCAGCTGGGCAGGATCGCGCTGGGCCAGCACCCGGATCTTGTCGCCGTTCACCACCATGCTGTCGCCATCCACCTCCACGGTGCCCTTGAAGCGGCCGTGCACGGTGTCGTAGCGGGTCAGATGCGCATTGGTCTCCGGGCTGCCCAGATCATTGACCGCGACGATCTGCAGGTCCCGGTTCCGGCCGGACTCATACACAGCGCGTAGGATGTTGCGGCCGATGCGGCCGTAGCCGTTGATTGCGATGCGGATGGCCATGACTGCACTCCTAAGAGAAGATGAGGATAGGAATAGGATAGGGTACGGCTGCCATTCTAATGCAGTGCGGCGGACGCTCCAAAGCGTGCAGCGATCAGGCGAGAAAGCTACGACGCAGGCATGCACCGGAAGTTCGGCGGCATCCGGTGACGGGAGCGTGAACCCGGGTGCCCGGGGCCTCGTCCCTAGGCTGCTTCGTTGCAGTGCGGTGTGGGTCTTCGTTGCATTGCGTAAACGCCTTCCGTACTATTGCCGCGAGGGCTCAGGGCGGAGCCGTCGCGCAGCCACACCTGCGACACGATGGCGCGGGCCCGTGTCCGTGGAGAATACCCAACAGGAGGATCATCGTGAGAGGAATCATAGGGGCTGCGACCTTCAGCGCCGTCGCGCTGGCTGGTGCCCTGGCTCAACCGCCCGCCCTGGCCGGCGAGGTCGAGGTACTGCACTGGTGGACTTCGGGCGGCGAGGCGCGCTCGGTGGCCGAGTTGAAGAAGATGCTGGAGAGCAAAGGGGACACCTGGAAGGACTTCGCCGTGGCCGGCGGCGGCGGCGAGAACGCCATGACGGTGCTGAAGTCGCGCGTGGTGTCGGGCAAACCGCCTACCGCCGCGCAGGTCAAGGGCCCGGGCATCCAGGAGTGGGGCGCGGAGGGCGTGCTGGCCAACCTGAACGACGTGGCGAAGGCCGGGAACTGGGACGGCCTGCTCCCCGGCGTGGTCAGCAATGTCATGAAATACCAAGGCAACTACGTCGCCGTTCCGGTGAACGTGCACCGCGTCAACTGGATGTGGGCCAATCCCGAGGTGTTCAAAAAGGCGGGCGCCAAGATCCCGACCACCTGGGATGAGTTCGCAACAGCCGCGGACAAAATCCAGAAAGCAGGCTTCATCGCCGTCGCTCACGGCGGGCAACCCTGGCAGGATTCGACGGTGTTCGAGTCCGTCGCGCTGGGCGTGGGCGGCGCCGAGTGGTACAAGCGCGCCTTCGTCGACCTCGATCCCAAGGCACTGAACAGCCCGCAGATGGAGAAATCCTTCGCGACGCTGCGCACGGTGCAGAAGTACATCGACAAGGACGCCGCCAACCGCGACTGGAACCTGGCCACTGCGATGGTGATCACCGGCAAGGCCGCGATGCAGTTCATGGGCGACTGGGCCAAGGGCGAGTTCACCGCCGCCGGCAAGGCCCCGGGCAAGGATTACGTCTGCATGCCCGCCCCCGGCACGAAAGGCGCATTCACCTTCAACATCGACAGCTTCATCATGTTCCAGCAGAAGGACGCCGGGGCACAGAAAGCCCAGGCCCACTTGGCCGAGGCGATCATGGATCCCAAGTTCCAGGAGGTGTTCAACCTGAACAAGGGCTCGATCCCCGTGCGCATGGGCATGGACCTCGCCAAGTTCGACCAGTGCGCGAAGGACTCCTCGGCGGAGTTCTCCTCTGCGGCGAAGAGCGGAAAGCTGGTTCCGAGCTGGGCCCACGAGATGGCGATGCCGCCTGCCAACAAGGGTGCGATGTTCGACGTGGTGACAGCGTTCATGAATACGCCGGGCATGACGCCGAAGCAGGCCGCCGAGCGGATGGCAGCCGCCGGCAAGATCTAGCCGAGCCAGTCGCCGCGGGCGGAGCCGGCCGGCTCCGCTCGCGAGCGCTTCTCACCGCAGCACCACACGAGGGAGGCGTGTGAACGGCGCTCCCGCAGCGCAGACCGCCGGGTTCGTGCGACCCGGCCGCAGCCTCGGCGACTACTTCGAGGCGGCGTTGCCCCGTATCGTGCTGGGGCCGACGCTGGTCGTCGGCCTGATCTTCATCTACGGCTTCATCCTCTGGACAGGCTGGCTGTCCTTTACCGAGTCGCGCCTGCTGCCGCGCTACGAGCTAGCCGGCCTGGTCCAGTACATCGCGCTGTTCCAGAACGAACGCTGGTGGACCGCGCTGACCAACCTGGCCATTTTCGGCGGTCTGTTCATCGCGGTGTGCCTGGCTACCGGACTGCTGCTGGCGATCCTGCTCGATCAGCGCATCCGGGCCGAAGGGTTCCTGCGCGCGGTATATCTGTATCCGATGGCCCTGTCCTTCATCGTTACCGGGACGGCATGGAAATGGATACTGAACCCGGGGCTGGGGCTGGAGCACCTGATGCACCAGTGGGGGTGGCAGAGCTTCACCTTCGACTGGATCGTGACGCCGGGGATGTCGATCTACACCGTGGTCATCGCCGGCGCCTGGCAGTCTTCCGGGTTCGTCATGGCGTTGTTTCTGGCCGGGCTGCGGGGCATCGACGACTCCATCATCAAGGCCGCACAGGTCGACGGCGCGGGCCCGGTGCGCATCTACACCAGCATCGTGATCCCGTCGCTGCGGCCGGTGTTCTTCAGCTCGATCATCATCCTCGCCCACATCGCGATCAAGAGCTTCGACCTGGTGGTGGCGCTGACCGGCGGCGGGCCAGGGTTCTCCTCCGACCTGCCCGCCACCTTCATGTACACGTTCGCCTTCAACCGCAACCAGATCGGGCTGGGAGCAGCCAGCGCGATGATGATGCTGCTGACCATCATCGCGGTGCTGGTGCCGATGATGTACTCCGAGCTGCGCAGGCACCGCCGTGGCTGAGCTCGAGCGCAGCCAGACCGCAGGATCGCACGCGATCGGCCGCGTGATCGTGTATTCGCTGCTGGTGCTGGTCGCGCTGTACTACCTGATGCCGCTGTTCGTGATGGTCACCACGTCGCTCAAGACGCTCGACGAGATCCGCGCCGGCAACATGCTCTCGCTCCCGGGCAGCATCACCCTGGAGGCCTGGACGAAGGCCTGGGGCTCGGCGTGCACGGGCGTGGACTGCAGCGGGCTGAAGGGCAACTTCATGAACTCGGTGCGGTTCGTGGTGCCGGCGGTGCTCATCTCGACGCTGATCGGGGCGTTCAACGGCTACGTGCTGACGATGTGGCGCTTCCGCGGCAGCGATTTCCTGTTCGGCGCGCTGCTGGTGGGCTGCTTCATCCCGTTCCAGGTCGTACTGCTCCCCATGGCGCAGACGCTGGGTTACCTCGGCATTGCGCAGTCCACCACCGGGCTGATCTTCGTCCACGTGGTATACGGACTCGCTTTCACCACGCTGTTCTTCCGCAATTTCTACGTCACCGTCCCGGCCGAGCTGACCAAGGCGGCTCGCATCGACGGCGCCGGGTTCTTCACGATCTTCTGGCGCATCATCCTGCCCCTGTCGCCGCCCATCATCGTGGTGTGCGTCATCTGGCAGTTCACCCAGATCTGGAACGACTTCCTGTTCGGTGTGGTGTTCTCCGCGGGCGGCAGTCAGCCGATCACCGTGGCGCTGAACAATCTCGTCAACACTTCCACCGGCGTGAAGGAATACAACGTGGACATGGCGGCGGCGATCATCGCCGGCCTGCCGACTCTGTTCGTCTACATCGTGGCCGGCAAGTACTTCCTGCGCGGCCTCACCGCCGGCGCAGTCAAGGGTTAGCGACCAATGGGAGCACTGTCCATCCGCAACGTCGTCAAGCGCTTCGGCCCGGTCGAGGTCCTCAAGGGCATCACCATCGATGCGGTGGACGGCGAGTTCCTGATCCTGGTGGGACCGTCGGGCTGCGGCAAGTCGACCCTGCTCAACATGATCGCCGGTCTGGACAGCATCACCGCGGGCGAGATCGCTATCGGCGGGCGCATCGTCAACGATCTTTCGCCTAAGGACCGCGACATCGCCATGGTGTTCCAGTCCTACGCGCTGTACCCGAACATGTCCGTGCGCAACAACATCTCCTTCGGTCTGAAGATCCGCAAGGTGTCCAAGGAGAAACAGGACGAGATCGTGGCACGGGTGGCGAAGACGCTGCAGATCGAGCACCTCCTCGACCGCATGCCGTCCCAGCTGTCGGGCGGGCAACGCCAGCGGGTAGCCATGGGACGTGCTCTGGCGCGGGATCCGGCGCTGTTCCTGTTCGACGAACCACTGTCGAACCTGGACGCCAAGCTGCGCGTGGAGATGCGCACCGAGATCAAACTGCTGCATGAGCGGCTGAAGGCCACCATCGTCTACGTGACCCACGACCAGATCGAAGCGATGACGCTGGGCGATCGCATCGCCGTCATGAAGGACGGCGTGGTGCGGCAGCTGGCCACACCCCAGGAGGTGTACGACAACCCGGCCGATCTGTTCGTAGCGGGCTTCATCGGCTCGCCCTCCATGAACTTCATCCGCTGCCCGGTGGCTGAGCGGGACGGGCGCGCGGGCGTGCAGCTCCACGAGAATGGCGAGACGTTCTTCTTCCACGCCCCGTGCGCCGTGCAGGCGGCGCTCAAAGCGTATGCAGGGAAGGAGGTGGTACTGGGAATCCGGCCCGAGCAGATCACCGACAAGACGCTGTTCAGCGGCGAGAACCCGAACGTGGTCACGCGCCAGGCCAAGATCGAGGTCGTGCAGCCGACCGGTCCCGACACGCTGGTGCTGATTCACCTGAACGGCGTCCCTGTCACCTGCCGGGTGCACCCGGAGGCGCCGGCGCGGCCGGGCCAGCCGCTGACCATGATGTTCGACCTGTCGAAGTTGGTGTTCTTCGATCCGCAGACCGAGAAGCGGATCTCCTGACGCAAGCGCTACTGAACCTTGCAGGATCGGGACCCGGCGTCCACACCACCCCGCCGGCGCAGGCTGCCCCGGGCCTTGACCCGGGGCCGGCACCCCTCCTCCGAGTAGCGGAGGGATGGGTCACCGGTGATAGCGCACCTTCAGCGCGATCACGATGATCGCGAGGGCCAGGGTCACAACGTTGGCGGCGATGATCGGCGCCGAGCGGATGAGAATGCCGTAGATCAGCCAGAGCAGCACCCCTGTGCTGAAGATCAGGAACATCAAGTACGACACGTCGCGTGCCGACTTTGTCCGGTAGATCTTCAGCACCTGCGGCAGAAAAGCAATGGTGGTCAGCGTTCCCGCCGCCATGCCCACCACCTCGGTAACGGCCCCCATTCGCGTGCTCCCGTGCGCCTCAGCGGCCGGCAAGCGCGGCGGCAAGCCCGCGCAGCGCTGGATTCTCAGCCAGAATCACAAAGGTGGGTACCGCTGCCACGTAGCTGGAGAACCGACCCTTGTGTTCGAAGCGCGCCCGGAAAGGCGAACGGTCGAACCAGTCCCCGAGCTTCGGCACAATGCCGCCGCCGATAAAGAGCCCGCCCCGCGCGCCGAGCGTGACGACCAGATTTCCCGCCGCGGTGCCGAGCACTGAGCAGAACAGCGTCAGCGCTTCCTGGCAGCGCGGGTCCTCACCGCGCATCCCGTGATCCGCGATGTCCTCGGGGTCCAGCTCGCGCGGCACATCGTGGTCGAGGACACTCAGCGCACGGTAGATGTTGACCAGGCCCGGCCCGCTCGCCAAGCGCTCGGTGGACACGTGCCCGAAGCGCTCGCGCAGCACGCCAAGTACAGCATCCTCGCGCTCGTCCGCAGGGCTGAAAGCAGTGTGGCCACCCTCGCCCTGGAGCGGTATCCAGTGGCCCTCGCATTGCAGCAGACCCGACACGCCCAACCCGGTGCCCGCGCCGATCAAGCCAATGGGCGCGCCCTGCACCGCCGCGCCCCTGCCGACCTGGCGGATCTCGCCGGCCTCGAGCGCGGGCAGCGACAGGGCCAGCGCGGTGAAATCGTTCAGCACCAGCAGCCGCTGCAGTCCGAGCTGGCGCTTGGTCTGCTCGATCGAGAAGGCCCACGGGCTGTTGGTGAGCTTGATGAGGTCGCCGGTGATGGCGGTGGCCACGTCGATGGCCGCTTCGCTGATGTCTGGTTTACCGGCCCGGGACAGATAGTGGCGGGCCGCCTGCTCCAGCCCGTCGAAGTCGGCACAGCGCAGCGAGAACTCGCGCTCCGGCCGCGCCGCCCCCTCCGCCAGCAGCGCGAACCGGATGTTCGTCCCGCCGATGTCTGCCAGCAGCCGCATCGTGCTACTCCAGGCAATCCTGGCGCAAACCCATCAGTCGTGCAGGGTCCGCTTCACGACATCCACTACATTCGCCGCCGTGAAGCCGAAAAACTTGAACAGGTCGCCGGCCGGCGCTGATTCGCCGAAACGGTCGATGCCGACCACTGCGCCCTCGAGGCCCACGTACTTGCGCCAGTAGTCCGTCACACCCGCTTCGATAGCCACACGCGGCACGCCCCGCGGCAGAACCGCTTCCCGGTAGCTCTGGTCCTGACGATCGAACACGGAGGTGCACGGCATCGAAACCACACGCGCTGCGATGCCCTCCTCGGCCAGGGCCTTCTGCGAAGCCAACGCCAGCGCGACCTCCGAGCCGGTAGCGATCAGGACGACCCTGGGCGTTGCGCCGACAGCTTCCGCCAGCACATAGCCACCCCGTCGGATGCGCGCCACCTGCTCCTCGGATCGCGGAACATGCGGCAGGTTTTGCCGCGAAAGCAGCAGCGAGGTCGGCCCGTCGCGGCGCTCGATAGCCGCCACCCAAGCGGCGGCTGTCTCGACCGAATCGCAGGGCCGCCAGACCTCCATCCCGGGAATCAGACGCAAGCTGGCGGCATGCTCGACCGCCTGGTGCGTGGGTCCGTCCTCGCCCAATCCGATGGAATCGTGGGTGAACACGAAGATGCTGCCCACCTTCATCAGCGCCGCCATGCGCAGCGCGTTGCGCGCATAGTCCGAGAACGTGAGGAAGGTGCCGCCGTAGGGGATCAGCCCGCCGTGCAGGGCCAGTCCGTTCATGATGGCGGTCATGCCGAACTCGCGTACGCCGTAGAAGACGTAGTTGCCGCCGTCCGCACGCCTGATCGGGCGCGACCCGGACCACAGCGTAAGGTTGGAGGCGGCCAGGTCGGCCGAGCCGCCGATCAGCTCGGGCACGCCCGGCGCAAGCGCTTCAATGGCGTTCTGGGAGGCTTTGCGCGTCGCGATGTTCTCCGCCTTCTCCAGCGCGCCCGCAACCAGCGCGCGGGCGCGAGTGTGCCAGTCATCCGGCAGTGTCCCGCGCATGCGCCGTTCGAACTCGGCGGCGAGCTCCGGATGCTGGCGCGCATACTCGGCAAAGCGGTTGGTCCACAGCTTCTCCAGCCCTGCGCCTTTGACGCGCGCGTCCCAGCCTTCGTACACATCGGCGGGGATCTCGAAGGGAGGATACTTCCAGCCGATGTTCTGGCGCGTTGCGGCGACTTCCTTCTCTCCGAGCGGCGAGCCGTGGGCATCGTGGCTGTCGGCCTTGTTGGGCGCGCCCTTGCCGATGACGGTCCTGCAACAGATGAGAGTCGGCCGGTCGCCTGCCGCCCTGGCTGCGTCGAGCGCGTCGTGAACTGCGTCCATGCTGTGGCCGTCGACGTCCGGGATGACGTGCCAGCCATAAGCCTGGAAGCGCCTCGCGGTGTCATCGGTGAACCACCCTTCCACGTGCCCGTCGATGGAGATTCCGTTGTCATCATAGAGGGCGATCAGCTTGCCCAGCCCCAGGGTCCCGGCGAGCGAGCAGGCTTCATGCGAAATGCCTTCCATCAGGCAGCCGTCGCCGAGGAACACGTAGGTGTGGTGGTTGACGATCTCGAACCCGGGACGATTGAACTCGGAGGCGAGCACGCGCTCGGCGAGCGCCATGCCCACTGCATTCGCGAGGCCCTGGCCCAGCGGCCCGGTGGTCGTCTCGACGCCCGGCGTCATGCCGTATTCGGGATGGCCTGGCGTGCTGGAGTGAAGCTGGCGGAAGCGCTTGAGCTGCTCCATGGGCAGATCGAAGCCCGTCAAGTGCAGCAACGCATACAGCAGCATGGACCCGTGCCCATTGGACAGCACGAAGCGGTCGCGATCGGGCCATGCCGGGTTGCCGGGGTTGAAGCGCAGGTGGTGGTTCCACAGGACTTCCGCGATCTCGGCCATGCCCATGGGCATGCCCGGATGGCCCGAGTTCGCCTTCTGAACAGCATCCATGGCCAGCGCGCGCAGCGCGTTGGCAAGTTCCTGTCTGGTTGCCATCGACGTCGGTTGTAGATTGGAGGATACGGATTGGGACGGCCCGATTCCGAGTCGCGAAACCAAGCTTATATGGGAAATGGCAGCGGCGCCAGCACGGCGGCCGGCGTGCATCAAGCCCCCAATTCCACCGCTCACCACGAAGACACGAAGACACGAAGAAAACCAACAGCTGTGCAGTTCGGGACAGTCACCAGATAGGCCCTGAGCACGACTCCAAACCAGATCGCAGTGACTTTCTCTGCCTTGCTTCGTGTCTTCGTGGTGAGAGGTAAGCTCTAGGTGCGGCCGGGCGGGAACGACGCTACTGCTCGCGCCGGGACACCTTCACGCCGAGCTGCTTGAGCTTGCGATACAGGTGCGTGCGCTCGAGCCCCACGCGGTCCGCGACCTTGCTCATGTTCGCGCCTTCACGCGCGATGTGATACTCGAAGTACATGCGCTCGAACGCATCGCGCGCCTCGCGCAGCTCGCGGTCGAGCGGCAGCGCAGCGAGGGCGCCGGACAGTGGGGCGTCGAGCCTGGCCAGCGCACTGTTGACGTCGGCGGTACCGATCTCTTGTGCCAGGGCGAGCAGGGCCATGGTGCGCACAACGTTTTCCAGCTGGGCGAGGTTTCCGGGCCATTCCTGGACGCGAAGGGCGTTCAGCGCCGCGGTGCTGAGCGTGCGCGGCGGCACTTCCCTGGACTCTACCAGCCGGCTGAGGATCAGCTTGGCCAGTTCCGGAACGTCCTCGGCGTGCTCGCGCAGGCTCGGGACCCGCAGCTGAATCTGGCTGATGGCTGCGTAGAGGCGCGAGTCGAAGCCCGCCTCGGCCACCTGTCGCGCCAGAGCGCGCGAGGTCGAGCAGATCAGCCGCGTGTGGTAGCGATCCACCTTGCCGAGCTGGGCCAGCAGATTGCGCTGCTGCGGGCCGGTGAGATCGCCCACTTCGTGCAGGAACAGCGTACCCTCCGCGGCCTGGCCGACGATATTGTTGGCTGGGTCGTCGAGGATGTGGAAGCTCTCCGGCGCGACCCAGGGCGTGTTGGCCTGGTGCAGGAAGCGGGCACACAGGCTCTTGCCGCAGCCCGGCTCGCCGGTGATGAGCACCGGAAGCTTCAACGCCTTCACCGTCTCCAGCCGCTGCTTCAGCTCGGCGATGATCTGCCCCCGGCCCAGGTAGGCCAGGGAAAGGGCGGCGGGTTGCGCAGCCGGCGCCGGTTGCCGCAGAGCCTGCCCGACAGTAGCCAGCAGCTTCTGCAGGGCGATGGGCTTCTCCAGGAATGCGTAGGCGCCGATGCGGGTGGCCTCCACGGCCGTGTCGATGGTGCCATGCCCCGACATCATTACCACCGGCATGGTCAGCTGGCCGCTGCTGGCCCATTCCTTGAGAAGGGAGATGCCGTCGGTATCGGGCATCCAGATGTCCAACAACACGAGGTCGGGACGGGTGCGGTTGCGGATCAGGCGCGCTTCGCTGGCGTTCTCGGCCAGGCGCACTTGGTGCCCCTCTTCGCGCAGGATCTCGGAGAGCAGCTCGCGGATGCCGATCTCGTCGTCTACTACCAGTATCTGACTCATCCGCTTCAACCCACCCGGGCGCCTGCCGGCGCACGCGCCGGCTGCGTCGCGGAGCGCGCCACCGGCAGCAGGATGCTCACCTGGGCGCCGCCGCCCGGCGCATTGCCGAGCTCGATGCTGCCGTTGTGCTCCTCCACGATCTTCTTGACGATGGCGAGCCCCAGCCCAGTGCCCTTCGACTTGGTGGTCACGTAGGGCTCGAACGCGCGCGCCAGAATCTCGGGAGGGAAGCCCGGGCCATTGTCGAGTACAGACAGCCGCGCCGCCGGACCTTCCAGGCGCGTACGCACAGTGATGCGGGGGTTGCTGCGATCGAGAATGGCCTGCTCGGCGTTCTGCAGGAGGTTGTGGATAACCTGCCGCAGCCGCGCCGGGTCGCCGTGCACGGTCGGCAAACGCTCGTCCAGCTCGAGCGCGATCGCGGGCCGCTGCGCTTCGTACAGAGTGATAACCTCGCGCACCACGGTGTTGAGATCAAGCGGCTGCAGGCTGGTCTCCGGCGCGCGCGCGTACTGGCTGAAGGCGTCCACCATCCCTTTGAGCTGGGCCACCTGCTTGACGATGGTGTGCGTCGAGCGCGCCAGCACTTCGGCGTCCGCGGCCTGCAGCTTGTCGGACAGGCGATGGGCCAGGCGCTCGGCCGACAGCTGAATGGGTGTGAGGGGATTCTTGATCTCGTGCGCCAGGCGGCGCGCCACTTCGCCCCAGGCGGCAAAGCGCTGCGCCTGCAGCAGCCGGGTGATGTCGTCGAACACCACGACGAAGCCGGCTTCCGAACCGGCCAGCGAAGAGCCGCGCATCAGCAGCACCTTGCGCCCATCGTCCAGATCGATCTGCTTCTCCCAGCTCTCGTCGCCACCCGTGTGAATGGCCACGAGGACTTGGGCGCTGACCTCGGCCAGCCGGCTCTCGCGCTCCGGCCAGTCCTGCAGCGGCACGCCCATGAGCGGCTCCAGGTCAACGCCCAGGATCTCCCTGGCACTCGGGTTTGCCGAGCGCAGCCGCCTGTCGCTGTCGAAGGAGAGCACGCCGGCGGACAGCTTCTCCAGGATGCTCTCGACATAGGCCTTGGCCCCCTCGAGCCCCTCCTGATTGCGCATCGCTGTGGCACGTGCTTCGGCCAGCTGCGTCGTCATTGTGTTGAAGGAGGCGGTCAGGATGCCAAGCTCGTCGTGACTGCGCACCGGGTGGCGCAGGCTGAAGTCGCCTTGGGCCACTGCGCGGGTGCCGGCGGCGAGCAGGGCCAGCGGCGCCGTCAACCGCTCGCTGAAGACGATCGCGAGCGCCAGCGCGGACAGCAGGACCAGCAGGAGCGACAGCGTCAGAGACAGCCCGTAGAGGCGCTTCAGCCCTGCGCGCGACAGAGACAGCTCCTGGTAGTCCTGATAGATGGTCTGCACGGCGTCGGCGTCCCGGGCCAACGCCTCCGGAACGGGTTGCACGAGCTGCAGCAGCACCATCTCCCCCGACAGCCGGTTGACCGGCACCACCACACGCAGCCGCAGCGGCTGCTGTTCCTTCGACTCGATCTCGCGGTACGACTGCTGCACGCGGGCCTGCTGCGTCGCACGCGCCGGCAGCAGGCTCGGCATCAGGCCGGCGCCTTCGCTGATGGAAAACGCGATGATGCTGCCGTCCGGCTGGAACAGCGTAGCCTCTCGAACGCCGGCTTGTTCGCGCATGGCATCCAGCTCGGGCAGCAGCTGCGAAGGCCGTGCATCCGCAACCTTGAGCGCCATCGCATCGGCCTTCGTGTTGAGCTCGCGCAGCATGTTGTCCAGGGTCGTGCGCCCCAGGCTCAATCCGCCCTCCAGTGCCTTCTCCACGCGCACGTCGAACCAGGACTCGATGCTCTGGTTGAGGAATTGCACGGATACCGAGTAGACCAGCGCGCCGGGCAGCACAGCCACCAGCGAGAACAGGAGCACCAGCCGCAGCGTCAGCTTGGAGCCGAACAGGCCGGCGCGCAGGCGCCGGCGCAGTGCGACCAGCTGATACCCCACCAGCACCATCAGCACCAGCACCACGGTGACACCGAGGAACAACAGCAGCGGCAGATCGCGCGCGAACATCGGCGTGTTGGAGCTCGCGGAGAGCAGCAGGTACAGCATCACCCCGCCCAGCATCAGGATCGTGGCGATGAGGTACTTCATGCCCCGCGACAGCAGGGAGTTGCGCACGGTGCGGATCGACGGCGTCACGGCTTGAAGGTCCAGCGATACCAGTCCGAGGACAGGTCCCAGTCGGTCGACCCCAGCGCATCGATCTGCAACGGCTTCGGAAGCTGCGAGGTGTCCAGCTGCAAACGCAGAGCAGCGATGTAGACGGCGCCGGGCTCGACTTCCTGGTAGCGCACGACAGGAGCGTAGCGGATCCTGCCTACCACTGCGAGCGCTTCATCCAGGGTGTCGAAGTTCTGGTTCAATGCGCCGAAGGCGAGCCGGTACTGGCGCGTGAGCGCGTGGAAGTACAGCCTGTGCTGGGTGCGGAACTCGGACACGGTGCGATTCCACAGGTTGAAGGTCCACCAGCGCGGATAGATCAACTCGAACTCGGTGACGAAGGTGAGCGCCACCCCGCGCGTGAGCGCATCTTCCAGCAGAGGCGTGAGCGCGATGTCGTAGGTCGCCTCCAGCGCGTAGCCTGCCTCGGTGGGGGCGAGCTCGGCGGACTTGACGTAGACGCCCTCGGCCTGCGCGCGCAGCGCGAAAAGCAAGGCGAAGAGCGCGAGCAGACGCAGCACCGGATTACCTGCGCTAGTCATCGAGCTTCTGCAGCAGGGCGTAGAAGAAACCATCGTGCCGGGCGTCCGGGAGCAGCTGACCGTCGGTCTGCGCAAGCTCCGTTATCGGCAGACGCCGCGCGTTCTTGTGGGCGCTGAGGAAGTCTGCGATCTGCGCCTGATTCTCCACAGGAAAGACCGAACAGGTCGCGTAGAGCAATTTACCACCAGGCGTCAGCGTCCGCCACAGGGCACTCAGCAGACGCGCCTGCTCGCGCGCCAGCCGCTCCAGATCTTCCGGGCGCCGCAGCCACTTGATGTCGGGATGGCGCCGCACCACACCCGAGGCCGAGCACGGTGCGTCCAGCAGCACCCGCTGATATGGCCGCCCGTCCCACCAGCCATCCAGCTCCGCTGCATCCGCCGCGATCAAGGAGGCGTCGAGTCGCAGCCGATCCAGGTTTTCGCGCACCTTCTCGAGGCGTCGCGGGTCGCGGTCGATGGCGGTCAGCTCGATCCCGGCTGTCTCCAGCAGGTGGGCGCTCTTCCCGCCGGGCGCCGCACACGCATCTAGTACGCGCATGCCGTCGGCAAGGTCAATCAGTTCCGCCGCCCGCTGAGCCGCCAGGTCTTGCACCGACACCCAGCCGCTCGTGAATCCAGGTAGCGATTCCACCGCTACCGGTTGCCTTAGCATGACAGCAACCGCCCCGACCTGCTCGGCAGGAATCCCTGCGCCGCGCAGCGCGAGCAGATAGGCATCCACGGACAGGCACCGCCGGTTGACGCGCAAGGTCAGGGGGGGATGCAGGTTGCCGGCATCCAAGACCGCCTCGAACTGCGCCGGATAGGTACGCTGGATCTCGTCGATCCACCACTGCGGATAGGAGAAGCGCCCGGTGAGTGTGGCACGCGCCTGTCGCAGCACCGTCGCGCGCTCTCGCAGAAATCGACGCAGAACCGCATTGACCAGCCCCTTGGCCGAAGCCTTGCCCAGTCGTGCGCAGGTGCGCACGGCGCCGTCGACGACGGCGTGCGCCGGCGCCCGCGTCCATTCCAGCTGATAGAGAGCGACCAGCAACAGCGCTTCCACTTCGCTGTCGGTGGTTGGCTTGCGCAACAGCAGCCGCAAAACTTCTTTCAGTGTCCCGAGCCACCGACAGCTCCCATAGGCGAGGTCCTGGACGGCCGCCCGGTCGGCGCTGCCAAGGGCCGGATGGCGGTCCCGCAGCGATCCCAGCACTGTGGTCAGGCTGCGCCCGTCGAGAACTTCGAGCAGGGCCCGCGTGGCGAGTTGCTGGACTTCGACCACTGCGTTGCCGCTCAGCCTCCGAGCCGGTCGCCCACCCGGATCGGGAAGCCGAGCTGGAACTCGCGCAGGCCGAGGCGGCGGCCGCCGGCGCGCTGCAGTTCCTCGATGTGCAGCGTCCCGCCTCCGCACTCGACGACCAGTGCGTCCGCCACGACTTCCCGGACCAGCCCTGGCGTGCCGCCCGCGCCGGAGGCGGGGCGGGCCCGCCACACCCGCAGGGTCTCCCCACGCAGGCGGGTCGTGGCCACCGGGAACGGGTTGAAGGCCCGCACCTGCCGGTCGAGCTCGTGCGCGCTGCGCGTCCAGTCGAGCTCGGCTTCGGCTTTCTGGATCTTGTGCGCATAGGTCACCCCGTCCGACCCCTGCGGCTGCGGCTGCAGCGACCCGCTGGGAAGCAGTTCCAGCGCTCGCACAATACAGTCTGCGCCGAGCCTGGCGAGCTTGTCGTGGAGCGACGACCCGGTGTCGTCTGCGGCGATCGGGATGGCTTCCTGCAGGTACACGGGGCCGGTATCCAGCCCGGCGTCCATGTGCATGATGCTGATTCCGGTATGGCTGTCGCCGGCCAGGATGGCGCGCTGGATGGGCGCGGCGCCGCGCCAGCGGGGCAGCAGCGAAGCATGGATGTTGATGCAGCCGAGCGGAAAGAGCGCCAACACCTCCGGCGGCAAGATCAGCCCATAGGCGGCCACCACCATCGCTCGAGCTTCTGCCGCTGCAAGAGGCGCTCGCGCCTGCGCCGTACGCAGTGTGGCCGGCTGTTCCACGCGCAAACCACGGTCCATCGCGAGCTCCTTCACCTCGGAGGACTTGAGCCGAAGGCCCCGCCCGCTCGGCCGGTCGGGCTGCGTTAGGACCAGCGCAACGTCATGGTTCGCCGCTAGCAGTGCTTGCAGCGCCGTGCGGGCGAATGCGGGCGTTCCGGCGAACACCAGACGCATCACATGGCCCGGCGCTGCTGCTTCTTCAGCTTGGCTAGAATGCGCGTCTGCTTCAAGCGCGAGAGATACTCGACGAAGACCTTCCCCTTCAGGTGGTCCATTTCGTGCTGGATGCACACCGCCAACAGACCGGAAGTCTCCAGCGTGAAGGGCTGCCCATTGCGGTCCAGCGCCCGTACCTTGATCCACTCGGCGCGCCGCACAGTTTCGTAGATGCCCGGCACGGACAGGCAGCCTTCCTCGCATTCGGCGTCGCCACGCGATTCGAGAATCTCGGGGTTGATCAGCACGACCAACTGGTCATGCGTCTCCGAGATGTCGATAACGAGGACCTGGCGGTGAACATTCACCTGGGTTGCGGCGAGACCGATACCGGGGGCGGCATACATCGTCTCCGCCATGTCCCTAACGAGTTGGCGGATTTCGTCGTTAATGACCTCCACGGGGGCGGCAACCGTGTGGAGCCGCTCGTCGGGGTAGTGGAGGATGGGCAGCAATGCCATACAGCTTGCCTACTTAACAAATTACGAGCAGAATCTACGGAAACTTCTTGACTTTGCTGGGGTTATGACCCTCAGGCGGCGCAGTAAGTCGGGCGCCGGCTGAGCCCCCCTGGGAAGGACATTGGAGCCTCGAATGCCCAGAATTATAGCGGTTATCCCCTTGATCCTTTGGCTTGGTCTGTGCGCGGGCGCGTCCTGGGCACAGGAGGACGAGGCCACGACGCCGACGGAGACGGACACGGAGGAGGTGGTGGCGGCGCCCGCCCCGGCCGCCGATGAGTTGATGTTGCAGGACAATATTCCGGCGCGCTATGTGGTAGTCAAGGGGGATACGCTCTGGGGCATCTCCTCACGCTTCCTGAAGAACCCCTGGAAGTGGCCCGACCTCTGGGGTGTCAACAAGGATGTGGTGCGCAATCCGCACCTGATCTACCCCGGCGACGTGCTGATACTCGATCTCACGGGGGCCACACCGCGGCTGCGCCTAGAGGGTGCACCCGATGGTGGCCTGTCGCGCTGGTACGGCTACGAGCTGCAGGAGTCCAAGCTGGCCCCGCAGATGCGCTCCCAGGCTTTGGCCCCGTTGCCCATCCCCACCATTCCGGCGAAGGTCATCGAGCCTTTCCTGATTCGCCCGCTCATCGTGAGCCCGGCGCAGGTCGCCGCGGCCCCGCAGATCGTCGCGAGCGTGGACCAGCGTGTGGTCGTTTCGACCGGCGACACCGCCTATGTCGTCGGCCTGGACCAGAAGAAAGGGCAGCGCTGGCAAGTCTACCGCCAGGGCCGAGTGTTCCAGGATCCGGACAACAAAGAAGTGCTCGGCTTCGAAGCGGTGTACCTGGGTGACGCCAACGTGACCGGCTTCGGTCGGGTCAGCACGGTGCAGGTCGTAAGCTCGATTCAGGAGATCTCCAAAGGAGACCGGCTGACGGTGGCGCCGCCGCTGCAGAGTGCGCCGTACGTCCCGCACGCGCCGTCCCGGCCGGTTGAGGGTCGCGTCATCGCCGGCTCTGACGGGACCGTATCGGAGATGGGGACGTATTCCGTAGTCATCCTCAATCGCGGCGCGCGCGACGGGCTGGAAGTCGGACATGTCCTGGGGCTGTATCGCTCGGAAGGCACCATCGCCGTGTCGGCCACCGAGTCGCTGCCGTTGCCCGAGCAACGCTATGGTCTGCTGATGGTCTTCCGCGTCTTCGAGCGTATGGCGTACGGGCTAGTGATGATATCGAACCGTCCGGTCAATGTGCTCGACACGTTCCGTAACCCTTGAGAGCGTGCCGATCCACGCGAGCAGCTGCTCGCTGTCCCACCCTGCGGATCTGGCAGCGGACGCTGGCGGCGCCTCTGGGTCGACAGCGCGTTGATGGGACCCACGGCGGGAGGGCACTTCGCCGAGGCGCAGAACTGGCTCCGTTGCACGCTCGTCACTGAGGTCGGCAGCGCGGCGCAGCGCAGGCTGCTGGCCGCGCTGGGGTCGCCCGAAGATGTGCTCGCGGCGAGCATCGGGTCGCTGGAGGCGATCGTCGGGCGGGCACAGGCAGAAGCCCTCAAGCGCGGGCCCGACCCGGGCCGGGTCGCCGCAGCGCTGAGCTGGCTCGAATCGGGCAACAGCCGCCTGATCACGCTCGCCGACACAGATTACCCGGCCGCACTCCTCGAGATCGCCGACCCGCCGGTCGTCCTGTATGCGCGCGGTCGCACCGAGCTGCTGCAGCGTCCCGCGCTGGCCATGGTGGGCAGCCGCAATCCTACGCCCGGAGGCGCAGCGGATGCCGCAGCCTTCGCGGAAGCGCTCAGCAACGCGGGGCTGACGATCGTGAGCGGGTTAGCGCTGGGCATCGACACCGCGGCGCATAGCGGCGGCCTCGCGGGCGCGTCCTCCAGCATCGCGGTGCTGGGCACTGGGCTCGATCGCGTATACCCCGCGCGCAACCGGGACCTCGCGCACCGCTTGAGCAGCGAGGGGCTGATGCTGTCCGAGTTCCCGCTGGGAACTCCAGCGATGGCGCAGAACTTTCCGCGCCGCAACCGCATCATCAGCGGACTTGCGCGCGGCTGCCTGGTCGTCGAAGCGGCGTTGCGCAGCGGCTCGTTGATAACTGCCCGGCAAGCCCTCGAACAGGGTCGGGAAGTATTCGCTATCCCCGGGTCCATCCACTCGCCGCTTTCGAAGGGTTGCCACTGGTTGATCAAGCAGGGCGCCAAGCTGGTGGAGTCGGCACAGGACATCCTCGAAGAGCTGAAGCTGCCGGCGCCGAGCAGTGGAGCCACCGCGCCGGCCAGAGTATCGGATCCCGCTGCGGAGGCGGTGCTCGCTGCGATGGGATATCACCCGATCGATCTGGACCTGCTTTGCTCGCGAACCGGCTTGACGCCCGACGCCGCTTCCGCCATGCTGTTGACGCTGGAGCTCGACGGATTGATCTGCCGCCTGGCGGGCGGAACCTATCAGCGCATCCGCTAGGCAAGGGCCGAGCTCGGGAGGCTTTGAGGCATCCGCAACAGCCTTACGTGTTCGACATCCTCGCCTATCTGGTTGAGCGTTACTACGAGCTGGGTGCCTACCCCGATCAGGACACGCTGTCCCGGCAACTGGTCGCAGCTGGCTTCGAGACGCAGGACGTCCATGAGGCTTTACGCTGGCTGTCCGGTCTGGAGCCGCATGGGTGGCGACATCGCGGTCCCGGGACCGAGCTGGGCCCTGACGATCCGCTGTCGCTGCGCCATTACACGCCGGCGGAGCAGCGCAAGCTCGACGTGCCCAGCCGGGGCTTCCTCCACTTCCTGGAGGCCGCCGGAGCGCTCGACGCGAGTCAGCGCGAGGTAGTGCTCGACCGCGTGATGGCCTTGACCGACGTTGAAATCGGTCTCGACGAACTCAAACTGGTGATCCTGCTGGTGCTGTGGAACCAGGGGCACCCGCTGGACTCGCTTATCCTCGACGAACTGCTCGTCAGCGAACGCATCGTCACGCTGCACTGACGCGGCCAAGGGCGCAGCCGGACTGGTCCGGCGCGCCGATTGCTGCCGCTAAACTGAACTGAAGTTTTCCTATTCATTCTGGCGCTCGCCAGTTCCAGGGCAACGCATGTCTCGAAATCTTCTCATCGTGGAATCGCCTTCCAAGGCGAAAACTCTCAAGAAATACCTGGGCCGCGACTTCGAGGTCCTCGCTTCCTATGGCCACGTGCGCGACCTCGAGGCCAAAGAGGGCGCAGTGGATCCCGACAACGACTTCAGCATGCGCTACGCGCTGGTCGAGAGGAACAAGAAGCATGTCGACGCGATCGCCCGAGCGGCGGAGGGTGCGGAGCAGATACTGCTCGCCACCGACCCGGACCGCGAAGGCGAGGCGATCGCCTGGCACCTGTCCGAGCTGCTGCGCGGCAAGAAGAGCCTGCGCGGCCGGCCGGTGAAGCGTGTGGTGTTCTACGAGATCACCGAATCGGCGGTGAAAGAGGGAGTCGGTCATCCGCGCGATCTCTCCATGCCGCTGGTGAACGCACAGCAGGCGCGCCGCGCGCTCGATCACCTGGTCGGCTTCAACCTCTCTCCTCTGCTCTGGCGCAAGATCGGACCGAGCCTGTCCGCAGGCCGTGTGCAGAGCCCGGCCCTGCGCCTGATCGTCGAGCGCGAGCAGGAGATCGAGGCCTTCAAGAGCCAGGAGTACTGGACCGTCCATCTCGACAGCCACAAGGAGAAGGAGAGGTTCACGGCGCGCCTGAGCCAGTATCGCGGCGAGAAGGTCGAGCAGTTCTCGATCGTGAGCGAGGCCCAGCAAGCCGAAGTGGTGGAGGCTATCAACAAGGCTGCCCGCGGAACCGCCACGGTGGTCCGGGTGGAAAAGAAGCCGAAGACACGCTCTCCGGCAGCCCCATTCATCACCTCGACGCTGCAACAGGAAGCCGTGCGCAAGCTGGGCATGACCGCCGAGCGCGCCATGCGCACGGCCCAGCAGCTGTACGAAGGCGTGGACATCGGCTCCGGCACCGTTGGCCTGATCACCTATATGCGCACCGACTCCACCAACCTTGCGCACGAGGCTGTGCGCGAGATCCGCGATTACGTGGCCAAACACTTCAACGCGACCTACCTGCCCAAGGATCCGGTGGAATATCGCAGCAAGTCGAAGAATGCGCAGGAGGCGCACGAGGCGATCCGGCCGACGTCGATCTTCCACACTCCGGAGGACCTCAAGGGACACCTGACGCCGGACCAGGCGCGCCTTTACGAGATGATCTGGAAGCGCACACTGGCCTGCCAGATGGCGCCCGCCCGGTACGACACCACGGGGCTCGACATTGCCGTCGGCGGGAAGGACGCGCTGTTCCGTGCCACCGGTCAGACGCTGGTATTCCCCGGATACATTGCGGTATACCAGGAAGGCGCCGACGACAGCGTCGACGAGGGCGATGAGAAGCTGCCGGCGCTGCAGGAAGGCGAGCAGATCCCGGTCGACCGCATCTTCGGCGAGCAGCACTTCACGCTGCCGCCGCCGCGCTACACCGAAGCAAGCCTGGTGAAGAAGCTGGAGGAGTATGGCATCGGGCGGCCGTCCACCTATGCCAGCATCATCTCAACGCTGCAGGAGCGCGGCTATGCCCTGCTCGACAAGAAGCGCTTCGTGCCCACCGACCTCGGGCGGCTGGTCAATGGGTTTCTGACGGCTCATTTCGATCACTACGTGGATTACGACTTCACCGCGCGCATGGAGGATCAGCTGGATTTCATCTCCAACGGCGAACGCGAATGGGTCCCCGTGCTCAGAGGGTTCTGGAACGAGTTCTCCCGCACACTGGCAGAGAAGCAGGATGTGAACCGCGGTGTGCCACTGGGAGAGCACTGTCCCAAATGCAAGAGCGACCTGTATCTGCAGAACAGCAAACGCGGGCTGTTCGTGGGTTGCAGCGCCTATCCCAAGTGCGACTACACGCGGCCCTGGGGCAATATGCCCGAGGGGCCGATCAATCTGGGCAAGGACCCGGTGTCTGGATTGGACGTCCTGCTGCTGCGCGGACCCTATGGGCCCTACGCCCAGTTGGGGCCGACCGTCGAGGGAGCCCAGAGCAAACCCAGGCGGGCGTCCTGGCCGCAACACCTGCCGGTGGCCACCGCGGACCTGGAGACTGCACTGAAGGTGCTGTCCCTGCCCCGCACGCTCGGCAATCATCCGGAGACGGGCAAGCCTATCGAAGCCAACGTCGGACGCTTCGGTCCCTATGTCAAGCACGACGGCGCCTTCAAGTCGATCCCCAAGAGCGACAGCGTGTATGACATCACGCTGGAGCGAGCGCTCGAGCTGCTCGCCGCCCCCAAGGCAGCGCGTGGCCCGGGCGGAAAGCAGCTCGGGCCGCACCCGATCGACAACCAGGCGGTGTCGCTCATGGAGGGCCGTTACGGCCCATACATCAAGCACGGCAACGTCAACGTAACTGTGCCGTCCGACATGGATCCGGCCACCCTTACCCTCGAGGATGCCGTCGATCTGCTGGCGGAAAAAGCAGCCAAGGAACTGGCCAAGACGGGCAGTACCGCAGCCCGACCGATTGCGGCACAACGGCCCGCGAATCAACGCGGGCGCCCACAGCGCGGTGACGGTGGGCAGCGTGCGGGTGGCGGCGGCGCTCCGCGTGGCGGTGGCGTACCGCGTGGGGACGGTGCCCCGCGTGGCGGTGCTCCGCGTGGCGGTGCTCCGCGTGGGGGCGGCGCGCAGAGAGCGGGTACTGCGCAGCCCAACCGGGCACAGGGCAATCGCGGCGGTGGGGGCAAAGGCAAACCAGCGGCACACCAGCCGCGCCAGCCAGGCCAGCGCGCTCCCGCGGCTCGCTCTGGCGCGCGGCGTCGGCCGGTCTGATACCCGCCAGCTAGACGTCGAGATTGCGCACGCCCAGGGCGTTGGCCTCGATGAAGGCGCGACGGGGCTCGACGACGTCCCCCATCAGCGTCGTGAATATCTCATCGGCCGCAATCGCATCCTCGATCTGTGCGCGCAGCAGCCGGCGCGATGCTGGATCCATCGTCGTATCCCAGAGCTGTTGCGGGTTCATCTCCCCGAGGCCCTTGTAGCGCTGGATCGTCAGGCTGTGCTTGACCTGCTCCAGCAGCCAGTCGATGGCCTGCTGAAACGAGGTCACCGCGGTTTCGTCGTCGCCGCGCTTCACGCGCGCGCCTGGTCCGACCAAACCCTCCAGAACCCCGGCGGTGCGACGGATCTGCTGGTAGTCCCCGCTTTCGGCGAAGTCGCGGTCCAGCACCGACACACGCTGGTTGCCATGGAACATCCGCCGGATCAGCAGGCGGTAGGATTCCGTCTTCTCATCGAACTGCACATCAATCACCGCATCGGTCCCCGGCAGGGCGGCTGACAGCGTTTCGGCGGTTTCGCGCGCTGCCGCATCGGAGCTGAGGTCCACAACCGCGCCCTTCAGCAGGGCATGCAACACTACGCTGTCTATCCGCCGGGACAGCCGTTCGATCACGGCCTCGGCCAGGATGTATTCGCGGGCGACCTCGGCGAGCGCGTCGCCAGAGAGCGTGTGGGCGCCTTCGCCAGGGATGAGCTGCGCGTCCTTCAGCGCCAGCTTGAGGAGAAGCTCCTTGAGCTCGTGGTCGTCCTTCAGATAGCGCTCGTCACGGCCATGCTTGACCTTGTAGAGCGGTGGTTGCGCGATATAGATGTGGCCGCGCTCGACCAGCTCGGGCATCTGGCGGTAGAAGAAGGTCAACAACAAGGTGCGGATGTGGGAGCCGTCCACGTCAGCGTCGGTCATGATGATGATGCGGTGATAGCGCAGCTTCTCGGGCCGGTACTCCTCCTTCCCGATTCCGGTTCCCAGAGCGGTAATCAGGGTGGCGATCTCTTGAGAGGAAAGCAGCTTGTCGAAGCGGGCCTTCTCTACGTTCAGGATCTTGCCCTTGAGCGGGAGGATGGCCTGGAAGCGGCGGTCGCGGCCCTGCTTCGCCGAACCGCCTGCAGAATCCCCTTCCACCAGGTACAGCTCGGACTGGGCAGGGTCCTTCTCCTGGCAATCGGCCAGTTTGCCCGGCAGCCCGAAGCCGTCCAGGATGCCCTTGCGCCGCGTCATCTCGCGCGCCTTGCGGGCCGCCTCGCGGGCGCGGGCGGCGTCGATGATCTTGCCGACGATGATCTTGGCGTCGTTGGGGTGCTCCAGCAGGAACGCCATCAGTGCGTCGGCCACGACCTCTTCCACCGCCGGTCTGACCTCCGAGGACACCAGCTTGTCTTTGGTCTGCGAGGAGAACTTGGGATCGGGAAGCTTGACCGAGAGCACGCAGGTCAAGCCCTCGCGCATGTCGTCTCCGGTAGTCTCCACCTTGGCGCGCTTGGCGAACTCGTTCTGCTCGATGTACTGGTTCAGCGTGCGGGTCATGGCTGCGCGCAGCGCAGTGAGGTGCGTGCCACCGTCACGCTGGGGAATATTGTTGGTGAAGCACAGCACCGCTTCCTGGTAGGAATCGTTCCACTGCATGGCGACCTCGACGCCGATGCCGTCGCGCTCGCGAGCAGAATGGAAGATGTGGGAGTGCAGGACGGTCTTGGTCCGGTTGATGAACTCCACGAACGCGCGGATACCGCCGGCGAACTGGAACACCTCTTCCTTCCCGCTGCGCTGGTCCACCAGCTCGATACGGATGCCGTTATTGAGGAACGACAGCTCACGCAGGCGCTTGGCCAGGATGTCGTAGTGGAACTCGACATTGCCGAAGACTTCCGGACTGGGACTGAAGTGGACTTCAGTGCCGCGCCGCTCGGTGGTCCCGAGTTCCTTGAGCGGTGCGCTGGGCGCACCGTTGCGGAACTCCAGCTGGTACACCTGGCCACCGCGGCGGATCGTCAGCCGCAACCATTCGGACAGGGCATTCACCACCGAGACGCCAACGCCATGCAACCCCCCGGAGATCTTGTAGGAGTTGCTGTCGAACTTCCCGCCGGCATGCAGAACGGTCATGACGATCTCGGCTGTAGAGCGCCCCAGTTCGTCGTCCGGATGCACCTCCACAGGAATCCCGCGCCCGTTGTCGATGACGGTGATGGAGTTGTCGGTATGGATGATGACCTGTACGTCGTCACAGTAGCCCGCCAGGGCCTCGTCAACGGCGTTGTCCACCACCTCGAAGACCATATGGTGGAGCCCGGTTCCGTCGCTGGTGTCGCCTATGTACATGCCAGGCCGCTTGCGCACGGCTTCCAGTCCCTTCAGGACCTTGATGCTCTCGGCGGTGTATTCGGAAGGAGATGGCTGCTGCATGTGCTCTCGCTGGACTGACGAACAGGGTGAAAAGGCTTCCGATCGGGATCAGATCCGCATTGGCATGACGACATACTGAAACTGGGCGTTGTCCGGCAGGGTCAGCAGCATGCTGCTGTTGGCGTCGCCCAGTGAGCATTCGACCTGCGCGGAAGAAACGTTGGCGAGCACATCGAGCAGGTAGGTAACATTGAAGCCCACGTCGAGCGGCTCATCGTTGTACGGGATCTCGAGTTCCTCCTCCGCTTCCTCCTGCTCGGTGTTGCTGGAGACGATGCGCAGGCTGTTCTCAGTCAGTACCCAGCGAACCCCACGGAACTTCTCGTTCGACAGGATGGCTGCCCGCTGCAGGGACTGCTGCAGCGTCTGGCGATCGAGCACGAAGTGCTTCCGGTAACCGGTCGGGATCACCTTCTGATAGTCGGGGAACCTGCCGTCGACGACCTTGGTGACGAACTCGATGCTGCCGAAGATGAAGGCGACCTGGTTGTCGCGCACTTCGATCCGCGTCTTGGCATCCCCTTCACCGAGCAGCTTCACCAGCTCCAGCACGGCTTTGCGTGGAAGGATAACCTCAACCTTCGGAACGTCGATCTCGAGCGGCAACGTGGCCAACGCCAGCCGGTGGCCGTCTGTGGCTACCACAGTCAGGCCGGCCGGCGACAACGACATCAGCAGGCCGTTGAGGTAGTAACGGATGTCCTGCTGGGCCATGGCGTACTGGACCAAGGCAAGCAGCTGCTTGAGATCGCGCTGGCCGAGCTCGAGCACGGCGGTAGCGTTACCGGACGGCGCCAGCCGCGGAAAGTCCTGTGCGGGCAGTGTCTGCAGACTGAACTTGCTCTTGCCGGCCTTGATCTGGAGGCGTTTGTCCTGCAGGTCCAGGGCGATCGCAGCCCCGTCAGGAAGGGCACGCAGGATGTCCTGCAGCTTACGGGCAGATACAGTCGTAGCGTGATCACCGGAGCCTGCCGCCGTCTCGGTGCGGGAAGCGACCTGCAGCTCCAGGTCCGTGGCGGTGAGCGTAAGCTGGTCGCCCTGGATCTCCAGCAGAACGTTGGAGAGGATCGGCAGGGTATGGCGACGCTCGACTACCCCGCTGACGGATTGGAGTGGAAGAAGGAGTACATCCCGTTGTACGGTTATTGATGTCATGTTTCTTCCTGATAATAATTAATAGAAGAGCTTGGCATCTGTGGAATTCACTGCCACGACCGTCCAGTGCGGGCCGCCAGGGACGCGAAAGGCAGTGGATGGCCGTGGGATATCCGGTGGACCAATTGTGGATGATCCCGGGACGCGGTGTCGAAGGCTGAGTTGTGTACTTTGCATCCCCAGGATGTTCAGCTGCGCAGAACCTGGAGCAAGGCTTCGAAGTCCCGGCCGATCTCGGGATACTCGGTCTTGAGCTCGGCGATCTTGCGGCAGGCGTGGAGCACGGTGGTATGGTCGCGTCCCCCGAAGGCCTCACCGATGTCCGGCAAGCTCAGCTGCGTCAGTTCCTTGGCCAGCGCCATGGCCATCTGGCGCGGGCGGGCAATATTGCGGGACCGCTTCTTCGAGTACATCTCGGCGACCTTGATCTTGTAGTAGTCCGCCACCGTGCGCTGGATGTTGTCGATTGAGATCTGGCGGTATTGGATCGCCAGCAGATCCTTTAGTGCCTCGCGCGCCAGCTCGACGGAGATCGGCTGTCCGGCGAAATTCGAGTAGGCGATGACCCGCTTGAGGCCTCCCTCCAGCTCGCGCACATTGGATTGGATGTGCTTGGCGATGAAGAATGCCACGTCCTCCACCAGTCCGATCCCGTCGGCCTCGGCCTTCTTGAGCAGAATCGCCACCCGCATCTCCAACTCGGGCGGCTCGATCGCGACGGTGAGGCCCCAGCCGAAGCGGGAGATCAGCCGGTCTTCCATGCCGCTGATCTCCTTCGGATAGGTGTCGCAGGTGATGATCACCTGCTTATGCGCCTCTATGAGCGCGTTGAAGGCATAGAAGAACTCTTCCTGGGTTCGGGTCTTCCCGCTGAAGAACTGGATGTCGTCGATGAGGAGCAGGTCCAGGGAGTGGTAGTACTTCTTGAAGCCGTCGAACGCCTTGTGCTGGTAAGCGCGTACTACATCGGAGACGTACTGCTCGGCGTGGATGTAGCGGACCTTGGCGTTCGCGCTGCGATCCTGCACGAGATTGCCGATGGCCTGGAGCAGGTGCGTCTTGCCCAGCCCGACGCCGCCGTAGATGAAGAGCGGGTTGTAGGCCGTACCTGGGTGCTCGGCGACCTGAAGCGCCGCAGCACGGGCTAGCTGGTTGGCCTTGCCGGTGACGAAGGAGTCGAAGGTGAACGTGGGATTGAGGCGGCTGGTTTCGCGCACCCGGGGTTTTGCTTCTGCCGGCAGTACTGCCACTTCCATAGCAGGAGAAGCGTGGGCCGTCTCGCGCTGCGCCAACTCCAGAGAGATCGTGAGTTGCCCCTTCTGATGTTCGCGTGCGAGTTGCTCGATGACCGGGAGGAAACGGTCCTTGACCCACTGTAGAACGAAGCGGTTGGGTGCCTGGACGACCAGGCTCCTGCCGGAGACGCGCGCCTGCAGCGGCTGGATCCAGGTCTTGAACTGCTGGTGGGGCAATGACTGCTCGAAATGCTGCAGGCAGAGAGCCCAGAAGGCATCCATTCAGGGGGGAGAGGGGCAGGGGCGAAACGCCCAGGGGCAAAGGCAATCATGATAACAGTCACGGAAGGACTTATCCACAGGAGCGCCCGTGGGGTTTGGGCCAAGCGACGGTCTTCGGGCGATCGGTGCTCGATTGAGAGTTGACAAAGCGGGCGCTGCGCGCGTGTAATAGCCGGCTTTTCAGCTCTCTCGCAGGGACTCAAGATGAAGCGGACCTATCAGCCGTCGAAGATCCGGCGCGCGCGGACCCATGGTTTCAGGGCGCGAATGAAAACCCTCGGGGGACGCAAGGTGCTCAATGCGCGCCGGGCGAAGGGGCGCAAGCGCCTGGCGCTGTAGGGCTCGGCTGCGGCATTCCCTGGGCTGGTCTGCCAGACGTTCCGAACTCCACGATGGCTGGTTTTCCCCGGGCCGCCCGGCTCCGGTCGGGGGAGGACTTCAAACGGGGCCTGACGGCCCGCAGGCGTGCGTCGGGCCGCTGGTTCACAGCGACGATCGCAGCCAACCAAAGCGGAAGGGCGCGGCTCGGTATCGTCATTGGCCGGAGGGTGTTGCCGCAGGCCACCGCGCGAAACCGAATCAAGCGGGTTACCCGGGAGCGCTTTCGTGAGCAGGCAGCGCGGCTGGGTGCGGTTGATGTGATCATCAGGCTGCGCGCAAGGCTGAACTCGAACGATATGCCAGCTGCAGAGGCAGAGGTCAAGCGGCTGCTGCGGGAGCTCGCTTGATGCGAAGGTTGTTGAGCCTGCTGCTGCGTGGTTACCAGCTGGCCATCAGTCCGCTGCTGGGCGTTTCCTGTCGCTTCCATCCGACCTGTTCCGAGTATGCCCGCGAGGCGATCATGAAACACGGGGTCGTGCGCGGCGTGTGGCTGGCCGCACGGCGGCTCGCCCGCTGCCATCCATGGCACCCAGGCGGCATCGATCAGGTACCCTGAACTGCAGGCCACCATTTGCACACCATGGACAGTTACCGGCTTTTCGTAGGATTGGTCTTTGCCGTCTCGGTATTCCTGCTGGTCGATGCCTGGGTCCGGGATCACCAGCAGGCAAAGCCCGCACCGGCCACGCCGGCGGGCCAGGCACTCAGGGGAACCCCGGTCCCGACCATCGAGACCCCGGCGGCGGGTCAGTCCGGCGAACCAGGAAAACCGATCACGGGCCCTGCAGCAGTGCCAGCCGGCAGTGCAGCCCTGGCGAGCGGGCAACGCATCCAGGTGAAGACCGATTACCTGGTTGCAGAGATCGACACGCTCGGTGGCGACCTGCGGCGCGTGGAGTTGCTTCAGCACAAAGAGCGAGGTGACAAGGAGAAGAGCTTCGTCCTTCTGCAGGAGAGCCCCGCGCGCCTGTACGTGGCGCAGAGTGGGCTCTTTCATGGCGAGGGACTGGCCGACCACAAGACTCTGTTCTCGGTCGAGAACGCGTCCTATGAGCTGGGTGCAGACCAGGAGGCGCTAGTGGTGCGCCTGGAGGCGCCCGAGACGGCTTCTGCGAGGGTGGTGAAGACCTATACGTTTCACCGCAGCAGCTACGTCGTCGATGTCGGCTTCGAAGTCACCAACCTCGGCGACGCGCCCAGCCAGCCGGATGCGTACTATCAGCTCGTGCGCGACAGCAACCCAGCCGAGGGCGATTCCAAGCTGGTGCCGACCTACACGGGCGCCGAGCTCTACACGGAAAAGGACAAGCTCAAGAAGGTCGCCTTCTCGGACATCGAGGCGAATAAGGTTGAGAAAACCGCGACGGACGGTTGGATCGCGTTCGTGCAGCACTATTTTCTGACCGCCTGGCTGGTCGAGCCGGGCAGGACAAGAGTGTTCTTCCTCGAGCCTCTGGCAAACACGAACGGTCTGGTAGCCGGCGGTGTTATCACGCCGGTGGGAACAATTGAGCCCAAGCAAACCGCGAAAGTGGAACTGAAGCTCTATACCGGGCCCCAGGAACAGGAGCGTCTGAAGGCACTGGCTCCCGGTCTGGAACTCACGGTGGACTACGGTTGGCTGCGGGTGCTGGCCGTGCCGCTGTTCTGGGTCCTCAACCACATCCATGAACTGGTTCGCAACTGGGGGGTCGCGATCATCCTCCTGACGGTGCTCATCAAGCTGGCGTTCTATCCGCTCTCAGCGGCAAGCTACAAGTCCATGGCACGGATGAAGGTGCTCGCGCCAAAGCTGCAGCGGCTGAAGGAACGGTACGGCGATGACCGTCAGAAGATGCACCAGGCGATGATCGAGTTGTACAAGACCGAGAAGATCAATCCGCTCGGTGGCTGTCTGCCGATCGTCGTCCAGATCCCCGTGTTCATTGCGCTCTACTGGGTGCTGCTTCTGAGCGTGGAGTTGCGGCATGCACCTTTTATGTTTTGGATCAATGACTTATCCGCTCCAGACCCGTATTTCATCCTGCCGGTCCTGATGGGCGCAACCATGTTCATTCAGACCTGGCTGAATCCGACACCACCCGATCCGATGCAGGCCAAGCTGATGAAGATCATGCCGGTCGCCTTCAGCGTGTTCTTCTTCTTCTTCGCGTCCGGGTTGGTGCTGTACTGGCTTGTGAACAACATCCTTTCCATCGGTCAGCAGTGGCAGATCACACGCGCGCTGGAGCGGTCGAAGGCCGCTCATGGCGGTACCTGATCTGATCACGGCGGTGGCGACCGCCCCCGGACTGGGGGCGATCGGCGTGCTCCGGATCTCCGGGTCCAGCCTGCGCGGGTTGTTTCTTCCCCTCCTGGGGAGGGAGCCGGAACCGAGACGAGCCCTCCTGGTCGATTTTCTGGACAGCCGTGGAGAGGCGATCGATCAGGGGCTGGCGATCTACTTCCCAGCGCCTCATTCCTATACCGGCGAACATGTCCTCGAGTTGCAGGGCCATGGCGGCCCTGCGGTACTGCAGCGGTTGCTCAAGCGCTGCGTGGAACTCGGGGCCCGGCTGGCCGAGCCCGGGGAATTCACCCGCCGTGCCTTCCTGAATGACAAGCTGGACTTGGTGCAGGCGGAGAGTGTGGCCGACTTGATCGAAGCCCGATCGGAGGCAGCGGCGCGTTCCGCGTTGAGATCACTAAAAGGCGCGTTTTCACACGAGATCCATGCTCTGGTCGCGGATGTGACCGCACTCCGGATGCTGGTCGAGGCTTGCATCGACTTCCCCGAGGAGGGAGTCGACCAGCTCGAAGCAGCCAGCGCAAAGCAGAGACTCACGGAATTGCTGGGCCGGGTGAGGGCGGTGGAGAGCGCAGCCCAGCAGGGCAGCCTGCTTCGCGAGGGGGCGAGGGTTGCGCTGATCGGACGGCCGAACGTAGGGAAGTCCAGTTTGCTCAACAGGCTGGCCGGGGAGGAGGTAGCGATCGTCACCCATATCCCTGGGACCACGCGCGATGTCATCCGCCAGGAGTTGATCCTGGACGGGGTCCCGATGCACATCCTGGACACGGCCGGGCTGCGGGAGCCGAGTGACCCGATCGAGCGCCTGGGGATCGAGCGGACCAGGGAGGTCATCCGGACCGCCGACTTGGCCCTTGTGGTGGTCGATATCCGAGAGGGCTTGACACCCGAGGACGTGAGAATCCTGGGCGAGGTACCGAGAAGCGTCGGTAGGATCATCGTTGTCAACAAGATAGACCTCAGCAGCAGTCCCGCCCAGGCGCGGGATACGGCACTGGGGCGCGAGGTCAGGGTCTCGGCGCTATCTGGGGAAGGGGTAGATATCCTGAGACGGGAGATGCTGAAGGCGGCGGGTTGGTGTGCCGGGGAGGAGGGGGTGTTCCTGGCCCGCGCGAGGCACCTGGAAGCGTTGGCCCGCGTGGCCGCGCATCTGGCGCGCGCCGAGGGGCGCTACAGAGAGCTTGAGCTGTTTGCCGAGGAGCTTCGGCTGGTTCAGCTTACTCTGGGTGAAATCACGGGTGAAGTGACGGCCGACGATCTGCTCGGGGAGATCTTCGCGCGATTCTGCATAGGCAAGTAGTTCCACGTGGAACCTTGGCGCGCGATGTTCCACGTGGAACCTGTCCTTTGCCACGAAGCGCAGCGGCGGTATGATTGTCGCCCTTTCGCTGGACCTCCTGAGCATGAACCACCCGGACCGGTTTGATGTGATTGTCGTAGGCGGCGGGCACGCCGGTACCGAGGCAGCCCTGGCTGCAGCGCGGATGGGCAGGCGCACGCTGCTGCTGACGCACAGCATCGATACGCTCGGACAGATGTCTTGCAATCCATCGATCGGAGGTATCGGGAAGGGCCATCTCGTCAAGGAGATCGATGCACTGGGCGGCGCAATGGCGGCCGCTACGGACGAGGCAGGGATCCAGTTCCGTATCCTCAACTCCAGCAAAGGCCCTGCCGTGCGTGCTACGCGGGCCCAAGCCGACCGGGCGCTGTACAAGGCCGCGATCCGGCAGCGGCTCGAGACGCAGCCCAATCTGGTTCTGTTCCAGCAAGCAGCCGACGACCTGATCGTCGATGCGGATCGCGTCACCGGTGTTGTCACCCAACTCGGGCTGCGCTTCCACGCGAGCACTGTAGTTCTGACGACGGGGACCTTCCTGTCTGGGCTGATCCATGTCGGCCTGCGAAACTATCAGGGAGGCCGTGCCGGCGATCCAGCATCCGTCTCTCTGGCAAGCCGTCTGCGTGAGCTCGAGCTCCCCGTGGGACGCTTGAAGACTGGAACACCACCCCGGCTCGACGGGCGCTCGATCGACTTCTCCGTTATGAGCGAGCAGCCAGGCGATCAGCCGCCTCCGGTGTTCTCCTTCCTCGGCGCCAGCGACCAGCATCCGCGTCAAGTCTCGTGCTGGATCACGCAGACCAATGTACGGACGCATGAAATCATTCGCGGAGGGCTCGATCGTTCCCCGATGTATACCGGCGTTATCGAAGGCGTCGGGCCGCGCTATTGCCCGTCGATCGAGGATAAAATCACCCGGTTCTCCGGAAAAGAGAGCCATCAGATCTTCCTGGAGCCGGAGGGACTGGGTACAACCGAGATCTACCCGAACGGGATTTCCACCAGCTTGCCTTTCGACGTCCAGGTGGCCTTGGTTAGGTCGATTCGAGGCCTCGGGCATGCACATATCGTTCGGCCTGGCTACGCAATCGAGTACGACTACTTCGATCCGCGCGGCTTGAAACGATCACTGGAAACCAAGGCCATCAGCGGCCTGTTCTTTGCCGGACAGATCAACGGCACCACGGGGTACGAGGAGGCAGCAGCGCAAGGCCTGCTGGCGGGGATCAACGCGGCCCTGCAGGCAGGCGGTCAGGAGCCTTGGTGTCCGCGTCGGGACGAGGCCTATCTGGGTGTGCTGGTGGATGACCTGGTCACGCGCGGCGTAAGCGAGCCCTACCGCATGTTCACCAGTCGCGCAGAGTATCGCCTCAGCCTGCGCGAGGACAACGCCGACCTGCGATTGACTGAGATCGGGTTCCGTCTCGGCGTAGTGGATGCGAGACGCTATTCCGCCTTGTGCGCCAAGCGGGATGCCGTCGAGCGCGAGCGCCAGCGGCTGGCTACCACATGGGTGGGGCCTCGCACGCTCGCGCAGCCCCAGCGCGAGGTGTTTGGCGAGCTGCTCGACCGGGACTACACGCTGGAGGAGTTGCTGCGCCGGCCGGAAGTGAGCTATGGCTCACTTGCGGCGCTAGACCCTACCGGTGCAGGCGTTGCCGATCAGTCAGTGGCAGAGCAGGTAGAGATCCAAACCAAGTACCACGGGTATATCGAGCGTCAGCGGACAGAAATCGAGCGTCAGCGGGCCCACGACGACATGCTATTGCCGGCGGACCTGGACTACCGCTCCGTGCGCGGCCTGTCAGTCGAGGTTCAACATAAGCTCACTCTCCACCGCCCGGAAACGCTGGGGCAGGCGGGGCGCATCTCGGGCGTAACCCCCGCAGCCCTGTCCCTGCTTCTCGTGCATCTGAAGCGCCGCCGGGCGATTTCTCCCACCGAGCACCCAGGGTCGTCCGATGACGAGGCTGCCGCGTGAAGGGCGACACTGCAGGGGTCGAGCGCCAGCTGGACCAGGGTCTTGAGCAGCTCAATCTTTTTCTGGACCCGGAAGCGCGGACGCGCCTCCTTCGCTACCTCGGCCTGCTGCAGAAGTGGAACCGGGTGTATAACTTGACGGCAATCCGGCAGCCAGGCCGCCTGGTCAGTCACCACCTGCTCGACAGTCTGGCGGTCCTGCCCTACCTGCCCGGACCAACGCTGGTCGACGTCGGCACCGGCGCGGGCCTGCCAGGGATTCCGATCGCCATTGCACGCCCAGACTGGCAGGTCGTGCTCATGGACAGCAACCATAAGAAGGGGGCCTTTCTGCGGCAAGCCGTGATCGAGCTCGGACTGGCCAACGCGCAAGTGGCGCTTACACGGGCTGAGGAGTGGCGCCCGCCGCAACTCGTCGGGGGTGCGGTGTCGCGGGCATTTTCCGACTTGGCCGGCTTTGCGGAAGCGGCACGCCACATGGTCGCGCCGGGCGGTATCCTTGCGGCGATGAAGGGCTTGTATCCGGATGAGGAATTGGAGCAGTTACCGAAAGGTGTCCTGCTGGAAGAGGTCGTGCCGTTGCAGGTCCCGGAACTGCGCGCCGCGAGGCACCTCGTCCTTCTGCGCGTCGAAGACTGCCTCCCGTGACGCGCGTCCTGGCGGTGGCCAATCAGAAGGGTGGCGTCGGCAAGACGACCACCAGCATCAATCTGGCCGCGAGCCTCGCCATGGCCGGCCGTCGGGTTCTACTGATCGACCTGGACCCACAGGGTAACGCCACCATGGGAAGCGGTGTGGACAAGCGCACCATGGTCTCCACCATCTACCATGTCCTGCTCGGCGCTCAGCTATTAGCGGACGTCCGGGTGAAAGCAAGCGCTAACTATGATCTGGTGCCGGCGAATCGGGAATTGGCTGGGGCGGAGGTGGAGCTGATCGAACTCCCCGAGCGCGAGCGGCGCCTCAAAGAGGCGATCCGGCCGATCCAGGACCAGTACGACTTCATCCTCATCGACTGCCCCCCCGCGTTGAACCTGCTCACAGTCAACGGGCTGTGCGCTGCACAGGCGGTCATGATCCCGATGCAATGCGAGTATTACGCGCTCGAGGGGCTGTCGGACTTGGTACAGACCATCAAGAAGGTGCGTGCGGGCCTCAATCCAGGTCTGGAGATCGAGGGGTTGTTGCGCACCATGTACGATCCCCGCAACACCCTCGCCCAACAGGTCTCGGACCAGCTCCAGCAGCACTTCGGCGAGAAGGTCTACCGGACCATAATTCCGCGCAACATCAGACTGGCCGAGGCACCAAGTCACGGTATGCCTGCGCTGACGCTGGACCGGCAATCCAAAGGCGCACTCGCCTATCTGGCGCTGGCCGGAGAGATGCTCTCGCGGCAACCTGTATCCTCCTGATCCGCCATGGCAAAACTCAAAGGCCTCGGCCGCGGCCTGGACGCGCTCCTGGCTCCGGACGAACCTCAACAGCAGGACCGCCTCACGGACCTGCCGGTTACCGCCCTGCGGCCGGGACGATACCAGCCGCGCACGCAGATGAATCCCGAGGCGATCGCGGACCTCGCCGATTCGATCAAGGCCCAGGGGGTGATTCAACCCATCCTGGTCCGCCCCGTTCAGGATGGGCAATTCGAGATCATCGCGGGCGAGCGGCGCTGGCGTGCAGCGAAGCTGGCTGGCCTGGAGGTCGTGCCCACGCTGGTCCGCGACGTGCGCGACGACCTCGCGCTGGCCATGGCCCTGATCGAGAACATCCAGCGTGAGGACCTCAACCCTATCGAGGAAGCGCAGGGTATCCAACGCCTCATCGCCGAGTTCGGCATGACGCATGAAGCAGCCGCTGCGGCGGTTGGACGCTCGCGCAGCGGCGTGACCAACCTCCTGCGCCTTCTCAGCCTGCCCAAGCCCGTGCAGGATTTGATGTTGCACGGCAAACTGGACATGGGCCATGGGCGCGCCCTGCTGCCCCTGCCTGCCGCAAAACAGATCGAGCTGGGAAGCGCGATAGCGGCGAAGAGCTACTCGGTCCGACAGGCAGAGCATCTAGTGCGGGCAGCGCTTGCACCGCCCAGGAAGGCGCCCCGCCGCCGGGATCGTGACATCGAGATATTGGAGACCGAGTTGTCCGAACAGCTTGGAACCCGCGTGTGCATCGAGCCCCGGGGGGCTAAAGGTGCCGGGCGCCTGATCATCGACTACGCGGGTCTCGACCAACTCGACGAACTCGTGGCCAAGCTCCGCTAGCTACGCACGCCGCGATCGGGCGGCCCAACCCGGCCGCATGCGCCCCCAGCCCGCACGCAGTCGCCGGTGCGTCGCAGCACGTTGACGCAGGAGCATTCGGCCCAGTAAAATCCGCGGCTTTGCTCCGGGCGCTTCGTCTGGCGTGATGCATCCCGACAAGAGCAGGCCGTTCCGGACCGTCCTGGCGTGGCAAGCTGGCTGGGCCGTCCTTGCGGCGGCCTTGGCCGGCTGGCTGGCTGGGCGGCACGGTGCAGTCTCGGCCGCGCTCGGAGGTGGGATCGGGTTGGCCGGAGGCCTCGTCTTCTCCTGGCTGGTTGCACGCAACCGCGCGCTGACAGCCGATGGGATTCTGCTCAACGCGCTGAAGGCCGAGGCCGTCAAGGTGGTGTTGCTGTTCGGCCTCCTTGCGGTCGTGTTGGCGGCCTACAAGAACGTCGTCGTGGTTGGACTGATCGGGTCGTTCATCGTATCGATCGTGATATTCGGGTTTGCCTTTTTTGTTCGCGACGCTTAGCCGGGAAAGACCGCACCCATGGCCGCAGCCGGGGAAGAACTGACGCCCACCTCTTATATCAACCACCACCTGACCTTCTTCGCCAAGCAAGCGGGAGACGGTTCGTTCTGGACTCTGCACGTCGACTCCATCGTGACGGCAGTGATCCTCGGCATCCTCGGCATGGGGTTCTTCTGGTGGGTGGTCCGTGGGGCCACACCCGGCGTTCCCAACAAACGCCAGGCATTCGTGGAGCTCGCGATCGAGTTCGTCGATAACCAGGTCAAGGGCATCTTCCACGGCGACCGCCACAAGTTCCTGGCGCCCACTGCGCTCACCGTGTTCGTGTGGGTCCTGCTCATGAATGCCATGGACTTCCTGCCCATCGACATCATGGCGTGGATCTACGAGCATGTGTTTCACCTGCACAACTGGCGCGGCGTGCCCACCGCCGACGTCAACACCACCTTCGCGCTGTCGCTGTCGGTGATGGCGCTGTCCATCTACTTCGCGATCAAGGTGAAGGGACTGGGCGGGTGGATCCACGAGCTGTTCTGCGCTCCCTTCGGCTCGAACGTCCTGCTGTGGCCGGCGAACCTCGCGTTCAACCTCGTCGAGTACATCTCCAAGCCGCTGTCCCATTCTCTGCGTCTGTTCGGCAACATGTACGCGGGCGAGATCATCTTCATGCTCCTCTGGCTGTGGGCCGCCACCGGCATCACCGGCACTATCGCTTCGGTCGTGCTGGGGCTGGGCTGGGCGATCTTCCACATCCTGATCGTCGTTCTGCAGGCCTTCATCTTCATGATGCTCACCGTGGTCTACATCGCGATGGCGCACGAGAGCCACTGACCTTCAACCTCCACTACCTCCGTTCGAGAAAGGGAATCACCATGGAAAAGATGCAACTACTCGCCATGATCCAGGCCTACACTGGCATCGGGATCGGGCTGATCATCGGCCTGGGCGCAGCCGGGGCGTGTATCGGCGTGGGCATCATGTGCAGCCGGTTCCTCGAAGGCGCCGCCCGTCAGCCCGAGATGATCCCCGCCCTGCAGGCGAAGGTGTTCCTGCTGCTCGGTCTTATCGATGCCTCGTTCATCATCGGGGTCGGCCTGGCCATGCTGTTCGCCTTCGGCAATCCGCTGCTCGCTGTCATCCAGTAGGCGCCAGTCTCGCCGGCTGAGGGCCCAGTATGAATATCAATCTCTCGCTATTCGCCCAGGCAGCGGCCTTCGCGCTCTTCATCTGGTTCACGGTCAGGTTCGTCTGGCCTCCGATCATCCGCGCCATCGAGCTGCGCCAGAAGACCATTGCCGACGGGCTCGCCGCCGCCGAGCGCGGCAGGCAGGATCTCGAGCTCGCGTCCAAGCGTGCCAACGACCTGATCCGCGAAGCCAAGGAGCAGGCCCAGGAAATCATCGCCCAGGCCGACAAGCGCGCCGCCCAGCTGGTCGAGGAGGCCAAGGTCGGCGCCAAAGCGGAGGGCGAGCGCATGATCGCTGCCGCCAAGGCGGAGATCGAGCAGGAAGTGGCCCGCGCCAAGGACTCGCTGCGGGCCCAGGTGGCAGTGCTGGCGGTCCAGGGTGCGGAAAAGATCCTGCGCCGGGAGGTGGACGCCAAAGCGCACGCCGACCTGCTCGACGCAGTGGCCGCCGAGCTTTGACCGCGGCGCACCGAACATGGCCGAACCCGTAACCATCGCGCGGCCCTACGCAGTGGCCGCCTTCACCTTCGCCAAGGGCAAGGGCGAGCTCGCCAAGTGGTCCGAAACACTGGCCTTCCTGGTCGGCGTGTACCGGGATCAGCAGATGCAGAATGTCCTGCGCAACCCCGAGCTGACCAAGGACGATGTGCAGCGCACCTTGCTGGGTGTCTGCGGGGAGAGGATCGACGGCTCCGCGCGCAACCTGCTCGTCCTGCTGGTGCAGAACGACCGTCTGGAGGTATTGCCCGCAATCCGCGACCTGTTCGAGCAGCTCAAAGCCGACCATGAGAACGAGGTCGAGGCCCAGATCGAATCGGCTTTCCCGCTTTCCAGCGACCAGGTCCAAGCGCTGGTGCGCAAGCTCGAGGCGCGCACCAAGCGCAAGGTGAGGACCAGCGTAAAAGTCACCCCGGAATTGATCGGCGGCGTGCGCGTGCAGGTCGGAGACGAACTGTGGGACGCTTCCGTGCGCGGCCAGCTCGATACGATGGCCGTGGCGCTGACACGATAGAACGAGACTAGGAGCAACCATGCAGCTGAACGCCTCTGAGATCAGCGAACTCATCAAGAGCAAGATCGAAAGCCTGACGGCGGGCGCGGAGATGCGCACGCAGGGCACCGTGGTGTCCGTGACCGACGGCATCTGTCGCGTGCACGGGCTGTCGGACGTGATGCAGGGGGAGATGCTGGAATTCCCGGGCAACACGTTCGGGCTGGCGCTGAACCTGGAGCGCGACTCCGTGGGCTCGGTGATTCTGGGAGCGTACGAGCACATCACGGAAGGCGACACGGTGAAGTGCACCGGCCGCATTCTCGCGGTGCCGGTCGGGCCTGAGCTGCTCGGCCGCGTCGTCGACTCGCTCGGTCAGCCCATCGACGGCAAGGGCCCGATCAACGCCAAGATGACGGACGTGATCGAAAAGGTCGCCCCGGGCGTGATCGCGCGCCAGTCCGTGTCGCAGCCGGTGCAGACCGGCCTCAAGGCGATCGACTCGATGGTGCCGATCGGCCGCGGCCAGCGCGAGCTGATCATCGGCGACCGCCAGACCGGCAAGACCGCGGTGGCGGTCGACACCATCATCAACCAGAAGGGCAAGGACCTGATCTGCGTCTACGTCGCCATCGGCCAGAAGGCTTCCACCATCGTCAACGTGGTGCGCAAGCTGGAAGAGTACGGTGCGATGGAGTACACGGTGGTCGTCGCAGCGTCGGCCTCCGAGTCCGCGGCGATGCAGTACATCGCGCCTTACTCGGGCTGCACCATGGGCGAGTACTTCCGCGACCGCGGCCAGGATGCGCTGATCATCTACGACGACCTGACCAAGCAGGCCTGGGCCTATCGCCAGATCTCCCTGCTGCTGCGCCGCCCCCCGGGCCGGGAAGCCTATCCGGGCGACGTGTTCTATCTGCATTCGCGCCTTCTGGAACGCGCTGCGCGGGTGAACCCGGCGTATGTCGAGCGCTTCACCAAGGGCGAGGTCAAGGGCAAGACTGGCTCGCTCACGGCGCTGCCGATCATCGAGACACAGGCCGGTGACGTTACGGCGTTCGTGCCGACCAACGTGATCTCCATCACCGACGGCCAGATCTTCCTGGAGACCGACCTGTTCAACGCCGGCATCCGGCCGGCCATCAACGCCGGCATCTCGGTGTCGCGGGTGGGCGGGGCGGCGCAGACCAAGATCATGAAGCGGCGCGACACCGGCGGTGGCGTGCGCCTGGCGCTGGCGCAGTACCGCGAGCTGGCGGCGTTCGCCCAGTTCGCCTCCGATCTCGACGAAGCCACCCGCAAGCAGCTCGAGCGCGGGCGCATGGTGACCGAGCTGATGAAGCAGCCGCAGTACTCTCCGCTGCAGGTGTGGGAGATGGCGCTCACCCTGTTTGCGGTGAACAACGGCTACTTCGACGACATCGACGTCAAGAAGGCGCTCGCCGCCGAGCGCTCGATGCGTGACTATCTCAAGAGCAAGTATGCGGACCTGATCAACCGCATGGAGACGACCAAGGATCTGTCCAAGGACGACGAGGCGGCGCTGCACGACGCCATCAAGGACTGGAAGAAGAACGGTACCTACTGAGCCGCCGCGGCCCAAACGCAAGCAAGAGCGAATCCCGAGCCCAACATGCCCGGCACCAAAGAGATCAGGGTCAAGATCCGGAGTGTGCAGAACACCCGGAAGATCACCAAGGCCATGGAGATGGTCGCGGCCTCGAAGATGCGCAAGGCGCAGGACCGCATGCGCACCGCCCGGCCGTACGGCGAGAAGATCCGCAATGTCGCCGCCCACATCTCCCACTCCAACCCCGAGTACCGCCATCCGTTCCTGGTGGAGCGCGATACGGTCAAGCGGGTGGGAATCATTGTGATCACCACCGACAAAGGACTGTGCGGCGCGCTGAACACCAACGTCCTGCGCCTCATGCTCGCCCAGTACAAGCAGTGGCAGACGGAAGGCGAAGAGATCGAAGTGTGTTGCCTCGGCGGCAAGGGGCTGGGCTTCATGCAGCGCCTGGGCGCGAACATCGCCTCGCAGGTGACGGCCCTGGGCGACCGCCCGCACATCGAGCGGCTCATCGGCGCGCTGAAGGTCATGCTCGACGGCTACGTCACCGACCGCTTCGACCGGTTGCTGCTGTTCTACACGCGCTTCATCAACACCATGAAGCAGGAGCCGGTGATGGAGCAGCTGCTGCCGGTGACCGGCGAGCGCCTCGGCGCACCGGAGGGGAGCTGGGATTACATCTACGAACCCGAGGCCAAGGCGGTGCTCGACCAGGTCCTCACGCGCTACATCGAAGCGATCATCTATCAGGCGGTGGCCGAGAACATGGCCTCCGAACAGTCCGCGCGCATGGTCGCGATGAAGGCGGCCTCGGACAATGCGGCCACGCTGATCGACGAGCTGACGCTGATCTACAACAAGAACCGCCAGGCCGCGATCACCAAGGAGCTGTCGGAGATCGTCGGCGGCGCTGCGGCGGTGTGAGCTTGCCGCTCACGACACGAATCTGGCTTGAATAGGACTTCAACATGGCACAAGGAACCATCGTTCAGTGCATCGGTGCGGTGACCGACATCGAGTTTCCGCGCGAGGGCATGCCCAAGGTCTACGAGGCGCTCATGCTCGAGGACGTGGGCGACTCGCTGGCCGAGAAGGGACTGACGTTCGAGGTCGAGCAGCAGCTCGGCGACGGCATCGTCCGCTGCATCGCACTAGGCTCGTCCGACGGGCTGCGGCGCGGGATGAAGGTGAAGAGCACGGGCGGTCCGATCTCGGTCCCGGTCGGTCCGGGGACGCTGGGCCGCATCATGGACGTGCTCGGTCGCCCGATCGACGAGGCGGGCGCGATCGATTCGGACCAGCGGCGCGCCATTCACCAGCCGGCTCCCAAGTTCGACGAGCTGTCGCCCTCGGTCGAGCTGCTCCCGACCGGGATCAAGGTCATCGACCTGATCTGCCCGTTCGCCAAGGGCGGGAAGATCGGCCTGTTCGGCGGCGCCGGCGTGGGCAAGACGGTGAACATGATGGAGCTGATCAACAACATCGCCAAGTCCTACGGCGGCTATTCGGTGTTCGCCGGGGTCGGCGAGCGCACGCGCGAGGGCAACGACTTCTATCACGAGATGCAGGAGTCGAACGTGCTCGACAAGGTGGCGATGGTGTTCGGCCAGATGAACGAGCCGCCCGGCAACCGCCTGCGCGTGGCGCTGACCGGTCTCGCCATGGCCGAGGCCTTCCGCGACGAGGGCCGCGACATCCTGCTGTTCATCGACAATATCTATCGCTTCACGCTGGCCGGCACCGAGGTATCCGCTCTGCTCGGGCGCATGCCTTCGGCGGTGGGCTACCAGCCGACCCTGGCCGAGGAGATGGGCAGGCTGCAGGAACGCATCACCTCGACCAAGGTCGGTTCCATCACCTCGATCCAGGCGGTCTACGTTCCGGCGGACGACCTGACCGATCCGTCGCCTGCGACCACTTTCGGCCACCTCGATGCGACGGTCGTGTTGTCGCGCGACATCGCCTCTCTGGGCATCTACCCCGCGGTGGACCCGCTCGATTCGACCTCGCGGCAGGTCGATCCCAACGTCATCGGTGAGGAGCACTACAGCACCACCCGTGCGGTGCAGGCGACCCTGCAGCGCTACAAGGAGCTGCGCGATATCATCGCGATCCTGGGGATGGACGAGCTGTCGCCGGAGGACAAGCTGGCGGTGTCGCGCGCGCGCAAGATTCAGCGCTTCCTGTCTCAGCCCTTCAACGTGGCGGAGGTGTTCACCGGCAGCCCGGGCAAGATCGTTCCGCTCGCGGACACGATCAAGGGCTTCAAGATGATCGTCAACGGCGAGTGCGATCACCTCCCCGAGCAGGCGTTCTACATGGTCGGCGCGATCGAGGAAGCCTTCGAGAAGGCCAAGACGCTGCAGTGAGCCGCGCCGCCTAACCGGATAGACCGATGGCCAATACCATCCACGTCGACGTGGTCAGTGCCGAGGAGCAGATCTTCTCGGGCGAGGCGGAGTTCGTCGTGCTGCCGGGCGAGGCTGGCGAGCTGGGGATCTACCCGCGCCACACCCCGCTGATCACGCGCATCAAGCCCGGCTCGGTCCGCATCAAGGTAGCCGACCAGCCGAACGAAGAACTGATCTTCGTCGCCGGCGGCATCCTCGAGGTGCAGCCCAGCGTGGTGACCGTGCTGGCGGATACCGCGATCCGCGGCCACGACCTCGACGAGGCGAAGGCCGTCGAGGCGCAGCGGCTAGCTGAGGAAGCGCGCCGCAACGCCAAGGACAAGCAGGAGGTCGCGACCGTGGAAGGCGAGCTCGCCATGCTTGCGGCTCAGCTGGCCGCGATCCGGCGCCTGCGCAAGAAATAGCAACAACAACGACGAAGAAGAACAATCCCCGGCACCCGCTGGGGCTCGAGGAAAGCGGCTGCAGGCCGCTTTTTTTTGCCTGCCCCTTGATTGACAAGGTGCGGGCTAGCCAATAGCCTCGCAGAAGCCAGCACGCCACTCGAAGGAGACCCGTCATGCCCCTGTCCACTGTCCGCATGCTGTTCCTGCTGGCGTTCTGCGCGAGCGTGCTCGAGGCACCAGACGCGGCCGCCAAGGACGTGGCCAAGATCGTTTTCATCGGTCCACTGACCGGTGGCGTTTCGGCCAACGGCATCGGCGGACGCAACTCGGCGGACCTGGCGGTACGCTTGCGCAACGCCGACCCGAAGAGCAAATACGAGTATCAGCTCGTCGCACTGGACGACGAGTGCAAACCAAACATCGGCGTGGAAGTGGCAACCAAGGCAGCGGCCGATAGCAGCATCATCGCCGGCGTCACGCACTACTGCTCTACGGTGGCGATGGCAACCGTCGACGTCTACCACAAGTTCGGCTTGCCGGTGGTGGTATGGGGGGCGGTGCTGCCCGATATCACCTATGCCAACAACTACCGTGAGATCCATCGCGTCAACGGCACGATGATCAACCAGAACGAGACCGCAGCGAAGTTCATGACCGGTCTGAAGTACCGGCGCTGGGCGATCATTCACGACACCACCGACTACGGCAAAGGGCACAACAAGTACTTCTCCGAGTTCGTGAGCAAGAACGGCGGCCAGATCCTCGGCACGTTCGGTGTGACGGCAGACCAGCAGGATTTCTCTGCCGAGCTCACCAAGCTCAAGGAGCTGCAGCCGGAGGTGATCTACTTCGGCGGCATCACTCCGCTGGGCGTGCGGATCCGGACGCAGATGGACAAGCTGGGCATCAAGGCCGTCTTTCAGGGCACCTCGGGGATCGTGTCGGATGCGTTCATCGAGGGTCTCGGTCCCCTGGCCGAAGGCGTAGTTGCGTTCCGCGAGGGTGCGCCGCTGGAGAAGCTTCCGGGCGGCAGGGCCTTCATGGAGAAGTACGCGGCGCAGAAGTACAACGAGCCCCCCGAGGCCTACGGCGCCTTCGCCTTCGCTGCTGCCAACCTCGTCATGGATGCGATCGAGGCGGTCGGCAGGGATCGCAGGAAGGTGCGCAACCAGCTCAACAAGACCAGCGACTACCAGTCCGTGGTCGGCACAATCACCTTCGATGATCATCGTCAGAACGCGGTGCCGCTCATCTCCAAGTTCGTCGTCCAGGACGGCAAGTGGATCGTCTGGGAGGATAGCGACTTCGCCAAGGGCAGGCGCAAGCTCGTCAAGTAGTCTGCCGCGCGACCGCATCAGAGCCTGCCGATCCGACGCCGATGGACTGGAGCATCCTCGGGCAGCACCTGTTCAACGGGCTCATCCTCGGCGTGATCTACGCCATGGTGGCGGTGGGCTTCACGCTGTTCTTCGGCGTGCTCGACGTGATCAAGTTCTCCCATGGAGACGTGCTGATGACAGGGGCATTCGCCGGTCTGGTGACTTATCTGGGCATGGCGCAGATCGGTGTCGCCTCGCCGCTGGTGTTGCTGCTGGCGGTCGCCCTCGGCGCGATGCTGTTCACCGGCATCCTGGGTGCGGCCATGGCGCGCTTCCTCGTGCTGCCCCTGCGCAGTGCGCCGGCCATCAACGTGCTTCTCGTCACGCTGATGGCCGGGACGGTACTGCGCGAGGCTGTCAGGCTTTTCTATCCCGCCGGGTCGAACCCCAAGCCTTTTCCGCAGCTGTTGCCCACGGGCGCCTTCTCCATCGGCGGCCTGACCCTGCGCTACGACAGCCTGATCGTCATCAGCCTGGGCTTGCTGTCTATCATGGGGGTCCACCTGATTGTCACGCGCTCGAAGCTGGGCCTGGCGATTCGCGCCGTAGCCCAGGATGGGGAGACGGCGAGAATCATGGGGATTCACTTCCAGCGCACTGTGCTTCTGACCTTCGCGATCGGGTCCGCGATGGCCGCATTGGCCGGCGTCAGTGTTGGGCTGTATTACAACGAGATCAACTTCGGCATGGGGCTGCTGCTCGGCGTCATCGGCTTCAGCGCCGCGGTGGTCGGCGGGCTCGGCAACCTTTACGGTGCGATCATCGGCGGTTTCCTTTTCGCGGCCCTGCAGACGGTTGGTGCCGTGTGGTTCGACGTGCCGGCGTACAAGGACGTGTTTGCGTTCGCCGTGGTGATCCTTCTGATGGCCTGGCGACCCACCGGGCTGCTCGCCGAGCAGTCCGCCGAACGGGTATGACACCTCCTGCGCCTCACCGCGTGCCCTTGTGGCCCGCCCTTGCCGGCATCGTCGCGATCAGCGCGTTCTGCTACCTCTTCGTCCGGGTGGAGCACGAGTGGGAAGTGGCGGCGCTCGCGGCCGGTGCTCTGGTCGTACTGTTCGCGTTCGGCCGAACCCACCTGCCTGAGCTTGTTCGCGGGGGCTGGGCGGCGGCCCCCAGTCTGCTCGGTGCCATTTCGCTGCTGGCGAGTCTCGCCCTCATCGGCGCATTCTGCGAAGACCACTTCGCACTGCTGATGCTTGCGAAAGTCATGCTGTTCGCGCTGGCCTGCGTGGGCCTCACGATGCAATTCGGGTTTGCCGGTGTGGTGAACTTCAGCGGAGCCGCGTTCTTCGGCATCGGAGCCTACACCGCCGCAGTGCTGGCTGCGCAAACACCGCTCCCGCACCTGCTCGTGCTGGTCCTCGGTGGCCTCGTCGCAGCAGTCATCGGCTCGGTGCTGATCCTGCCGCTGCTGCGCACACGTGGTCATTACGCCGCGCTGATCACCGTGGCGTTCGCCATCCTGTTCAAGACATTCCTGGAGGTGAGCGAGCTGCTAGGCGGGCCACAGGGGCTCAAGGTGCCGGCGATCGAGATCCTCGGGTGGTCATTCAACTCGAACATCGAGATCGGCGAGGACTTCGAGGTCTCGTTTTATGTCCACTATGCCGTGCTGGCGCTGTTGCTGCTTGCTTGTGGACTCGTGCTGGTCCGCCGCCTGGAGCGCTCCTGGATCGGCCTGAGCATGGATGCCGTGCGTATTGACGAAACCTCTGCTGCGGTGTTCGGGTTCGATGTCGCACGCTGGAAGATCCTCGCCTTCATGCTCGGCAACTCTCTGGCGGGTGTGGCCGGCGCGGTCTATGCGATGATGACCGGCTTCGTGGCGCCGGCGAGCTTCACGCTGTCCGAGTCGCTGATGTTCGTGTCGATCGTGCTACTGGGCGGGATCGGCAACGTCGCAGGGGTGCTTCCCGCCACCGCGCTGGTCGTGCTGCTGCCGGAGAAGCTGCAGGTGATCCAGGAGTATCGCTTCCTGCTGTTCTCCGTTCTGGTGATCCTGATTCTGCTGTTCCGCCCGGCCGGCCTGCTGCCGCGCCGGCTGCGCGCCTATGTGCCCGGCTGGGGTCACCCGTGAGCATGTCCGGCGACCTGGAACCATGGCCGACCCACTGTTGAGCTGTGTGGGTCTCACGGTCCGGTTCGGCGGGTTGATCGCGTTGAACGGATTGACCCTGGAGGTTCGCGACGGCGAAGTGCTTGGCCTGATCGGTCCGAACGGCTCCGGCAAGACCACGTTCTTCAACGCTCTTACCGGGATCTATCGCCCGGCGGCCGGGCGCATCGGTTTCCAGGGCCGGGACATTACCGGCTCGCGGCCCCAGACGGTGTACGACGCCGGGGTGGCCCGCACTTTCCAGCGCTCACGGCTGTGCCTGGACCTGTCGGTGTTCGACAACCTGATGATCGGCAATCATCGCAACCTGAATCTGGGCCCGGTGTTCAATCTCCTGCGCCGGCGTGCCTTCGCCGAACAGCTCGACAGGCACCGCGAGCGCGCGGCTGCGCTCCTGCGCCAGTTCCATCCCGACCTCCCGGCACGCCTCTACCAGCCGGCGGGTGCACTGGGGATGATCGACCGGCGGCGGGTGGAGGTCTGCCGGGCGCTCATGAGCGAGCCAAGGCTGCTCCTGCTCGACGAGCCCTCTGCCGGGATGACTCACGACGAGACGCGCGAGCTGATGGAGGACATTCTTGCGGTCAAGTCGTGCCTGCCGCGGCTGTCCGTGGTATTGATCGAGCATGAGATGGGCGTCATCGAGCGGGTGACGGAGCGCTGCGTGGTCCTCAACTTCGGCGAGAAGATCTGTGAGGGGACCTACGCGCAGGTCGCCGCCGACCGTGCGGTGCAGGAAGCGTATCTGGGTACGGATTGACGATGAGCGAGCTGGTGGTCGACAAGCTGTTTGCCGCCTACGACCGGGTCGACGTGCTGAGTGGTGTATCGCTTGTCGCTCAGGCTGGGCGCATCACCTGTCTGCTCGGCTCCAACGGTGCCGGCAAGAGCACGCTGATCCGCGCCATCCTCGGACTGACGCCGCCGCACAGCGGAACGGTGAGGTTTGCGGGGCAGGATCTGACGGGGTTACCCACCCACCGCATCGTCGCGCGCGGTGTGGCCTGCATACCGGAGGGACGCAAGGTTTTCCCGAAGATGACGGTGGCTGAGAACCTGCTCGTGGGCGCATACCAGGAACGCGACCCGGCTGCGATTCGGGCGCGCATGGAGGAGGTTCTGGATATCTTTCCGCGGCTGCGCGAGCGTGCCAGTCAGCTCGCCGGCACCATGTCGGGCGGCGAGCAGGCCATGCTGTCGATCGGCCGCGGCCTGATGGCCTCACCGAAGCTGCTGATCATCGATGAGCCGTCGCTGGGGCTCTCGCCGCTGTTCGTGAAGGAGAATTTCAATGTTATTCAGCGCGTCAACCAGCTCGGCGTGACGGTGCTGCTGGTGGAGCAGAACGTGAAGCAGACGCTGTCCATCGCTCACTACGGCTATGTACTAGCGCAAGGTCGCGTGGTGGCGCAGGGCTCGGCCGCGGAGTTGAGAGATAATCCGAAGGTGCAGCAGGCCTACTTCGGAGCTGGCGGCTAGCCCCGCATTTCGGTGACCTGACACATACCAACGATCCACTAGAGTTTCTCTCTGTCCTCTGTGGCTCATGTAGTCTGGAGTATCAAGTGCCGACAACTTTGGACCCGGTTCAGCTCACCAAGGAGATCCTGCGGCTGAACACCGTGAACCCGCCCGGCAAGGAGGAAGCCTGCGCGCGCCTCCTCGGCCGGATTCTCGAGGATGCGGGATTCACCATCCGCTACCACAGCTTCGGGGCGGAGAGAGTGAATCTGATCGCCACCATCGGCGGGGTCCCGGACAAGCCCCCGCTATGCTTTACCGGGCACATCGACGTGGTGCCGCTGGGCGCGGCGGCCTGGACCAAGGACCCCTTCGCCGGCGAAACCGCCGCGGGCAAGCTCTACGGGCGGGGCGCGAGCGACATGAAAAGCGGTGTCGCCGCCTTCGTCGTTGCCGCCGCAGGCATGGCCTCGCACCTGGCGCGTTCACCCGGGCTGGAGCTGGTGATCACCGCGGGGGAGGAGACGGGCTGCGAGGGCGCGTTTCATCTGCTGCAGGACAAGGTGCTTGGACGTGCAGGTGCGGTCGTCGTTGCAGAGCCCACCTCGAACTATCCCTTCGTCGGCCACAAGGGCGCGTTCTGGCTGCGGGCCACCGCGACGGGCGTCACTGCACATGGCTCGATGCCGGACAAAGGAGTCAACGCCATCTACAAGGCTGCCCGCGCCGTCGGGAAGCTGGAGGCCTTCCGCTTTCAGAACCCGCCTCACGACCTCATGGGCCAGGCGACACTCAACGTTGGGACCATCCGGGGCGGGCTGAACATCAACTCGGTCCCGGACGAAGCGGTCGTGGCCATCGACATCCGGACCGTGCCGACTGTGAATCACGGCGCACTGCTCGAGGATCTCAGCCGGCAACTGGCGCCCGATGTCACGCTGGAGGCCATCATGGACCTCGAGCCCGTCTACACAGCGCCGGAGAACGCCTGGATGCAAAGCGTGTTCGACGTGATGACTCCGATCCTGGGCGCCCGTCCAGCACCGCGGGTAGCCACCTACTTCACCGATGCCGCCGCACTGAATCTGGCCTACAGCAACCCACCGACCGTCATCCTCGGACCGGGTGAGCCGCAGATGGCCCATCAGACCGACGAGTATTGCATGCTGGATCGCATCGAGCAGTCGGTGGCGGCGTACCAGGAGATCATCCGGCGTTGGTGCCTGTCTTGATGCGATCGAGGAAGCTCGCGTGCGCTTCAGCGAGCTGACACCGGCACAGCGCGTTGGCGCGCTGCTCGACGCGGGTAGCTTCGAGTCCATGGCGCCGTCTGGCTCGCTGGTGCTGGGGTATGGCAGGATCGCTGGACGCAAGGTCGGCGTTGCGGCGACGGACCCTGCGGCTGCACGCGGCGCGATCGGCGTCGCGGAGGCGCACGGCATGTCCGCGCTGCTTGCAGGTGCGAGGGACGCCGGCAGCCCGGTCGTGCTGCTGCTCGATTCCTCGGGCGCACGCGTGGACGAGGGCCTGCCGGCGTTGGGTGCCTTCCGCCGGCTGTTGCGCGAGGCCCTGCTGAGTCGTCTTGGGCGGCTGCCCATGCTGGCAGTGGTGGGGCGCGCATGCTTCGGCGGTGCAAGTCTGCTCGCCTGTGCGTGCGGGTGGCGCCACTACCTGGCGGGGGCAAGGCTGGCGGCTTCGGGCCCTGCGGTGATCGAGGCTGCAGCCGGCACTGGCCGATTCGATGCGCGCAACCACAGCAGCGTGGACGCGTTGATGGGCAGCGCTGCCCGCATCCGGGCGGACGCGCGGGCACACCTGGTTCAGGACGCTATGGAGTCCGTCGGCAATGGGGTAAGGGTTTGGTTGCGCGACGTCGGCGGCCAGGAAGAAGCCTGGAATCCCTATCCGGAGCACGATTCGCTCGGGCTGCGTCTGTCAGGTGCGGGGCTCGCTGCGCCCACGTCGACCATGCACGGCGCGCTGGCTGTACGCTTGGCCGCAGTTCTGCCGCCCGGCTACCAACCGCTGATGGCCGGAGAGTCGTTCTGCGCACTGCCATCGGCAGGCTCGGGCAAGGCCGCGTTCCTCGGAACGCTCAGCGGAGCGCCCGTCGGTGCAGCGACATGCTGGCAGCTCACGGACTGGCTGCTGGCACTGCACCGCGATCATCCGGACAGCCCGGTAGTCCTGATGCTGGACGCGGACGGGCATGCCGCCGCGGTCGCCGATGAGCAAGTGCTGCTGTCGGCCTACCTCGTGCACTTGAGCCTCACTCTGGCCTGGCTGCGCGCAGCCGGGCATCGCATCGTCCTCTGGATCACGGGGCGGGCATCCGGCGCATCCTATGTGACGTTCGCCGCGCCGGTGGACGCTGTATCGGCTCTGCCGTCGGCCCGTATCGAGATCCTTCCTCCCGCGGCTGTGAGGCAAATCGTGAAAGCGACGCAGGATGAGCCGCTCAGTCCGGCAGCCCTGCTGGAGGCCGGCGTTGTGGACGGTCTGCTCGACGAGCGGGTGAACGCCCGTTCCGGTCCGGCGGCGGAGAAGCCATGAGCGAGAATCTCTACGCGCATATCGAGCGTGCCACGCCGGACGATTGCGACGCGGTGGTCCTGGAGGACGATGCCGGCCACACCTTTTCGTGGCGGCAGCTGCACGCCGCCACCGCACGCTGCGCGGCCCTGCTGCGCGCGCTTGGCGCGATGCCCGGTGACCGCATCGCCGTCCAGGTGGACAAGTCGCCGCAGTCGCTGTTCCTGTATCTGGGCTGCCTGCGGGCAGGGCTCATCTATCTTCCGCTCAACACCGCGTACCAGCGCAGCGAGCTCAGTTACTTCCTCGCCGACGCCGAGCCCGCAATCGTCGTATGCAGACCGCAGTCGCAAGCCGAGATCCGGGCGCTCGGTGCGCCGGCGGCGAACGTGCTCACGCTCGACGAGCAAGGAGAGGGCTCACTGGAGCAGGCGGCCGCGTCGATGCAGCCCGATTTCACGACTTGTGCCGTGGATGCCGACGATCTTGCGGCCATCATTTACACCTCGGGCACAACGGGCCGCTCGAAGGGCGCGATGGTGACACATCGCAACCTTGTGTCGAATGCGCGGACGCTGGTGGACTACTGGGGATTCAGCGCGCGCGATGTGCTGCTGCACGCGCTGCCGATCTTTCACGTGCATGGCCTGTTCGTCGCCAATCACTGTGCACTGCTCTGCGGCGCACGCATGTTGTGGCACCGCAGGTTCGACGCCCAGGCCGTGCTGCGCGACCTGCCGCGCGCCACGGTGCTGATGGGCGTGCCCACCTTCTACACACGCCTGCTTGCGGACCCGGCGTTCGGCCCAGCGGGGTGCCCATCGATGCGCTTGTTCATCTCGGGCTCGGCGCCGCTGCAGATGGAGACCTTCCAGCAGTTCGAAGCCCGCATGGGGCAGCGCATCCTGGAACGCTACGGCATGTCGGAGGCGGGAATGATTACTTCCAACCCGCTCGAGGGTGAGCGCAAGGGCGGGACAGTCGGCCTGCCGCTGCCCGGTGTGTCGGTGCGGATCGCCGACGAGGCGGATCGCGCGTTGCCGCAAGGCGCCGTCGGCGGCATCCAGATCCGCGGCAGCAACGTGTTCCGTGGCTACTGGCGCATGCCGGAGAAGACCCGCGAGGAGTTCAGCGCCGACGGCTGGTTCAGGACCGGCGACGTGGGCATGTTCGATCCTCAGGGCTACCTGTCGATCGTAGGCCGCACCAAGGATCTCATCATCACGGGTGGCTACAACGTTTACCCCAAGGAGATCGAGCTGGTCATCGATGCCATTCCTGGCGTGCTCGAATCGGCGGTGATCGGCCTCCCCCATCCCGACTTCGGCGAGGCTGTAACCGCCGTGGTGGTGCCGCGGCCCGGCACCGATTTGTCGGAGTCCCGGGTTATCGAGCACGTCAAGCGGGAGCTGGCCAACTACAAGGTGCCCAAGCGTGTGATCCTGCTCGCGGACCTGCCGCGCAACGCGATGGGCAAGGTGCAAAAGAATGTGCTGCGACAGCGCTACGGCGCTTGAGTACGGGCCTTGTCACACTTGGGCCGGACGCCTATGCTTGGCGATGCAGTGCGAAGAGTCAAACGACCCGCCACTCGATGGCGAGCGTATCGGACAGACACAGGGAGACTTTCCATGAAGTTGCGTTGCATGTACCGACTGCTATCCGCGGCTGCCGTGCTTGGGAGCGTCGCGCTTCCTGCCGCCGCACAGACTTCGGCGGATCTCGTCGCCGCCAACCAGAACCGAGGGGAATGGCTGACCTACGGGCGCACGTACGACAACCAGCGCTTCAGTCCGCTGGGCCAGATCACTCCCCGCAACGTGGCGCAGTTGCGCCCGGTATGGGCGGCTTCGATGGGCTCGCTCGACGGTGTGGAAGCCACACCTCTCATCAAGGACGGCGTGGTCTACGTGAGCGGTGCCTATTCCCACGTCATGGCCTTCGACGCGCGCAACGGCCAGCGGCTGTGGCATTGGGCGCCGGAGTATGCGCCGGAGCTGGGAACCGTACTGTGCTGCGGGCCGGTGAACCGGGGCGTGGCGATCCTGGGAGATCTGGTCTACGTGCTGACCCTCGATGCGCGGCTGGTGGCGCTGAAGAAGAGCGACGGCACGGTCGCGTGGGAGAAAGCCATCGACGACTGGAAACGCGGCGTTTCGGCCACTGGCGCCCCGCTGGTGGTGAAGAACAAGGTGATCGTGGGCATCGCCGGCGGCGAGTACGGTGTGCGCGGCTACCTTCGCGCTTACGATGCGACGAGTGGCGCAATCGCCTGGACCACCTACACAGTGCCGGCGCCCGGCGAGCCCGGCGGCGATACCTGGCCGGGCGATACCTGGAAGACGGGAGGCGGGGCGACCTGGCAGTCGGGCGCCTACGATCCGCAGCTCAACCTGCTCTACTGGGGCACGGGCAATCCCGGTCCGTGGAACTCCGACCTGCGCAAGGGCGACAACAAGTGGACCTGCTCGCTGATCGCGCTCGATCCAGACAGCGGCGCGATCAAATGGGGCTACCAGTATACCCCCAACGATGGCTGGGACTATGACGGCAACAACGCGCCAATCCTGGCTGATGTGATGCTGGGTGGCAAGGCCGTGAAGGCTGCGCTGCAGGCCAACCGCAACGGGTTCTTCTACGTGCTCGATCGCACCAACGGCAAATTCCTGTTTGCCGTGCCCACGGTAGAAGGCATCAACTGGACCACCGGGCTCGACCCGGTGACCGGTCGGCCCAACGTCAATGAATCCATGCGGCCGCTCGCAGATGGCAAGACCGTCCGGCCCATCGTGCCGGGGCTGGAAGGCGGGACCAACTGGTTCCCCATGGCCTACAACCCGGATATGGGCGTGGCCTTCGTTCCGACGAACACCTGGGCCATGGCGCTGACCGGCTATAAGCCGGAGGACATCAAGTACGAACCCGGCAAGGTCTACATGGGCATGGACTACAAGATGCACCGCATCGGCGAGAAGATCGGGCACCTGAGGGCGTTCGACGTTGTCAACCAGAAATGGCTGTGGGAGATCGCTAGTCCCTTGCCTTTGTTCTCAGGGGTCCTCGCGACCAAGACTGGTCTGGTGTTCACCGGCGATCAGCTCGGTTTCTTCTTCGCGGCGGATGCCAAGACCGGAAAGGTGCTGTGGCGGTTCCAGACCGGTTCGGGCATCAATGCCTCGCCGATCAGCTACGAGCTCGACGGCAAGCAGTACGTCGCCATTCTGTCCGGCTTGGGCGGGGATCCCAGCTTCTACTTCAAAGGCCCGAAGGGCGGCACCCTGTGGGTGTTTGCGTTGGATAACCTGTCGGCGGATACGGCTGGTGCCGGCACCTGGAAGGTCGAAGACATCCCGGATGCGCTCACGCCCGTGCCGGGCAAGTAAGGCATGTTGAGATCGCGGTCACGCAGCGGGTGCGCCGCCGCCCGCCTCGTTGTCGCGCTTGGAGCGCTTGGCCTGCTGGCAGGGATGCCGGCAGGCGGGGCTCGCGCCCAGGCGCATCAACCGCCGAAGATCGAGAAGGACGATTACGTCTGGGAGCATACCTCCAACCCTTTCAGCGACGATCCCGAGGCGCTCGTCCAGGGGCGTAGGCTCTATCGCAGCACTTGCTACATCTGCCACCTGGATGGCGGCGGTCGCGGGCCGGACCTGCGCAAGTCCAGGCTGAAGGACCAGGACTTCCTGCGCGTGGTGATCAACGGCCGCAAGGGAACGCAGATGCCGGCGTGGAAGGGCAAGCTCAGCGAAGAGGAGATGTGGAAGATCTACAGCTTCCTGCTGGCGCCGCGCCAGTAGGCTGTCTGTCGGTCGGGCGGCGGGCCCTCGGCGGTGGTGACAGGCGAGCTACCGCCTCGGCGTCACAGTCCCCTACAGCAGAGCGATGATGAACTCCCATTCGCGCGGCTCGACCGGCGTGATGGATAGGCGGTTGCCGCGCTGTAGGATGCGCATGCCGGCAAGCTGCGGATGCGAGCGCAACTCCTGGATGCTTACCAGACGGGTCTTCCTGACCAGCGTCACATCGACATTCACCCACCGCGGGTTGTCCGGCGTGGCAACGGGATCGAAATACTCGCTCTTGGGATTGAACTGGGTGGCGTCGGGATACGCCTGCCGCGAGACCCGGGCGATGCCGGCGATGCCGGGCTCGGGACAACTGGAGTGGTAGAAAAACGCCAGGTCGCCGCGCCGCATGTCGTCGCGCATGAAGTTGCGTGCCTGATAGTTGCGCACGCCCCACCATGCAGTGGTCTTGCGCGGCGCCGCCGCGAGGTCGTCGATGCCGAACACGTCCGGCTCGGATTTCATCAGCCAGTAACGCATGAGTGCAGCGTCGACTTCCTGTCAGCCGGGGCAGAAACGAAACAAGCGGCCAGGCCGCTTGTTTCGTTCCTCGAAGGGGTCCCCTGCGAATGCCGTCAGGCTGGCATCTTGAACCTGAGGTTCAAGGGTGGTCGCTTTCCGAGCGCATCAGGCAATTCCGCGGTGGGACTCGCACAACAGCGCTACTGTAGGCCGCAACCAAAGCACTTACATTGGTTCACAGAATTTACAGCCTGGACAAACACCGCAGGGGGTAACTCGAACTCCGGGCAGCCGCCGCGGGAAAGCTAGAACAGCTCGTTCTGCGCCGCCAGCGCCTCATCGATGGCCGCCATCGTGCGTTGCATTCTACGCTTGAACTCACCCACGTCAAATCCGCCTACGCGGACCGAGAGCAGCTCGTGAGTGATATTGAGCGCGGCCATGATGGCGATACGCTCGACGCCGACCACCTTGCCGGAGTCCCGGATCTCGCGCATCTTGCGATCCAGATACTCGACCGCTTTCAGCAGATCGGCTTTCTCCTCATCGCTGCAGGCGATCCGGAAGTTGCGCTCGAGGATGCGGACCTCGACACCCTGCGCTTCCTTCTTCAGTCCCCGTCCTCGGGGATTCGGCTTAGCAGCGTCTCGAGTCGCTGCCGCGCCGACTCGATCTTCTCCGTCAGCTGCTTGTTTTGATTCTGTGCCGCGGCCAGTTCCTGGCGTAACTCGTTGTTGTCGTTGCGAAGACGGTGGCATAGCTGTACGAGCTGGCTGAGTTTATCGTCGAGGGTATTGAGCTCCACTTCCATCGCCACACTATAGTGACGAAAATCCTGATAAGTCAACTGTTAACGATTTGCTTTGAATGTTCTTTGGAAGCAGAGCCCGCGATCGCCAAACCGAGACGCCGGTGCACTCGACGATGAAGCAACGGCCATTCCACGCGCTTCTTGAGGGTATTAATCTGATCGGGACAACGCTTCGCACGGTCCCCAGGTCTTCCAGATTTCCGTCACGACACGCCAGCACTGGCGCCGCGATACGGCGATGCTACAATCGCCCGGCTCAGCCTGCAGGGGCGCCAAGCGGCGCATCGCCTGCGCCGAGCCGCATGCCTGCATGGTACCGGGCACGGATAACGTCTAAGGAGACTGCAGATGACCGCAACGTTGCGCACGTGTTTGACCGCCATGGCTGCTGCGCTGGCGGGCGCCACCCTGGCAGCCGCGCCGGCTCAAGCGCGGATGGACAAGATCGGCAAGGGCGAAGGCTACGTCGACATCGTCGCATGGCCGGGATACATCGAGCGCGGGGAGACCGACAAGAACTTCGATTGGGTGACGGACTTCGAGAAGAAGACCGGCTGCAAGGTGCGGGTCAAGACCGCCAACACCTCCGACGAGATGGTCGCGCTGATGAACGAAGGCGGGTTCGACCTGGTCACGGCGTCCGGCGACGCCAGCCTGCGTCTGATCGCCGGCGGCCGCGTGCAGGAAGTCAACACCAGCCTGGTCCCCAGCTTCAAGAACGTCGACCCGCGCCTGCAGAAGGCCCCCTGGCACCATGTCAACGGCAAGAGCTACGGCGTGCCCTATCAGTGGGGGTACAACGTGCTGGCCTACAACACCAAGGTGTTCAAGTCCCCGCCCACCAGCTGGGAGGTCGTGTTCAACGAGATGACCCTGCCCGACGGCAAGTCCAACAAGGGCAGAGTGCAGGCCTTCGATGGCCCGATCTACATTGCGGACGCTGCCCTCTACCTCATGAAGGCCAAGCCGGAGCTGGGGATCAAGAACCCCTACGAGCTGGACGAGACCCAGTACAAAGCCGCCCTGGATCTGCTGCGCCAGCAGCGCAAGCTGGTGGCGCGCTACTGGCACGATGCCTTTATCCAGATAGACGACTTCAAGAACGAGGGCGTGGTAGCTTCCTCGTCCTGGGGCTTCCAGGTCAACCTGCTGCAATCCGAGAAGCAGCCGATCGGCAGCATCGTGCCGGTGGAAGGTGCCACAGGCTGGGCCGACACGACCATGATGCACGTCAATGCACCGCACCCGAACTGCGCTTACATGTGGATGGAGCATTCGGTGAATCCCAAGCTGCAGGGCGACCTGGCGGCGTGGTTCGGCTCGGTGCCGGCGGTGCCGGCGGCCTGCAGGGGCAACAAGCTGCTCAGCGACGAGGGCTGCGACCGTAACGGCATGAAGGAGTTCGAGCGCATCTGGTTCTGGCGCACGCCGGTGTCCAACTGCGGTGGCGGGCGCACCTGCGTTCCTTACTACCGCTGGGTGACGGACTACATCGCCATTCTCGGCGGCCGCTGACCCGGTTCCCCGACACGCGGGCCGACGCATCTGCCGTCGGCCCGTTTCGCTTATGGCACAGGCATCCACTCCTGCGGTGCGGTTCTCCAGTGTTGGCCGCCACTTCGGCGAGGTTCGCGCCATCGACCGCGTCAGCTTCGAGGTCGCGGACGGCGAGTTCTTCTCCCTGCTCGGCCCGTCCGGCTCGGGCAAGACAACCTGCCTGCGGCTGATCGCCGGCTTCGAGCAACCGGATGCGGGCAGCATCGAGATCCACGGTGTCAATGTCGCCGGTGTGGCGCCGTACGAGCGCGACGTCAACACCGTGTTCCAGGACTACGCCCTGTTCCCGCACATGACCATCGGCCAGAACGTGGAGTACGGCCTGATGATCCGTCGGGTTCCGGGGGCCCACAGGCGCAAGCGCTCCGAGGCGATGCTCGAGATGGTGAAGCTCTCGGGCATGCGCGATCGCAAGCCCGCACAGCTGTCCGGCGGACAGCGTCAGCGCGTGGCGCTGGCGCGGGCGCTCATCAACCATCCGCGCGTGCTGTTGCTGGACGAGCCGCTCGGCGCGCTGGACCTCAAGCTGCGCGAGCAGATGCAGGTCGAGCTCAAGGCCCTGCAGCGGCAAGTGGGCATCACCTTCATCTACGTTACCCACGACCAGGGCGAGGCCCTGGCGATGAGCGACCGGCTGGCCGTCTTCAACCAAGGCCGGATCGAGCAGATCGGCGCGCCGGGAGTGATCTACGAGCACCCCGCGACCGCCTTCGTGGCCGGATTCGTCGGAGTGTCCAACGTCTGCGATGGGGACCTCGCCCGCCGTATCGGCGGATCGCCGGAACCCTTCTCCATCCGTCCCGAGAAGATCCGCATTCTCGACGGCGACACCCCGCTGGCGGAGGGCTGGACCGCCGCTGCGGGCGTGGTGGATTCCGTGGTCTACCTGGGAGCCGCGACCCGCTACGCCGTGGCGCTTGAAGGCGGCGGCCAGCTCACCGTCGTGCGGCAGAATGCCGACGATAGAGACGGCGGCCCGGTCGCCGGCAGCAGGGTGCGGCTGGCTTGGCAGCGACGGCATCAGCAGCAACTCTCGGGAGCTGCGGCGTGAACACTGCGGCTGCCATGCCGCCGGAGCCGGGGGTCCTGGCGCGCATCTCCACGGCCCTGTACCTGAACCCGCGGGTACTTCTATTTCTGCTGCTCACCCCGCCGCTTCTGTGGCTGGGCGTGATCTACCTCGGCTCGCTGCTGTCCCTGCTGCTGCAGAGCTTCTTCTACATCGACGAGTTCTCCGGGATGGTGGTGCGCGAGTTCTCGCTGGCCACCTATGGCCAGCTGCTGACGCTTGCCAATCTCGACATCGTCGTGCGCACGACGTCGATGGCCGCATTCGTCACGGTTGCGGCCGTTGCGCTGGGCTTCCCGCTCGCCTATTACATGGTGCGCTACGCCAGCACGCGCACCAAGGCGCTGCTGTACCTCGCCGTCATGCTGCCGCTGTGGTCCAGCTACCTGGTGCGGGTGTACTCATGGAAGCTGATCCTGGCCAAGGAAGGCATCATCACCTGGCTGGCCGAGCAGCTGCACCTGGTGTGGCTGCTCGAGGCGATCCTGTCGTTGCCGGTGATCGGCGGTCCCTCGCTGTCCACCTCCTACCTCGGGACCTTTCTGGTGTTCCTCTATATCTGGCTGCCTTTCATGATCCTGCCGATCGTCGCTGCGTTGGAGCGCGTGCCGCGCTCCCTCATGGAAGCGTCCGCAGATCTGGGCGCCAACCCGGGACAGACCTTTCGCAAGGTGATCTGGCCGCTGGCCCTGCCCGGGGTGGTGGCAGGATCCATCTTTACCTTCTCGCTCACGCTGGGCGACTACATCATTCCCCAGATCATCGGCACCTCCGAGCCCTTCATCGGCCAGGCGGTCTACCGGCACCAGGGCACAGCCGGCAACGTGCCCATGGCGGCCGCGCTGACTGTGGTCCCCATCGCGATCATGGCGGTCTATCTGACCATCGCCAAGCGGCTGGGAGCCTTCGATGCCCTCTGAGCCGCAGGGCCGTGTGCGCGCGGGCACCGGCGCGGGCTGGCCGTTGAAGACAGGTGCGTTGGTCACAATCCTGTTCCTGCACGTGCCGCTGGCTTTCATCGTGCTGTACGCGTTCAGCACCGACGCCAAGACCTTCGTGTTCCCGCCGCCGGGGCTCACCACGCAGTGGTTCGGCATCGCCTTCGAGCGCGAAGATATCCGGCAGGCTCTGGCGCTGTCGCTGCGGGTGGCTGCCGTGTCCACCGCGGTGGCCATGCTGCTGGGCACCCTGGCTGCGGCGGCGGTCTGGCGCTCGCGCTTCTTCGGGCGCGAGGCGATCTCGCTGCTGCTGATCCTGCCGATCGCGCTGCCTGGCATCATCACCGGCATCAGTCTGCGCAGCGCCATCGGCCTGCTGGAGGTTCCCTTCAGCTTCTGGACTATCGTCATCGGCCACGCCACCTTTTGCGTCGTGGTAGTGTATAACAACGTGCTGGCGCGGTTCCGCCGCTCCTCCTTCGCGCAGATCGAGGCCAGCATGGACCTGGGCGCGAACGGCTTCCAGACCTTCCGCCATATCATCCTTCCCAACATCGCCACGGCTCTGCTGGCCGGCGGGATGCTTGCCTTCGCGCTGTCCTTCGACGAAGTGATCGTCACGACCTTCACTGCGGGACAGCAGAGCACGCTGCCGATCTGGATGCTTACCGAGCTGGTGCGTCCGCGCCAGCGTCCGGTCACCAACGTGGTTGCAGTGTTCGTCATCGCCGTGACTTTTGTCCCCATCCTGCTGGCCTTCTACCTCACGCGCGACACGCACGAGGTGGCAGGCGGCGGCAAGTAGCGGCCTCGTCCAAGGAGACCAGCATGTTCCAGACCGATCTGCTCATCAACGGCAAGTTCGCACCCGGTCAGGGTGCGGAAGAGACCATCGTTAACCCCGCAACCGGTCAACCCGTCACCGTCGTGCGCGAGGCGAGCGCCGAGCAGGTGAACCAGGCGGTGGCTGCTGCTGCGGCCGCGTTCAAGGCCTGGGGCCAGGGCACACCGCAGGAGCGCGCGCTGCTGCTGCTCAGGCTGGCCGAGCGCATCGAGCAGGATGCAGCCGCCTTCGCCGAGCTGGAGTCGCTCAACTGCGGCAAGCCGCGCGTGAGGGTGCTCAACGACGAGATGCCGGCCATCGTCGACTGCTTCCGCTTCTTCGCCGGTGCGGCGCGCTGCCTGCCGGGCAGCAACACCGACGAGTATCTGCCCGGCCACACCAGCATGATCCGGCGCGACCCGATCGGCGTGATCGCGCAGATCGCGCCCTGGAACTATCCGCTGATGATGGCCGCCTGGAAGATCGCGCCGGCGCTGGCGGCGGGGAATACCATCGTTATCAAGCCCTCTGAACAGACGCCGCTTACCACGCTCAAGCTGGCGAGGATCTGTGCCGAAGTGTTTCCTGCAGGCGTGCTGAACGTCCTCACCGGGCGGGGCGCGAGCGTGGGCTCGCCGCTGATCAACCACCCGGGCGTGCGCATGGTGTCGGTGACAGGCAGCGTGGCCACCGGCATGAAGGTGATCGAAGCCGCCATGGGGACCGTCAAGCGCACCCATCTGGAGCTGGGCGGGAAGGCGCCGGTTATCGTGTTCGACGATGCCGACCTGGAGGCGGTGGTCGCCAGCCTCAAAATGGCCGGCTTCTACAACGCCGGTCAGGACTGTACCGCGGCCTGCCGGGTGTACGCCTCGGCGAAGATCTACGACAAGCTGGTCGCCGATCTGGGCGGCGCGGTCGCATCGATCAAGTATGGAGCACCGGAGGACGAGGCCAGCGAGATCGGACCCCTGATCACCGCCAGGCACCGCGAGCGCGTGTCGGGATTCGTGGACCGTGCGGCGGCCGAAAAACACATGGAAGTTGTGACGGGAGGCGCGGCGGCAGCCGGCGGCGGCTTCTTCTATCAGCCCACGCTGATCGCCGGCGCGCTGCAGAGCGATGAGATCGTGCGCAAGGAGGTGTTCGGCCCGGTGGTGTCGGTCACGCGCTTCACCGACGCGGAGCAGGCGATCGAATGGGCCAACGACTCCGACTACGGGCTCGCCTCCTCGGTGTGGACCACCGACGTGCGCAAGGCCATGCGGGTCGCCAGCCGCCTGGAGTACGGCTGCACCTGGATCAACACCCACTTCACCCTGGTCAACGAGATGCCCCACGGCGGGGTGAAGATGTCGGGGTACGGCAAGGACATGTCGCTGTATGGGCTGGAGGACTACACCGTCGTGCGGCATGTGATGGTCAACTTCGGCTGACTACCCGCAACGCCCTTGCGTTGAGGTTTTCGCTCTTGATTGCTGCGAGCAGACGGCCTAAGGTGCCGGCATGACCGGCACCCAGCTCTACCTGCGCCTGCTGTCGCACGTCCGGCCGTACTGGCGCGTCTATGCGCTGGCCATCTTCGGGATGCTGATCTCTGCCACCACCGAAGTGGCCCTGCCTGCAGCGGCCAAGCCCTTCCTGGATGGCACCTTCATCGACAAGGACCCGGTGCTCATGCGCTGGGTCCCCTTCGCCATCGTCCTGATCTTCGTGGTGCGTGGCATCGGCACCTTCATGGGCAGCTATGCCAGTGCCTGGGTCGGCCAGCGCGTGGTGATGGACCTGCGCGAGCGCATGTTCGGCAAGCTCCTCACGCTTCCGCAGCGGTACTACGGCGACAACCTGAGCGGGAACCTCATCTCGAAGTTCAGCTTCGACGTGATCCAAGTTGCCACCGGCGTCACCCACGTGGTCACGATCATCGTGCGCGACGGCCTGACAGTCGTCGGACTGCTGGCGTTTCTGCTGTGGCTGAACTGGAAGTTGACGCTTATCACCTTCACCACCATTCCGTTCATAGCGCTCGCAGTACGTGCCTTCAACCGCCGGCTGCGCTCGCTGACACGCGAGACGCAGCGCTCGATGGGCAATATCACCCAGGTCCTGCAGGAGACGATCGAGGGCCAGAAGGTGGTGAAGATCTTCGGCGGCCAGGACTATGAGCGGGGGCGCTTCGGCGAGGCCGTGAACCGCGTGCGGCGCTTCATCATGAAGGAGCAGGCCGCCGCCGCCGCCAACGTGCCGGTCGTGCAGCTGTTCGCGGCGATAGCCGTGGGCGTGGTCATCCACCAGGTCACGCTCGATGTTCAGGCGGACAAGACCACCGTCGGCAGCTTTGTGTCCTTCATCGCGGCGATGCTTCTGGTCATGGCGCCACTGAAGCGTCTGACCGGCGTGACCGAGTATGTCCAGCGTGCGTTGTCGGCTGCGGAGAGCGTATTTTCGGTGCTCGACGAGACACCCGAGGATGATCGCGGCACCATCGAGCTGGGACGCGTCCGCGGCGAGATCCGGCTGGAGCGGGTGACCATGGTGTACCCGGGCGCCGGACGGCCGGCGTTGCGCGATGTCAGCCTGGATATCCGTCCGGGCGAGACGGTGGCGCTGGTCGGCCACTCGGGTAGCGGCAAGACCACGCTCGCCAACCTCCTGCCGCGCTTCTACCATCCCAGCTCAGGCCAAATTCTGGTGGACGGGCACGATATCGAAGCCATCCGCCTCGCCAGACTGCGCGCCAATATCGGCATGGTGAGCCAGGATGTCACCCTGTTCAACGACACCATTGCAGCCAACATCGCCTATGGCGGCAAGCTCGGCGCCAGTCCACCCGAGATCATTGCGGCCGCGCGGGCCGCGCATGCCTGGGAGTTCATTCAGGCGCTGCCCGCGGGCCTGGACACGCTGGTCGGGGAGAACGGGGTGAAGCTGTCCGGGGGCCAGCGCCAGCGCCTGGCGATCGCGCGCACACTGCTCAAGAACGCCCCGATCCTGATCCTCGACGAGGCGACCTCAGCGCTGGACTCCGAGTCCGAGCGGCAGGTCCAGGCCGGGCTGGAGGAGCTGATGAAGGGGCGCACGACGATCGTCATCGCGCATCGACTGTCGACTATCGAGAAGGCCGACCGCATCGTGGTCCTCGATCGGGGCGAGGTCGCCGAGGTCGGCTCGCATCAGGAGCTGCTGGCCAAGGGCGGCATCTACGCCCGGCTGCATCGGCTGCAGTTCTCGGTCGCGCATGAGCTGGCCAGCCCTGCGCTGTAGACTGCCGATGGAACAACCTCTCAACGCAAAGGCGCAAAGGTCGCAAAGAAAGACAAAGACAAATCAAATGAGGCCAGCTGGGCGCTGCATGCTGACCACGAGCCCCGCCCATCGCCGCTGCTCTCCTTTGCGCCCTTTGCGTTGATGTGGACCTAGCGAATCAGTGAGCACGGTCCCAATTGGGACCCACGCCCACGTCGACCACCAACGGCACGGCGAGCTGTGCGACGCCGGTCATCAGACGCGGCAGCTCGCGCTCGAGCAGCTCGACTTCGGCGTCGGGGACTTCGAAGACCAGCTCGTCGTGCACCTGCAGGACCAGCCTGCTTGCAAGCTGCTGCTCGCGCAGCCAGCGGTGCACCTGGATCATGGCCAGCTTGATGAGATCGGCGGCCGTCCCCTGCATGGGTGCGTTGATCGCGGCGCGCTCGGCGCCCTGGCGGCGCTGGTTGTTGGAAGCACGAATGTCGATCATGTACAGGCGCCGACCGAACACGGTCTCCACGTAACCCTGCTCGCGCGCCCTCTTGCGCGTCTGGTCCATGTAGGCCTTCACGCCCGGATAGCGCATGAAGTAGCGATCCATGTACTGCTGCGCGGCGCCGCGCTCGATGCCGAGCTGAGAGGCCAGCCCGAATGCGGACATCCCGTAGATCAGCCCGAAGTTGATGGTCTTGGCGTAGCGGCGCTGTTCGGCTCCGACCTCGCTCCCTGGAATGCCGAAGATCTCCGCAGCAGTGCGGCGGTGGACGTCCTCCCCTGATCGGAAGGCCGCCATCAGGTTCTCGTCCCCGGACAAGTGCGCCATGATGCGCAGCTCGATCTGCGAGTAGTCCGCTGAAAGGATGTGATGGCCGGGCGGTGCGATGAAAGCCTCGCGGATCCGGCGGCCTTCGGCATTGCGGATGGGTATGTTCTGCAGGTTCGGCTCGTTGCTGGACAGCCGACCCGTCACGGCTACCGCCTGCGCGAAGTTGGTATGTACGCGTCCGGTGCGGGCGTTGATCATGCGGGGGAGCTTGTCCGTGTAGGTGGACTTGAGCTTGGACAGCGTGCGGAAGTCGAGGATCAGCCGTGCGAGCGGGTAGTCCAGCGCCAGCTGCTCGAGCACGTCCTCGTCAGTGGACGGCTGGCCGCTGGGGGTTTTCTTCAGCACGGGCAGCTGGTTCTTCTCGAACAGCATCTCCTGGATCTGCTTCGGCGAGTTGAGGTTGAACGGCTGACCGGCGAGCTCCTTGGCCCGCTGCTCGATCTCGAGCATGCGCCGCCCCAGCTCCTGGCTCTGCTGCTCCAGCAAACCGGCGTCGATCAGCACCCCGACCCGCTCCATGTCGAAGAGCACTTGCAGGACCGGCATCTCGATCCCGGCGTAGACGTAGGCGAGCTTCTCATCGGCTGCAACGAGCGGGTGCAGCTTGCGATGAAGCTGCAACGTCACGTCGGCGTCCTCGGCGGAGTACTCGGTGGCGCGCTCCACGCTCACCTGCTCGAAGCCGATCTGCCCCGCACCTTTGCCAGCCACCTCCTCGTAGAGGATGGTCTTGAGGCCGAGATGGCGCTGCGCAAGGTTGTCCATGTCGTGCGGCTTGTGGCTTTCCAGCACGTAGGACTGCAGCAGCGTGTCATGCTGCACGCCGCGCAAAGCAAGGCCGTGGTTGGCGAACACATGCATGTCGTACTTCACGTTCTGGCCCACCTTGGCGCAGGCGGGATCCTCAAGCCAATCCTTGATCCGAGCGAGCGTGGCATCGAAGGGGAGCTGGTCCGGCGCGCCGGCGTAGCGATGCGCCAGCGGCAGGTAGGCTGCCCGGTTTGGCTCGACGGCTAAGGAAATGCCGACCAGCCGCGCCGCCTGGGGGTCCAGGCTGGTGGTCTCGGTGTCGATGCAGGCCAGGTCTGCCGCCGTGACCCGTGACAGCCAGGCGTCCAGCTGTTCCGCGGTCAGGATGGTCTCGTACTCGCGCTGGGGGCGCGGTGCGGCCGGCAGCTGCAGCTCGCCCAGCTCGCGTCGCCAGCCCTGGAAGTCGAGGCTGTCGAACAATTGGGCCAGGCGGGGTCTGTCGGGCTGCGTATGGGTAAGGTCCGTCACGCCGACCGGAAGCGCGAGATCGCGCTTGACCTTCAGCAGCTCGCGCGCGGTAGGCAGCCAGTCGCGCGCTTTGCGCAGGTTCTCCCCGACTGCACCGCCGATGTCGTCGGCATGCGCCAGAACCTCGTCGAGCGTCCCATACTGCTGCAGCCACTTGGCAGCGGTTTTGGGCCCGACCTTGTCGACGCCCGGGATGTTGTCCACGCTGTCGCCGATGAGGGTGAGGTAGTCGACGATCTGATCCGGGCGCACGCCGAACTTGGCTACCACCCCCGCCTCATCGAAGGTCTCGTTCGACATGGTGTTGACCATCGTCACCATGGGATCCACCAGCTGGGTGAGGTCCTTGTCGCCCGATGAGATCAGCGTTCGCACACCCTGTGCCTCGGCGCGAGCCGCCAGGGAGGCGATCACGTCGTCGGCCTCCACACCCTGGACCTCGATCAGCGGCCAGCCCATGGCGCGGATGCATTCGTGCAACGGTGCGATCTGCGATCCGAGGTCGTCCGGCATCGGCGGACGGTTGGCCTTGTAGGCGGGGTAGATATCGTCGCGGAAGGTCTTGCCTTTGGCGTCGAAAACGCACGCGCTATAATCCGCCGGGTTTTCCTTGTGCAGACGGCGCAGCATGTTGAGCACGCCGTAGATGGCCCCTGTAGGCTCGCCAGCGCGGTTGCGCAGGTCGGGCAGCGCGTGGAAAGCGCGGTAGAGGTAGGACGACGCGTCGACGAGAAGCAGGGTTTTCATAGCGCGGGCCCGGGCGTGAAATATGCTCACGCCCGCAGCTTAGGGCCAATTGCGAGCCCGCCAAGATTGCCAAGACCGGTCACCCACATGAACCCTGGAGACAAGATCCCGAGACTGCTCGCACCCGAACTGATCGAGAAACCCTGGTCGGGGCGGGAAGCGTGGCGAGTGTTCGGGATTATCGCAGAATTCGCCGAGGCGACCGAACGCTTGAACGGCGTGCGCCCGGCCGTGAGCATCTTCGGCAGTGCACGCACCCCCCCCGGTCATGCCTACTACGAGCTCACCGAAGAGATCGCGCGGCAGCTGTCCGACGCCGGCTTCACCGTCATTTCCGGCGGCGGCCCGGGCCTCATGGAAGCGGCCAACAAGGGCGCTTACCACGGCCGCTCCCTCTCGGTCGGGCTGAACATCCAGCTGCCCCACGAGCAGCTCAGCAACCGCTATCAGGACGTCAGCCAGACCTTCCGGCATTTCTTCGCGCGCAAGGTGATGTTCGTCAAGTTCACCTCGGCCTACGTGGTGATGCCCGGCGGGTTCGGCACCCTGGACGAGCTGATGGAGGCGCTGACCCTGGTGCAGACGCGCAAGATCCGCCGCATGCCGGTGATCCTGGTGCACACGCAGTACTGGGGCGGGCTGATGGACTGGATCCGCGGGACGCTGGTGGCCGAAGGCATGATCGATCGCGAGGACCTGGACCTCATCCAGGTGATCGATGAGCCGGCTGAGGTGGTGCGGGCCATCTTCGATCACTACGAGAAGCGCGGCTTCGAACCCTCGGCGCTGGAGCGCGAGGCACAGCTCAACCTCTGACCTGGCCGCAGCATGTCCGTTTTCACTACCGTCACGCCCGAACAGTTGTCGGCCTGGCTGAAGAACTATTCCATCGGTGTGCTGATGGAGCTGCGGGGCATTCTGTCGGGCATCGAGAACACCAATTACTTCGTCACCACCAGTCATGGCAGATTCGTTCTGACCCTGTTCGAGAAGCTCAAGCCGGCGGAGCTGCCCTTCTACCTGGACCTGATGGCTCACCTTTCCAACCACGGCATCCCGTGTCCCAAGCCGATCGCCAACCTGCAGAACGAATTCCTCGGCGAGTTGAACGGGAGGCCGGCCACGATCGTCACCTTCCTGGAAGGCGTGCCGGTGCTCGATCCAACGCCCGAGCACTGTGCGCGGGTGGGCGAGATCCTCGCCGAGATGCACCTCGCAGGGCAAACCTACCGGGGCGTGCTGGACAATCTCAGGGGCCCGAAGTGGTGGACCGCCTGCGCGCCCGAGATCTATCCCTTCCTAACCGCCCAGGACGTGGATCTGCTGAAGTCCGAGATCCGCTTCCAGGCCCAGCATCGCCACGATGCCCTGCCGCGCGGCGTGATCCATGCCGATCTGTTCCGCGACAACGTGCTCTTCCACGACACGACCGTCGGCGGCTTCATCGACTTCTACTTCGCCTGCATCGACGTCCTCATCTACGACGTAGCCATCACGGTCAACGACTGGTGCACCACGTCCGAGTGCGCCCTCGACCCGGCTCGTGCGCGAGCCCTGCTGCAGGCCTATCGTGCGGTGCGCGATTTCACCGCGGCCGAGCGCGAGGCCTGGCCGGTGATGCTGCGTGCGGGCGCGCTGCGCTTCTGGGTCTCGCGGCTGTACGACTACCACCTGCCACGCCCGGGCGCGCTTACCCACAGGCACGACCCGGAGCGTTTCCGCCGCATCCTGCTCGGCCACCTCAACGGCGAGCGCGAGCAGCAGGGGCTGGTGGTTTGACTGATTTGGCTGTGCCCGTGCGGCGTGTCCCGTCAGTGCATGGCTGGTACTGGATCGCGCGGGCCTTCGCCCTGTTCCGCGGCAACGCCCTTAACTGGATCCTGCTCAACCTGGCCCTGCTGCTGATTGCGCTGGCCCTCGTCGTGGTCCCGGTGATCGGCGTGTATGCACTGCACCTGCTGACGCCGATGTTCCTGGCCGGAATGATGAGTGCCTGCCGGGATCAGGAAGTTGGCCGGGACATCGAGATCGCCCATCTGTTTCGCGGGTTTCGCCAGAACGCGAGCCAGCTGGTCACGGTCGGCGGCGTGTACCTGGTGGGCCAAGTGGTGATCGCGGGCATGATGCTGTCCATCGGTGGTGCCGAGCTTGAGGAAGCGATGCGAGCCGCTACTGAAGGAACAGCGGGGCCGTTGAGCCCCGCGGCGAGCGACCGAATCTCTCTCGCGGTCCTGGTGGGCAGCGCCATGTTCGTCCCGCTCGCCATGGCAGTGTGGTTCGCGCCGCCGCTGGTCATCCTCGACAACGTGCCCGCGGTGCGGGCCATGCAGATGTCGGTGCGTGCCTGCCTGCTGAACCTGCTGCCCTTCCTGCTCTACGGGGTGATCATGTTCGGGCTGCTGGTGGTGGCCATGGCACCGCTGTTCGCCGGACTGGTGTTGTGGGTGCCGCTGGCCGTGATCAGCGGCTACACCAGCTACCGGGACATTTTCCCCGCGCCGCCCGGCAACCCATAGGGCTCACGCCCGATGAGCGCAAAGGCGCGAAGACGCAAAGGCGCAAAGGCGCCGCAAAGGACTGCGTCCGCGGTATCGACAGCCCGTGAAGGCGGCGCTCGGGTTTGCGTTGCGCAAGCCTTTGCGTCTTTGCGGTGAGGTTTTGACTTATCGCTAGGCCGGCGTGAGCTTGGCGTACTCGAGCGCCAACCACTTGAGGCCGGCGTTGCGGAAGTTCACCTGCACCCGCGCATCCGCGCCGCGCCCTTCTGCGCTGACGATCACGCCCGGGCCGAACTTGGGGTGCAGCACGTTCTGGCCGACCTTCCAGGGTGAGGCAGGGGCGGAGGCAAAGGGTGGGGGCACGCCGGTCCGGGCTGTCGGACCGGTCGACGAACCGAAGCCGAATACCGCCGAGCGCCCGGCGTTGACACGCCGGACCAGCTCCTCAGGAATCTCCTGCAGGAAGCGGGAGGCGATGTTGTAGCGCGTCTGGCCGTGCAACATGCGGCTCTGCGCAAAACTCAGATGCAACCGCCGGCGCGCGCGGGTGAGTGCCACGTACATCAGCCGCCGCTCCTCCTCCAGACCAGCCTGCTCGTTGAGGCTGTTTTCGTGGGGGAACAGCCCTTCCTCCAGCCCGCTGATGAACACGGCGTGAAATTCCAGGCCCTTGGCGGCGTGTGCCGTCATGAGTTGGAGCGCGTCGGCGCCTGCACCCGCCTGATGCTCGCCGGCTTCCAACGAGGCATGCGCCAGGAAGTCGTTCAGCACACGCAGGCGCGGGTCGACGGACTCGTCGGGCGGCGCGACGGCCTGATCTCCCGCTGCATCGGCCAGCGGGAACCCGCCTTCCGCTTCGAACCCCGCTGCGGCGGTGACCAGCTCGTCGAGGTTCTCGATGCGGTCCAGGCCGTCCTTCTCCGGTTCGTAATAGGCCTTCAGCCCGCTGTCCTCGATGACCACCTGGACCATCTCGCGCAACGACAGGCCGAGACAGCCCGCGCGCAGGCGCTCGATGAGCTGGGCGAAGGCGGCCACGCCGGAACCGGCCTTGCCAGCCAGCGGCGTCGAGCAGGCCGCCTGCCACAGGCTTACGCCGCGCATGCGAGCCGCCTCCTGCAGCTGCTCGAGGCTGCGCGCGCCCACCCCGCGCGCCGGGAGGTTGATCACGCGCAGCAGCGCGCCGTCGTCGTCCGGGCTCGCTACCAGCCGCAGGTAGGCGAGGGCATGCTTGATCTCCTGGCGCTCGAAGAAGCGCAGCCCACCATAGACGCGATAAGGCAGGCCAGCGTTGAACAGGGCGTGCTCCAGCACGCGCGATTGCGCATTCGAGCGATACAGCAGCGCGATGTCGGACAGGCGCACGCCCTCGCTGCGCAGCCCGCGAATCTCTTCGACGATGTAGGCGGCCTCCTCGATATCGGTGCCCGCCTCGAACACGCGCAGCGCCTCGCCCTTGCCTTCCGCGGTCCACAGCTCCTTGCCCAGCCGGGTGCGGTTGTGCCGGATCAGGGCATTGGCCGCGTCCAGGATGTTCCCATGGCTGCGGTAGTTCTGCTCCAGCTTGATGACCCTGCCTTTGGCGAAGTCGCGCTGGAACTCGAACATATTGTTGGCCGAGGCGCCGCGAAAGGCGTAAATCGACTGATCGTCGTCGCCGACTGCGAAGATGGCGTTGTGCGTTCCTGCGAGCAGGGTCAGCCAGCGGTATTGCAGGCGGTTGGTGTCCTGAAACTCGTCCACCAGGACGTGGGTGAAGCGCTGCTGGTAATGCTGCCGCAGCACCTCGTTGCGCGACAGCAGCTCGAAGCAGCGCAACAGCAGCTCGGCGAAGTCGACCACCCCCTCGCGATTGCACACGCGCTCGTACTCGGCGTAGAGCTCGTTCAGCCGGTGAGAAAACTCGTCGTATGCTTCGACCTGGCTCGGGCGCAGGCCCTGTTCCTTGTTGCCGTTGACGAAGTACTGCAGGTCGCGCGGCGGGAACTTCTCGTCATCGACATTCAGGGACTTGAGCAAGCGCTTGATCAGCGCCAGCTGATCCTGGCTGTCCAGGATCTGGAAAGTCTGCGGCAGGCCGGCGTCCCGGTAGTGCGCCCGCAGCAACCGGTTGCACAGGCCATGGAAGGTGCCCACCCACATCCCGCGCGTGTTGATCGGCAGCATGGCGGAGATGCGCGTCAGCATCTCGCGCGCAGCCTTGTTGGTGAAAGTGACCGCTAGCACGCCGCCCGGACCCACCTGGCCGGTCTGGATCAGCCAGGCGATGCGGGTGGTGAGCACCCGCGTCTTGCCGCTTCCGGCGCCAGCGAGGATCAGCGCAGATTCGTGCGGCAGGGTGACGGCAGCGAGCTGCTCTCGATTCAGACCGCCGAGGATGTTGCTGGAGGACACGTCGATGCGGGCCAGGAGACTCGGTGCATTATACGGCAGCATCCATCGTGTGCCCGCAACGCTGCGCGATCAGTTGAGCGATACGCTCACCTCGTCCAAGCCCAGCTCGACCTTGAGCTTCACCGCAACAGCCGTGGCGTCGCGCTCGCTGAGCAACCCGGTGAGACGCACCCGGTAGACGGTCCGGCCGTCTGCAAGCACCGGGTCGATGGTGACGGGATATCCCGCTTCCCGCAGCCGGTCGTAGACCGCGAGCGCTTCGCTCTGGCTGTTTGCACGCGCCGCGTAGACTCGCCAGCGTCCACCCTTGCCCAGTGCGCCCTGGCCAGCGGCGATCTCCGTTTCGGCCGCGTACAGCCCGAGCTGTTCGGCGGCGATCGGCTCGATAGGAAGCGCCCGGGCATTGCGCGGCGCCTGATAGACCGTGCGTGCCTGATCCATGGTCACTGGCCCCTCGCCGGTACGCTCCAGCGTGACCTTCCCCTCGATCAACGCCACGATGTCCCGATCCTCGGTGGACTTGCCCCACAGGTCGGTGCCGCGGATGCCGACCGTCACCGTGGTGAAGCGCACCTGCACTTCGCGCGAACCGCGGTAGTCGTAGAACGCGGTGGCAGTGAAACGAAAGGCGCCCTGCAGCACGCCCAGGGTGGCATTGAACAGCCCGGCGCCCTGGCGGGTGCGGGCCATGCCGTCCAGGCTGAAACGCGCATGCTCGCCGAGCTTGACCAGGCTGCCGTCTCCCAGGCGCAGCAGGACACGCGCGCCCGATCCGCTCTCGATGCGATCGCCGTTGCGCAGCCGTGACCCGAGCGCAAGCGGCTCGCGCTTGCTGGCGCGTACCAGCCATACCGGGAGTTGCAGGCCTTCCACCTCGGCGTCGGGCACGGCAGCCGCCGCCGGCTCCACGCGCAGGACGGCAAGCAGCAGGACAGCGCAAACCCACACAGGGAGAACGGGGTGGGCATTGGTACGCATTGCGGCTCCTTGGCATCTACGCGGGGTTGGTTGCACATACGACCGTGCCCGCAGCGTGGATGCTGCCCTCCGGATGGCGGGCGAGACCGGCTATTCCGGGTCGTATGGCGTGGTGAGTATAATCTCGGTCTTTTTACCCCAGGCCGTACACAACAATGCAGTCGCAGTATCGCCCGGCAGACATCGAGAAGCAGATCCAGGCCGAGTGGGAGCAGGCCGGTGCGGCGCGCGTCGCCGAGGACCCGGCGCGACCGAAATACTACTGCCTGTCCATGTTCCCCTACCCATCGGGCAAGCTGCATATGGGGCACGTGCGCAACTACACCATCGGCGACGTGATCTCGCGCTGGTACCGGATGCGCGGCTACAACGTCCTGCAGCCCATGGGTTGGGATGCCTTCGGGTTGCCGGCCGAGAACGCGGCCATGTCCAACGCGGTGCCGCCGGCCAAGTGGACCTACGACAACATCGCCTACATGAAGAAGCAGCTCCAGTCCCTGGGCTTCGCCATCGACTGGGGCCGCGAGCTCGCCACCTGCCGGTCCGAGTATTACCGGTGGAACCAGTGGCTGTTTCTGCGGATGCTCGAGCGGGGCCTGGCCTACAAGACCACCGGCGTGGTGAACTGGGACCCCGTCGACCAGACGGTGCTCGCCAACGAACAGGTCATCGACGGCCGGGGCTGGCGCACGGGCGCGCTGGTGGAGAAGCGCGAGATCCCGATGTACTACATGAGGATCACCGCTTACGCCGAGGAGCTGCTGCGCGCTCTCGATCAGCTCCCCGGCTGGCCAGAGCGCGTGAAGCTCATGCAGGCGAACTGGATCGGTCGAAGCCAAGGCGTGAACATCGGCTTCCCCTATCAGCTGGATGGAGAGCGAAGGCTGCTGCGCGTGTTCACGACGCGCCCCGATACGTTGATGGGTGTGACGTTCTGCGCGGTCGCTGCCGAGCATCCGCTTGCGGAGCACGCGGCCTGCCAGGATGCAAAGTTGGCGGCATTCGTCGACGAATGCCGGCGCGGCAGCGTCATGGAGGCGGATCTCGCCACCATGGAAAAGAAAGGCATGCCGACGGGCCTGTATGTCACCCATCCGCTCACCGGCGAGCAGGTGGAGGTGTGGGTCGGCAACTATGTGCTGATGGCGTACGGCGAGGGTGCCGTGATGGGTGTGCCGGGGCACGACGAACGCGATTTCGCCTTCGCGAAGAAATACGGGCTGCCGATCAAGCAGGTGATCGACGTCGAGGGCCGGGCTTATTCCACCGATAGGTGGCAGCCGTGGTATGCCGACTACGGCAGGTGCATCCACTCCGGAAAGTACGACGGCCTGGCCTACCACGAGGCGGTGGACGCGATCGCCATGGACCTCAAGGCCAAGGGCCAGGGCGACAAGCAGGTGCAGTGGCGGCTGCGCGACTGGGGGATCTCGCGGCAACGCTATTGGGGCACGCCCATTCCACTCATCCACTGCGACGGCTGCGGCGACGTGCCCGTGCCGGACGATCAACTGCCGGTGGTGCTCCCGGAAGACTGCGTGCCGGACGGGACGGGCAATCCGCTCAGCCGGCGCGCCGACTTCCTCCGGGTCGACTGCCCGAAATGCGGCAAACCGGCGCGGCGCGAGACTGACACCATGGACACCTTCGTGGACTCGTCCTGGTACTACATCCGCTACGCCTGCCCGGATAACCGGCGGGCCATGGTCGATGAGCGCGTCGACTACTGGCTGCCGGTGGATCAGTATATCGGCGGCATCGAGCATGCCATCCTGCACCTGCTCTATTCGCGCTTCTGGACCCGCGTCATGCGTGACCTCGGCCTGGTCCGGCTCGACGAGCCCTTCACGCGCCTGCTCACCCAGGGCATGGTGCTCAACCACATCTTCCAGCGCAAGAGCGACAAGGGCGGTATCGCGTTCTTCGCCCCAGAGGAGATCGACGTCGAGACGGATGCCGACGGTCGGGTGACCGGCGCGCGGGCGAAGTCCGACGGACAACCGGTCGAGTACACCGGGCTGGGGACCATGTCCAAGTCCAAGCGCAACGGCGTCGATCCCCAGGACCTGATCGAGAAGTACGGCGCGGACACCGCACGCTTCTTCATCATTTTCACCAGCCCGCCGGAGCAGACGCTGGCCTGGTCCGACTCGGGCGTCGAAGGGTCGTTTCGCTTCCTCAAGAAGCTGTGGGCGTTCGCCTGCGCCTACGCGGAGACGGTGCGGCCGGGTCTGCCCGCCGCGCGCACCCTGGCGGCGGGTGCCAAGCTGGAGCAGTCTCTGGCGGCGGCCCGGCGCGAGGTGCACCTCAACCTGAAGCAGGCCAACTACGACATGCAGCGGCAGCAGTTCAACACCGTCGCTTCGGCCTGCATGAAGATCCTCAACGCCCTGGAGGATGTACCGCGCGGCCGGGGCGGCGCGCAGGCGGAAGTCCTGGAAGAGGGGCTGTCGATCCTCCTGCGGTTGCAGGCGCCGATCACCCCGCACATCTGCTTCCACCTCTGGCGCGAGTTCGGCTTCGGTGCGGACGTGTTCGCTGCGCCCTGGCCGGAGGCCACTGACTCGGCCCTCGAGCAGGATGAGGTCGAGCTGGTGCTGCAGATCAATGGCAAGACGCGCGGTAGCGTCATGGTGCCGAGCACGGCCGACAAGCTCATCATCGAAAGGCTCGCGGTCGACAGCCCGGTGGCGCAGAAGTACATTGCCGGGCAGGCCGTGAAGAAGACCGTCGTGGTGCCGGGGCGGCTGGTCAATATCGTTGTGTAAGGAGCGTGGCAGTGAGCTTTGAGCTGCTCAACGGCGCCCGCGACGGCGAACCTCGCCGGTCGCTGAGCGCCTGTGTCGCGTGGACTCGACGCCTGGCGCTGAGTGTTGTCCTCTCGAGCGTGCTGGTCGGGGGCTGCGGCTTCAAGCTGGCCGGGCCTGCGGAGATGCCGTTCGAGAGCCTCTATGTGGCGGCGCCCGACTACTCGTCGTTCGGCGCGGAGTTCAAGCGCTACGTTGGAAGCGGCGGCAAGACGCGACTCACCAGCCGACCCGAGGATGCTCAAGCCGTGCTGGAGATCCTCAGCGAGACGCGCGAGAAGCAGATCCTGTCTCTGACCGCCGCCGGAACGGTGGCCGAGTACCTGTTGCGTTACCGGGTGTCCTTCCGTCTGCGCGACAGCGGCAACCGCGACTGGATCCCTCCCAGCGAGATTGCTCTGCAGCGGGACCTCACCTACGACGACGACGTAGCGCTCGCCAAGGAGAACGAGGAACAGTTCCTCTACGAGGACATGAAGAACGACGCGATCGACCAGTTGCTGCGTCGGCTGGCCACCGCGCAAGTGCCGGCCTGACACCGCAGCAGGCCCGATGCAGACGCTGGCTTCGCCCGGTTCAGTCGGGATCGTCACGCCGCACGTTGCCCGGTTCGTGGAGCCGGTCAGGCTGCGAAGCGGGGCGACGGTCGACAGCTACGAGCTGGTCTACGAGACCTACGGCACGCTCAACGCGCAGCGCAGCAACGCCGTGCTCGTCTGTCACGCGCTCAACGCTTCTCATCATGTTGCCGGTGTTTCCGCCGACAGCCCCAAGGACATCGGCTGGTGGGACAACCTGGTTGGGCCCGGCAAGCCGCTCGACACCAACCGCTTCTTTGTCGTCGGTGTGAACAACCTAGGTGGCTGCCACGGCTCGACGGGGCCCGCCAGCCTCAACCCGGCGACCGGCCGTCCGTGGGGCGCAGACTTCCCCCTGGTTACCGTCGAGGACTGGGTGGAGGTGCAAGCGCGGCTTGCCGATCGGTTGGGCATCGAGCGCTTCGCCGCAATCATGGGTGGCAGCCTGGGCGCAATGCAGGCATTGCAGTGGGCCATGAGCTATCCCGACCGCGTCGGCCATTCGCTGGTGATTGCGGCCGCACCCAAGCTTTCCGCCCAGAACATCGCATTCAACGAAGTCGCCCGGCAGGCGATCACCACCGATCCGGACTTTCACGGCGGCGACTACTACGCACACAACGTCGTGCCGAGACGGGGGCTGCGGCTGGCGCGCATGCTCGGCCATATCACCTATCTGTCGGACGACGCCATGGCCGAGAAGTTCGGGCGGGCGCTGCGCACCGGTTCGATCAAGTTCAACTTCGACGTCGAGTTCGAAATCGAATCGTACCTGCGCTACCAGGGCGACAAGTTCGCCGAGTACTTCGACGCCAACACCTATCTGCGCATCACCAAAGCGCTCGATTACTTCGACCCTGCCGCGGATTTCGGTGGCGATCTGGCCAGGGCCCTGTCGCGTGCCAAAGCGTGCTTCCTGGTCGTGTCGTTTACGTCCGACTGGCGCTTCTCGCCGGCGCGCTCGCGCGAGATCGTCAAGGCGCTGGTGCACAACAAGCTGCCGGTGTCCTATGCAGAGATCGACGCGCCGCACGGCCACGACGCTTTTCTGATGGACGACCCGCGCTACCACGGCGTGCTGCGGGCCTACTTCGACACGATGGATGTCGAGTGAGGGCATGAGCGCTCCTGGGCAAAGCCACGGCACGCTGTCGGGCCGCCCCGACTTCGATGCCATCGCCGGCTGGATCCGCCCCGGCGCGCACGTGCTCGATCTGGGCTGCGCGGATGGTTCCCTGCTGCGCTTCCTGCGCGAAGCTCGCAACGCCAGCGGCTACGGCATCGAGATCGACGACGCCAGGATCATCGCCAGCGTGCGCAACGGCGTGAACGTGATTCAGAGTGACCTGGAGTCAGGGCTATCCGGCTTCGAGTCCGGCTCCTTCGACTACGTGATCCTGTCGCAGACGCTGCAGGCGGTGCGCCACACCGAGCGGATCGTCAAGGAGATGCTGCGAGTCGGGCGCGAAGGGATCGTTACCTTTCCCAACTTCGGCTTCTGGCGGCATCGCCTGCAGATCGTGGGCGGGCGCATGCCGGTGTCCAAGCACTTGCCCTACCAGTGGTACGACACGCCCAACGTGCACCTGTTCACCATCCGCGACTTCGAGGTGTTCTGCGCGGAGCACGACCTGCACGTCCTCGAGCGCATCGTGATGAAGGAGGACGGGCAGCGCATCTCCCTCCTGCCCAACCTGCTGGGCGCGCTCGCGGTCTATCGGTTCAATTCGGAGCGCCCGGATTAGGCGCGGGCGAAGCAGCCGGCTGAGTCTGGCGTGCGGCCGCCAGCACCAGCAGCATCACGGGCAGGCCGAGGACAGCGGTGGCTACGAAGAAGGACTGGTACCCGAAGTGGTCGACCACCCATCCCGACCAGCCCGCCACAAACTTTGGCAGAAGCAGCATGAGCGAGCTGAACAGGGCGTACTGGGTCGCCGAGTAGGCTACGTTGGTCAGCCCGGACAGATAACCCACGAAAGCGGCACTGGCAATTCCGGCGCTCAGGTTGTCCGCGGAGATGACCAGCACCAGCATCGGCAGATCGTGGCCCCGCACGGAAAGCCAGGCGAACAGCAGGTTCGTGGCCGCAGACAGCAGCGCGCCGAGGAACAGCACGCGCATGACTCCCAGGCGCAAGCTGAGTAGACCGCCGATCCCGGCCCCGACAAGTGTCATCACTACCCCATACACCCCGGACACCGCGGCCACCTCATCCTTGGTGTAGCCCATGTCCCGGTAGAACGGGTTGGACATCACACCCAGCACGATGTCGGAGATTCGGTAGCTGCCGATCAGTGCCAGGAGCAGCACCGCTTGCCAGCGATAGCGCAGCACGAAATCCAGGAACGGGCTCGCGACCGCCGAGTAGAACCAGGCAAACACGCGCACTAGCGGGCGCGGCAGCGCTGTGGAGGTCAACCGGGCGGCAGTCCGTTGCTCGCGGTCCAGGGTCTCGGGTGACACGGTCGCTGCGGGCTCCCGGGAGAGCATTACGGTCAGCACGCCCACGGCCATGCACGCCGCCATGACCAGATAAGCGGCCGTCCACGGCGCGTGCTGGTAGGTGCTCTCGTCCGGGTCGACGGCGGCCGCGATCCACAGCGCACCCGCAGAGGCGGAGATCATAGCGGCCCGATATCCCACCTGATAGCTGGCAGCCATCGCGGCCTGCAGGGAGACTCCGGCGGACTCAATGCGAAACGCGTCCAGCGCGATATCCTGGGTGGCCGACGCGAATGCTGTAAGCAGCGCGAAGGCCACCAACGTGTGCAAATGGGTCGCGGGATCCGTTGCCGCCATCCCGACCAGACCGCCGATAATGCCCAGCTGTGCGAGCAGTAGCCAGCTGCGGCGCCGCCCCAGCGCATGGGTAAGCAGGGGCAGCCGCAGCCGGTCCACCAGCGGAGCCCATGCCCACTTGAACCCGTACGCGAGCCCGACCCAGCTCAAGAAGCCGATGGTCGTGCGATCGATCCCGGCTTCGCGCAAGCGATAGGACAGGGTGCCCAGGACCAGTAGCAAGGGCAGCCCGGCGGAAAAGCCCAGCAGCAGCATCCGTGCTACGCGCGGCTCTGCATAGACGCGCAGATCGTCGCGCCACCGGCGTACGGGCGGCCTGAGGCTCACCGCGCGTCTCGCGTGTGGTTACGGCGCATGCACCGGCCAGTTGGAAGCCATGTTGCGAGCGCCCACGGGTCTGCTGGTCGCTCCGCCGGCGCGCAGCCAGCTGAGTGGTCGTACCGGGTCATTGGTCTGGACGCCTAATCGGGCGTTTGGCCATCGTCCTTTAGCAGGTGCTAAAGCGCGTAGTCGTAGTCTATGGTGAGCGGCGCGTGATCGGAGAAGCGTTTAGCCTTGTAGATCGATGCCGATCTGGCCTTCGCTGCGATCCCGGGGGTGGCGATCTGGTAGTCCAGGCGCCAGCCCACGTTCTTGGCCCAGGCCTGGCCGCGGTTGGACCACCAGGTGTATTGCTCTGGGCGCGAGTCGAGACGGCGGAACACATCCACATAGCCCAGGTACTCGAACACGCCCGACAGCCAGGCCCGTTCTTCGGGCAGGAAGCCGGGGTTCTTCTGATTCGAGCGCCAGTTCTTCAGGTCGATCTCCTTGTGCGCGATGTTCCAGTCCCCGCAGATGATGACCTCCTGCCCGCTGCGCGCGAGCCGGTGGAGCGGCTCGATCACGCGCTCGAGGAAGCTGAACTTGATGGCCAGCCGCTCCTCGGAGCTGGAGCCGGACGGAACATAGAAGGAGACCACGCTCAACTTGCCGAAACGTGCTTCCAGGTAGCGGCCTTCGGCGTCGATGTCGGGGATGCCCAGGCCTTCTACCACGGCGTCGGGCGCGCGCCTGCAGTACAGGCCCACGCCGCTATAGCCCGGATGCTGGGCGAAGTGAAAGCAACTCCGATAGGCGTCGGGTGCGCGCATCGGCGGTGTGAGGTCAGCGGCCTGTGCTTTGACTTCCTGCACGCACACCACGTCGGCCTGCTGCCAACCGAGCCAGTGCAGGAATCCCTTGTTGACCGCGGAGCGGATGCCGTTAAGATTGAGCGTGATGATACGCACGCGCGCGATGGACGATCAGGAATTCAGGCAGGAGTTTATCCAGTTCGCACTGGAGCGCCAGGTGCTACGCTTCGGCGAGTTCAAGACCAAGGCGGGTCGGCTGTCGCCGTATTTCTTCAATGCCGGCCTGTTCAATGACGGGGAAGCGCTGCGAACGCTGGGGCAATTCTACGCGAAAGCCATCCTGGCATCGGCAATCGAGTTCGATCTGCTGTTCGGCCCCGCGTACAAGGGCATCCCACTGGTAACGGCAGCCGCGATCGCACTCGCGGAGCACGGCCGCACCCTGCCCATCTGCTTCAACCGCAAGGAGGCCAAGGACCACGGCGAGGGCGGCGTGACGATCGGGGCAGCGCTCGCAGGGCGAGTGCTGATCGTGGACGACGTCATCTCAGCCGGGACCTCGGTGCGTGAATCCGTCGATCTCATCCGTGGCGGGGGCGCGGTCCCCGCAGGAGTGGTCATCGCCCTGGACAGAATGGAGCGAGGCGCCGGCCCGCTTTCTGCGGTCCAGGAGGTTCGGCAGACTTATCAGATACCTGTGGTCAGTATCGCAACTCTTGACGATCTTGTGGCCTATCTCCAGCAGCGGGGAGCAATGGCACGCGAGTTGCAGATGGTCGAGGACTATCGCCATCTGTACGGAGTTGCAGGCCATGTACCGTCGTAGCTCGTTCCCCGTCATTCTTGCTCTGGCGGTGTGTCTTGCCGTGCCGGGTGTGGTGGGTGCAGCCCAGCCCAAGGCCAAGGCCAAGACCCAGGCGCCCAAATCCGGCCAGACCGCTAAGCGCGCGGGCCAGATCTACAAGTGGGTGGACGAAGACGGTGTGACGCACTACGGCCAGGCCATCCCGCCCGAGTACCGTGACAATGCGGCCGAGGAGATGAACCGCAATGGCATGACGGTGCGCCAGATCGAGCCGGCGACTACTCCTGAGGAGCGCCGGGCGCTGGAGGAGAAAGCGCAGCGGGAGATGGAAGAGCAGAAGCGCCTCGCCGAGCAGCGGCGCCGGGACCGGGCCCTGATCAATACCTATGGCAGCGCGCAGGAGATCGATGCTGCCCGCGAACGCAACCTTGCGCTGCCCACCCAGACCCTGCGCAACCTGGACCCGCATCTGAAGAAGGCCCAGGCGCGCCTGGCCAAGCTGCAGGCCCAGCGCGACGAACTGGCCAAGACCGGCAAGCCCGTCCCGGAATACCTGGTCGAGGACATCGAAGCCCAGCAGCTGGAGGTGCAGACGCTGCGCAACGATATGGATCGGCAGGCCGCACAGATTACCGCGATCAAGACCCGCTACGACGCAGACCGCAAGCGCTTCATCGAGCTGACCGAGCTGCGGCCGCAGTGACCTGCCGGTTCAGCCGATCCCCGGCTGCGCGGACAGCTTGCGACTGAGGATCTGGCTGACCTGCGCGGGGTTTGCCTTTCCCCTGGAGGCCTTCATCGCCTGTCCGACCAGGAAGTTGAAGGCCTTGTCCTTCCCGGCGCGATACTCGGCCGCCTGGGTGGGGTTGGCGGCGAGGACATCGTCTACCAGCTTCTCCAGCTCGCCGGCGTCGGAAATCTGCTTCAGGCCGCGCTGCGCGATGATCCGATCCGCGTCGCCCTGGCCGGCCCACATGGCGTCGAAGACATCTTTGGCGAGCTTACCCGAGAGGGTGCCGTCGGCGATCCGGCGTAGCAGGCCTGCGAGGTCGCGGCTGGGGACCGGGGACTGGGCGATGTCGCGGTCCTCCCGGTTGAGCCGTCCCGACAACTCCACCATCACCCAGTTCGCGCACAGCTTGGCCTGGCCGGGCAGCTCACGCACCAGGTCCTCGAAGTAGCCGGAGATCTCCCGGCTGGAAGTGAGCACTCCCGCATCGTACGCGGACAACCCGAGCTCGCTGACATAGCGCTCACGCCGCGCCTGCGGCAGCTCCGGCAGCGTCGCTCCCACCTCTTCGATCCAGGCTTCGCTCAGTTGGAGCGGCAGCAGGTCCGGATCGGGGAAGTAGCGGTAGTCTTGGGCGTCTTCCTTCGAGCGCATCGAGCGCGTCTCGTCCCGGTCGGGATCGTACAAACGGGTCTCCTGCGCGATCTCGCCGCCATCTTCGAGGATCTCGACCTGACGACGCACCTCGTACTCGATGGCGCGCTCCAGGAAGCGGAACGAGTTCAGGTTCTTGATCTCGCAGCGCGTCCCCAGCCGGTCGCCCGGGCGGCGCACCGAGACGTTGGCGTCGCAGCGGAAGGAGCCCTCCTGCATGTTGCCGTCGCAGATGTCGATCCACCGGACCAGCCCATGCAGGGCCTTGGCGTAGGCCACCGCCTCGGCGGCCGAGCGCATGTCCGGCTCCGACACGATCTCCAGCAGCGGTGTGCCGGCGCGGTTGAGGTCGATGCCGCTCATGCCGTGGAAGTCCTCATGCAGGGACTTGCCGGCGTCTTCTTCCAGGTGCGCCCGGGTCAAGCGGACGGTCTTCGCCTGTTCGCCGATCTGGATCGAAATGCCGCCCCCCTGCACGACCGGGACCTCGTACTGACTGATCTGGTAGCCCTTCGGAAGGTCGGGATAGAAGTAGTTCTTGCGCGCGAAGATGGAGCGGCGGTTGATCTTCGCCCCCACCGCCAGGCCGAACCGGATGGCCTTCACCACGGCGGCCTCGTTCAGGACCGGCAGGACCCCGGGCAGCGCGAGATCCACCGCGCAGGCCTGGCTGTTAGGCGCGGCACCGAAAGCTGTAGACGCACCCGAGAAGATCTTGGAGCGGGTGGATAGTTGCGCGTGGGTTTCCAGCCCGATGACGATTTCCCAGCCCATATCGCTTTACTCGAAGCCGCGCGGCACGCGCTGGTGCCAGTCCGTGGCCTGCTGATACCGGTGCGCCACGCCCAGCAGGCGTGCCTCCTGGAAGTGGTTCGCGATCAGTTGCAGACCCACCGGCCGCCCCTTCGGGTTGAATCCGCAGGGGACGCTCATACCGGGGAGACCGGCGAGGCTGCCTGGAACGGTGTAGAGGTCGGAGAGGTACATTGCGACCGGATCCGCGGTCTTCTCGCCCAGGTCGAATGCGACGCTCGGCGCGACTGGACCGGCGATGATGTCGCAGGTCCGAAAGGCCTCTTCGAAGTCGCGCGAGATCAGCCGACGAACCTGCTGCGCCTTGAGGTAGTAGGCGTCGTAGTACCCGTGCGATAGCACATAGGTGCCGACCAGGATGCGGCGCTTGGCTTCCGGCCCGAAACCCTCCGCACGGGAGCGGCTCATCATGTCGATGAGGTCTTCGTACCGCTCGGCACGATGGCCGTAGCGCACGCCGTCGAACCGGCTCAGGTTGGACGAGCACTCCGCAGGCGCGATGACGTAATAGACCGGGATACCGAGACGAACGTTGGGCAGCGTGACGTCGACCAGGCGCGCGCCCAGCTGCTCCAGCTCAGTCAGGGCAGCGCGGATCGCCCGCTCCACGTCCGCGTCCAGGCCAGGCCCAAAGAATTCAAGGGGCACACCGACACGCAGCCCTTTCACCCCCCCATTCAACTCGCGCGTGAAGTCTTCGGGCGGACGCTCGAGGCTGGTGGAATCCTTGGGATCGAACCCCAGCATGGCGTTGAAGATCAGCGCGGCATCTTCGGCCGAGTGCGTCAGGACTCCGGCTTGGTCGAGGCTGGACGCGAAGGCAATCATGCCCCAGCGGGACGCGCGCCCGTAGGTGGGCTTGATGCCGCTGATGCCGGAAAAGGCGGCCGGCTCCCGGATCGATCCACCGGTATCAGTGGCAGTGGCAGCGGGTGTCAGACGCGCCGCCACTGCCGCGGCCGAGCCCCCCGAGCTGCCTCCCGGGACGGCCGTCTTATCCCAAGGATTCAATACGTTGCCGTAGTAACTGTTCTCGTTGCTGGAGCCCATCGCGAACTCGTCGCAGTTGAGCTTGCCCAGCGTCACCATGCCCGCCTGCCCGAGGCGCTCCACCACCGTGGCGTCGAAGGGGCTCATGTAGCCCTTGAGCATCCGGGATCCCGCAGTCGAGCAGAAGTAGCGGGTTACAAAGATGTCCTTGTGCGCGACCGGCACGCCGGTCAGGGGCCCGGCCTCGCCCCGGGCGATGCGGTCATCCGCGGCGCGGGCCTGCGCGAGGGTCACCTCGGGACGCACGTCGAGGAAGGCGTTGAGATCGGGGTGCTTCTGGATACGGGCGAGGTAGAGCTGGGCCAGCTCGACAGCGGAGATCTCCCGCGAGGCGAGGGTGCGGCCGAGCGCGGCCACCGAAGCGAGGTGCATCCCCGTCCCTCTACTCGATGACCTTGGGGACCAGGAACAGTCCATCCTGCTGGGCGGGGGCGTTGCGCATGTTGGCGACGCGCTCGTCGCGCTCGGTCACCACATCCTCACGCAGGCGTTGAACACCGCCGACCGGGTGCGACATGGGTTCGATGCCGGCGGTGTCAACCGAGCGCATCTGCTCGATCAGGGCGAACAACCCGCCCAGTTGCTCGAGCACCTGTCCGGCTTCCTCGTCGGTGACCGAAAGCCGGGACAGCAGAGCGATGCGTTTGACATCGTCGAGAGTCAGAGCCATTGGCGAGACAGCGGTCAGGGAGTGTAGGCGCGCAGCAAACCAGCCGCTACGAAAGCCCGCCGCCGCGCCAGGCACGGCACCCTCAAGGTTACTTTCGTGGCGCCCGATAACTGCGCTATTATAACCGCTTTAACTCCTTGGTCCCGAGATCTCCGGGACCTACACTCCAAACCTAACTGGAAGCTTCATGTTCGGATTCCTTGGCGGCTATTTCTCCAACGACCTAGCCATCGACCTGGGCACCGCCAACACCCTGATCTACGTGCGCGGCAAAGGCATCGTCCTGAACGAACCTTCTGTCGTCGCCATCCGCCAGGAAGGCGGGCCCAACGGCAAGAAAGTCATCCAGGACGTCGGCTTGGCTGCCAAGCAGATGCTCGGCCGCACGCCTGGCAACATCATCGCCATCCGTCCCATGAAGGATGGGGTCATCGCCGACTTCACGGTGACCGAGCAGATGCTCAAGCAGTTCATCAAGAAAGTCCACGATAATCGCCTGTTCTCGCCCAGCCCGCGCATCGTCATCTGCGTGCCTTGTGGCTCGACACAGGTCGAGCGCCGCGCCATCCGCGAGTCGGCCTATGGCGCCGGTGCACGCAAGGTGGAGCTCATCGAAGAGCCCATGGCCGCTGCCATAGGGGCCGATCTGCCGGTGGACGAAGCCACCGGCTCGATGGTGGTGGACATCGGCGGCGGCACCACCGAGGTGGGGGTGATCTCCCTGGGCGGGATCGTCTACGCGGGCTCGGTGCGCGTGGGCGGCGACAAGTTCGATGAAGCGATCATCAACTACATCCGCCGCAACTACGGCATGCTGATCGGCGAGACCACCGCCGAGGAAATCAAGAAGGAGATCGGCTCCGCCTTCCCGGGCAGCGAGGTGCGCGAGAAGGAGGTCAAGGGACGCAACCTCGCCGAAGGCATCCCGCGCAGCTTCACCATCTCCAGCAACGAGATCCTCGAGGCGCTGACCGAACCGCTCAACTCCATCGTTAGCGCGGTGAAATCTGCGCTCGAGCAGACTCCGCCTGAGCTGGGGGCAGACATCGCCGAGAAGGGGATGGTGCTGACCGGTGGGGGTGCGCTGCTGCGCGACATCGACCGCTTGCTGATGGAGGAAACCGGCCTGCCGGTGATCGTTGCCGAGGACCCACTCACCTGCGTCGTGCGGGGATCGGGCAAGGCGCTCGAGCGCATGGACAAGCTCGGCACCATCTTCACCAGCGACTAGCAGGGACAGACGCACCCGTGTGCGCCGGCCGGGAGGTGTCCGGCACGAGCCGGATCGATCGTTCGCAAGCCCGACCCCTGTGCGCAGACCCGGCGACCCACCGCAGCGCATTTGTCGCAACACGCGTGGCTGTTGCCACGAGGACCATGTGGCGGGGAGCCCGCTGCGCGCACGATCAGGCACGCTGGGAAAGCTGACCACACCGCTGGCCGGTCCTGTCTGAGCGATGGAATACGCCCCCCCTCCTTTCTTCAAGCACGGTCCGAGCCTACTCACCCGTTTCGCGTTCTTCTCGCTGCTGTCGATCACCCTGCTGGTGGCCGATGTGCGCTTCGGGTATCTGCACGTGGTTCAGCAGGCCGTCGGCGTCGTGATCTACCCGTTGCAGCGGCTGGCGACCTTGCCCGGCACTCTCGCCCAGCGCATCGGCGAATTCTTCGTCACCCACGCCCGGCTCGAGCGCGAGAACGAGCAGCTCAAGCGCCAGACTCTGCTGGACGCGGCTGTGCTGCAGAACCAGCAGGCGGTTGCAGCCGAGAACCAGCACCTGCGCGAGATGCTGGGGCTGCGTGGACGCATCCCGCGAGATGCCATCGGTGCGGAGATCGTGTACGCGCCGCGCGATCCGTTCACACGCCGGGTGGTGGTCGACAAGGGGTTCCAGCACGGGGTGAAGGCCGGGCAAGCGGTCGTCGACCACATCGGCGTGGTGGGCCAGGTTACCCGTGTGTTCCCCTGGCTGTCCGAGGTCACGCTGGTAACCGACAAGGAGCAAGCGGTGCCGATCCAGGTTCTGCGCAGCGGGCTGCGCGGGGTGACCTTCGGCATCGGCTACGACGGCGCGCTGGAGCTGCGTTTCATGCCGGTGAATGCCGATATCCAGAACGGCGATGTGCTGGTGACCTCCGGCCTCGACGGCACCTATCCGTCCGGCTTGCCGGTCGCGGTGGTGTCCAACATCGAGCGCAACGCTGCTTACGCGTTCGCCCGCATCACGTGCACGCCTGCGGCCGCGGTCGGCAACTTCGGCCAGGTGCTGATCCTCTCCGGTGACGACGGGTTTCCCGCTATGCCTTCCACGCAGGAGGCGGGTGGCAAGGCGCGCAAAGCCAGAAAGGGGGGCGAGTGATCCGGCTGCAGTCCGGCGGCGGCAGCCCGCCCGAGATCTTGCGGCCGGTGAGGATCGGCTATATCGGGCTCACGCTGCTGGCGGCGCTGCTGGTCAACCTGGTTGCGTTGCCGGGATCTCTGCAGCTGCTGCGCCCGGACTTCATCGCGCTCACGCTCATCTACTGGGTCGTGTACCATCCACGTCGGGTGGGCTTCCTGCCCGCGTGGCTCCTCGGTTTGGCGATGGACGTGGCCGATGGGAGCCTGTTCGGCCAGCATGCGCTGGCCTACGCAGTGATGATGTATCTGGCGATCCTGCTCCACCGCCGCATTGTCATGTTCGGGATGCGGCATCAGGTCCTGCATGTGCTGGCGATCCTGGGCGCGGCCCAGCTGGTCATGTTGCTGGTGCGCGTCATGGCTGGCGCGGGGTTCCCCGGCCCGCTGTACTTCGCGCCCAGCATCCTCGGCGCGTTGCTGTGGCCAGCCTTGTCCAGCCTGATCCGTATTCCGTTGCGCCCGCGCACGGATCCCGACGCCGTGTGACGCCGCCGTGAGGCTGTTCCGCCGATTCGCTGGCCGCGTGGACACCGCACCCATTGTGCTGGCGGGTGCGCGCCGGGCCGAGCTGCGCGATCATCAGAAGGAGCTGCGCAACTTCCAAGTGCGCCTGGCGGTATCCGCCGGGCTGGTGCTGGCGATGTTCAGTGTCCTGCTCACCCGCTTCGTCTATTTGCAGGTGCTGCAGCACGACTACTACCACACGCTGGCGGAGAACAACCGCATCTCGATCGTGCCGATCATTCCCAACCGGGGGCTCATCCTCGATCGCAACGGCGCGGTGCTGGCGCACAACTACGCGGCCTACACGCTGGAGATCACGCCCAACAAGGCCACCGAGCTGGACGCCCTGATCGACGACCTTGCGCAGGTGGTGGAGATCACCCCGCGCGACCGTAAGCGCTTTCGCAAGCTGCTCGACGAGGGCCACGACTTCGCCAGCCTGCCGGTCCGCACGCGGCTCAACGACCAGGAGGTCGCACGGTTCGCCGTGAACAAGTACCGTTTCCCCGGCGTGGACATCCGCGCGCGGCTGTTCCGGCACTATCCGAATGGAGAGGTGGCTTCGCATGTCCTGGGCTACATCGGGCGTCTCACACAGGTCGACGTCGACCGCCTGAAAGCCGAGGGGGCGGCGGCCAACTACACCGGGTCGGATTTCATCGGCAAGGCCGGGGTCGAGGGGCGCTACGAGCGCGCGCTGCATGGCACCACCGGATTCGAGGAGGTGGAGACCGATGCCGGTGGGCGCGCGGTGCGCACCCTGCGCAGCACCCTGCCGGTGTCCGGCAACAACCTGCTGCTGTCGCTGGATGCGCGCCTGCAGGACGTTGCCGAGCGCGCCTTCGGCGATCGGCGCGGGGCACTGATTGCCATCGAGCCCTCCACCGGCGGCGTGCTGGCGCTGGTGAGCAAGCCCGGCTACGACCCCAACCTGTTCGTCGACGGCATCGACCCGCAGAACTGGGAGATGCTCAACAACTCCCCGGACCATCCGCTCAACAACCGCGCGCTACAGGGCGTATACCCGCCAGGCTCGACGTTCAAGCCGTTCATGGCCATGGCTGCGCTCGAGCTCGGCAAGCGCTCGCCGCGCTATACCATTGCCGACCCCGGCTATTTCGCGCTGGGCGGGGCAGGCGGTCACCGCTGGCGCGACTGGAAGGCTGGCGGCCACGGCATGGTCGACATGCACAAATCCATCGTGGTGTCCTGCGATACCTACTACTACGGGCTGGCTCATGAACTGGGTGTCGATAACATCCACAGCTTCATCAGCAAGTTGGGCTTCGGCGCCAAGACCGGCATCGATATCGACGGCGAGGTCGCCGGGCTGTTGCCCTCGCAGGACTGGAAGATGCGCCGCTTCAAGCAGAAGTGGTTCGTCGGGGACACCATCTCGGTGGGCATCGGGCAGGGCTACAACCTTGCCACGCCCATGCAGCTCGCCTTTGCGACGTCAATCCTGGCCAACAACGGTGTGACGTTCCGCCCGCACATCGTGCGTCACATCCAGAACAGCCAGACCAATGAGCTGACCAGCATCGAGGTCGAGCCAATCGGCACGGTGCCACTGCGCCCGGAGAACCTGGCATTGGTAAGGGAGGCGATGGTCGATGTGACGCGGCCGGGAGGCACGGCGGCGTGGGCCGGCGCCGGAGCGACCTACAAGATCGCCGGCAAGACCGGCACTGCCCAGGTGATCGCGATGAAGCAGAACGAGCGCTACGACGAGAAACGGGTGCACGAGCGCCACCGCGACCATTCGCTGTTCATCGCCTTCGCGCCCGCCGACGCCCCGACCATTGCGCTGGGGATTCTGGTGGAAAATGGCGGCCATGGCAGCACGGCGGCGGCACCGATCGCGCGCAAGGTGATGGACTTCTACCTGCTGGGCAAGGAACCGGAGATCACGCCGGCCAGCAGCAAAGAGGAGCCGGAAGGTGATTAACCGCCTGTTCGCCTACCTCGGCAGGCATGTCGACGCCTATCTGCTCGCGGCCCTGGGCGCGCTGCTGCTGGTCGGGCTGATCACGCTGTACAGCGCCTCGGGGGAGAGCTTCGCCCGGGTCGGGGCTCAGCTCGCCAACATCGCAGTGGCCTTCGCGATCATGTGGATCGCCGCCAACATCCCGCCCCACTATCTGCTGCGTCTTGCGCTGCCGGTATATCTCGTGGGGTTGATCCTGCTCGTCGCCGTTGCGTTGTTCGGGGAAGTGGTGAACGGGGCGCGGCGCTGGCTGCACATCGGTGTGACGCGAATCCAACCGTCCGAGCTGATGAAGATCGCGGTTCCCCTGGCGCTGGCATGGTACTTCGACCGTTACGAGGCGATCCTCAAGCTGCGCGACTATGCGATCGCTGCGATCATGGTGCTGGTGCCGGTGCTGCTGGTGGCCAAGCAGCCCGACCTCGGCACCGCGCTGCTGATCGCCTCGGCAGGGCTGTTCGCGATCTTCCTGGCCGGTCTGAGCTGGAGAATCCTGGTCGGGTTGACCGTGGTCGCGCTCGCATCATTGCCCCTGCTGTGGTCACTGATGCACGACTACCAGCGCCAGCGAGTGCTCACCCTGCTGGATCCGAACCAGGATCCGCTCGGCGCCGGCTATCACACCATCCAGGCGGCCATTGCGCTGGGTTCCGGGGGTTTTTTCGGCAAGGGCTGGCTCAACGGTACCCAGGCGCACCTGGACTTCCTGCCCGAGCGCAGCACCGACTTCATCTTTGCCGTCTTCTCCGAGGAGTTCGGCCTGTTCGGCAATGTCATCCTGGTAACGCTGTTCCTGTTCGTTATCGGCCGGGGCATGTTCATCACCTACAACGCTTCGACGCTGTTCACCCGGCTGACTGCTGGCGCCATCACCCTCACTTTCTTCACCTACGTAGCGGTGAACATGGGCATGGTGAGCGGGATCCTGCCCGTGGTGGGCGTCCCGCTGCCATTGCTCAGCTATGGCGGGACTTCCCTGGTGAGCGTGCTGTTCGGAATGGGTATCCTGATGAGCATTCATACCCACAAGCGGCTGGTGAAGACGTGAGGCGACGGCAGAGAGGCGCGAGGCGGGGGGCGCGTGGTGCTGCGCTGGTGCTGCCTTGTCTTGCTGCAACCCTGGCCCTGACCGCGTGCGGTACTGCGCCCACCCGCGAGCCAAGGGCAGAGGCGCCGCACAAACCGGGCGGGTACTACCTCGATGACGGTCCGCACGCCAACCCGCCAGCCGACCTGCGCCAGGTGCCGGACGCGCAGCCGAAGCCGGAGCCGATCCGTGTCGCCAACGCACGCCCCTATACCGCAATGGGGCGGACCTACGTACCCATGACCGAGCTTGGCGAATACCGTGCAACCGGTCTGGCGAGCTGGTATGGCAAGCGCTACCACGGCAGGCAAACGGCGTCGGGCGAGATCTACGACATGTACGCGATGACGGCGGCGCATCCGACGCTGCCGATCCCCAGCTACGCGCGGGTCAGAAGCCTGAGCACGGAGCGTTCGGTGGTGGTGCGGATCAACGACCGTGGTCCCTTCCACTCCGACCGGTTGATCGATCTGTCCTATACCGCTGCGTACAAGCTCGGCATCCTGGCCAACGGCAGCGCGATGGTAGAAGTCCAGAGCATTCTCCCCGCTGGGGATCTGCAGCCGGTCCCGGCTCGTCGGGACGCCCCGTCCGCACTGCCCGCCGCGGCTGTGACGCCGCCTGCCTCCCCCGCACCCGAGAATGCCGCCGGTGTTTACATCCAGCTTGGCGCGTTCAGCCTGCGGGAGAAGGCTGCCACCTTGCTGACCCGGTTGCAGGTGGAGGTGGGCTGGCTCGCCCAACTCGCAGCGATCTATCCGAGTAGTGGGATGTACCGGGTCCAGGCCGGACCCTATGCCAGCCGCGAGGAGGCGCTGCAGGCGGCGGCTCGCATCGAGCAGAACCTCGATCTGAAGCCCGTCGTCATCACGCGCTAGCAGCGCGGCGCGCCGGCGCGCACGCGGTAGGAACGTCCAACCACCAACAAAGGCGAGCCATGAACACCCTCATCTGCGGATCGATCGCCTACGACACCATCATGGTGTTCCGCGACCGATTCCGCAACCACATCCTGCCGGACCAGATTCACATTCTCAACGTCGCCTTTCTGGTGCCGGACATGCGCCGGGAGTTCGGCGGGTGTGCGGGCAACATCGCCTACAATCTCAAGCTGCTGGGCGGGAATCCCCTGATCATGGCGACCGTCGGGGAGGATTACCAGCCTTACGCCTACCGCCTGGAGCGCCTGAAGCTTGCCCAGACTCACATCCGCGAGGTCAAGGACACCTTTACAGCGCAAGCCTTCATCACCACCGATCTCGACGACAACCAGATCACAGCGTTCCACCCCGGCGCGATGAACTACTCGCATCTGAATCACGTTGACGACGCGAGCGACGTGAGCCTGGGCATCGTTGCCCCTGACGGGCGGGACGGCATGCTCAAGCACGCGCGCGAGCTCGCGGAGGGGGGCATCCCGTTCATTTTCGATCCTGGGCAGGGGCTGCCCATGTTCAGCGGAGAGGAGTTGCTCGGGTTCGTAGACCAGGCCGCATACGTGGCCGTCAACGACTACGAAGGCCGCATGCTTCAGGAGCGCATCGGCCAGGACCTTGAAACGCTCGCGCGCCGGGTCAAAGCGCTCGTGGTCACCCGCGGCGCGGAAGGGTCGACGATCTATTCGTCCGGCCAGACCATCCAGATTCCGAGCGTCCCGCCAGCCAGCACGATCGATCCCACCGGCTGCGGCGACGCCTACCGGGCGGGCCTGCTTTACGGCATCGCTCAAGGTTACGACTGGCCGAGCACCGGGCGCCTCGCCTCGCTCATGGGTTCGATCAAGATCGCCAGCCGCGGGGGCCAGAACCATCACCCGACCCGGGAGGAGATCGGCTTGCGCTATCGCGAGGCCTTCGGCACGGCGCTGTGGTGAGCAAGCGGCGTCACGAAGCTGTAATATCTCCGCAAACTCGATGGCCAGGCCGGCCGGTGCGGTCGCGGTGCGAGGCGGTTCGTCAAACGGTCACGCGCGCGTAACCCGTCTGTCACCGGGGCGGCTTAACTTCGGTTGGTTCTCTTTCGTGGAGCGGAAGTATGCTGCAGCCGGGACACGGCCAGTCTGAGAAGCAACAGAAGCTGAACGTTCATCTCGCTCGCACCCGCTCGGAGATCCGCGAAGCGCAACGCCTGCGCTACCGGGTGTTCGGCGAGGAGATGGGTGCCCACCTGCGTGGCTCGGAGGATGGCATCGACGAGGATCTGTTCGATCCGTATTGCGATCACCTGGTGGTGACGGACGCGGCAACCGGCGATGTGCTCGGCACCTACCGCATCCTGAGCGGCCTGACCGCCAAGCGGCTGGGAGGCTTCTACTCGGACCAGGAGTTCGATCTGGCCCGCCTGGCCCATCTGCGCGAGCGCGCCGTCGAGCTCGGTCGCTCTTGCGTCCACCCGGATCATCGCAGCGGGGGCGTAATCGCTTCGCTGTGGGCAGGGCTCGCGCAGTACATGCGCAGACACGGCTATGAGTACATCATCGGCTGCGCCAGCATGAGCATGGTGGACGGCGGCCGCTCCGCCGCGAGCGCCTATGCGCGTCTGGCCGAAAAGCACATGAGCCCGGCCGAGTATCGGGTCTTTCCGCGCTGCCCGCTGCCGCTGCACGATCTGGACCGTTCGGCCAGCCCGGTGCTTCCACCCCTGATCAAGGCCTACCTGCGGGTTGGCGCCTGGGTGTGCGGGGAGCCGTCCTGGGACCCGGACTTCAACACTGCGGATCTGCTGATGATGCTTTCGCTGTCCCGGGTGGACCAGCGCTACGCCAAGCATTTCATGAGGGATGCCGCCTGACGGGCCCGAGCAGTCGACGCCTCCGCTAGCCCGCGCCTATCGGCTGATCCGTCTGCTGGTGCACCTGGTCTACGGCTGTGCCGTGGCCGGCGTCGTGTTCCCGTTCATCGACGGCCACCGGCAGCTGCGCATCATCAAGCGCTGGTCGCGCAAGGTGCTCGCCATCCTGGGGATCCGGTTGCATGTGAAAGGCCGCCCGCCCAGTGGGCGTCAGCCGACGGTGATCGTGGCGAACCACGTATCCTGGCTCGACATCTGGGTCATCCATGGCGTAAGCCCGGTGCGCTTCGTGGCCAAGTCCGATATCCGCCGGTGGCCAGTGATCGGCTGGCTGGTGGCGCGCTCCGGGACCATCTTCATCGAGCGCAGCAAGCGCCACGACACCGCCCGCACCAACCGCACGATCGTCGACACCCTGACCCGAGGGGAACGGGTGGGCATCTTTCCGGAAGGCACCACCACCGACGGCACACACCTGCGCGCCTTTCACGCTTCGCTGTTCCAACCCGCACTCGGCGCTGGCGCGCGGGTTGCGACTGCCGGCATCCGCTATCCCCTGCGCGACGGCTCCGCCAACCTGGACGCTGCCTATGCCGGAGACCGCACGCTGGTGGAATCCCTGCGCCTGATCCTGAGCCATCGGCGCATGCGCGTGGAGCTCACCTTTGCGGGGGAAATCGAGATCTCTGGAAAAACGCGGCGCGAGATCGCGCGCGAGTGCGAGCAGCTCATTGCCCGCGCACTCCACCTGCCCGCGCCCGGCAGGAGGTTTGGAACAGCTTCCGATCCTCCAGCCGCAGCGCAGTCAGGTGCCGGCCCCACAGACAGCCCGTATCCAGAGCGAACAGGTTCGGCACGCTGAGCGGCCCCAGCGCCGACCAGTGGCCGAAGATGACAGGCGTGTCGCGGCTGCGTCGCCCGGCGATCTGGAACCAGGGCACATAGCCGGGGGGCAGATTCGCGGGCCTGCCCTTGTGGCTGAACTCCATGGTGCCGTCGTTGGTACACACGCGCAGCCGCGTCATTGCGTTCACGATCACGCGCAGCCGGTCGAACCCCGCCAGGTCTTCGCTCCACTGTGCCGGGCGGTTGCCGTACATTTTCGCCAGGAAGCTGCGATAGCTCGAAGCCTGCAACGCGGCCTCGACTTCTGCGCCAAGCTCGAGGGCGTGGCTTACGCTCCAGTCCGGCAGCAGCCCGGCGTGCACCATCGCATAGCCGTCCTCGAAGTGCACCAGCGGAAGATGGCGCAGCCAGTCCAGCAGCGCCTCGCGATCGGGTGCGGCGAGGACATCATCCAGCGTGTCGTCACGCTTGAGCTTCTCCAGGCCTTCAGCGACCGCCAGGAGATGCAGATCGTGATTGCCGAGCACCACCGTGGCGACGTCGCCGAGAGCGTGGACGAACCGGAGTGTGGCGAGCGAGTCGGGGCCGCGATTGACCAGGTCACCCACGAACCAGAGCCGGTCGCGCTGCTCGTCGAAGCCGATCCGGTCGAGCAGGCGTTGCAGCGCGCCGAAGCAGCCTTGGACGTCGCCGATCGCGTAAGTGGCCATGGTGGTGGCGAGGATGCCCAGGGCAGACAATTCACCGCGGAGGACGCAGAGGACGCTGAGGAAGAGCGATGGGATTCTGCGTCCGCGGCCTCAGCCATATTCAGAGGGCGGAGGCCTGGACCCGAGATTGATTTTCTCTGCGTCCTCCGCGTCCTCTGCGGTTCATCTTTTCGGTTTCAGGGAAAAGAGAAAGGCGCGGGGCCGCCGCGCCTGCCGCTCGAGGCCTCCGCCGCTACTTGACCTGGGCGATCAGGTAGTCGACGGCGGCCTTGACCTCGGCATCCGACAGGCTCGGATTCCCTCCTTTTGCCGGCATCGCCCGAATACCGTTGATGGCGTGGTTGTGTAGCGTCGGCACACCCTGCGCGACCCGCGCTTTCCAGGCCGCAGCATCGCCTGCCTTGGGGGCACCGGCCAGCCCGGCGGCGTGACACATGGCGCAGGCCTGCTGATAGACCTCGTTGCCCGATCTTGCCGTGGTCGCTGGTTGCGCGGCAGGCACGGCCGCAGCCGACTGAACGCCTGCCACACTCGGCGCGGCCGCCGCTGGGGCATCACCCAGCGTGAGCCTGGCTTCGCCTGCGGGCTTGAGGCGTGCGGCGATCGCCTCCTCGGACATCGCCAGCGACCCCGGATCCACCTTCAGCCCTCCGGTGACGATCTGAACGATCGCGATGATGAGGAAGACCGGCACGACGAAGGCGAGCACGCCGACGACCAGCAGTTGCTTCCAGTTCTTGATCGGAGACGAATGCTCCTGGATATGGATTTCTGTCATGCGCTGTATCCTGAGGCGGCGGGCAAAGGCGTAATTATACGGGTACGCGCGAACGCCCTGGAGGAGACCCGCGTGGACGCAGGGGCCGGTAAGCAGCTATCATTGCGGGCCACCGTGCGCCCGTAGCTCAGTGGATAGAGTACTGGCCTCCGAAGCCAGGGGTCGTGGGTTCGAGTCCCGCCGGGCGCGCCAGTCCCTCACCCGGCGCGCAGTCCGGCGCGGCCCACGCGCGATCACGCATGCTGCCGCGCGCTGATCTGCGCTGCATCGCTCTTCTCCCCAGTGCATTTCGACCCTGTTCAGTTGCAGGGCCCGTTGGGCACATGGATTGCATCGTAGGCGCTTGAGCCATTCCCAGGCAGGCCTGAGTTATGCGTGGCGCGTTGTCCCTGGTGCTGTTGTCGATACCGTTGTATGGTGGCGCGACGCCGATTGCCTTGACCGATGCCGAGGTTGCGCGCGGACTTAAGCAGGCACTCACCCAGGGCGCGGACCGCGCGGTATTGCAGCTCGGCCGCGAAAACGGATTCCTGGCGAACCAGGCTGTTCGCATCCCGCTTCCACCCACCCTGACTCGTGTAGACGGTGTGCTGCGCAGGGTGCGGATGGGCACGTACTCCGATCAGCTGATCACCGCGATGAACCGCGCCGCCGAGCAGGCCGTGCCCGAAACCCGCGCACTGCTGGTCGATGCGGTCAATCGCATGACAATCCAGGACGCCAAGAACGTCCTGAACGGACCGGAGGACGCGGCTACGCAGTACTTCCGTCGCCATACTGAGACCGCCCTTAGCGCGCGCCTGCAACCGATCATCCGGCAAGCGACACAGCGCGTGCGAGTAGCCGAGGCTTACAGCCAGTATGCGGGGCGTGCAGCGCGCTTCGGCCTGATGAAGAAGGAAGATGCGGACCTCAACGGCTATGTCACACACAAGGCGCTGGAGGGGCTCTACCTCACGATCGCGGAGGAGGAGAAGGCGATCCGCCGCGATCCGCTGCAGCAGAGCACCAACCTGCTGCGCAGGGTGTTCGGCTCGTCGGTCCCCTAGCAGCATGTTGAAGATCGCAGGTTCGCACTCCAGTTCAGCCGCTGAACCAATGCTCGGTTACGCTGAATCAAGCAGTGTAGGCACGTGTCCGCCCCGCAGAAATCCCGCGGGCGCCCGCGCAGTCGCGGTTTCAACAGCCGCTAGCTGAAACTGCGTCACCCGACGCGCTGCTCCCCGGCGCGCGCTGCCAGGCCGCCCCGTTGTGCAAGAATCCTCCCTCGATCGATGAGGATTGATGGGAGGCGCTAGTTGGACGGTCCGGTTGGGCTTGGTGCGCTGTTTCTCAGCAGCTTCGTTTCCGCCACACTGCTGCCCGGAGGATCCGAGCTGCTGCTGTTCGCTCTGGTTTCCCAGAGCCCGGTGCTGCTCTGGCCAGCGTTGGTCGTGGCCACGCTCGGCAATACGCTCGGTGGCCTGAGTTCGTATCTGCTCGGGCGCCTGGTTCCGCAGCGCAAGGTCCCGGCCCGGCAGGTGGTCTGGCTGCGGCGCTTCGGCGCGCCGCTCCTGTTGCTGTCCTGGGCACCGCTGGTTGGGGACGCCCTCTGCGCTGCAGCCGGCTGGCTGCGCGTGGGTCCTGCGAAGGCCACTCTCTACCTGGCAGCCGGCAAGGGTTTGCGGTACGTGGTGGTCGGCTATGCGGCGCTAACCTGAGCGTGCCTGCAGTGTATGATGCAGCACAGCATCGGCGGTATGCGGCATGACCAGCAGGCTCCGGGAAATCCCCTACAACTACACATCGTTTTCGGATCGCGAGATCGTGATCCGGATCGTGGGCGCTCGTGCCTGGGATCTGCTCAACGAGCTGCGTCAGCAGCGGCGCACGGGCCGCTCGGCTCGCATGCTCTACGAGGTGCTCGGGGACATCTGGGCGGTCGACCGCAATCCCTACCTTCAGGACGATCTGCTCGCGAACCGGAGGCGACTGAGTGCGCTGATCGAGGCGATGCGCCACCGCCTACGCGAGATCGAGGCACGCCGCCTGAACCGCGAGGACAGCGTATCCGAGCTGCTCGCAGCCACCACCAGCGCAGTCGACGCGTTCGCAGCCGAGTTCGAGCGGATGGCCGAGCTGCGGCGGCGGGCGCATCGCAAGCTCGCGCGCGTGACGCGGCATGACAACGTGTGCTTCGACGGCTTTGCCCGGGTCGCGCACGTGACCGACGCGACCGACTGGCGCGTCGAATACCCCTTCGTCGTGGTGTATCCAGACAGCGAAGACGAAGTCGCTGCGGTTGTGCGGGTGTGCATCGAGCTCGGGCTGACCATCATCCCCCGTGGCGGCGGCACCGGCTATACGGGCGGGGCAGTGCCACTCGTGCGCCACTCGGCTGTCATCAACACCGAGAAGCTCGACGCGCTCGGTGCGATAGAGCGAGACCAGATACCCGGCGTGAGCCACTCCGTGCCCACCGTTCGCTGTGGTGCAGGTGTCGTGACCCGGCGCGTCATGGAAGCAGCGGAGGCCCAGGGCTTGGTGTTCGCCGTGGATCCGACTTCCGCGGACGCGTCGTGCATCGGCGGCAACATCGCCATGAACGCGGGTGGGAAGAAGGCGGTGCTGTGGGGCACGGCGCTGGACAATCTGGTGTCCTGGCGGATGGTCGATGCCAACGGCTACTTCATGGAGGTGACCCGGCTCGGGCACAACCTGGGCAAGATCCACGACGCCGAGCTCGCGCGTTTTTCCATCCAGCGGTTCCGCAGGGACGGAAAAACCCCCTACGGCCCGGCGCAGCTCCTGGAGATCCCCGGACCACGCTTCCGTAAGCCCGGCCTGGGCAAGGACGTCACCGACAAGGTCCTCTCCGGGCTGCCCGGGGTGCAGAAGGAAGGCTGTGACGGAATCATCACGTCCGCGCGTTTCGTGCTGCACCGGATGCCGACCCATTCGCGCACCGTCTGCCTGGAGTTTTTCGGCCAGGTGCGCGAGGCAGTGCCTTCGATCGTGGAGATCAAGCGCTACCTCGACGGCCATCCCCGCGCCATTCTCGCCGGTCTCGAGCACCTGGACGAGCGCTACGTCAGGGCTGTCGGCTATGCGACCAAAGCGCAGCGCGGCACGCGTCCCCGAATGGTGCTGCTGGCCGATATCGTCAGCGACGATGAGGGCGCGGCAGGCGAGGCGGCGTCCCAGGTCGTGCGCATCGCCAACCTGCGTGGCGCGGAGGGCTTCGTCGCCGTGAGCCCCGAGGCACGCAAGCGCTTCTGGCTCGATCGGGCTCGCACCGCAGCCATCGCGAAGCACACCAACGCTTTCAAGATCAACGAGGACGTCGTGATCCCCCTGGAGCGCCTGGGCGACTACTCGGACGGCATCGAGCGCATCAACATCGAGCTGTCGCTGAAGAACAAGATCCGCCTGATGGACGCCCTCGAGAGCTTCTTTGCGGGCGAGCTGCCGGTGCACCAGGAGGCCGAGCAGGTCTCGCCCCGGGAACTGCTCGGCGCCCGCGTCGAGCAGGCCGTCGCCTTGGTGCGAGAGACGCGGTCGCGCTGGCAGTGGTTGTTCGACAACCTGGATGCACCTGCGTGCAAGATCCCTGGCCGCGACTTGCAGGCGACCGGTAATCCGCAGCGCGTTGTAGATGTCCTCCAGGATGGGACGCATCGCGTGTCCTGGAAGAGGGAAGTGCGCGAGGCGCTGCTCGAGCTGTTCGCGGGCCGTGCCTTCGAGCCGATCTGCCGGGAGATCGAGGCCATCCATCGGCGCGTGCTGACAGGCCGAGTATTCGTCGCGCTGCACATGCACGCCGGCGACGGTAACGTGCACACCAACATCCCCGTCAACTCGGCCGACTACGCCATGCTGCAGGAGGCCAATCAGGTCGTGACCCGCATCATGGCGCTGGCCAAGAGGCTGGGGGGAGTGATCTCCGGCGAGCATGGCATCGGCATCACCAAGCTCGACTACCTCGAGCCGGGGGAGGTCGAGGCCTTCGCAGCCTACAAGCGTGCGGTCGACCCCGAAGGCCGGTTCAACCAGGGCAAACTGCTGGCAGGCGCCAATCTGGACAGCGCCTATACCCCGAGCTTCAGCCTGCTCGAGCAAGAGAGCCTGATCCTGGAGCAGAGCGAGATCGGCAGCATCTCCGATTCCATCAAGGATTGCCTGCGCTGCGGCAAGTGCAAGCCGGTGTGCAGCACCCACGTGCCGCGCGCCAACCTGCTCTACAGCCCGCGCAACAAGATCCTCGCCACCTCGCTGCTGATCGAGGCTTTCCTGTACGAAGAGCAGACCCGGCGCGGCGTCTCGATCCGCCACTTCGACGAGTTCGACGACGTTGCTGCGCACTGCACGGTGTGTCACAAGTGCGAGAGCCCGTGCCCCGTGGACATCGACTTCGGCGACGTGTCCATTGCGATGCGCAACATGCTGCGCGGGATGGGCCGGAAAAAGTTTAACGCCGGCACGTCAGCTGCCATGCTGTTCCTGAACGCGACCGACCCCAACACCATCAAGCTCGTGCGCAAGGTCATGATCGAGTGGGGTTACCGTCTGCAGCGTGCCGGTCACCAGGCGGCCCGACACTTCGGCCTGGTGCAGGACCAGGTGCGCAAACCGCCCGCGACGCTGGGGAGGCCGCCGGTCAAGGCGCAGGTGATCCATTTCATCAACAAGCCCATGCCGGGTGGGTTGCCGAAGAAGACCTCGCGGGCGTTGCTCGACATCGAGGACCGCTCCATCGTCCCGGTAATCCGCAATCCGCGCAAGGTCAATGACGAGTCCGAGGCCGTCTTCTACTTCCCCGGGTGCGGCTCGGAGCGGCTGTTCGGGCAGGTGGGACTCGCCACCCAGGCCATGCTTTATCACGTGGGTGCCATCACCGTGCTCCCGCCAGGCTATCTGTGCTGCGGTTACCCGCAGGTCGCGGCTGGCGAGGGGCAGATGGGGCAGAAGATCAGCACCGACAACCGTGTGCTGTTCCATCGCGTGGCCAATACGCTCAACTATCTGGATATCAAGACCGTGATCGTGTCCTGCGGCACCTGCCACGATCAGCTCCAGGGCTATGAGTTCGACAAGATCTTTCCGGGCTGCCGGCTGCTGGATATCCACGAGTACCTGCTGGAAAAGGACGTGAAGCTCGCGGGTGTCAACGGTGTGCGCTACATGTACCACGACCCCTGTCATTCGCCGATGAAGACTCACCAGCCCGGCAACGTAGTCAATCAACTGATGGGTCAGGAGGTGAAGCTGAGCGAGCGCTGCTGCGGCGAGTCGGGGACGCTCGCCATGTCGCGGCCCGACATTTCCACCCAGGTGCGCTTTCGCAAGCAGGAAGAGATGGTGAAGGGCGCGGAGGAGCTGCGCCGCCTAGGGCATGCGGGCGAGATCAAGGTCCTGACCTCGTGTCCGTCCTGCCTGCAAGGCCTGTCGCGCTATGACAGCGATAGCGGTACTACCGCCGACTACATCGTCGTGGAGATGGCCCGGCACCTGCTCGGGCCGGACTGGATGCGGCAGTATGTAGACAGCGCGAACCGCGGCGGGATCGAACGGGTGCTTCTCTGACGTTCTCCAAAGCAACACCTCAACGCAAAGGCGCAAAGGACGCAAAGTTCGCAAAGAAAACCCGGGTCAATGGACACGCAGGTCGTCACCTAATCGCTTTACCCATTACCTGGTGCCCATGGACTTGTGCCCGACTCGCATCTGATGTGTTTGCGTCCTTTGCGCTCTTTGCGTTGAGGTGTTGCTCAAGGGGCTAACATGACGCGGTGTGTATTCTGCGAGGAAGCCGGCGGGGAAATCCTCTGGGAGGACGACTACTGCCGCGTGGTGTGGGCCTATGAGCACGACTACCCCGGTCTGTGCCGCGTGATCTGGGACCGGCACGTCGGAGAGATGACGGCTCTCGAACCGGCCGAGCGCAGCCACGTCATGAAGGTGGTGTTCGCCACCGAGCAAGCGCTGATCTCAGTGGTCGCGCCGGATAAGGTGAACCTGGCCAGCCTCGGCAACCAGGTGCCGCACGTGCACTGGCACGTGATACCACGCTTCCGGGATGACCCGCATTTCCCCAACTCGATCTGGGGGCAAAAGCTGCGGCAGGACGGCCATCCACTCCCGGCCGACTTCGCGCTGCACATGCGGCGCGCCCTGGATGAGGCTCTCAAGTCCCGGAGGTGACCGGCTGGGCGCGTCACGCTTGCGCGACGCCCGATTCGGCTCTCGAGGCGCTGAAGAGGCCGGATGTCTTGACCGCTACGCGGCAGCCTCGTGGTCGCGGCGGTCCGTTCCGCTCAGGGCCCGCGCAGCCGGAAACACGGCGCTGAAGGTGCTGCCGCGAGAAAGCTCGCTCTCGATCTCCAGGTGGGCCTGGTGGCGGGAGAGAACATGCTTGACGATGGCCAGCCCCAGCCCGGTGCCGCCGGTGCTGCGCGAGCGACTGCGGTCCACGCGATAGAATCGTTCAGTGAGCCGCGGAATGTGCTGGGGCTCGATGCCGATTCCGGTATCGCGCACGGCGAAGGTCGGCATGCCGTTGCGCTGCGTCCACAGGATCTCGATCTCACCTCCCTCAGGCGTATAGCGCACGGCGTTGCTGATCAGGTTACCCAGCGCGCTGCGCAGCTCCTCGGCGCTGCCGGTCAGACCCACCTCGGACTCGATCCGCAGCGTGATGCGATGGCGACCGGCGGAAAGGGCCACCGCATCCCGATACAGGGTGCGCGCCAGCTCGCCGATGTCCACGACCTCCTCGCGCAGGGGTGTCTGCGCGCTTTCCAGCTTCGACAGCGTGAGCAGATCCTCCACCAGGCGGTGCATCCGGGTGGTCTGCTCGATCATGAGCGCAAGCGACCGTCTGGTCATTTCCGGGTCTGGCTCGGTCATGTCCGCGAGGGTTTCGAGGAAGCCGTTGAGAACCGTAAGCGGCGTGCGCAGCTCGTGTGAGACGTTGGCGACGAAGTCGCGTCGTGTGGTCTCCAGCCGTTCCCAGCGGGTGATGTCGCGGGACAACAGCAACTTCTCGCTGTCGCCGTAAGGAACGAGTTGGATGGACAGGATCAGCTCGGTGTCGCTGCGGTTCAGGCGCAGCACGAGCGGCTCGCTGAAGCGGCCCGCCTCCAGGTATTGCACGAACTGGGGCTGCCGGATGAGATAAGTGATCTGCTGACCGCGGTCGCGCTGGCTATCCAGGCCGAAGTAGACTTCCGCGCGCGGGTTGCACCAGACGATACGGTCTGCTTCGTCCAGCACGACCACACCCTCCGGCAGCGCGGCGCCGGCCTGCTGGAAACGGGTAAGCGCCGCGGACAAGCGCGACTCGATGTGGGTTTGCCTGCGCATCAGGCGCGCCAGCCCGGCGAAGATTTCCTCCCAGGCGCCGCTGCCTTCCGGCACCGTCTGGCTGGCCGCCGCCGGTAGCCAACGGTAGAGCTGGGAGAGGTAGAGGATGTGGTGCGCGAGCAGAAGCAGGAGCAGCACACAGTAGGCAATCAGCGCTTTGACCCCGCCGAGCACGGGCCACAGCAGGAACCCGGCGACGGTCACCAGGACCACGCCCGCCACCGGTCTGCCCCACAGCTTGGTCAACGGCGTCCCTTCCGATTGGCAGTTCCTGACTGGCGGTGAGCGCCATGCAGCGGCTGCTCCCCGCAGAGCCGCGAGCATTATCCCAGAAAGGCGGACGCTGGTTGCGTGCCGGGCTCGCAGCCAGCCTGGATGGATCAGTCGTTCGAGAGGCGGTAACCGGTGCCGCGCACGGTCTGAATCAAGCGGTCATGGTTGGAGGGCTCCAGCGCCTTGCGCAGGCGGCGGATGTGCACGTCCACCGTACGTTCTTCCACGAAGACGTGATCGCCCCAAACCTGGTCGAGGAGCTGGGTGCGCGAGTGCACCCGCTCCGGGTGGGTCAGGAGGAAATGCAGCAGGCGAAACTCCGTGGGTCCTAGATGCACCGGCTCGCCGTCTGCTGCGACGCGATGGGTTGCCGGATCCAGCCGGAGCGTGCCGATCTGCACCAGGTCGTCGGTCATCTGGGGTGCCCGGCGCCTGAGCACTGCCTTGACCCGCGCGTTCAGCTCCCGTGGCGAAAACGGCTTCGTGATGTAGTCGTCTGCCCCGGTGTCCAGCCCGGTCAGCTTGTCCTGCTCGTCCGCACGCGCGGTCAACATGATGATGGGTATGGCGCGGGTGCGCTTGTCGCCTCGCAGCCGTCGGGCCAGCTCGATGCCGGATAATCCGGGGAGCATCCAGTCGAGCAGCACCAGGTCGGGAAGCGCGTCCTGCACCAGGCGCAGCGCCTGCTCCGCATTGTCGGCACGTAATGGCTGGTGCCCGGCCTGCTTGAGGTTGTAGGCGATCAGCTCCTGGATTGCCGGCTCATCCTCTACAACCAGAACAGTGGCAGCCATGCGTTGTCCCCCGGGATCACTCCGTTGAGCCTGATCGTATGAAAGCAATGTTACCGTACCGTTACAATGCCGTCTGAAAACCGGCAATGACACGGCCGGATCCGGCACCGCCAAGGTGCGGGGTTCCAGCCGCAGGCCATGCTCGGCTATTATCATCCGGTACCGACTCGGAGATCGGCGTGGCAGAGACAGGCGGTCCCATTCCCAGCGAGATCAAGCTGCACCAGGCCTCACGCATCCTGGAAGTCACCTTTGCGGACGGTCAGGTCTTCCGGCTTCCCTGCGAATTCCTGCGCGTGTACTCGCCCTCCGCGGAGGTGCGCGGGCACGGGCCGGGGCAGGAGGTTCTGCAGGCAGGCAAGAAGGACGTCGGCATCGACGCCATCGAGCCGGTCGGCAGCTATGCGGTGAAGCTGGTGTTCTCGGACGGCCACGATACCGGACTGTACACATGGGGATATTTGTACGAGCTGGGCAAGGACCAGGAACGTCTCTGGCAAGCGTATCTGGAGCGCCTGCGCCAGGCGGGTGCCAGCCGCGACGGTGCGGTCCCGCTGCGTGCCTCCGGCGCCAGCGCGACGGGCTGGAAGAAGCTGTGAGGCGGCAAGTCCGGCGCCAGCCATGAGCAAGAGCACCCATTTCGGGTTCGAGAAGGTCGATGAGGGAGACAAGGTCCGTCGCGTGGCGGGGGTCTTCGACTCCGTCGCCGGCCGGTACGACCTGATGAACGACCTGATGTCGGCCGGCCTGCACCGGGTGTGGAAGCGTTGCCTGGTCGAGCGCAGTGCGGTGCGAGCAGGCGAGCGTGTCCTGGACCTGGCGGGCGGCACCGGAGACCTCGCGCGACTTTTCGCCAGGCGCGTGGGTCCGGGCGGTGCGGTGGTCCTGGCCGACATCAACCGCAACATGCTGGTGCACGGGCGCGACCGCCTCCTTGACGCTGGGGCGGTTGTGCCGATGGTCCAGTGCGATGCGGAGGTCCTGCCGTTCCCGTCCGGCAGCTTCGACTGCGTGGCGATCGCCTTCGGGCTGCGCAACGTCACGCACAAGGAACGGGCGCTCGCCGAGATGGCGCGAGTGCTCCGTCCCGGTGGGCGCCTCCTCGTCCTGGAGTTCTCGCAGGTGTGGAAGCCGCTGGCCCCTGTCTACGATGCGTACTCCTTCCAGGTGCTGCCGCGGCTCGGGAAGCTGGTAGCGGGCGACGAGCAAAGCTATCGGTACCTCGCCGAGTCGATCCGGATGCATCCCGATCAGGAGACACTCAAGCAGATGCTGGAAGGCGCCGGCCTGGAGCGCGTCGACTACCTCAACCTCACTGCCGGTGTCGTGGCGCTGCATCGCGGCTTTCGCTTCTAGCTGACTCGCCTCCCTGCCGGACTCCGTCACGTGGCGACCTTGCCCAACCCGGCCCCGCTCCTGGCGGGGCAGATCCTCACCGCGGTCAATCATCTGCTCCGGGGGCAGCCGTGGCTGCGCCAACGCCTCCAGCCCTTCGCCGGCCGGGTCGCCGCTCTCGAGGTCTTCCCCGTGGAGCTGCTGGTGAGTGTGACCGCCGACGGCGAGCTCGGGTCGGTTGCCAGCGGTGCAACCCCCGACGTCGCGGTTCACATCCCGCCATCTGCGGCGCTGAGTCTTGTCGCGGGTGACGAGCGCGCACGCACGCGCATCACATTGAGCGGGGACCCCGCCTTTGCGGCCGCGCTTGGGGGAGTGTTGCGCGAGCTGCGCTGGGACATCGAGGAGGATTTGAGCCGTGTCGTGGGTGACGTCGCGGCCCGGCGCATCGTGCAGACCGGGCAGTCGTTCGTGGCGTGGCAGAGGCAAACGGCAAGCAACCTGTTCCAGACACTGACCGAGTACCTTACCGAAGAGCGGCCGGTTCTCGCACAACGCCACGAGCTGGAGCACTGGCTGCGCGCGGTCGACGATCTGCGCGACGCCGCGGAGCGTCTCGAGAAGCGCATCGCGCGCCTCGATTCGTCTCGTGGCGGCTGAGGGCGCGCATGCGCCTGCTCCGCCTGCTACGTATCCTGTTCGTATCGCTGCGCTTCGGCCTTGAGGAGTTCCTGCTCGGGCACGAACGCGTGCGCGTGCTGCGGCCGGTCATCAACGCGCTGCTGTTCTGGCGCCGATTGGACGCTCCGCGCGCCGTGCGGCTGCGCCAGGCGTTGGAGACCCTCGGCCCGATCTTCGTGAAGTTCGGCCAGGTCCTGTCCACCCGCCGTGACCTGCTCCCTGCCGACATCGCCGACGAGCTGGCCAAGCTGCAGGACCGCGTTCCGCCGTTCGAGTCGCGGCGCGTGCGTCAGACGCTCGAGCGGGTGTACCAGAAGCGCATCGAAGACGTGTTCGCCCAGTTCGACCTCAACCCGGTGGCGAGCGCATCGGTCGCGCAAGTGCATCTTGCCACGCTCAAGGATGGGACCGCGGCCGCGGTCAAGGTGCTGCGCCCAGGGATCGCGGGCGTCATCGGGCACGACGTTGCGCTGCTCTACAGCGCGGCGAGCCTGGTCCAGTGGCTGTGGCGGGATGGCAAGCGGCTGAAGCCGCGCGAGGTCGTGGCCGAGTTCGAGAAGCACCTGGAAGAGGAGCTGGACCTGATGCGCGAGGCGGCCAACGCCAGCCAGCTGCGGCGCAACTTCGCGGGCTCGCCCTTGCTGCGCGTGCCCGAGGTGTACTGGGACTACTGCTGGAGCCAGGTCATGGTCATGGAGCGCATGGCCGGGACGCCCATCAGCCACGTGGGCAGCCTGCGCGCGCAAGGCGTAGACCTGGCGCAACTGGCCCGCAGCGGCGTGGAGATCTTCTTCACGCAAGTGTTCCGCGACGGGTTCTTTCATGCGGACATGCACCCGGGCAACATCCTGGTCGATGCGCAGGGACGCTACATCGCGCTCGACTTCGGGATCATGGGCACGCTCACCGAGGTCGACAAGAACTACCTGGCGCAGAACTTCCTGGCGTTTTTCCGCCGCGACTACCGGCGGGTGGCTCAGGCGCACCTGGATGCCGGCTGGGTGCCGCAGGACACGCGGGTGGACGAGTTCGAGTCGGCCATCCGCGCGGTGTGTGAGCCGGTGTTCGACCGGCCGCTGCGCGAGATCTCGTTCGGCAAGGTGCTCCTGCGGCTGTTTCAGACCTCCCGGCGCTTCAACATCGAGGTTCAACCCCAGCTGGTCCTGCTGCAGAAGACCCTGCTCAACATCGAAGGCCTCGGCCGCGAGCTCGATCCCGACCTCGACCTGTGGACGACCGCCAAGCCCTACCTCGAGCGCTGGATGTCCGAGCAGCTCGGCTGGCGCGGCCTGCTACGGCATGTGCGGGAAGAAGCACCCGCGTGGGGCGTGCTGTTTCCGCAACTGCCACGCCTGATGCACCGCGCCCTGACTGAAGGCGGCTCGGCCGGCGTGGCTGCAGGCAGGCGGGAGCTGGCCGATCGCGTCAGGCGGCAAACGCGCTGGCTCGCAGTCGCTACCGTGCTGCTGGTCTTATCCCTCCTGCTGCAGCTCTACGCCCTCCTGTCTTCTGGCCGCTGAGCCCGCGCTGGCTCGCCGGCGCATGACGGTTCATCAAACTGTCATGTCGGCGTCCCAGAATCCGGTCCGTCTAGACGCGCCCGCGCGGACCCGACACGGCCGGCCAGCGTCCCGGCCACGTTACTGCGACCCAGACCCAGGAGAAGACTTATGGCGGTTCCCCGTTCCCCCTATGCGCCGCGAAGCTTGCGCCAGCTTTCGCTTGCCACCATCGCCGCCTCGCTGCTTGCGGTGCTTGCCGGGCCGGCCCAGGCGCAGAGCAGCGTCTTCGACGACCTGCTCGAAAGGCTCAAGGAAAAGGGTGTCCTCAGCCAGGACGAATACGATGCCCTGAAGGCCGCACGCGACGAGGAGAACATGGAGCAGCGTGCCGAGCGTCGCCGGCAGGCCCTGCGGGAGGCGCAGGAGGCGGAAAAGCAGGAGAAGGCCAAGGAGGAGGCGAAGACCACGCTGAAGGGCAAGTTCGCCAACGGCTTCGTGTTCGAGACCGAGGACAAAGAGAACCGGCTGCAGTTCAGCGGCCGGGTCCAGGCCGACTACCGTACATTCAGTGACGACATCGCGGCGGACACATTCGACATCCGTCGCGCCTTCCTCACGGGACAGGGGCGGATTGCGAAGTACTACACATTCGACATTACCGCGGACTTCGCCAGCCCGTCCGGCAGCCCATCTAGCTTTCTCGACGTCGCCTGGCTCAATGCGGAGTGGTGGAAGCCGGTGCAGTTCCGCATCGGGCAGTACAAGATGCCGTTCAGCATGGACGAGCTGACCAGCGACCTGTACCTCGACTACCTCGAGCGCGACATCGGCAACCCGCTGGTTCCGGCCAAGACCCGCGGCGTGATGGTGCATGGTGCGCCGCTGGGTGGGTTGACCTATGCGCTGGCGTATTCGAACCTGAACGGCAAGAACGCCAACGACGTGAACCAGACTGTCGACGGCAAGGAAGTCATCGGCCGGGTGACTGGAAACTTCGCGCAGTTCTTCTCTCTCAAGGACAGCGTCCTGCATCTGGGCGGCGCCTTTACCGACGGCACCATCCCTACCGTCAATGCGTCGTCCGGGACCACTGCCAACAACGCTGCCCCCACCTTCCGGACGGAAGCGCGCGGCGTGAACTTCTTCACCCCGACAGCCTTCACGGGCGAGGATGTCCAGCGCAGACGCTACGGGCTGGAAGCAGCGGTTGCCCTGGGCCCGGTCAAGCTGCAGGGGGAATACATCACGTCCAATTACCAAGGTACGTCGGGTACAGGGGCAGACTACGACAAAGACCTCAAGGCGTCCTATCTGTCAGCGAGTTGGCTAATCAGCGGCGAGCAGTACGCGTCGTCCTACAAGGACGGTGGCTGGGGACGGATCATCCCAAAGAGTAACTTCGCCCTCGGCGGGGGCGGCTGGGGCGCCTGGGAGCTGGGCCTGCGCTACAGCCAGTTCGACGGTACCGACTTCGGCTTCGTGTCGGCTTCGAACCCTGCGGGTACGGGTGCAGTCAACTGTGCGGTTGGTGCTGCCTGCGCATCGACTCTGAAGGCCAACGCGTGGACCCTGGGCCTCAAGTGGATCATGACGCCCAACACGCGGCTGATGCTGAACTACGTGCAGACCAACTTCGACACGCCGGTCACCTTCACGCCGGCCGGTGGGACCACGGCGGGCACGCCCCAGAGCTTCGACGAAGAACAAGCAATCATCTTCCGCGGGCAGCTGGATTTCTGACCCCCGGCGCGTGCGAAGGCGGCGAACCGGAAGGGCGCCCGGCCGGATCGGGTCAGGCGCCCTTTGTATTTCTCGCCTTCGGCAGTGCCCGCGTCGGCCGGACACCCGGCCAAACGGGGCTGCCGTGCTCCACGTCCGTATTCCCTCGCAGGAAATGCACTAGAATCCGAGCTTTTTGCAAGCTCGGGCATGGCCCTTCTCGAGATTCGCAACGTCACACGGCGCTTCGGCGACTTCGTGGCGGTGGATGACGTCAGCCTATCGGTCGAAGCAGGGGAGTTCTTCTGCCTGCTCGGGCCCTCGGGCTGCGGCAAGACCACCTTGCTGCGGATGATCGCCGGGTTCGACGCCACCGACGGCGGCAGCATCTGGCTGGACGGCCGCGACATGACGGGGATTCCACCGGAGGGGCGCAACGTCCACACGGTATTCCAGAGCTACGCGCTGTTCCCGCACATGACCGTGGCGGAGAACATCGCATTCCCGCTCAAGATGGCGGGGCTCGCGCCGGCCGAAATCCAGGCGCGCGTCGAGGAGGCGCTCGAGGATGTGTCTCTGGCCGGGATGAGCGCGCGCTACCCCAACGCGCTGTCCGGCGGGCAGCGCCAGCGTGTGGCCGTGGCGCGCGCGCTGGTCAACCGCCCCAAGCTGCTGCTGCTGGACGAACCGCTGGCCGCGCTGGACGCCAAGCTCAAGGAGAAGATGCAGCTCGAGCTGATCACCCTGCAGAAAGAGATCGGCATCGCCTTCGTGTACGTGACCCATGACCAGCAGGAGGCGCTCGCGCTCGCGCACCGGATCGCGGTCATGAACAAGGGGCGCGTGGAGCAGCTCGACGAGCCGTCCAAGCTCTACGGCTATCCCAAGAACCGGTTCGTGGCGGACTTCATCGGGACGTGCAACATCCTCGACGCCGAAGTGCTGAGCGCCGACGGCGGACGCTTGCGTCTGCGCATCGCCGGGCTGGGCGAGGTCGATGCTGTGGACAGCGCCAGGGCGCCGGCGGGGGCCAAAGGTGCGCTGGCACTTCGGCCGGAGCAGGTCGCGATCAGCCGGCAGCTTGCGCCCGATTCGGACGAGAACCGCTTCACCGGGAAGGTGTTCGACTTCCTCTACCTGGGGGACGTGACGGTGTACGTGGTGGAGTTGGCCAATGGGAGCCGGATCGAGGCGATGCTGCCCAACTCGGCGCCCGGCCGCGCCAAGTTCTTCGAACCCGGCGACCCCGTGGAGATCGGCTGGTGCGTCGATGCCGGCCGATTCCTTGCCGACTGAGGTGCGTGGTGTGACCGGCGGGCGCACCTCCAGGTGGCTGATCAGCGGCCCGCCGCTGGTCTACCTGCTGGTGTTCTTTGCCATCCCCACGCTGATCATGGCGGTGGCATCGTTCCGTGAGCCCGGGCAGTTCGGCGGCCTGGCGCCGCTCCTGCTGGATGTGGACGGGCGCGCGAGCCTGAACCTGACCACCGAGAACTATTCCCGCTTCTTCGGCAACCTCCTCTATACCCAGCTGTTCCTCAAGTCGCTCCTGTATGCGCTGATCACGACAATGGTCTGCCTGCTGGTCGCGTATCCACTGGCTCTGCTCATCGCCCGCAGCCCGAAGCGCCACCGCGATCTGCTCGTGCTGATGGTAATCCTGCCGTTCTGGAGCAACTTCCTGATCCGCGTGTATGCCTGGATCATCATCCTCGGTCCCCAGTCGGTGTTCGTGGGCGCCCTGAACGTCGCGATTGGGGCTCTGGGGCTGGAGCCCGTCCGCCTGCTTTACACGCCTGCCGCAGTGGTGATCGGCCTGGTCTACGTCCATCTGCCGTTCATGGTGCTGCCGTTGTATGCCAACCTGGAGAAGCACGATCCGGCGTTGCTCGACGCCGCCCAGGACCTCGGCGCGGGCGCCTGGGAGCGGTTCTGGCGCGTTACCTTCCCGCTGTCGCTGCCCGGTGTGTACGCAGGGGCGGCGCTGGTCTTCATCCCGGCGTTCGGCATTTTCGCCATCCCGGACCTGCTCGGTGGGACCAGCGGGACCATGATCGGCAACGTGATCAAGCAGCAGTTCCTGGACAGCCGAGACTGGCCCTTCGGCAGCGTGCTCTCGATGGTCCTGACTGCGATGGCGATCGTGCTCGCCGGCGTGGCAGCCTGGTTTGCCCGGAGAACGCGGCTGTGAGGCGTTCCCGCTGGCTGTGGGCGGCTGCGATCGGCGGCTACGCGTTCCTGTATTCGCCGCTGGCGATCGTGGTGGCCTACTCGTTCAACGATTCCACCATGAACGCGCAATGGGTGGGTTTCACCCTGGACTGGTACCGCAAGCTGTTCCGTAACGAGGAGATGCTGACGGCAGCGCGCAACTCGCTCGTGATCGGCCTGGTCGCGAGTGCGGTGTCGACGGTCCTGGGGACCATGGCCGGCTTTGCATTGTACCGCTACCGACTTCGCTTGCTGCCCGTCCTGGTGCTCGCCCCGATCGCGATCCCGGAAATCCTCATGGGGGTGAGCCTGCTGTTGTTCTTTGTGATGATCAATCTGACTCTGGGCATGCTGTCCATCGCGCTGGCGCACATCGCGTTCTGCATCGGGTTCGTTGCCATCGTCGTGCGCTCGCGACTGGCGGGGATGGACGAGAGCCTCACCGAAGCCGCCAGAGACCTCGGCGCGACGCCGTGGCAGGCCTTCCGGCTGGTGACCCTTCCGCTCATCATGCCCGGGGTAGTGGCCGGCGCGTTGATGGCGTTTACTCTTTCGATCGATGATTTCGTCATCACCTTCTTCACCGCGGGGCCGGATTCCAAGACTCTCCCGCTGGCGATCTACACCATGGTCAAGATCACGGTGACACCGGAGGTCAACGCCGTGTCGACATTGCTCATGCTTGTCACGCTCGTCCTGATCCTGGTGGCCTCCCGACTCTCGCCGAGCGCGCTGCGCAGCCGGTGATCCCGGGCGCTGCTGCCGCGGCGGTACTTGACGTATGCTTAGCCGGTTGCGGGAAGTCCCGCCACGCGAGCGCCGGACCGACCTCAGCCGCAGCGTGCGCACAGCCGCCGGTTGACGCCGGCCGAAATCGTTTTCGGCATTCCCTCAACAACCAACCCAAAAGGAGACCCCGGATGAGATTCACCAAGCTGCTGCTGCTGGGACTGGCTGTCGCGCTGGGCGCCTGCGCGAAGAAGGAGGAGGTCTTCCACCTCTACAACTGGAACCAGTACATTGCGCCCGAGACGGTGGAGCGGTTCGAGAAGCTCTGCGAGTGCAAGGTGGAGCAGAGCTACTACTCGGACAACTCCGAGCTGATGGCCAAGATCACCGGCGGATCGAAGGGCTACGACGTGCTGGTGCCAACCTCGAACTACGTTTCCGATCTCGCCAACGGCGGCTACCTCCAACCCATCGACAAGGCGCGGGTCCCCAACCTCAAGAACATCAGCCCGGCCTATCTCGACACCGAGTTCGATCCGGGCAACCAGTACTCTGTCCCCTACGCTTATACGGTCACGATGCTCGGCTATAACGACAAGAAGATGGAGGAGCTGGGCGTGACGGTGGATTCGTGGGCGGCCATCTTCGATCCGGCGATCCTAGAGAAGGTCAAGGGACGCGTCACGGTGCTCGACAGCCAGGACGAGTTGGTTGCCGCCGCGCTCAAGTACCTGGGGTACTCGGTCAACGAGCGCGATCCTGCGAAGTGGGAAGAAGCCAAGCAGGTCATCCTCAAGGCCAAGCCCTACTGGGCGGCGTTCAAGGCCTCGGGTTACATCGAGCTGCTGGCCGCCGGCGACATCTGGATCGCACACGGCTATTCCAACGACGTCTACCAGGCCGACCTCGGGGCGCAACAGGCCGGCAAGGACTTCCGGATCAAGCATGCCATGCCGAAGGAGGGGGCGGTGCTGGCGCTCGACGCGATGGTCATCGCCAAGGACGCGCCGCGTGCCGACCTGGCACACAAGTTCATCGACTTCATGCTGGAGGGGCAGAACTCGGCCGACCTGACCAACATGCTGGGTTCGGGTAACCCCAACACCGCGGCCATGGAGTTCATCAAGCCCGAGATCAAGGCGATGTCGGCGGTGTTTCCGGACGAGGAGACTGCCAAGAAGCTGGAAATGCTCAAGCCGATGAACCCCGACGAGCGGCGCATGGCCAACCAGATCTGGACCGAGATCAAGGCCGAGTAGCGGGGCAGACTAGTTCGCCGGCGGGCCCGACAGAAACGCGCTCTGGAATGCGGCGATAAAGCGCTCCAGGTCGCGTGCCGGTAGCAGGGTTATGCCGGCCGCTGCGGGCCGCCCGCCGCCCGTGGTAAACCCTCGGCACAGCACATCCGCGCCCTGGGGGCGGGCCTGGGGCGCGCGCACGCTCACGGTGAAGCCGTCGCCCTTCTGCACCAGCACGGCATGGGCACGTTCGGGGTTGGCGGTGGCGAGGTAGTTCGCCCAGGGACCGTTGACCCGCCGCGACCAGCTCGCGTCCGGCAAGAGGGTCAACAGGTGTGTGGCGGTAGCCAGAAGGGGATCCGCTTCCGCCGCACGTCCGAGATCGGACCGGTAGGCGGTGCGTAACTCCTCGAACGCGGGATCGTGCGCCGCAAACTCGAGGGGGTCGTCGAAGCTTGCCAGGCGGCGATACAGCGCCGCCGGGTGAAAGTGCAGATCGTCCACCGAATCGCCATAGGCGTTGTAGTTGAGGCACTCCCCCAGACTGCGCAGGGTATCGAGCTGAGCCGCCGTGAGCTGTAGCGGCTTCGCCGCTTCCAGCGCCTGGCGTGGGAGGTTGTCTCCGAAGGCTGCCGCCACCGCCCACGCCCGGAACCGACCTCCCAGCCACGCGTCCACCAGCAAGCTGGTGCAAACCTCGGGCGTGTAGCTGATATGTGCCTGCAGCCCCGGATGCACGAGCGCCGGGCCTGGGAAGTGGTGGTCGAAGTACAGGCAGGTGGCTCCGGCTTCCAGCGCCGCCAACAGCGCGTCCCGGTTATCGTGCAGCGATACGTCGAGGACCGTCAGCCGGTCGCCCGCCTGCGCGTGGACCCGCCCGACCAGCGCGATCTCGCGCTTGGCACCGGTAACGAGCTCAGCTGCGAGCGGCTCATGCAGCCTGAGCTGGCGCAGCGCGCAAAGACCGTCGGCATCGCCGTTGAAGATGTCGTAGGCGGGCACAACCCTGACTATCGACCTGCGGGGAGCGCTCTGGTCAAATAGCGCTATCAGCTCGACAGCGGGCCGGCGGGCAGAGGTCCGAGCTGATGACGCATCATGAACCGATCACGGACAGCGGCACACGGGCACGGCCCGATCCGGCACAGGGGATCAGCCCGACGCTCGCGGCTGGTATCCTACCTGGGCGTAGGCTACACCCTACTGGTGGCCTATGCCACCTTGTACCCCTTCCGCAGCTGGCGGGCGCCGGTAGACGGCCCCTTCAGCTTCATTCTCGCTGCGTGGCCGCGTTACTACACGTTCTTCGAGCTGCTGGTCAACGTACTGGCGTACCTGCCGCTCGGGTTCCTGCTCGCGCTCACCGCGCTGCCCTGGATGGCGCCACGCTGGGCGGCGATCGCGGCGACCCTGGCGGGGACCGCCCTCAGCCTGGCCCTCGAGGCAGCACAGGGCCTCATACCGGGGCGGGTATCGTCCAATCTGGATCTGCTCAACAACGGTCTGGGGGCGATGCTGGGTGCCCTGCTCGCGGTGACCATGGGCGCGCGCTGGGTTCTCAGCGGAACCCTCTATCAGCTGCGGCAGCGGGTGTTCCTGCCAGGCGCCTCTGTCGATCTCGGTTTTGTTGTCGTGCTGCTGTGGCTGTTCACTCAGCTCAACCCGGAGCTATGGCTGTTCGGGAACGGCGATATCCGCACCCTGCTGCATGGGACCGCCAACCTGGAGTTCAGCCCGGCGACTTATCGCTGGATCGAAACCGGGGTCGCGGCGTTCAACCTCGCTGGCATCTGTCTGCTCACGCTTGCGCTGGCCCGTCCCGGGCAGAGCCTGGCCGGCCCGCTGCTCGCGCTCATCACCGTGGCGTTGGCGTTGAAGAGCTTCGCGGCGCTCACGCTGTTCAATCCTGGCGATGCAGCGCTCTGGCTCACTCCGGGCTCCATGCTCGGGATCCCCGCCGGGCTGATTCTCTACCTGGTCCTCGCCCGCTTGCCGCGCCGGGGCGCGATCCTATCGGCCATCGCGTTGCTGCTTGCCGGGGCTGCGCTGCTCAACAGCGCTCCAGAGAACCCATACATCCAGGCGGCGGTCCAGACCTGGCGCTATGGCCATTTCCTGAGCTTCAACGGGCTGACGCAGTTCGTTTCCAGCGCATGGCCTGTCGTTGCCTCCGCCTACCTGCTTTGGCTGCTGCGGGTACGCCTGCACCCGGACTGACACTTCACGGGAATACAGTATGCTAGAGACCTGTGCACCTGTGCGCATGGGCGTCGGGATGAGGATTATCGCTGCGGCTGGCGTGCTGCTCGCGGCGGCGGCGCTGCCGCTGCGCGCCGAGCCGCCGAGCTTCGAGGATTTTTTCCGTGGCGTGAGCGGGTGCAGCCTGGAGATGGCGCGCTATCGGGCCATAGTGGATGCGGCCAGCGACGGGGTCGTGATCGCGCTGCCGAATGGCGGCGCGGTGCGGGGGCTGCTGATCAACGCGTTCTATTTCTCGCCCGGGCGCGGCGGCAATGGGGACGACTATGGACTGCTGTTCAATGCTCCGATAGAAGCAGTGGCACGCAGCTTCCCCGAATTCGCCGGTCGGCAGACGGTCAACGGGCACGTGCGTCGATTGCTGCGGCTGTCCGACGAGACGGGTGACCGCAGCGCGCGTCGCAAGACCTTGCTCATGTGCACGGGGGGTACACCGGTCTGACGCGGCGGTAGCGATGGTCAAGCGATTGTGAACGGCAACAGGCGAGGGGCTGACCCTCAGCGGCGCGGCCGGGCGCTGTGCGTCCCGGGTCTTGGCCGCCCTCGAGCCGGGTTACCCGCGTCGCCAGAGGCGTGCGGGTGCCATTGCCCCCGCGCCGGGTGCCCCTCCCCAGGCGCCCGTCCGTGGCACGGCTCTTGCAAAAGTCCGCACGCAGAACAAGAAAGGGCGCCCTTGGCGGTGCAACGACGGGTGCCCATCGAGAGACCAACGTGGGTCATGCACATGGCACAGCCGGGATCGGCGGTACTCGTGGCCGAAGACAACGAAGACATCAGGGAGCTGGTCGTCCACCAGTTGCGACGCATGGGGGTACAGGTTCTACAGGCCGGCAACGGTCGTCAAGCAATCGATCTGGCCCTCGCCGAACAGCCGGCACTGGTGCTCATGGATATGGATATGCCCGTCATGAGCGGGTTCGAGGCGGTGGCACAGCTGCGCCTGCGCGGCTATACCAAGCCAATCCTCGCGCTCACCGGGTACAACGAAGGGCCCGAAGCCGAGCGCGCATTGTCCAGCGGCTGCGACGGGCTGTTGGGTAAGCCGATCTGCAGCGATGTGCTGCGAGCCAGGGTGAATCAGGTGCTCGCGCAAGCCGCGCCGGGGACACAGGCATGACACCCACCGGACGCCTTGGCGACAGCCTGCAGCCACGCGTAGTATGGCTCGAGAAGGACCTGGAACAGCTGGTTACCCGCTTTCTCAAGCGCAAACAGGCGGAGCTCGTACTGATGCGAGAAGCCCTGGCGGCCTCGGACTTTGAAACTATCCGCCGGCTGGGGCACGACCTGAAGGGTGCGGGCGAGGGGTTCGGGTTCCCCGAGCTCTCCATCCTTGGCGCCAAACTCGAACTCGCGGCCAAGGCGCGTGACGCCGAGCAGGTCGCAGCCCATTCCGCAACCATGGAGCGTTATCTCGGCCGCCTGCAGGTGCGCTTCGAGTAGCGCAGCCGCACCTGCAGGCGGACGCCTTCCGCCCCCACATCATGCGAATCGCGATCCTGGAAGACGATGTTTCCCAGACCGAGCTTCTCAGCCATTGGCTGCAGCTTGCCGGGCACCATCCCCACGCCTTCGAGCAGGGGGCCAACCTGCTGCGTGCACTCGAGCGCGAAAGCTTCGACGCACTGCTGCTGGACTGGAACGTGCCGGATCTGAGCGGTGTCGAGGTGCTCAAGCGCGTGCGCAGCCGCTTGCACTCGTCCGTGCCCGTGCTGTTCGTGACCGCGCGCAACCGCGAAGACGACGTGGTAACGGCGTTGCGCGAGGGGGCAGACGACTACATGGTCAAGCCGGTTCGGCGCCTCGAGCTGCTCGCACGCCTGGAGGCCCTGTCGCGCCGCGGGCGTCATGCCAACGACCAGGCCGAAGTCCTGGAGGTGGATGCCTTCCGCGTCGACTGTCAGACCCGCACCGTGCTGCGCAAGGGCCAGGGTGTCGACCTCACGGCCAAGGACTTCGACCTCTCGGTGCTGTTCCTGCGCAATGTCGGCAGGCTGCTCTCCCGCGGCCACATTCGTGAGACCGTGTGGGGGCCCAATGCCGTGGTGACCTCGCGTACGTTGGATACGCACGTGAGCCGCATCCGCAACAAGCTCGGGCTCACTCCGGAGCACGGCTGGCGGCTGGCGGCGGTGTATCGTTACGGCTACCGGCTCGAACAGCTCGATCCTGCCGCCGTCGCGCGCGCGCGCGCCGACGATCCCAAGGCCGCGGCCTAGAGTCAAAGCCTCACCGCGAAGGCGCAAAGGTTGCGCAAAGCAACCGAGGGGTGCGCGCGCGGCCTTGACCACTTTTCTGGGTATCCTGAGAGGGTCCTTTGCGGCACCTTCGCGCCTTTGCGCCTTTGCGGTCCTCGTCGCAGTAGGGTTTTGGTCAGTGGGGCGCAGGCTATAATCCCGCGCGTCCCCTCGGGAACTCGCATGAGCTACTACCAGTATCACGTATTCTTCTGCTGCAACCAGCGTGAGCCCGGCAGGGCCTGCTGCAACAACCACGGCGCCCAGGACATCCGCGACTACGCCAAGAAACGGGTCAAGGAGCTGGGCCTGTCCGGCCCGGGAAAGGTGCGGGTCAACCAGGCCGGTTGCATGGACCGCTGCGAGGAAGGCCCGGTGCTCGTGGTCTATCCAGAAGGCGTCTGGTACACCTACGTCGACCGCGCCGACGTGGACGAGATCATCGAGGAGCACCTGGGCAAGGGACGCCTGGTCGAGCGGTTGCGCATTTGAAACTCCCGGCGGAGGAGCGCGTGCTGTTGCCGGGTCCCGCAGGGAACCTGGAGGTCCTGGTGAACGACCCGGGGGAACGGCGACGCGGCCTCGCCCTCATCGCGCATCCCCATCCGCTTTATGGCGGCACCCTGGACAACAAGGTCGTCCAGACGCTTGCCAAGAGCTTCTTCGCTCAGTCCTACGTCGCGGTGCGGATGAACTTCCGCGGGGTCGGCGCCAGCGAGGGCGTGTTCGATGAAGGGCGGGGAGAAACCCAGGACTGGCTCGTCGTTGCGCAAGCCATGCGTGCCCGCTTCGGCGAGCTGCCGCTGGCGCTGGCTGGCTTCTCCTTCGGGGCCTTTGTGCAGTCACGGGTGGCCGAGCAGCTTCGGCCCGATCGTCTGGTGCTCGTGGCCCCGGCAGTGGGCCGTTTCCCGGTGGCCGCGGTCCCCGAGCACACGCTGGTCGTGCACGGGGAAGACGACGACGTCGTCGCGCTCTCGGACGTGCTGAACTGGGCACGGCCCCAATCCCTGCCTGTCGTGGTGCTTCCGGGCGCCGGGCACTTCTTCCACGGCCGGCTGATCGAGCTCGCGCGGATCCTGCAGCGATCCTGTCCCTGCTGATGCTCAAGCTGCAGGGCGTGCGCAAAGCCTATGGCACCAACGAGGTGGTGTGCGGCGTCGACCTCGAGCTCGTGCCCGGCGAATGCTACGGCCTGCTCGGCCCCAATGGCGCCGGAAAGACCACCACGCTGCGCCTGGCGTTGGGCCTTGCTGAGCCGGACGCAGGGGAGATCACCCTGCTCGGCGAGCCGATCCCGCGCCGTGCCAGGGAGGCGCGGGTGCGCCTGGGGGTGGTGCCGCAGGTGGACAACCTCGACCCCGACTTCACCGTGGCGGAGAACCTCCTCGTCTATGGCCGTTACTTCGGGCTGCGCGACCAGGACGTGCGCGACCGCATTCCCCGGCTGCTGCAGTTCGCCGGGCTCGAATCGCGCGCCAGCTCACGCATCCAAGCGTTGTCAGGGGGAATGAAGCGGCGGCTGGCGCTGGCGCGGGCGCTGGTCAACGACCCGGACCTGATCTTCCTGGATGAGCCTACCACCGGGCTCGACCCGCAGGCACGCCACCTCATCTGGGAGCGGCTCAAGCAGCTGGTTGCGCAGGGCAAGACCATCCTGCTCACTACCCATTTCATGGACGAGGCCGAGCGCCTGTGCGACCGTCTCAGCGTGATGGACCGCGGCCGCCTGATCTGCACCGGCTCGCCCGCGCAGCTGATCGCGCAGCATATCGAGCCACAGGTGGTCGAGGTCTATGGCGAGGGCTCTGAGCAATGGGCGCTGCGCCATGGCCGACAGCTATGCCAGCGCTGCGAGCGTGCCGGCGAGACGGTATTCTGCTACACGCGTGAGGCGGAGCCGGCGCTACGCACGCTCGAGGGGCGGGACGATCTGCGTTACCTGCACCGCCGCGCCAACCTGGAGGACGTGTTCCTGAAGCTCACCGGGCGCGATCTGCGCGACTGATCCACACTCCACCATGCGAGCCAAGCACTTCGCCCCACCTCGCCTGTCTCTGCGCAGCCTGCAGGTCTGGCGGCGCCACCTGCTGGTCTGGCGCAAGCTGGCGATCCCCTCCATGCTGGGTAACCTGGCCGATCCCATGTTCTACATGCTCGCCCTGGGATACGGCCTGGGCGCGCTGCTGCCGAAGGTGAACGGCACGCCCTACATCACTTTTCTGGCTGCCGGCACGGTTTGCTACAGCACTATGAACAGCGCGACCTTCGAGTCGCTCTACTCTGCATTCTCGCGCATGCACGTGCAGCGCACCTGGGATGCGATCCTGAACGCGCCCGTGAACCTGGATGACATCGTCTTCGCCGAAGCCTTGTGGGCCGCGGCCAAGAGCTTCCTGTCGGGGATGGCGATCCTGCTGATCATCTGGCTGCTGGGCCTGTCCCACTCGCCGCTGTTGCTGTGGCTGATTCCGCTCACGGTGCTGATCGGGCTGACTTTCGGCTCCCTCGGCCTCACCATGACGGCGCTGTCGCCGAGCTACGATTTCTTTCTCTACTACTTCACGCTTGCCATTACGCCGATGGTCCTGCTGTGCGGAGTGTTCTTTCCGGTGACGCAGCTGCCGGCGTTCCTGCAGCAGGTCTCTGTAGTGCTCCCCCTCACTCACGCCATTGAGCTGGCGCGCCCGCTGATCAACGGTAAGGTGCCGCAGGCCGCACTGCTGCATGTAGCCGTGCTGGCAGCCTACGCGGCAGTCGGGTTCTATGCGGCGCTGGTCCTGACCCGCCGCCGATTGCTGACCTGAGCCGCGGTTGCGCCGACACCTTATCCAAACGATCTCGCCCTTCGACATGCTCTGGGTCAAGTCGCTGCACATCATATTCATGGTCACCTGGTTTGCCGGCCTGTTCTACCTGCCGCGACTGTTCGTCTACCACGCGCTGAGTCTCGATGCTTCCGACGGGGTCGGCGCCGAGCGCTTCAAGGTGATGGAGCGCAAGCTCTACTACGGCATCATGACGCCCGGGGCGATCCTGACCGTCGGATTCGGGTTGTGGCTCTGGCTGAGCTGGTTCCGCGATGCGGGCGGCTGGATGCACGCTAAGTTGGCGTTGGTGGCTATCCTCATCGGGTATCACGTCTGGTGCGGCCGACTGGTTCGGGCGTTCAGGGACGATCGCAACGTCCACGGTCACGTCTGGTTCCGCTGGTTCAACGAGTTCCCGGTGCTGCTCCTGGCCGGCGCCGTGATACTCGTCGTGGTAAAGCCGTTCTGACCCGTGGCACGGCTCCTGGCACTGCTGGCGGTGTTCGTCCACGTCGGCAGCGGTCATGCACAGACCAGTGAGATCCTGCTGCAGACCTCGCTCACCGCCGGCCTCGCACACCACGAGGCCAAAGCGGTCTGGGAGCAGATGAAGCCGGGCGACGTTCTGGTGCTTGCGCGCGAACCGTCGAACCAGCATGACCCGAACGCAGTTCGGGTGGAATGGAACGGGCACGTCCTCGGCTATCTTCCGCGCAACAACAACGAGGCTGTGGCCCGTCAGATCGATCGCGGCAATCGGTTACAGGCGCGCATTATTCAGCTCGGCAAGTACCGCAACCACCGCCGGCGGCTCGAGGTCGAGGTCTACCTGCCCATGCAATGAGCCAATGAGCAGCCCGCATTCGTCTTCCGCTGCACTCCAGCGCTTCTTCTGCCCCTGCCCGCGCGGGCTGGAGGAGGCGCTGGAGCGCGAGCTCGCCCGGCTGGGCGCCAACGCGCTCCAGCGAGTCGACGGTGGCGTCGCCTTCCAGGGTGACCTGGCGATCTGCTATCGCATCAACCTGGAAAGCCGCATCGCCAGCCGGGTCCTTTGGCAGATCCTGCGCGTGCCCTACCGCAACGAGGACGATGTCTATCGCGCGGCGAACGGGCCGAGCTGGCGCGACTGGTTCAGCCCCGACCACACCATCCGGGTGAATGTCTCCGCGGTGGGCAGCCCACTACGCAGCCTCGACTTCATCACGCTCAAGATCAAGGACGCCGTGTGCGACAAGCTCCGGGCGCAGACCGGGCGACGTCCGAGCGTGGATACCGCGAGCCCCGATGTGCGCATCCACGCCTTCTTCGACGAGCACAGGTTCACTCTCTACCTCGACACCAGCGGCGAGCCTCTGTTCAAGCGCGGGCTGCGCAAGAGCGCAGGGGAAGCGCCGTTGCGCGAGAACTTGGCTGCGGGCGTTCTCCAGCTCACCGGCTGGCAGCCCGGCACACCGCTGCTCGACCCCATGTGCGGCAGCGGGACCTTTCTGATGGAGGCGGCGGAGATCGCGCTGTGTCGCGCGCCGGGGGCGCGGCGCAGCTTCGGATTCGAGAAGCTGGCGGGCTTCGATGCATCGCTCTGGCAGCGCATCCGTAACCAGGCGCAGCAAGCGGAACAGCCTGTGCACCTGCTGGAGGTCTTCGGTAGCGACCTGTATGGTTCGCAGCTGCAGCTCGCGCGGCAGAACCTCGCGGCCGCCGGGCTCGAGAACGCGGTGCAGCTCAAGCAGGCGAATGTGGTGGAGCTATCGCCGCCGGTGCCCGGCGGCGTGCTGCTGACCAACCCACCGTATGGTGTGCGCCTGGGCGAGCAGCAGGACCTTGCGGCCTTCTACCCGAAGCTGGGCGATGCGCTCAAGCAGCGTTTTACCGGCTGGCGCGCCTGCATCTTCACGGCGGACTTGCGCCTGCCGAAGCTGATCGGGCTCAAGCCGGCGCGCCGTATCCCGCTCTACAATGGCGCGCTGGAATGCCGGCTATATATCTTCGAGCTGGTCGCCGGCAGCCTGCGGCGCCAGCGCACCGACGGGTGACGCAGCCGCGCACAGGTGCGCGGCGGGGTGAAGCGAATGGTTTTGCTCCTCACCCCTCACGCCTCACACGATGTTCAGGTGATCGATGCCGTCCATGATGTCCTTGTCCTTGGCCTCCTGGCCATGCAGCTTGATCGCGAGCCGCAGCTCGTTCATGGAGTCGGCGTTGCGCATGGCGTCCTCGTAGCTGATCAGGCGCGCTTCGTACAGGTCGAACAGCGCCTGGTCGAAGGTCTGCATGCCCAGCTCGCGGGACTTCTTCATGATCTCCTTGATCTCGTGCACCTCGCCCTTGAAGATGAGATCGGAGATGAGCGGCGTGTTGAGCATGATCTCGATCGCCGCCACCCGTCCCGGACCGTCGCGGCGCGGGATCAGGCGCTGAGAGATCATGCCCTTCAAGTTCAGCGACAAGTCCATCAGCAGCTGGGCGCGGCGCTCTTCGGGGAAGAAGTTGATGATCCGGTCCAGCGCCTGGTTCGAACTGTTCGCGTGCAGCGTTCCCAGACACAGGTGACCGGTCTCGGCGAACGCGATGGCGTGGTCCATGGTTTCGCGGTCGCGGATCTCGCCGATCAGGATCACGTCGGGCGCCTGCCGCAACGTGTTCTTCAGCGCCGCATGCCAGGATTCGGTGTCGACCCCGACCTCGCGCTGTGTGATCAGGCAGTTCTTGTGGTCGTGCACGTACTCGATGGGGTCCTCGATCGTGATGATGTGCCCATAGCTGTTCTCGTTGCGGTAGCCGATCATCGCCGCGAGCGAGGTCGACTTGCCCGAGCCGGTGGCACCCACCACGATCACCAGTCCGCGCTTGGTCATCACCACGTCCTTGAGCACGTCGGGCAAGCCCAGATCCTCGACGCGGGGAATCTGGGTGGTGATGGTCCGCAGCACCACGCCCACCCGTGCCTGCTGCACGAAGGCGTTGACCCGGAAACGGCCGATGCCGGGAGGGCTGATCGCGAAGTTGCACTCCTTGGAGCCCTCGAACTCCTGGGCCTGCTTGTCGTTCATGATGGCCCGCGCGATCTCCATGGTGTGCGTGGGCGTCAGGCTCTGGTTGGACACCGGTGTCATCTTCCCGTCGACCTTGAAGGCCGGCGGGAAGCCCGCCGTAATGAACAGGTCGGAGGCCTTCTTGCTGACCATCACGCGCAGCAGCTCGTGGACGAACTTGATTGCCTGATCTCTTTCCATATGTCCTTCCTCCTGGAGCCTTGCGGCCCGCGGCTTAGCCCGGGAACATATCCTTGTTCGCCGCCTTCACGCGCGCCTCTGCGGACGCCACAACGTTGCGCTTCACCAGCTCCTGCAGGTTCTGATCCAGCGTCTGCATGCCGTATTGCTGGCCGGTCTGGATCGAGGAATACATCTGCGCGATCTTGTTCTCCCGGATCAGGTTGCGGATGGCGGGCGTGCCGATCATGATCTCGTGTGCGGCCACGCGCCCGCTGCCGTCTTTGGTCTTGAGCAGCGTTTGCGAGATCACCGCGCGCAGCGACTCCGACAGCATGGCGCGCACCATCTCCTTTTCGGCCGCGGGGAACACGTCGATGACCCGGTCGACGGTCTTGGCGGCCGAGCTCGTGTGCAGGGTACCGAACACCAGGTGACCCGTCTCGGCTGCGGTCAGTGCCAGGCGGATCGTCTCGAGGTCGCGCATCTCGCCCACCAGGATGAAGTCCGGATCCTCCCGCAGCGCTGAGCGCAGGGCGTTGGAGAAGGACAGCGTATGCGGGCCGACCTCACGCTGGTTGATCAGGCACTTCTTGCTTTCGTGCACGAACTCGATCGGATCCTCGACGGTGAGGATGTGGCCGTACTCGTTC